>Ga0272447_1001978_pt1 | contig 11810 bp, 8 predicted proteins | sample YNPCB0133_FD_194589 | JGI IMG/M metagenome (GOLD analysis project Ga0272447, IMG submission 194589) | Hot spring microbial mat communities from Yellowstone National Park, WY, United States - YNP-CB-013-3 | ecosystem: Environmental > Aquatic > Thermal springs > Hot (42-90C) > Sediment | place... | reverse complement strand
AACCAGCCCCGATAGGAAGAGGGGCCATAAGCTTCTCATGCTGGCAAAGGTACAAAAGGCATACCAGGGGTGGGGGCTATTGCTGCTGGTAGTAATGCCACAGAAGGATGGCGGCGGCTGTGCTGACATTGAGTGATTCTACAGCGGGAGTGTGCGGAATAGTGAGGTGGATGGGGGCCAGGGCGAGGTACTCCGGGGGGAGGCCCTTGTCTTCACGACCCAAAAGGAGGATAGCGGCTGGTGGCCACCGCCACGCGGAGAGCGCCGTAGCCTGCGGGGAGGGTTTGGTCGTAGCAATGAGGGGCCAGCCAGCGCTAGATAGTTTTTGGAGGTCCGTGTACAGGCGATGGGAACGGAATAGGGGCAAGTGAGAAAGCGCGCCGGCACTGCTACGCCACAGCTCTGGATTAGCGGGTGAGGTCGTCTTCTCCGCTGGCCATATAATCCCCCGCGCCGAAAATGCCGCCGCACTCCGCACAATTGCCCCTACATTTCGCACATCTGTGATGCCGACCAGGGCTACCAATAATCCCTCCACCGGCCCCGCAAGCAGTTCTTCCACGCTCCGAAAAGGCACTGGACTCACATAGGCCGCGCCCCATGTGGCGCCTTTCGGTAGGGCTGAAGGGGGAACTTGCTGTACCCGGAGATGATACCGCCGAACCAGCTGGTATAGGGCTGGTAGGTAGGGTTTTCCTGCCGGGCAAACTACTCGGTCTATGGCTATCCCGCCTTCCAAGGCCCGCCTAAGTGCCCGCAGGTCTGTAATCACTTCCACACGGCCTGGTATTCCAGGCGTCTCTGGAGAACCCATTCGTGTCCTTTTCGCTCAAAGGTAAAGCTGATTCTGGTCCGGGTATAGACCCAGGTCTCCATAGAAGTCGTATAGAGGCGCAGGTCGGGCGGGCCCCACTTGGCGTAGATAAGGCCGCGGTCCGTGCGGTCGCCGGGCTTGAAGCCGGAAAAGTGCTTCTGGGCATCGGTCTGATGGGCGGGAGGAAGGTTGAGCTTTTTGGGTGGAGGGCCAGCAAGCCCACAGGTCCATAGGACCTGCGTGGTATCGCCCCGCACATACCAAGCACAGGGTGTGTAGGCCCAGCGGGGCTTGTAGTCAGCCAGGATATATGGCAAAAGCGGCCAGGCGGTATCCACCCGGGCCGGCTCAAAAAACACCTCCCACGAGCTATCCCCCAGGCTAATTTGATGAACTTCTCCTGCACGCTCCATGAGGCGGAGAGGGCTATGGAGCCAAGGCTCTGGCTGGAGAGGGTAGGCTTGTACCAGGGGGGCTGGTAGGTACAGACGCGCATAGTGGGCTTTTTCGGGAAGGGTCTCGGGAAAAGCTTCCACATAAGCCCAGTGCGCGGCAAGGGCGGCGGGCAGGCGCCAGTGAAAGTGCACTAGCAAAGAAAGCGTATCGGGTACTGATAGAAGGGTCTCGGCTATCAGCTTTCCCTCCTCGCTGTATAGGCGCCATTGCACCTGGATATGTGAGTCAAAAGCATAATCCTGCCACGTTTCCAGCTCGATACGCGCTACAAGGGCCCACCGGCTGGAATCTATCCGAAAAGCCCTTGCCTCTAAGGGGGGCTTCACGGCGAAAGGCCGCTCCACAAGCGGCAAAATGAGCTGGGCCTTAGCGGCGGCGCCGAGGAGAAGGATCCAGCGCACGCAAACTATCACTAAGTCGCAGAGCTCGTTCAGTGAGATCCTCTTGTTTGAGGGCCATGGCAATGCGAAGCGTCCCATCTACGCCTGCATAAAGTAAGTCCATGTCAGTCCATGCATCGCGCGTGGCTGAGAGGTAGGCTACTTCACTTTCTAAGCGGGTGAGGTTTTCCGAAGTGAGCGCCGTCGCCTTTGAGGTATCTCCCAGACCCAGCCAGAGGTTGGCCTCCTGAGCTACCTGGTAGGCTTCCAGCGGGCAGGCTTCCGGAGAAATCTTCTCGTTTAGGAGGGTAAGCAGCTCCCGGCCCTTTTGTCGCAGCTGCGCTGCCTCTGCTGAGGAAGCCGTGTCTTTTTCCAGCGCTTTTTGCACATAGTGCTCCGCCAGCCGATAAAAGACCGATCGGTAGGTATTGATCATACGCAGGGTATTCTGGTCGTAAAAGACTCGCGGGTTATTGAGGTTGCGATAGCGAAAGACTTCGGTCAGGAGGTGATGCGTCAGGCTATCCTGGATGGCGGCATTGTAGATGCTGCCGCCGGTGGATTGCCGGGGTTTGAGAGGGAGGAGCTCGTAGACGTTGCCCCGCTGATAGAGGTAGTCCGAGAGGCCCAGGTAGCTAAAGGAAGGTAGGGTATTGGCAAAGCAGATGGGACGTTTCCAGCCCTGGTTAATCGCGGTGGTAACGATGTCGTAGGTCATGAAATCCTGCTTGAGGAGGTAGGTATTTTGGCCGCTACCCCGCACCGGAACTTGCCAATAGAGGGTGTCGGATAAGTTCTCCGCCGAAAAACGCCCCTCAGTGGGGTAGTTCTTCAAAAAGGCGGTTTTGTCCACCGGTATAGCAAGAAGGCGAGGTTGCGCGGGGATAGAGGCCGTTTTTTCGCCCATGAAGAGCTCATCCGGTAAAGAAATCGGGACGGGGGGGGCGCCATTCGGACTATTGTACTTGAGCTGGGAAATGTACCAGTCTGTATTGAGGAGGCTGAGGTTGACGATACGCACATCGGTACGGATGCCTTCTACTTCTTGCAGGTACCACAGGGGAAAGGTGTCATTATCGCCATTGGTGAAGAGAATCGCATTGGGCGGACAGGAAATGAGGAAGTTGTAAGCTGCGTCAGGGGGCACATAATTCCCTGCGCGAGAGTGGGAACGCCAGTTCTGCGCAGCCATAAGAATGGGGACGCCCAGTGTAGCGATGCCTATCGGCACATCTAAGTTTTTGTGGAGCTTTTCCCGGAGCCACTCCGCTACTCCTGCCACGCCTATCCCCACCCACATCGCAAAAACAATAAAAGACCCCACATAAGAGTAGTCCCGCTCACGGGGTTGGTTGGGCGGCTGGTTGAGATACAAGATAATCGCCACCCCAGTCATGAGAAAGAGGGTCAAAACCACCATCGCATGCCGCCGATGGCGCTTAAAGTGCCAAGCCGCCCCAAGTAGCCCTAAAAGTAACGGCAGGCCATAGTAATGAGCTTTGGAGGGGTCCTTACGTTTATGCGGGGGTAGCTTGGAAAGCCGCCCAAATTCCAATCCGCTCTCCCACCGGCTGTCATAAGCTTCCGATTCTCGGCCGACGAAGTTCCACAAAAAGTACCGAATATACATGTGCCGCAGCTGGTAATCCCAGAAAAAGTAGAGATTCTCTATACCACTGGGCTTATCGTCGTAGGGGCTATTAGGATCGGCGCCTTTATTTTTCACATAGTTGATGTAGCTGAATGGCCCCTGTCCAGAATAATGGCTGGGGCTCCACATGCGTGGGAAAAAGCGATAGTCCCTGGAGTCGTAGTCGTAGGTGATTTTCTCGCCATCGTAGACGTATTTGGTGGAGGTGCGGTAGCGCAGGTAAGCTGGGCTGGTAGCCTTATAGCCCTTTGGGATGGCGTTGTACAGGGTACCCCAAATAATCGGCGTCTCGCCATACTGCTCCCGTTTGAGATAGCTCAAAAAATTCACCACATTGCTGGGGTCGTTTTCATCAATGGGCGGCTCTACGTGAGAACGTAAAAAGATAACCGCATACGACGAATAGCCTAAGTAAATGAAAAGCAAGCTTAGCGCTACGGTGGAGAGAAGCGGCTTTTTGGTCCGTTCAGCATAGTAGACCAGCGCAGCCAGTGCACCAAAAAGAATCACAATAAACACCGCTAACCCCGTCCCAAAAGGTAGCCCGAGACCGGTTTCTTCGCGCGTTTCTGGATTAGTGGTGCCTACGAGGAGTTTTTCCAGTGGCCAGGCGAGTGAAACGGTGTATTGAATCACGCCGTACTGGAGAAAGACCAGCAGACCCGCCCCGACGGCAAAGGCCGTCGCGATCCCCAGCGCAGTTACCTTGGGGGTTTTTCGGAAGTAGTACATGAGGGCCAGACCAGGCAGCGTCAGAAGATTGAGGAGGTGCACCCCAATGGAGAGACCAAAAACGAAGGCAATGAGAATAAGGATCTGATTCTGGCGGCGGAGGTCTTCCGTTTCCTCCCAGACGCACATAAGCCAGATCACCAGGGCTGTAAAAAAGGCACTGGGGGCATAGACTTCGGCTTCTACGGTATTGAACCACACCGAGTCGGCAAAGGTGGCTACAAGCCCCCCGACGAGTCCGCTAAACCCGATCAGAAGTCGGTCAGGGTCTCCTAAGGCCTTTTTGGTAAAGTGCATGGTAATCCAAGCCACGAAGAGGGCCGTAAAAGCCCCACTCAGCACACTGACCCAATTGATAAAATAGGCAACTTTTTCTGGCGAAGGGGCCAGCATAGCAAAGAGACGTGCCACTACCAAATACAGGGGCGCACCTGGTGGGTGAGGCACCTCCAGCTCATTGGCCGTCGCGATAAACTCCCCACAATCCCAAAAGCTTGCCGTAGGCGCCACTGTCAACCCATACGTGATCAGCGCCGTGAGAAACACGATCCCCCCAAAAAGCCAGGTCTGCTTCTTATATGGCATCGGGGCAAAGATAGGCTACGAGGGACATTGGACTGCTCGAAAAGTCCCTGACCAACCATAGCCCCCTCCGCATTTGGATTTCAGAATTTTCCATACCTTTGTCCCATGCGATACCTGGGTATGATAGCCTTGCTTGCTCTCCTTGGAGGGCGTGGATGGGCGCAGATTTCACAAGCGCACCTGCAAAAAGTCCTGGAAATCAGAAAAAGCCTCACACCTGTCAGTCTTTTTAGAGACACCCCTCAGGCCAGGACTCAAAACACTTACGTCGTAGACAGCTTGTACAACGACCTCTACGATGACAATTCCTGGCTCGAAAACCGGCTCAATACCTACACCTATTACCCCGGTTCCACTGAGATCTGGACTGATAGCCTTTTCCGCAGGAGCGGCGGAACATGGGTGGACTCCGCCGAGACGCGCTACTATTACACTTCGGATGGGAAGGATTCTATTCAGGTTACTTATACCAGTCCGGATGGTACGACCTGGCAAGCCGCGGATAGCGTCGTATTCACCTATTCCACGGTTGGTACTACGGATCTTCAAACTATCACTTTATATCAATATACCACTTCTTGGCAGCCGTATGAGCGTCAGCGCTTGTGGTTCAATGCTGGCCGATTGGACAGTGCGGCCATAGACACCTTCAATGGGAACACTTGGGACCAGATTGCCAGAGGGTGGTACAAGTACGTAGGGGCTCTGTTAGATTCGGTGCGCATCCACATCAACCTCGGTGGAGGTGCGCTCGCCATCTATCTGCAAAAACTATCCTATGACGCCGCCAGTCGCCCCAACTACCTAAAAGATACTTTGTATGTGAACCTTGGCTTCAACTCCCTGCCAATCCTGGCCTCCGAAGAGTTCATCACCTATATATCGCCTACTAGTCAGCAAATAGACACGGATTCCCTGATATCCCGATTTTATTTTCCCTCTCCTGGGACTGCGACGAACGTTACGCGCTTCTCCTACGATGCGAATGGTAATGTGGCGATAATTTTGTATGAAAGCTGCGAGCCTGCCTGCGAGCCCTTTGAGCGAGACCGTTATGTTTATAAAGAAGTCACGACAGCCCTGCATCCAGGAGAAAGGCCCTCTTATAGCCTCTGCGGGCGTGCTTGCGAAAGCTTGACCTTACCCCAAAGCTGGCTCGGAGCCCCTTATGAGCTGTACAACCTAAGTGGACAGAAGGTTAATCAGGGCCTCCTACAAAGCCCTCTCACCCTCCCTGCCCAGCCGGGAATCTACCTCCTTATCACTCGCGGGCAGGCGTATCGCCTCCACGTACTCCCCTGAGAGTACTGGTTGTCATACCGCCCGGGGCGCTCCCAGCGGGGTGCCCCTTTTCTTTTTTCTGAGGAGGTCGCCTTGTCCGATAGATTGAGGCTTCAATAGGCTTATCCGGCGGGGCTGGGATCATGCAGAAGCTGGCGAAGCGGCTCGGCAGCCTCCCAGGTGGAGTTATGCCAAAGAAAATGCAGTTTACCCCCTACCTGCGAAACGGCCGCGTAAAGACGCTGAACTTCCTGGGCCAGTCCTGCGCTATCCCCTCGCCGTAGGTACACCTGGTCCATCAGAGCCACTGGATGAAATCGCAGCGGTAAAGGCTTATCCTGCGAAGCATCGTACAAGCTTGTCGGCAAAGCGGTCCCAAGCAAAAACCCACTCCGCTCCGGAAAAGAGAGGGAATAGTCTTCCCGTATCCCTGCGGCAAAGAGGTGATAGAACGTCTCCGGCCAAAAGTAACGCAGATAATGCTGCCGAGAAAACGTTACCGGCCGACCAGTATAAGCTTCTAAGAGCGCTTTTTCGCGGGCGATCAAGGCTGGTTTCTCCCGGCTGCGGTAAGAGGGATGAAGGCCCACGGCATAACCTTGCGATAGGAGCGCGCGGCTCCACTCCCGCCAGAAGGGATGTGTGGGCGGCACCAGACTATCGAGCCGATGCGTATTGGAAAGGAGCATAAAAAACCGGGCATGCTCCGGCGGAAAGTGCCGAATAATCTGCTCATGTCTATCGTAAGGGTCAGCTACGCGGTCGATTTGAGCGAGGATTCGTTTGTGTAGGTTTTTTCGGTGTAGGCCACCTATCCACCAGCGCAGACCCCATCGGCCTTTCCACGCATAGGGATGGTCGATATCCCAGCCCACTTCCCAGTGAAAAGACGGCTTCTGGTAGGGATAGCCCATAGCGTCTAAAACCCGATACCAGTGAACCTGCAAAAAGGGATACTTCCAGAATCCCGCCTGATAAAAGGGGAGCGCTTCCCAGCGGTAGAGACCATAGGCGTCATAGGCATAGGGCCACTCGTAGAGGGGGTAAAGCGACAGCACATAAAAAGCCATACCCAGGAGGTCGTGGCTATGGTCGCCGCTCGGGGTAGGGAAGAGGCCTTCTTCATCCCAGGCCGGCAAAAAGAAAGCCGTACCGCGCCCGCGTAGGAGAGGATGGAGGGGGAAATGAAAAGCCTCGCGCACGTTGCACCCACAGGCAATGCGGTAAGGCGTGTAGGGAGGCGTATCGGCGGGCGTGCCTATCCAGTAGGGAATACCCAGCCACTCGGCACAGAGCGTCCGAATAACAAACTCCGTCCGGGGCGTCCGCTCCGGTAAAAACCAGGCTATGAGGGGCTTTGTGGAGGCTTCCATTTGCGCCAGTGCCAGAGGAGCCCCCCCGTAGCTACCGCTGCCAGAGCCCACGCCAGGAGTGAGCCGATCAGCGAGAGACGGCTTCCCCGCTCATGAATGGCACTTTGGAGGTACACCCGCACCGTGTGCTCGCCCGGCGGAACTACTATCCCCCGCAAAACGAAATTGGTGTAGATAATAGGGGTTTCCTGACCATCCACGGTGGCCTTCCAGTCGGGGGGGTAGTGGATTTCGCTCAGCACCAGTAGGCGCGCCGTCCGGCTTCGCACGCGGAGGAGGATTTCTTCTAAGGGATTGCGTCTGAGGATTTCTACCCCTTCGGAGGAGTCCAGGGGAGCAGATTGAGGCTGAGTGGGTAAAAGCTGGAGGTCTTTCTGCGTTATGAGGGCATATCGGGAAAGGTCGTATTGCGAAAGGCTATCTAACGTCTGGTCTACGCGGGGATATACAACGAGGGATTCTGCGAGCCATGTGTAACGTACCGGCGCCCGTAGCCGATACAGCGTGATGCCATCCGGGAAGGTCAGTAGGCTGTCGTACGTCGGCGGAATCGTATACTGCCCATTAGCGGTAAGGTATTTGATGCCGAGCATCTGGAGAATGGGCAGTTCCAGGCGGCTAAGGTGGGTTTCGATGAGCTGCTGGTAGCGTTTGAGTTTGGCGGGGTGGTAGCCGCCGGCGTTTTCAAGGAAGACGCTTGGACGGGCATCCGTAAAGGGCGACGTATGCAAAGGAAGAACGCGATAGAAAGCGGTGTCCTGCGTTTGGAGGTAGGTCTCGTAAGGTTGGGGTGGGGGTGGTAGAGGGATTTCGGTTTTGCGCACGTAGGTGCTCTGGCGGGGGAAGTACCGACTATTGACGAGCCAGCCATCGAGCAGGATCAGGAAGGCTATGGCAAAGGCCGCTAAGGTAGCCTTAAGCCAGGCCCGAATGCGCAGAAGCAAAACACCGCCCCCCAGCGCCAGCCAGAAAAGACTCTGCATGGCAGAGCGCTGCGCCAGGGTTAGCCGATCCTCCCGAAGCGCAGCCAAAAGCTCCTCCGGTAGGTTTTGTCGTCTCAGCTCTTCATCGGTCCCCCCTTCGAAGGAGAACCACTCGAAAACCCCTCCCAGGATTCCCACCAGAAAGACAATGAGGGCGGTAATGCCTAATCCTATCCAGAATCGCCTGGCAGAAGGTTCATCCAGAAAACGTTTTAGCCCGCGCATGCCCAGCCAGGCCCACAAAAAGCCCATGACTACCAGCAGGGTGGAAGGCGCGCGGAACTTATTGTAGAAGGGTAGATATTCCATGGCGGCGTCGGTGAGCTTGTAGCTCTCGGCGGGGTTATTATCCAATAGGCTGATGAGGCCCCATCCGGTTAGAAATAGTCCTGCCGTGGCCCAGGGGCGCCAGGGAGCCGGCAGGTACTTTCGGGGCAAAAAGTAGCTGAGCCAGGGTAGAAGGAGGAGCAAGGGCGTTAGCCACAGGCTATACCCATAGGCGCCGAGCGAAAGCTGTAAAACTATCCAGCCGGTATAGAGGAGCGTCCAATCCAGGGGATCCGCTCTGTACACCAGCCCCAGGATAATCAGGAAAAATGGGATGATGCCAGCGTAGAAGGAGCCGGCGGAGAAAGGCGAACCGCCCCAATAGGTAGGCGCTGACCGCGCAAAGGCTATGCCTTGGGGACCGTAGGGCTTTAGCTTCTCATAGAGGGCGGAGGAACGGCCGAGCCGTTTCACGAGGTCTTCTTGGGAGGTGCCGCCGACGAGGTCAGGTATGATGAGGGTCCAGAGTTCAGCCCGAGAGGCGGAGTAGCTTTGGGCGTAGGATTTATCCAGGCCGGTCTGGAGGGCGGGGTCGCGGGTCTGATCGCGTTCTAATTCGCTCCCTCCCCGGATGCTGTATTGGCCATACTCGTAGTAGGGGAGAAGGTTAGCAGCCTGGGAGAGCGCGCCGACACCTGCCGAAACCCCCAGAAAAGCCGTCGCCACGAGGAAGGGCTTCCAGGTACGCTTTTGCCGGGCTTCCCACAGACGAAAGAGGACATAAGCCGCCCACAAAAAGAGCACATAATAGGTCATCTGCGGGTGATGCCCGCCAATCATGCCGGCCCAGCCGAAAAGGGAAAGAATCACGCCCCCGCGCCAGCGCCCCTGGAAAAGTAACGAAAGACCTGCCAGCCCATACGGCGCCGTGAAAAGAACATTACTTTTGCCCCAGTGGGTGGCGACGATCATATTGGTGTAATAGCTCATCATGACGAAGACGAAGGCGCCTCCCAGCGCCAGCGGCCCCGGTAGGCCCTCAGCCCACAGGAAAAGGAAAAAACCCAGCAGCCCCACAAAAAGAATCACAGGCGGGTATTCCCGGAAAATCTTGGCAAAATAGTAGATGGGATCCTTCCAGAAGATGTTTTCCCCCTCGTAAGCGATGAGGTAGCTTGGCATGCCAGAAAAGAGGTGCGGGGCCCAGAAGGGGAGGTGCCCGCTTTGACCTTTGGCTTCTTTGAGGGGATACATCATGTATTCTAGCTGGAACTGGTCAGCGGCCCGGAAGCGATACCCCTGATAGTAAGGAAAAAAGTAAAAGACAGCCACGATCAGCATGGCCAGAATGGGGAGGGCCCAGTGGCTGAGGAGGTTTTGTTTATTCATGCGGTTCAAAGATACGGCCCTATTTTTGGGTGGTGGACGTTCGGGAGGTTTTGCAGGCGGTGGGGCGGTTGCGGTGGCGGCTGGGGCGGCCCGTGGAAGGGCTTTTGATAGGGGGCTATCGGTCTACCCTGCGGGGGGAGGGGGTAGAATTTGCCGATGCACGGCCTTATCAGCCGGGGGAGCCCTGGCGGCGCATCCACTGGGCCCTTTCTGCCCGGCGGGGCGAACCTTATCTATGGTTGGCTACCGAGGAGCGGCAAATCACCTGCACGATCGCGCTGGACCTAAGCGATTCCATGCGGGTCTATCCGGAAAAGTTTCGTCAGGCAGCTATTGCTGGCGCTATGATAGCGCTGAGCGCCCTCAAAGTCGGCGATAAGGTGCAATGGCTTGGCTTCACGAATAGTGTGGTTTTCTTTTCTCTGCCTCGTCGGAGCGAAAGTTTTGTGTGGGGGGCCTTTCAAGAACTGCTGAACTTGCAGCCTACTGAGCGGCTCACGCGTTTGCAGCCCCTTTTGGACTTTTACGGGCAGGCGCAAGTCCGACGAGGACTTCTGGTGCTCTTGACAGATGGATTCTGGCAGGATGGGGGAGAGGCGGCTTCGCTTTTGCGGGCAGTAGCGCAAAGGCACTTTGTATTACTGGTCTACATCCGGCATCCCCGGGAAGCCATGACGATTCCTTTTGGACGGCTGCCTTATCGGGAGGTAGAAACAGGGACGCCGGGCGTAGCTGGAAAAACGCTCCGACCGGTAAGTTTTCCACAACCTTCCCTCAGGCAGGCCCTTATCCGGACGCAGGACAATCCCTGGGAGGTCTTAGTGCGGGCACTGGGGGGCGGTCCGCTTTGAAGAAAATGCTTTACCTTTGCCCCCGTAAATATTGCCGCTTATGAGTAGCATTGAAGAACGCGTCAAGGCCATCATCGTCAACAAGCTCGGCGTAGAGTCTGAGAAGGTTACCCGCGAAGCGACTTTCACGAACGACCTCGGGGCGGACTCGCTGGACACCGTGGAGCTAATCATGGAGTTTGAGAAAGAGTTTGGGATTTCTATCCCGGATGAGGTGGCGGAAAAAATAGAAACGGTAGGGGACGCCATCAAATACATTGAAGAGCACGCCACCGCTTAATGCGTCGGGTCGTCGTAACGGGGGTAGGCGCGCTAACGCCAATCGGGCTGCGCGCGCCTACCTACTGGGAAGCGCTTCTGCAAGGCATCAGCGGCGCCGACTATATAACTAAGTTTGATGCCTCGCAGTTTCGCACGCGCTTCGCGTGTGAGCTGAAGGGGTTTGACCCTCTACAGTACATAGACCGGCGGGAGGCCCGCAAGATGGACAGCTTCACCCAGTATGCGATTGTGGCGGGGAATGAGGCGATCCAGGATGCGGGTCTGCTCAATGGCTCGCTGGATAAGGATGGGGTAGGGGTTATCATGGCGTCGGGGATAGGGGGGCTCTACACCTTCATAGAGGAGATGCGGGGTTATCGGCCTGGCGAGCCGCCCCGATTCAACCCCTTCTTCATCCCGAAAATGATCATCGACATTGCGGCGGGGCATATATCCATTCAGCATGGATTTCGCGGGCCCAACTACGCCACGGTGTCGGCGTGCGCTTCCTCTGCGAATGCGATCGCGGATGGGTATCTCCTCATCCGGGAGGGGCTGGCGGACGTGATGATAGTGGGCGGGAGCGAAGCAGCGATCAATGAGGCCGGCGTAGGGGGGTTCAATGCTATGCGAGCGCTTTCCGAGCGGAATGACGACCCGAAAACAGCCAGCCGTCCGTTTGACAAAGACCGGGATGGGTTTGTGCTGGGAGAAGGGGCGGCAGCTCTCGTGCTGGAATCTCTGGAACATGCGCTGCGGCGAGGCGCCCGCATCTATGCGGAGCTGG
>Ga0272447_1001977_pt1 | contig 11814 bp, 9 predicted proteins | sample YNPCB0133_FD_194589 | JGI IMG/M metagenome (GOLD analysis project Ga0272447, IMG submission 194589) | Hot spring microbial mat communities from Yellowstone National Park, WY, United States - YNP-CB-013-3 | ecosystem: Environmental > Aquatic > Thermal springs > Hot (42-90C) > Sediment | place... | reverse complement strand
CATACTGGCGGAGAATATCCAAGATCACCTCAGCAACTACACACGCTTTTTGGTGCTTGGCAAAAGGGATATGAAGAGAACTGGCAAAGATAAAACCAGCCTTCTATTTGCGGTCAGGGATGAGGCAGGAGCCCTTTATAAAGCCCTGGAGAGTTTTTACAGATACGGGATAAATCTTACAAAGATTGAATCAAGACCATCAAGGAGAAAGGCTTGGGATTATGTCTTTTTTGCGGACCTGGAGGGACACCTCGAGGACGAGAATGTTAGATTAGCCCTCGAGATGCTAAAGGAGAGAACCCAGATGGTAAAGGTATTAGGCTCTTACCCTAGGGCTATCACCGAAGAGGGCTAACTCTCTGAGCATTTTTCTCTTGTGCTCTTCACCAACGGCGGGCTCAAGGTAAGTGCCCTCTAGCCTCAAGCCCACTGGCGTGCCCCTTTTTGAATACTCCAAGACCAGATAGGCTAACTTTGAAAGCTTATCCTCTAAGCCACCATCCACCATATCCAAGCTGAGAACCACCGGCGGGCTCTCCTCCGCCAAAAAGTCCTTAACGTAGAGCTTCCCAACCTTTGCGGACAACTTCCAGTGAATGAGCTTTACAGGTTCTCCCATATACTCCCTGACGGAATGAAGATGCTCATAACCTTTTCTTCTTCCAACGGTTAGCCATTCTCCCCTCTGTAAGCCCTCCACCCTTATATTCTTTGAAACAGCCATAGGGTAAGGATAGACCACCAAGTTTACGGGAACATCTGTGTGGAAGAACCTCTCAAAGAGTCCCACGGGAAAGGAGGAGGAAACCCTAACGGATAGTTTGTCATAATAGCCCCTCTTTGGAAACTTTAAGGTTATAGAACCTACCTCCTCCTTTTTCAGAATGGGAAAGAAAGCCCTTGAGCCCTGTGCCTCCACCAAAAGGGTAAAGGAGGGAAACCTCTTTTGATTTTTTAGGATGAGCCTAAAGTTCTCAGACCTTTGGGCATAAACCTCTTTAGGTGGGACAAGCTCAAGGCTTAAACCTTTTAGGTTGTAAAGGGAGAGCATGCCCGAGAGTAGCATAAAAGAGAGCAAAAAGGAGACCACCAAATAGAGCAGATTGTTTGAGGTATTTACCGCGGATACACCTAAGAATATGGTCACTCCCGTGAAAAAGATGCCCGCCCTATTGACCTTGACCCTGTACCTTCGAACCATCCTTAGCAAAATAGGAAAGCATCTCTATGGGCAGAGGTATAAGAACCGTGTTTCCGGGTTTTGAGACCACATTCTGTATGGTTTCTAAGTATCTTAGCTGTAGGGCTAAAGGCTGGGACGCAAGGATTTGGGCTGCGTCTGCCAACTTCTGCGCCGCTTGGTATTCTGCCTCTGCGGTTATGATCTTTGCCCTCCTCTCCCTTTCCGCCTCCGCCTGTCTTGCCATGGCACGCCTTAGCTCCTCCGGAAGGTCAATCCTTTTGAGCTCCACCGCCACCACCTTTACACCCCAAGGGTCCGTTTGCCTGTCTATGATCTCCTGAAGCTGTAAGTTTAGCTTTTCCCTCTCCGAGAGAAGCTCATCCAGCTCCACCGAACCGCAGATGCTCCTGAGGGTAGTTTGGGCTATCTGGGAGGTGGCATACAGATAATTTTCCACCTCCACTATTGCCTTCACCGGGTCCACTACCCTAAAATAAACCACCGCATCCACGCTAACAGACACATTGTCCCTTGTGATGATGTCCTGGGTGGGCACATCCAAAGTAACAGTCCGAAGGTCCACCTTTACCATTCGGTCTATTATGGGAACCAGTATAAAGAGACCCGGTCCTTTGGCACCTATGACCCTTCCCAAACGGAATATAACCGCCCTCTGATACTCAGGCACGATCTTTAAGGCAGTAGCCAAAAAGATAACCACCAGTATGGCTATTACTATGAGGGGTGAAAAACCCATGACTAAACCTCCCAAAGTTTTTAAAGCCTCTCCCCCAAAGATGGAAAAGAGGACAATGCCTAAAAAGATTATAAAGGGTATAAGGTCAAGGATGCCCTTCATTTCAAACCTCCGTTCCGCCTAAGGTTAAGGACTTGACCCTTATGGTAGGTTGGGCGTCTGAGACGGGCACCCCCTGTCCGTCTTTACCGCAGGTGCCGATGCTCCAACCTAAATCCCATCCCACTCCGTCCACATCCTGAAGAACATTTGGACCGTTGCCGATCAAGGTGGCAGACCTTATGGGATAGGTGATCTCTCCGTTCTCTATCATATACCCCTCCATGATCTCAAAGACAAAGTCTCCAGTCACCGTATTCACCTCTCCTCCACCCATTTTAACCACAAAAACACCCTTTTTTGTATCCCTTATTATATCTTCCGGGTTGTCCTTACCGGCATCTATGTAGGTGTTGGTCATACGCACCATAGGTATGTGGGCGTAGCTTTGCCTTCTGCCGTTTCCTGTGGAGCTTTTTCCCTCCCTCATGGCGCTTAGCCGATCATACATATATCCCACCAGGTAGCCCTTATCTATAAGAACTGTCCTTTGGGAAGGCACCCCTTCGTCATCCACCACAAAGTGTCCGTTTTTTCCTACAATAGAGCCATCGTCTATTACTGTGATCAGCTCACTTGCGACCTTCTGTCCTAGCTTTCCCTTATACACAGAGAGCCCTTTTTGCACCAGGTCTGCCTCAAAGCCATGCCCAACCGCCTCGTGGATCATGGTTCCACCCGCTTCTCCTGAGAGCACCACGGTAAATTGCCCCGCAGGGGCAGGTTTTGCAGAGAGCATCAAAAGCGCCCTTTTGGCGGACTTTTCCGCCACCAGCTCTGGGGGAGTTTCCTCAAAAATTTCAAAGCCCTTTGTTCCACCCACAGACTCATAACCCCTCTGTAGAGTGCTTCCATCACTTGCCACCACCTCCACAAAGAAAACCACCCTCTTTTGTAGGTCCTCCGCCCGTTCACCAAGGGAGTTTATGACCATTGCGTCTCGGGTTTTGTCCATAAGGACCGCAAGCACCTGCTTGATCTTATCTCCGTAGCTTCTTGCCTTTTGGTTAGCCCTGTGCAAGAGCTCCGCCCTGTAGCTAAGGCTCATTTCATCCGGGTCTATCAAAGTTGAAGTCCAGCCCTTTATGTGCCTCTTGCCTATGGCTACTGGTCCATGCCCTTGCCCCCTTGCCAATGTCTTTGCAATCTCCATAAGGTTTTCGTAGGTGATCTCCGTTGTGTAGCCGTAATAGGTTTTCCCTTCCTTTATTAGCCTTATGCCAACGCCCTCCTCTTCTCCCCACTGAACCTTGTCAATCTTGTTGTCTTCTAAGTGCATCCGGCAGGTGCGAGACCTCTCATAGAAGACCTCCCCATACTCTCCACCTTGGGAAAGTAGGTTAGAAAGTATATAGCCCGCCTTTTCCTTTATAAGTTCCTTTGCGCTCACGACCAGGACCTCCCAAAGGTTTCTAATGGGACGTTGGGCTCTGGGTTTATATCCTCTGGGGCGGTAATGCCCCTTTTGAACCTCTTAATGCCCGCATAGGCGATCATCACCGCGTTATCGGTGGATAGCCTTGGATGGGGTATGTATGCGGAGATCATGCCCTTTTCTGTGAGCTTTTGAAATCTTTCTCTGAGCTCGCTGTTAGCAGATACGCCCCCTACCACAGCAACCCTCTTTACGCCCGTGAGTTCTACTGCCTTTAAGAGCTTTGCCTCCAAAACATCCATGACCGCCCGCTGAAAGGATGCGGAAAGGTCCTCTTTGGAATAGTTCCCACTTTCTACTATCTTTCGAACCGCTGTCTTTAACCCACTAAAGGACATGTTCAGGCTAGGCTCATCAATCATCGGTCTTGGCAGGGAATAATGGGGCTTTCCCCGCTTTGCCAGACGGTCAATTATTGGACCTCCCGGGTATCCAAGTCCCATGAGCCTTGCAACCTTGTCATAGCTTTCGCCCACCGCGTCGTCCAAAGTGCCACCCAAGAACCTGTATTTACCAAATCCTTCCACCAAGTAAAGGTCCGTGTGCCCTCCAGAGACCACCAAAGCCAAAAAGGGCTTCTCGATGGGTCTTTCCACAAAGACAGAGTATATATGCCCCTCCAAGTGATGGACGGGGACTAAGGGCTTTTTCAGGGTATATGCCAAAGACTTGGCAAAGGACGCACCCACCACCAAGGACAGGATCAGCCCAGGGGTAAGGGTAAAGGATATGAAATCTACCCTCTTTAGGTCAAAGCCAGTCCTGTCTATGAGAACCTTAAGCAAGGGCAAAAGGTTCTTGGTATGCTCTCTTGCGGAGAGCTCTGGGACCACTCCACCGAACTGCTCGTGCACCTTTGCCTGAGAGAGCAAAACCTCCCCTATAACACCCTCCTTATCCGAGTAGATAGCCAATGCAGTCTCGTCGCAGGAGGTTTCCACCGCCAAGGTGATCATAGGTTGGCTACCCTTTTGAGAGCCTGCCCGGACCTTATGAGCTCTATTGCCTTGCTCAGTTGGGGATCCTTCTCGGGGATAAGGATCAACCCATTCTTGCCCTCCAATCTTTTCTGCCTTATGGCTTCTTGGAGTGCCTCTTCCTGGTTTTCGTCCATTGCTACCTGAACGTCTGGAACTATGCCCTTGTTGTGGATGAGCCTACCCAAAGGCGTGTAGTAGTGCGCTACCGTTAGCTTCAAGGCTGATCCGTCCTCTAAGGGTATTATGTTTTGAACGGACGCCTTGCCAAAGGATTTTTCACCCAATATGACCGCCCTCTTGTAATCTTGCAGGGCACCCGCCACGATCTCGGAGGCACTGGCAGAACCTTTGTTTATGAGAACTATCACGGGAAGCTCGTCGGGCACCACAGGCTTTCTTCTGGCAAAATATTTTTGAGTTTCTCCGTTCCTGCTTCTTGTATAAACCACCAACCTACCCTCAGGAAGGAAAAGGTCTGCCACGTTGACCGCCTCGCTGAGGAGCCCTCCCGGGTCGTTCCTCAGGTCAAGGATAACACCCTTAACCTTTTGGGAGGCAAGTTCTTTAAGGGCTCTTTCCACCTGAACGCTAACGTTCTCGTTAAACTGGGAGAGCTTTATGTACCCCACATCTCCCAAGGTGGTCCATCTCACGCTCTCTATCTTTATCAGAGCCCTCTCAAGCTCTATCTTCATGGGCTTTTCCATTCCCTTCCTGTATATGGTTAGCTGAACCTTTGTGCCCACCTTTCCCCTTATCCTTTGCACCACATCTATAAGGCTCATGTTGGAGGTGTCCTCGCCATTGACCTCAAGGATCACATCCCCAGCCTTTATGCCTGCCCTGAAGGCGGGCGTTCCCTCAATGGGCGATATCACAATGGGTCTCCCCTTTTCCATACCGATCTCAATGCCCACACCACCAAACTCGCCCTCCGTTTCCTGTCTAAAGCTCTCATACTGCTTGGGGGTGAAAAAGCTGGAGAAGGGGTCCAAGGATTTGGTCATTCCGTTCAAGGCACCGTATATGATGTCCTTCATACTGACCTGTTCCACATAGTTCTCCTTTATGATTCGGAGGGCATCGGTGAATATTCTCAGGTATTTGTATTCGTCCTCCGATTGCTTACCCTGAGAGGCAAAGCCCACTATAAAGCCAAGGGCAAAGGTAAATAAGGCTACACCAAAGATTTTAAGTCTGTTCAAAGCACCCATGCTTTATAAATATAACACCTACCTTAGGTGTATGACCTCTGGTTCTTTAAAGGGACCCTTCACGGAGTATTGAACTCTGTATAGTTCATAACCCTTTTCAATGGAAAGTCTTATTATGGCTGTGTTGTTTCTGTAATCGGCGGGAGGTATGCTGAACTCTTGGTATATTTCAGGCTTGGTGGAAAAGTATGCCTTCACCTTCACGAATTCACTCATAAGGCTGAGCTTTTCCACCCTCTGCCTTATCTCCACCATAGACCTACCCTCCCTTGGGATCAACTCCACAGAAACATAGTGATTGACAGTTCCCTCTATCACATCCACCTTGTATTTAAAGGGTAGCCTTTCCGTGCTTTCCGGCAGTTTGGCTATGGTGGTGGGCGTTTGCACGGGCTTTTCAGAAGGAGTTTCCACCTTAGCTGGTTCTTTGGAAACTTCTCTTTCCCTCACATTCTCCTCTTGCAGAACTATTACTTTCTGTTCTTTTTGGCTTTCTTCCGCTTTTAAGGCTTTATCCTTGCTATTAAAGGCACTGGTAACCAAAAGGAATAAGGGCACTATCAGCAGGACTATAGCTTCCATGGTTTTTCCCTCCTTAGGGTTAATTATAATTCTAAGTAAGGAGGTTTTGAATGGAAAGAGTTTTTGCGTGGTCCGGTAGGGCGGTAATTCCGCAAGAGGGACAGTTTATAAAGCTTAGAGAAGACAAAAGCCTACAGGTGCCAAACAACCCTATAATTCCCTACGTAGAAGGAGATGGAATAGGTCCAGAAATTGCCCCTGCCATGATTATGGTGGTAAATAAGGCGGTGGAGAAGGCTTACGGTGGTTCAAGGGCTATATACTGGGTGGAGCTTTTGGCGGGAGACAAGGCGGAGGAAAAAACCGGCGAGAGGATGCCAAAGGAGACCTTAGAGGTTTTAAAAGAAGCCATAGTAGCCATAAAGGGACCCCTTGGCACTCCTGTGGGTAAGGGAGGGAAATCTTTAAACGCAATCCTCAGGCAGTCTATGGATTTTTACTCTGCCATAAGACCCGTCTATTGGCTGGGACAGCCCTCTCCTATACCAAACCCCGAGAGGGTAAATGTGGCGGTATTTAGGGAAAACTCTGACGATGTGTATATGGCAATAGAGTTTATGCCAAGGGACGAAAAAACCCAAAAGGTAAGAAAATTCTTGATGGAGGAGATGGGCGTCTCCGAGTATGCCCTTCCGGAGGACTGTGGGATCACAGTCAAGCCCATGAGTGAATGGAAGACCAAAAGACATGTAAGAAAAGCCCTCAGGTATGCCTTAGAAAACAATAAAAAAGTTGTGGCAGTTGTGGGAAAGGGAAACATCATGAAGGCAACGGAGGGAGCCTTTATGAACTGGGCTTTTGAAGTGGCAAAGGAGCCAGAGTTTGAAGGAAAGGTAATCACAGAGGGAGAACCAAAGGAAGGGCAGGTGCTCATGGTAAAGGTCATCACAGACCAGATGCTTATGCAGTTAGTCCTAAAGCCCGAATCCTACGATGTGATCATCACCCAAAACCTAAACGGTGATTACATATCGGACTTGGCTTCCGCACTGGTGGGAGGTCCGGGCTTTGTGCCAAGTGGAAACATAGGCGACGGCTATGCCCTCTTCGAAAGCACCCACGGAACTGCATACGATATTGCAGGCAAGGGTATAGCAAACCCTCTTTCCTTGACACTCTCCGGTGCCATGATGTTGGAGTACTTGGGTTGGAAGGAGGCGTCCCAGCTTATATACGATGCGGTAAAGAGGGCAATAGAAGACAGGCTCGGAACTCCAGACATAGCCAACGGCTTTAAAAAGATGGGTATAGACGCAAAGGCGCTATCCACCATGGACTTTGCCAAAGCTATCGCAGAGAGAATATGAAGGTTGGGTATGTAGCTATAGTTGGAAAGCCCAACGTGGGCAAATCTACCCTTTTGAACAACTTAATTGGCACCAAGCTGTCTATAGTTTCACCAAAGCCCGGCACTACTCGGATAAGGGTCCTGGGTGTAAAAAACATCCCAAACGAAGCCCAGATCATATTCTTAGACACACCTGGCATATATAAGCCAAGGGATGCCTTGGGAGAGGCTATGGTTGGCATTGCGGGGGCATCTTTGCAGGATGCAGAAGTTATCCTTTTTATGATAGACGCGGGGGATGGCTGGAGGGAGGATGACGAGATGGTCTTTGAGACCTATGTAAAGCCATATGCGGGGGAAAAGCCTGTGATCTTGGTAATAAACAAGGTGGATAAGGTGGGTCCCTTGGAAAACCTCCTGCCCTTTGTGGAGGAGTTCTCAAAAAAGCATCCCGAGTTTAAGGAGGTCGTTCCCATAAGTGCCCAGAAGGGGTTTAACATAGACAGGCTTTTAACGGTGATCCTTAACTACCTGCCGGAGGGTGAGCCACTCTTCCCGGAGGAGATGATAACAGACCTTCCCTTCAGGCTCTTGGTGGCAGAGGTGATCAGGGAAAAGGTCCTGCTAAAAGTCCATCAAGAGATTCCCCAAGGGGTGGCGGTGGTGGTCAATGAGATCACCGACGGAAGGCACGACCCAAGGGTTCTGGTCATAAAGGCAGACATAATAGTGGATAGAGAAAACTACAAACCCATAATCATAGGCAAGGATGGACAAAGGCTAAAGTCCATCGGAAAGATGGCAAGGGAAGAGTTGGAGCTGATAACGGGCAGAAAGGTCTATTTGGAGCTCTTTGTTAGGGTAAAGCCCGATTGGAGGAAAAGACCAGAGCTTGTCAAGAGCTTTGGGTATAGGATAGAATAATATAAAATGTGGACAGAATTGGAAAAGCTTATAGAAAGCACTGAGTTTTATTCTTCCCTTTCAAAGGTGCTCAAGCTCCTTTGCCAAGCAACCTCCGCTACCAGGTGCAATTTTTGGCTTATAGAGGATCACCATTTGGTGCCGGTTTTTAACTATGACGCAGAAAAGGACGGCTACATCCTTGACCAATTAAAAAGCTTAGACCTAAATCAGGCTTCAAGATATTACCGAGCTTTGCTTAAAAGAGGCATACTGTTTTTGGAGGATGTTCATAAAAACAGGGCGTCTTCTGAGCTGTCTGAGATATACTGGAAGCCCTTTGGTATAAATTCCTCCGTGAATTTTACCCTCAGATACAGAGGGCAGGTGGTAGGTGTAATATGCGTAGAATTCAAAAACAGGAGAAGTTTTTCAGAGGAAGAAAGAACACAGCTAAAGAAAATAAAAAAGCTCCTTGAGAAAAGCTACGGAAAGACCCTAAGATTGGAAGAGCTCAACTACATAGGTCTCTTCAGGGAAGCGCTCATTTCTTCAGACATTTCGGTGGTCATAACAAACAGAAGCGGTCTAATTAGGTTTGTAAATGATGCCTTTAAGAGAATGACAGGATACAGTGCCTTTGAAGTAATGGAAAAAAAGATGTCCATTCTAAAGTCTGGCTATCATACCCAAGAGTTTTACAGGGAGCTTTGGGAAACTATCCTCTCCGGCAAAGTCTGGAGAGGCATAATAATAAACCGCAGAAAGAATGGCGAGATTTACTACCAGAGAGAAACCATAGTGCCCATTTTCAAAAAGAAGAAATTGGCGGGCTTTTTATCCTTGGGATACGACGCCACAGAGGAAATAAGGCTACAAAGGGCAAGGTTCATATCCGAGGAGGTAAGCAAAATAATAAGATTGTATGAGGACGAAGATGAGATCCTTGAAAAGGTATGCCATCTACTTTACAGCGTAGGGGAGTGGAAGCTCGTATGGGTAGGGAAAAGGGTGGGAAACCATGTGGAGGTAATGTATGAAGTGGGTAGCACAGAATACCTAAAGAACGTCCAAATTAGCTTTGAGGAAGGAAGCCCTCTATCCAAAGGTCCAACTGGCAGGGCATTTTTGACGGGAAGGGTCGTTGCCTTCAACGACCTTGAAAGCATTTCCGAATACACCCCTTGGAGGGAAAGGGCTTTGAGCTTTGGCTTTAGGTCCAGCGTCTCAGTGCCAATAAGGGTAAAGGGTGAGGTAGAATACACCATAAGCCTCTACTCTTCGGAGAAAAACTATTTTACAGAGGAGGAAATAAAAACCCTTGAGTATGTAGCCAATGAGATTGGGTTAGCCATTGAAAGATTGCGCTTAAGGGAAGAAATTCAGAGAAGGGAGCTCTACGACGCTTTAACTGGATTGCCAAACAGAAAGCTTCTCTTGGAAGAGTTGGACTATAGCATAAAGGTAGCAAAGCAGTATGATAAAAAACTTTTCCTCCTTATGCTGGATATATTTAACTTCAGCCTTATAAACGCAAGCTATGGCGTTGGGGTTGGCGACAAGGTTTTGATAGCCCTTGGCAGAAAACTAAAGGAGACATTCCCAGAGGCGCATATTATTGGAAGGAGCGGGGCGGATGAGTTCTGCGTGGTGGGATTCTTTGACAAATACCCACAGCATATCATCGAGAGAATGGAAAGCTTAAAAGAAATAGAAATAGTGCTTGAAGACTTGGAAGTGAGGTTATATACCAACATGTCCCTTGTCTTCTATCCCGAGGACGCCCAGGACGGTCGGTCCCTTTTTGAAAAAGGCATGATAACCCTTAAGAAATGCCAAAAAACTGGAAAGCCCTCCTATTGCATGTATGACAGCAGTGTGGAAGAGGAGTTTAAAAAGCTCACAGAATTACAGCAGGAGATTCACACCGCTTTAAAGGAGGGCGAGTTTTTACTGTATTATCAACCGATCGTGGAGTTAAAAACTCTAAAGGTAGAAGGGGCGGAGGCACTTATCCGTTGGCATTCAAAGAAAAGGGGCTTTGTCTCCCCAAGCCTGTTTATACCATTGGCAGAGTCTATGGGCTTGATGAGGGAAATTGATAACTTTGTTCTAAAAAAGGCTCAAGAGTTCGTCCACAGAATAAAGGGTTTTGTGAGTGATGATTTTAGGGTATGCGTAAATTTGACCCCCTCCAACTTTGACCTTTTGAAGGAATTCTTTTATGACGAGCATTTTATAAGACGCTTGGAGGTGGAGCTAACAGAGAGGGAGTTTTTTGAGGTTTTCAACCAAGAGGCAGCCCTGCGGAGGTTCATAGAATTGGGTGGCGCGCTTTCCATAGATGACTTTGGCACAGGATACTCCTCCCTTTCCTATCTTTCGGACCTGCCCGCCAACTCTTTAAAAATAGATATATCCTTTGTCAGAAGGCTGGAGGAGGACGAAAAAACAAGGAGGCTTGTGTCTGCCATTGTAGAAATAGGCAAGACCTTTGGCATGAAAACCATAGCGGAAGGCGGGGAAACGCAAGGACAGTATGAAATCCTAAAGAATTTAGGATGCGACCGTTTTCAGGGATACTACTTTTCCCCACCCGTAAGCGAGGATGTTTTTGTTGAAAGGTTCTTAAGCGATGTTTTTAAAATAGGATAGAATGAAAACTTTGTTCTTACTTCTCCTCCTGCTTTTTTCCTTTGCCCTGCCGAGGGAACTTTTGATGGCAACTACCTATCCCATATACTATCCCTTGCTCTATCTGGCGGGAGAGCTTTATGAGGTAAAGGTCCTTATCTCCACAAGGACCGATGTGCATCACTACGAGCCAAAGCCCCAAGACCTTAGGAACTTAAAAGAGGCAAAGCACATCTTTGCCTTGGGCTTGGAAAACTGGGAGAGAAAACTGCCCGTGCCAAAGGAGAGGCTCTACCTTCTCAATCAGAACCTGCCCTTAATAGGCAATGATCCGCATATTTGGATGTCTCCCAGGTCCTATCAAGCGGTGGTGGATAATCTCTACAGGGTGCTTTTGAAAATGGACCCAAAAAATCAAAGTCTCTATGAGAGAAAATACAGAGAGTTTTCCAAAAGGTTAAAAGATTTGGATGAAAAATACCGCCAAAGCCTTAGCCAATGCAAAAACAGATGGCTTGTATCCACCCATCTATCCCTGAGATATTTGGCAAGGGATTATGGGTTGAGGGCGGAAGGTCTGAGGGGTGTCCATGGTGAGGAGGAGCCAAAGCCCTCGGAACTTTTCAGGCTTATAAACCTGATGAAAAAAGATTCCATAAAATCCCTCTTTGTGGAGGAGGGATATCAAGGAAAGGCTGTCCTCAAGGTGCAAAGGGAAACGGGCGCCAAAATATACACC
>Ga0272447_1001975_pt1:7500-11827 | contig 11827 bp, 6 predicted proteins | sample YNPCB0133_FD_194589 | JGI IMG/M metagenome (GOLD analysis project Ga0272447, IMG submission 194589) | Hot spring microbial mat communities from Yellowstone National Park, WY, United States - YNP-CB-013-3 | ecosystem: Environmental > Aquatic > Thermal springs > Hot (42-90C) > Sediment... | reverse complement strand
GGTGTTGCGCCGGAACTGGTCGAAGCGACCGCGCCAGCGTCGAAACCGTGGGAATACCGCAGCAGTGCCCGGCTGCACTGTGAAGGGCGACGAGTCGGTTACTACGCTGCGGATACGCGGTTGATCGTGGAACTCGATCACGATCCGCTGCTGCATCCAACCCTGAACCAAGCGCTTGCAGCGTTGCGCGATGCGCTTGCCGGTGAACCCGACGACGCTCAACCGTTCGATGTGACACTGCGCGTCAGCGAGGCGCACGGGTACTGCGTTGCTGCGATGCGTGGACGCGGTGAGCGACGACGGCTGGCAGAACGCTGGCGGTCACTCTGTCCGCCGCTTGCGGGCGTCGTTTTTACCGTTCCGCCGCCGCATACCGTTCCCCCTGTCGGCGTTGATACGCTCGTCGAGGAGTTGGACGATCTGACGTTTCTGTTGCGCCCGACGACGTTCTTTCAGGTGAATGTCGCCGCTGCCACGACGTTACTGAACCTGATCCGCGCCGGTCTTGGCGACGAAGCTGGCGGGCGTCTGCTCGATCTCTACTGCGGCGCGGGGACGTTTACCCTGCCCCTGGCACGCGCTGCTATCCAGGTTGTCGGCGTTGAGGAGTATCCCGGCGCAGTTGCCGATGCTGAGCGGAGTGCGGCGGTTAACCATGTCTCAAATGTGCGCTTTGTTGTCGGTCGTGCCGAAGCAGTGTTGAGCAGTCTCGAAGGCGATTTCGACGCGATCGTCCTTGACCCGCCGCGGCGCGGATGTCACCTACGGGTGCGACAGGCGCTTCTTGAACGCGCGCCGCGCCGGATCGTCTACGTCTCGTGTCATCCGGCAACCCTTGCGCGCGACCTGCATACCCTGATCAGCGGCGGCTATGCCGTCGAGCGCGCCACGCCGGTCGATCTCTTCCCGCAAACGCCGCACGTCGAGAGTGTGGTGGTGCTGGCGCGATTCTGAAGCAACGTGGAGAATGATTGAGTCGGCGTATAATGCTGTTGCGCAATTCCTCCGCTCCCGCGCGCACAGGCGAGCTTTGCCCTGGATAGCCGATAATCGATAGCCGAGAGCCGAGAGCCGAGAGCCGAAGGTCGATAGGGTCGCTGTTGGAGTTCGCGTTCCGCGCAGGCGGGCTTCGTCTCGCATAGCCGAGGGCGTTATGGTCTTTGAAGGTAACTGCCTACCATTCTACGGGAAGTGGTAACTGCCTACCATTCTACGGGAAGTGTGGTAAATTATCGCCGTGGCTGAGCAACTGCCGGAAGTAGAAATCCTGCTCAAGCGACTGAGTTCTCTTGAGGCCCAGATTGTCCGTCTGCAGGCGGAAGCAGCCGATCTGCGAGCGGAGAACGCCCGCCTGCAGGCCGAGAATGACCGTCTCCAGGCCGAGAACATCGAGTTGAAGCGTCGGTTGGGACTGAACAGCCAGAACAGCCACAAGCCACCCAGCAGCGACGGGTATCGGAAGAAGCGAATACAGCCGGCGCTGCCCAAAGACAAGAAGCCACGCGGCGGACAGCCTGGGCACACGGGTCGAACCTTACAGGCGGCGGAGCAACCCGACCAGGTGCAGGTTCATTTGCCAGCGCGTTGCGCTGGGTGTGGGCGGGTCATCTCGGCGCATGAATCGCATAAGGGGGCGGGCAAGCGACAGGTGTTTGATAGACCAGGGCCGCGCTTGGTCGTGACCGAACATCGGTTGGGGGAAATCACATGCTGCCAGCAGGCCCAGCGCGGCGTCTACCCGGCGAATGTGACAGCCAGCGTGCGGGATGGGCCTGGAGTACGAGCACTGGTCACCCAGTTGTCGGTGGATCACAACATGCCGCTGGAGCAGATGTGCCGCTTGTTCGAGGACGTGTTTGGATACGCGCTGAACCGTGAGACGGTAGCGACGGCTCTGGAACAGGGGTATGAACTGGCGGCGGCGGTGGAAGCAGCCACGGTGGAGCAGTTGAAGCGAGCGGAGGTGGCGCATGTTGATGAGACGGGGCTGCGGGGAGCGGGGAGGCTGCGCTGGCTGCACACCGCGAGCGACAGCCGGTATACCCATCTGTTCGTGCACCCCAAGCGCGGGGGCGAGGCCGTGCGCAGCGATGCGTCGGTGCGCAAGGATTTCGGCGGACGAGCGATTCATGATTGCTTGCCGGCCTCCTACCAGTTTGAACAGGCCAACCATGGGGCGTGCCTGGCGCACATCCTGCGCGAACTGCAAGGATTGGTAGAGCAAGGGTCAGCATGGGCAGAGGTGATGCGTGACTTCCTGTGGCATCTGTATGAACAGGCGCGGCCCTTGCAAGGGGAGGCGGCTGCGGCGGCCCGGAATCGCTATCGGCAGATCGTGAGTGCGGCGGAGTTGGCCGAGCCGCCGCCTGAACAGAAAGCAGGCCCGGGACGCCCCAAAAGCACAGCGGGGCGTAATGTGCTGCGGCGGCTGAAGGAGCGTGAGGAAGCGGTGCTTGCCTTTGCACTGGTGGAGGGTGTGCCCTTCACCAACAACCAGGCTGAGCGAGACTTGCGCCCGGCCAAAGTCAAACAGAAAGTAAGCGGCTGTTTTCGCACTGACCAGGGGGCAGCGGTGTATGCCCGCCTGCAGGCGGTGATCTCTCCTTGTCACAAACAGGGGCGCAACGTCTTCGCCACGCTGCGCGACCTCTTCGCTCGCCAGCCAGTCTCCCTACTTGCAGGCGGCTAGGCAGTTACGAACTGCTACGATTTGGGCCGCACCTGTCGCTCGAAGGAGCGGAGTTTCCAGACAATTTTACGCTGGTGATCTTTGATACTGATGTTCCAGACGTCAACGCATGACCATCGGCAAAAACACCTGACTCTTTTTCGTTCCTATCAAACTGAACTCGCTCAGATGACATACCCTTACTTCAAACAGGTTTTGGTCAGCATCGAGCCGCTCATATCGCTCTGCGATCGGACATGTCTCGGCGGCATCCTTCCAGGAGTTTGATGCTCGATCCCAGTAGAACAGGTCGAGAGAGTTCTCATCAAAGATGTTGGCAAGATTGGTGTCAGTGTATCTGAGCGTAATGGTGATCGGTTGGTTAAACGAGAAAGTATCGCCTGGTACACCGTTGATCGAGACACTTAGCCGAAAGGCGTGGGCTGTTTGAGTGTTGGCTGGCAAGGGGTTGGCATTAGCAACCAGTGGATGGTAACTTAGCGTGATCGGCTGTGTTATTGCACCAGATGGTAATGTAATCGTGTGCTGGTTTCCACTATAGTCAGTAAAGACGACGGAATCTGCATTACTTGCTGCAAGATCTCGGTCTTGCCTGAACGTTTGGAGATTGAAATCGATGTGTTCCCAGACGGTAGCATTCGATCTCAAGAACAATGGCAGCGATGGGATGTCTTCTGCAAATTGGTTGATCACGGTGGCGTAGAAAGTTTTACGTTGTTCGCGGGGAAGCCGGGGATCGCTGGCTTGTATAATAGCGTCTGAAGCTTCCTGATTACACCATCCCATAAAGTTTTGACCAGACCAGTTGTTTGTCGGTGAAGGGATCTGGTTGCATGCGTATAGGGTGTAACCGCCAGGTTCGTCATCTTCGATGATCCAGGCAAAGTTGCCAAGTTCAAAATCACGTACCTGTAAGCCTGTAGAATCACCAAACCACTAGGACGCAGGTTGATGATTACGGATAATCCGAATGCCACAGGCTTTCATTTGCTCCTCAAACACGGTGAGATACGTCACTCTGAAAGGAGCGGTAGTCGTAGTCAATATCAACACCAACTCTTTTCCATCCTTGGATCGGTGCTCAGCACCACTCTGAAGCGTCCAACCTGCTTCATCTAATAGTTGTTGACCAACCGTCGGGTTGTAAGGATAAGTTGTATTAGGAGCGGTGTATGCCCAGTTGGTCTTTGGCACAAAGGTATCCATGACCAACTCTTGCCGTTGCTCAGGTGTGAGCGCGGGATACACCGATGCAATCAGAGCATCCTTGTTGGTGCAATAGGCAATAGCCCGACGTATCCTGACATCACTTAAGATTCGGATGTGGAACGGGTTCGATAGAAGAAGTACTCAGTTCTAATGGCTTGGAAGTTTCAAGTGGCTGGTTGATTTGAGCGGTAACTGGATGGGTAGCACCGACTACAATCAGGGCTATTGTGGTGGCAACGAAGAGTAAGGCTACGCGTTTCATTGTTCGTACCTCCTCCCTGCTTGCTTTTATGCGTATGTTTACGCTTATAGGTCGCTTTCCATTGCGCCGATAGAGCGGCTGTCGGCTGGAAGCAGAGGTCAGGCGCAGCCCCTTTGCGATGGTTGGGCGCCGGGGCAGGACAATGCCCGCCCCGGTCTCGCATATGT
>Ga0272447_1001975_pt1:0-2500 | contig 11827 bp, 6 predicted proteins | sample YNPCB0133_FD_194589 | JGI IMG/M metagenome (GOLD analysis project Ga0272447, IMG submission 194589) | Hot spring microbial mat communities from Yellowstone National Park, WY, United States - YNP-CB-013-3 | ecosystem: Environmental > Aquatic > Thermal springs > Hot (42-90C) > Sediment... | reverse complement strand
GCCCCCTGACCAGACTGTTGAGCCCTGACATACACTGTCTTGACAGCGGTTCTGCTTTCGACCTTATCGCCAGACTCAGAGTGTGTGCGGGGGCATCCGCGCTCCTGATGCGTGCGATCCCGATGACTATAGCAATTCTCACAGAGGTTGACCCCATTGGACAGGGGTGAACACTCCTCGGACGACCGCAATGAACATCGCGCACCCCACGCGACGACCGCAATGATGGTTTTTGAACAATTATTCCGCTCTGGCACGCGCAGCGCGTAAACCGTTGCCGCTGCTGACACGCTGTGCTATGATTGAGATGTTGGAAACGCTCCTGGAAGGAGTTCGACGTGATCAGACAGTTCAAGATCATTATTGAGAAGCATTCAGACGGATATGTCGCCTACCCTCTTGGTCTCAAAGGTGTTGGAGCAGGCGAGGGCGACACATACGAAGAAGCGTTGACCGATGTCAAATCTGCTATCGCTTTTCATATCGAAACGTTCGGAGAACACCTGCTTGAGGGTGAATCGCCTGTTCTGGGATCCTGCACGACCTGCTGGTAAGTCCGCGCAGGCAGGCTTTGCTTTGCCCCGTAGAGACAGGGGCTTATGAGTTTCGAGAATTATCGCGGTTCTCAAAGAGGTTGGACCTCCTCGGACGACCGCAATCAACATCGCGCTCCCCACGCGGCGACCGAAATGATGGTTGTTGAGCAATTATTCCGCTCTCGCCCGCGCAGGCGGGCTTCGCCTTGCCTAGCCGAGGGCTTCAGCCTGACGGCTAGCGCGGGAGATCGGATTTAATTCTCAATCTCCATAAGCCCTGGCTGAGATCGGGCAAGCCCTGCGGGCTGGATCAACCCGGCGCCCCTCGGCATAGGGAAGGGTGACGGACACGCCAGCCCCGCAGGGGCTTCCATGCGCTCAGGAAGGGCTTCAGCCCGAACCACGCCCGACGACGGGGACGATGGTTGATGTCTTCTCTCCGACCGCCATGCATGGCGGTCGCCGCACTGGGGGCGCAAGAGTGGCTGCGCTTGTTCGAGGAGGTTCAACCTCTGTGAGAACTGCTATAATTCTCAATCGCCATTAGCCCGACGGCAAGGGTGAATAACGAAATTTATAGCATTTCTCGCAAAGGTTGAACCCAACGGACGGGGTTGAACATTCCCGGAGTCGCGCGCTCCACGCGGTGACCGAAATACATTTCGGTCTACGTTTTGCCGGAAGCGGGCGTCTCACGCGACACGGCAGAACCGGATAGTGATCAACGTATCTGAGAACTGCTATAAGAGCCTATCCGAATAACCCGGCAGCACGCAAGGCGATCAAGCCACAGGCGAAGAGGTCACAGTTTTTCGGATAGGCTCTAAATGCTCAAGAAAGTATCCACACCTGCGTGCTCCTGCACGCCCTCCGTTGAGTCGGCGTATAATCGCGCAAAGCGCAGCACATGCTGAAGAAGAAAGTACAGGACTTCCATGCCCAACGACCGTTTTCTGATCACCGGCGCACTTGGATGTATCGGCGCGTGGACGGTGCGCAACCTGGTGCGCGAAGGAACCCCGGTTGTCGTCTTCGACCTGGCGAGCGATCCACGCCGCCTGAAGTTGATCATGTCCGACGACGAACTGGCGCGGGTGACGTTCGTTACCGGCGATATTACCGATCTGGAGGCGCTTGAGCGCGCACTCGACGATCATGCCATTACGCGCGTCATCCATCTGGCAGCGTTGCAGATACCGTTTGTACGTGCCAATCCGCCGCTCGGCGCGCGCGTCAATGTCGTCGGCACGGTCAATGTGTTTGAGGCGGTTGCGCGGCGACGCGACCAGATTGGCAACCTTGTCTACGCTTCGTCGGCAGCGGTGTACGATACCGTTGATGCTGGCGAGTCCGGCGTCGTCGCCCACGGCGCCACCGGTCACCCGACAACGCTGTATGGTGTGTTCAAACAAGCCAACGAGGGAACAGCGCGGGTCTACTGGCAGGATGCGCAGGTGGCGAGTATCGGACTGCGCCCGTACATCGTGTACGGTCCGGGACGCGATCAGGGGTTGACGTCCAGCCCGACGAAAGCGATGGTCGCAGCTGCGCTCGGCAAGCCGTACCACATTCCGTATGGCGGTCGCGCGGCATACCAGTACGCCGATGATGTGGCGCGCACCTTCATTGCCTGCGCGCGTGCGCCATTTCAGGGCGCGGAGATCTTTAACCTGGGCGGTAGTGTGGCAACGATGGGTGAGATCGTTGCAGCAATCGAGGCGGCAGCGCCGGAGGTGCGTGGGTTAATCACCTTCGGTGATAAGCCGCTCCCTTTCCCCGAAGCGTTCGACGCCGCGCCGCTCGAACAGGTGATCGGCGCCCTGCCGTTTACCCCGCTCGCCCAGGCTGTCGCCGATACGATTGCCCTTTTCCGTGAACGGATCGCAGCCGGGGTGATGCCGGACGCAGTCTGATTTCACAGGAGATGATGCTGATGCGACGTCGCACCTTTTTTCGGGTTGCAA
>Ga0272447_1001973_pt1 | contig 11831 bp, 8 predicted proteins | sample YNPCB0133_FD_194589 | JGI IMG/M metagenome (GOLD analysis project Ga0272447, IMG submission 194589) | Hot spring microbial mat communities from Yellowstone National Park, WY, United States - YNP-CB-013-3 | ecosystem: Environmental > Aquatic > Thermal springs > Hot (42-90C) > Sediment | place... | reverse complement strand
TATCGTCCACCAGCGAAGCCGCACGCACTGCCTCCAGCACGCGGGGCAGACGGGTCTCTTCGTTATAAGCAGGGATAATGGCGGTGACTCTCATTGCCCCGTCGCCGCGCTGGCTGGTTGTCGGTCGGGCAGTTCGGCAATCAGCTTCTTCGCCCTGAGGATACGGTTCTCGGTGAGTGGGTGGGTGCGCAGGTTCGCGAGCAACCCCTTCATGGGGCTTTTCTCTATCTTCTGCAGCTTCTCAAAGAACCGCACCAGTCCTTCAGGGTCGTAGCCAGCAGCGTGGGTGTACAGGATGGCGCGACGGTCTGCATCGTATTCGTCATCGCGGCTGTACTGCAGCATGACCAGCGAGGTCGCGATGCTTGCCGCCTTCTGCGCGCTGCCCTTCGTGCCCAGAGAGATGGCGAGGTCTGCCAGGATGCTGCTGGATATCTGCTTTGCCGCATGGCGTGCCACGATATGTGCGACTTCATGCGCGATGACCGATGCCAGCATATCCCTGTCATCGCCGACCTGCTCCATCAAACCGCGAAAGACGTATACTGGACCGCCGGGCAGAGAAACGGCGTTAATCTGTTTGGTATCCAGCACCTTAAAGGTGAACGGAAAATCCGGCGCACGTTTGCCTTCCACCCGCCGCATCCCCTCCAACACACGCTGCCCAATCTCCTGCACCAGCGCCACGCGCTCGGGGTTGGTGTCCAGCTTGTACTCCTTCTCAATCGCTGCAGAGCCTTCTTTGCCAATTTGGATTTCGTCCTGTTTGCTCAACAGGTTCGTGCCGCGACAGCTCATGAGCGAGAGCGCCACGGGCACGAACAGAAGGATTACTCCTATCCGTATCAGCCGTGAGGTGCGTGTCATGGTGTCTTCTCCTGTTTACCTGACCAGAAGCGTGCCAGCTCCTTGCGCGCAGTGTCCAGCATCTGCTGCACTTGCTGCAGGGCATGCTGGGTGTCACCGTTTTGGTGGGCGGCTTCAGCAATCGCTCTGCTGCCCAGTTCCATCTCCTTCTTCGCCTCATCCAGCTTACCTGCGCTCATGAGCTGTAAAGCGCGCTGCAGATGACGTTTCGCCTCCGCGATGCCTGCCGACTCCGCCCTGTTCTGCTGGCTGGCAAGCTTCACCTGTATCTGTTCCACCCGCTGGCGGATGTCGTTCAACTGCAGGTGATTATACACCACTCCTGCACACGCTGCTACCGCCAGCAGCAAAGTAACAAACCGCATTTACGACGCCCCCTTTCCGTGCAGACGCGCCTGTAACCGCCACCACAGGCGGGTTTCCCAGTCTACCCGTTTTCGCCACGCCCATGCAAGCGTGCCCTGCGCCCAGCAGGCTCGCCGATGCCACTGTACCTGCGGCTTCCAGCGATACTTGTACGGCTCGTCGCCGCGCAGGAAGTCAAACACGACGCAACCCTCCTCTATCGCCCGACGGATGGCGTAGGCGGTCAGCACCGTGCCCATGCTGTAACGGGCAAGCGACGGTTCGAACCCTCCCAGATAGTAATACGCACGCCGCCCAAAGTGAAACACGTACAGCGCTGCCCGAATCGCTCCGTCTATCCGCAGGGTGTGCAGCCGCAACCAGCCGTTTCGGTGCGCGACGGTTGCCCACTCGCGATGGAACTGTCGCACGCGCGGATGGAAAAAGCCACCCGGCAGCCACCGCTGTCGCCAGCGGCGCGTGTGCAGGGCGAACAGGGCTTCCATTGCCTCGGGTAGCTCTGTTTCCGACGCTGTGTCAAGGTGCAACTCGCCAAGCTCGCGCGCCATCTGTCGCTGCGCGTAGCCGATGTTGAAGCGCGTCTTTTTACTTAAAGACCCCAAATACGCCTCCCACGTTTCAGGCAACAGCACGTAAGGGCACTTTTCCTGCCACACGACCTGCCAGCCATGAGCTTCCGCGACACGCGCCATCGCCGAACCGTCCGCCAGCTGGTGCAGGTCGGCACAGGGTTGGCTCTCCAGCCATTCCGCGACTGCCCCGGCAACGGCGTTGTCGTATCCGGAAACAGCGATGATACCCAGCCGGTCGGAAATACCTGTGCCTGCCCAGCGCAGCACTGTGCCCATCGCCGTCCGACCGGCATACAGCGGGGCAATGCCGACCGTTTCACCGCCGTCCTGCACGCACAGCACCCGCGCTCCTCTTCCCTTGCCAAAGTACTTCCACCACAGGCTCGCCCAATCCCACGTCTGGAAAAGCGAAACCTGTGGGTTCACCGCCTGCATCTCACGCCATGGGCAGTGCAGGCTCTCCTGCCAATCCTCACCGGCAACAACGACCCGAATGCCAGCATCCTCCTCTTACCGCCTGATTATATCCCGTTACCGGGCAGGGCGTCAACCATGCGCCGTTTCGGCGTGTGTGTCGGCACAGGCTGTGCAGGCAACCGTTCACACCCCCGTGCGCAGCAGAAAATACAACGACACCATGAACCATACCCCACTAACAAAGCCGATTGCCAGTCCGGCTATCCCCACTATCTCCCAGCGCAACAGCAAGCCGACCATGCCTAAGGCGTAGCCCAGCAACGTGCTCACGCCCGACGCTATCACCTGTCGCTGGTACCGTTTGCGCTGCGGATGCTCGATGACGAAGCCGCACTTGGGGCAGGGCAGCGTCGGGTCGTCGACCTCTGCCGCGCACATTGGACACCGCGTTGGTGCAGTCAAAGCCTCTCCCCTCAGTAATTGCTCAGGAACTGCAGCCCCTGGCGTAAAGACTCTACCACATTTTGCCCGCTTTCGTCTTCCACCGCGTACCAGCCGTCATAGCCGATGGATTTCAGAAGGGCGATGTACTCATCCCAAGGCACTGCGCCCTGCCCGACGGTGGGTTTCTTGGTTTCGGGATGGTGGTCTTTGGCGTGTGTGTGAACGATGTAGGGTGCCAGCTCGCGCACCCCCTCCAGCACGCCGTACCACAGCAGGTTGGCGGGGTCATAGTTGACCTTCAGCGCAGGGCTGCCGATGTCCTCAATGAACTGGCGCAGCACGGGCGCAGGTTCCATGCCGGTCTCGATGCAGAAGATGCCCCCCACCTTCTCCGCGTGTTTGGCTATCTGCTCGATAGCGTCGCGGATGATGGGGTAAATGGGGTCGTTTTTGTCCTCTGGGATGACGCCCGGGTGCGTGGTGACGATGGGTGCGCCCATGTCGACCGCCAGTTCGATGCACCGTTGCGTCTTCGAGATGCGCTCGTCGATGCCTTCCGCCTCATCGAAGCCGCCGAAGCGCGTGGGTCCCGACATCTGCGCGCAGAAGCCGCTGATTTGTAATCCGAAGGATTCCACCCGTTTGCGCCATTCGGTGCGTTGCGCGCCGACGCACACATCGGGGTCCAGCACGCAGGGACCGTAGCTTGCCACGTTCCACAGCTGCACACCCTGAAAGCCGATGTCCGCCGCCGTCTGCAGGGCGTTCATCAGCCCCTCTTCCGTCTCTCCCGCCGACAGCGACCACAACGCCACACCAATCTTCAGTGAACCCATTCTTTCCACTCCTGTGATACAAAGTGTGTCGGGGATACAGTTGGGCAAAAGGGAGGGGAGTTCCTTGTTTCAGTGCACGTCGACTTCCCGAGTGCAAATCCGTCCACTAACAACAGGCGCATGAACAACATGGTCGCCGACGGGCACCTGTGTTTGGAAACCGTTACGGTAGGACACTCCGTCCAGCAAAAGTTTCCAGCCCTCATCGGGGGGCTTCTCACACGGCCACAGTAGTGCCGTCGAGGATTCCATTGCATCACGCATCTGTTGGGTCAACCACACCTCGTAGGCGTCCTCACTTCCCATGAGATGACGCAAGTAGAAGCGTGGGTCCCGGTATTCGCGCTGCATCCACTGGTTAAGCAGCAGCCTGCGCAGATAATTCTGCACTTCTTCCACCCTTTCGAGCAGGTCACCTACCCCGCCGATGCCCAGATGCTCCATTGCCTGCCTGAGAACAGCTTTCGAATCGCGCTTTCCCCAGAGCTTCTGCACGACAGGTACGAGCTGGCGAAACGAGCGAACAATGAAGCGCACAGGTGGGGGAGAAATCAGTTCGAAGGCACGCACTGCCGCTTCCCATGAGAGTCTTTTACCCCGCAGATGCTGCTCGAGTGACTCCACGTTCTCTTGTTCTTCCTGTACCAGAGCAAGCACTCGCTCAAAGGCACTTTTCAAGGCTATGATTGCATGAAAGCGCAATATGTCAGTCTGATAGGAACGCAACTTTTGCAGATAGTTATCCCACGCGACCTCCAGTTCCTGTCGTCTTTGACGATAGTGCTGGTATGCCCAGGCTGCTCCTATGAGCGGGGGCAGAATCGCAGCGATAGACCATACAATCTGCACATAATTCACCACGTACGATGATAGCATCAACCCAAACAGTGAGAGTAGCGCCCACCCAACCAACGAGACAAGCATCGCCCACTGCAAAAGCTCCTGCCACTTGGGCAGGCGTGCCAGGGCATTTTCGAACTGCTCTCTCGCCGATTGGAGGGCTTCGGTGGAGGGTTCTGTAACCTCCAGCTTCGCAATAGCCCATGCTTCCAGTCCCTGTAACAGGTGCCCCACAATAGACTTGATAATGGGAAGCGAACCGACTACCGCAAGCAAGCTATTCTGCATCGTGCTCTGCAGCCGTTGTTGGAAACCGTTGACTAACTCGTCCGCAGCGGTTTGCAGTGATTGCTTCCAGAGAGGCAGTTTCTCATTCCGCCACTGCTCGTGCCATGTATCCGCTTCGTTGAGCCAATGATGAGGATCCCGTCCGATAGGTGGGGTGCTATCGATTAAGGAGAGCGTTAATCCGGCGCCCGCTTGAGCAAGATTCTGTACCGTAGAAACCAGCTTCTGCCACCACTCCTCCTCCTGCGGTAACAGGTCAGTTGGAGTTGGTGGGGTCTCTTTTTCTTCCGTGCTGACCAGCTTGAAGACGTCAGATAGAAACCACTGCGCCAATGTGTCTTCGATCTCCGGTAGGGGGAGTACTACCAGCCCAAACCCTACAGAGCGAGGAGTAGCCGATGAAGTCCAAGGCTCACGAAATAGCCAGTGGTCCTTACCGTAGTCCGCATGTTGAAGCGCGGAAAGCAAAAGGTAGGGTAAGCTCACAGACAGGTCGTCTATAGACAACATTGAGCCATCGGAACGCATTCGTCCGATGAGCCAGCGCGAGGCCACCGTTACCCAACGGGTGCTTTCCACGCTTTTCAGTGTCGAGTAGATGGGTGAAGGGTCGCTGAGCTGCTGATGTATAACCATGACATGCAGTCGAACGGGCACTGGCTCCCGCAAATATGCCGAACCTTCGTCCAGCAGATGGACGACTTCGTCTATACTAGACGAGTGTTCGTCATCGAACAACAACAATGCCTGAACAAAAAGATAGCCGCCCTCGGGTCCGACGCTGACTCCTTCTTCCAGAGCGCTTTCAAGGTTGCTCTGCAGGCGTATGCGGTACATCCATTCGGTCAGGGGGTTGACGAAGTTCTCACTTGGGGCGTTGGGGGTGTACACTGCCTGCAGATTGCCGTTCTGGTATGCCCCCAGCGCGGTTACGTACCGGGCTGGCAGTCTGAAAGAACGAAGCAAACGCTTCGTTCTTTCCACTGTCTGGCAGGGTAAGTCACCCGCTCCAAGCACTATGGTCGGATATACCACCATAGACACATTCCTACTCTTACCAGTCAGACTTGCGCAAGAAGTCGATATAGGATTGTACAGCTTTTCGTTGCTCGCTGATGTAGTCCCGAACACGCTTGCTTTCGGTAGCATTCTGCAGATCCAAGAGCCGCCACTCGTAATCTTCCATTTGCTGCAGGACTGACTGCCGTCCCAGCAACTGATGCAGCTGCTGCTTCGCTTGCTTCAGCTCTCCCACCCTGCTTTTGTCATGCAGTATCTTGTGTTGAACAACTTTCCAGTCACTGCCCAGCGCTTCGCTCTCCTGCTCTACATCCTTGATCAACCGCCTTTGCCATTCAGAAGGCAGTTGTTCCTGAAGCGCAATCTGCCACTCACTCTTATACTTGGGTATCAAGTGGTCCCGCCACCTCTGGACGCTGTAGTAGAACGTGTCTCCCCTCAGCGCGATGTAGCCATAAGCCAGTGCCCAGCTACACAGTAACTTGTATTCTCCTTCCTGTTCCACCGGTTCTAGCAAGGGCAGTCGGTCAAAGAAACGCTTGTCGACATGAAGACGAGCTCGCACATCATCATTAGCGATGCGGCGATCATAGCAAGCGCGCATCGAACGGGTACTGCGGAGATAGTATCCACGGGCACCATAGATACGCGTCATCAGGGTAAGTGCAAAAGGATACCCGTCTTCACGGTACTCTACCCGCGTATAACCACGTTTTTCCGCGATCTCGCGAACTTGCTGCCGATATTGGTCAAGCTCGTCCCCGTCGGCTCTGCCGTTGCTTGCGTAGGGTATGCTGGCGACCAAGATACTTTCGTATCGCTGTTCGCCAGGGGGCTGGCTCGTGCTCCAGTAGGGCTGACAGGCGTCAAACAGTATCTGTAACTTCCTGTCGACGTATTCCTTTAGCGGAACGCCGTTTTGTTCTCGCTCGTCCTGAGACTGAAACTTGATTAACTCCAGCACGTTAGCCTGCTTTCGCAAGACAGGGCTGAGCACCTCAACCGCTGCAGACAGCCATAGTTGAGCTTCTGTGTCAACGTCAATCTCCGTGCTGGACAAATTGCCAAAGGCCGGGTAGTGCTTGTAGTTCTGGCGCAGGCGGTAGTGTTCTTCCCTTATCTTATCAAACGGTATCTTTGGCTTGATGTATTCGTAGAACTTCGGGAAGTCGGCAGACAGCATCACGAACCACTCCAGGTCGTAGCCATAGTAGCGTGCTCCGTTGGTACTGCACAGATTCTCCAGGCGCAGACGGGTGTTCTGCTGATGTTGCTGCCAGTGACTGACCAATTCTGCCCATTTACCGAGCTGCCCCTGTAACTGCAGGGCCTGCAGAGCTTCTAGCCCAGCCTCGGCTGCGAGCGCTTTCAGGCGGTGCTGTGCATACTTCCGCAGAGTGTCACACGCCTGCTGCACCTCCTGTTGCAGCTGGTCATTACCCATCCACAGTTCCCAGACTCTGGGTTTTGTCTGTTTGAGCTGATTGCGCGCCTGTGCGAACTCTTGCTCGCAGGTTTTCGCCCGTGCACGCTCCTGCTCGGCAGTCCGCTGAAGGTCGCGTTGCAATTCGTTCAGGTATTTCCCCAGCTCCGCAAAGAACTGGCGAGCGCGGTCGTGACCACTGGTTTTCAAGACCTCTGCTGCACGGTTGCCAGCTTGCTCGAGTGCTGTTGCAAACAGCGTCGTAGCACGTTCTTTTAAGTGCTTATCTAGCGCACGTTCTTTTGACTGCTCATCTGGCAGATGTATCAATTCGTTGCGGATGATGCTATCGAACAGCCCGCGCAACTGCCGCTCTGCATAGTCAGCTTTTTGCGACAATTTCGTCTGTCCTGCTCCCTCAGCCTCCCCAAGGATTTCCGCTGGCTCCTTGATTTTGAAAGATAAGGGGGCGCCATGCTCATCCTGAAGGAGGTAATCCGTTACCAGCTCGTTCGTCTCGGTCTGCACCAGATGGTTTGTTTGCACAAAGGTCTTGATTTGCTGCTGCATGTCGGACCCATCGGATTGAGCGTTCTGAGCCTCCTGATCCATCAGCTCCAGCGCTGAGCGTGCTGCACAATAGCGGGTAAACTCCTCTATGGGCACCGCAAAATTAGTAACGCCCAGCGAGTTCAACAGACGGGGTTGACCTGTTTCAGCACACGGCATCGTCTCAATCACCGCCAGTGAGTTGCGTTTGGCACTGCGGGCATGTGCCCCTAACGGAGAGCCTATGTCCAGCATGATGCTGCGCGCGGTCATCTCGAAGACGTATCGTTTGCTAGAGATGGTGTTGCCGCCGCTGTTGACTCCCTCTACCAGAAACACCTCGTCGAACAGGGGCTGCCGAAGCGTGTAGGAACCAATTGTGCGATATTTGAACTCCCAGTGGTTGTCTTCTTCAAAGGTCTTGTGGTTGCAAAGGTACTCCAGCTCCATCAGGCTGGCATAACCATTGGCTTCGATTACCTCCCACATGGATGGGCTAATACCAGCTTCATGACGGAAAACTGTGGGTAGATAGAAAATACCGACGATTTCTCCGTCCAGTCCGTAGCGCTCAAAGATGTAACGAATAACTGCTGCGGTGTCCATAAAAATACCGGACCCCGTACCGCCACACAGTGAAGAGATAACATATACGCGCGGAATGGACTGAGTAATCTCAACGTGTTGCGAGGCACCCTTCATCATAGCCTGCACGCGTTCGCGCACCTGCATGATGTGGTGAATGGCTGGTTCCAGGTAGTTTGTAAAGACAGTGTCGAAAGAAGCGTGGAAGGCAAAGCGCCCAGCGGGGCGGATCCCTGCCGCTCCGCTTGCATCTCGCAACAATACCACGTCATTGCTTCCATCCCAAAACTGTTCGAAGTATGGATGCAGCTTGGGATTGCGTCTCAGTTCGTCAAGGAGCTGCTCCGGGTAGCGCACCGAGATTGAAGCGCGCTCGTGCTGCTCCGCCTTTGCCAGCTCGCCGTCCTGAATGTATTGTGCTTCGTCGGTGTCAATGAACAGAAACCGTATCAGGTTATCGACTTGATATCGCTCGTGCAAGATGCGTTTGACGCGCCGTGCGGTCTCTACACCGCTACCTCCCAGTCCTACCACGAGTGTGGGGCGAAACTGTCCTCCCTCGCAGTACTGCACTGCCGAGAAAGACTTCTGTACACTTTGCTGCAAGCCTTGATTGCTCATAGCTTGACCTCCTTTTAAGTTAATCGAGTAAAATGCCAATAAGTCCATATCTGAATAATCAACAGGACCGCAGATGCGATTATCAGGTTCCTTTTGAGCCTAGTGGAAATCTTGTAGCGAGGCACACGAATAGAGCCTGCTATTCTGCAGGAGGTGTAGTAGACCTTATAACCTCCAGGCAATGACAAAGTTTCGCCTTCCTTGACCGTGTCGGGGATATGTTCGCCGTGTCCTCCGGCAACATTCAGTAATCGCTGCCCGGGTTGTGCAATCAGTTGAATCTTCGCGCCCGGTATGTCGTAGGAGACAGAGGCTAGTTTGTTAGGCTTGATTTCCACTTTCTGCTCCCCATCCGGCGTGACGATGCGCAGCTCGTGACGATACAAGGTTACCTTTTTACCGGGCACAAGCAAAGCCAACAGCAAGAGTAACGCAGAGAGATAAAACCATCTCCACGAGACCGTAGTCACATTCACCCACATGTTGTATGGTTCCGATTCAATCCAGCGTCCATTGCGTAACGTCTGCGCACTGACAAAAAGCTGGTACTTACCCGGGCGAGGAAACTCAATCCGAACAGAAAATTCACTGGACGGTTTCTCCGGTACAACTATACTGGCAGCAGGCTCTGACCAGCAGCGAACGCGCACCTCATCTCGCGTTGGAGCATATGTCCTTTTCTCGGAACCAAAAAGCAGCATGCATGACAGTTTGCTGTGAGAGGTTACACGTGAGTTCGGCTTGGGCCAAACAATCTGCACGTAGGGAACTTGCTCTACCGAGAAGGTAACTGTGTCGCTCCATTTTTCCGACCGGCTCCTTAGGAGGGTATCTTGCTGCTCTAAACGGGCTTTGACTTGAAAGATGCCGGGCTCGCTGGGTATATACGTGCTGATAAATGTTCCATCGTTGGTAACCGTGTCGTTGTGGGTACCATCGTCGTACAGGGGGACGCGGTCTATTAATCGCCCGTCTTGTGCAAACACATTGGCGGTAACGTAATGACGAACCGTTGCTGAAGACGGCGCCGCTCGAACCTCGATGCGGATGGTGGGAGCCACTCGTCCCCATGCATATACATCCCCATGCCTGGGCGAAATAATCTCAGGCACAGGAGGAGACTGCTGCGCCAGCGCGAAACATGTGCACCACAACCATAACATGCCAGCCAAGATTGTGTAGGACACACCTTGTCTACACATGCTACACCCTCACAGGTCATCTCATTCACTTTTACAGACACTTTATCTTACAAAATGTTTCAACAAAAGTCAATAAGTTCCTGCCAAAAACCCGCAAAGTTGCTTGGGAGTGGGCAGATAATGACTTTGAACTGTATATCCTCAAAACGGTGAAAAAACCTGAAACATTGCCCCCTGCTCGTGCATCCAAAAAGTGAAAGAGAATCCGCAGAGCGTTTCCGCGAGGATTTTCGCGACCAGCAGGCTTTCCCGCAGAACAGATGCTCGCCCAAGAGGGTGAGGGAGAGGAAAATGTGCTTTCGTGTACCCAGAAAGCATGGAGGTTCAATGCAACATGAGTTACCCTTCCACATTCCGGTTCTTTTCGCACGTGGAAGTGGATGGTCTGGACGAAGTGCCGTTTGAGGATAGCGAGATCCTGCGTCTGCCCGACCCGCAGCGTCTGAAGCAGCTGGAAGACCTGCGGATGGATTTTCTGAACCGCTGGCAGGCTGGAGATGACATAGAAGAGCTGATATCACGTATCTTTGCTGTGCCGACAGATGCCTTTCTGCCGGCGTTTCCACCGCGCTACATCGTGGGCTATAACGTGCAGTGCCCGGCGCAGGCAAGGATATTCCGCCGGGTGATGCGCGACCTGGACCGCTATATCGCCGTGCTGTCGCGTTTTGCCCTGCGCGTGCGGGTGCTGTCGGTGGCCGAGCCGTTGCCGGAGCATCCCGACGGCTACCCCGACCTGCCGAGCGTGCTGAGCACCATCCGATATCTGGGCGATGGACGCTGGCTCGAAGCGGTGAGCGACTTCGAGCGGGAAAGGCGCGACACCCTTTGCTGGCGATACCTGCCCTGCTCACTGGTCACGGACGGTGCCGTGCCCGAATGCATGGCGGATGCGCTCGAACTGCTGTTGTACAAGGCGCAAATCGTGCGTATCCTCGCCAGTGACCCTGTGGGCGAACTGCATGATGCTCTGGCGGAAGGAGCGGATGAGTATGTCCGTGCGCTGAGCAGGCTGGTACAGGCGGTGCGGCGTCGGCGGCGTCAGGAGCGTTTCAAAAAGTTTGCTCTGTCGCCTTGTCGCTACCCTGCGACGAGACGACAATGGACCACCTCATAACGGAACCTCGGGCATAGAGCATAGGGCCGCTCTCAAGCTCTCTGATGATTGCGGCAGGGTTCGCACCCTGCCGCTTTTTTTCCTCATGCCTTGCCAATCGGTATCATCTCGCCGTGCGCTTCCAGCAGGTCGTCCACCAGCGCCCAGATTTCGTCCAGCGTCAACTCCGCCGCGGTATGGGGGTCCAGCATCGCGGCGTGGTAGATATGCTCACGCTTGCCGGTCAGCGCAGCTTCCACCGTCAGATACTGCACGTTCACGTTGGTGGAGATGATAGCCGCCAGCTGCGGCGGCAGGTCACCGATACGAATCGGCTGCACGCCGTTTTTATCCACCAGACAGGGCACCTCCACGCAACAACCCGGCAACAGATTGGTTATCAGTCCGTCGTTGCGCACGTTGCCGTACACCACGCGCGGGATGCCCGTCTCCATGCTGTGGATGATGAGTGAGCTGTATTCCATACTGCGGTGTACTTCTATCGGCTCATCGCTCTCGAACTCCACACGCATTCGTTCCCAGCGGGCGATGACCTCCTCACACCGACGGATGTACTCGTCCAGCGGGATATTGAACCGCTCGATGAGGTCGGGACGGTCACGGCGGATGAAGTAGGGCACATACTCCGCATAGTGTTCGCTGGACTCGGTCACGAAATAACCCAGCCGCATCATCATCTCGTAG
>Ga0272447_1001972_pt1 | contig 11832 bp, 8 predicted proteins | sample YNPCB0133_FD_194589 | JGI IMG/M metagenome (GOLD analysis project Ga0272447, IMG submission 194589) | Hot spring microbial mat communities from Yellowstone National Park, WY, United States - YNP-CB-013-3 | ecosystem: Environmental > Aquatic > Thermal springs > Hot (42-90C) > Sediment | place... | reverse complement strand
GGCCAGGGGGTGGACCAGGCCGTGGCGCAGGTAGACCAGCCGGGCCTCGGCCTCCACCCCCCAGGCCTCGAGGAGGGCCCTGCGGTAGACGGCGAGTTGGAAGCGGTAGGCCTCGGGCCGCACCTCGTGGTCCGTCTTGTAGTCCTCCAGGTACCACCGCCCCCCCACCCGGTAGAGGCGGTCCAGGACCCCGTACCAGACGGTGCCCCCCAGGGGCAGGACCAGGGGAAGCTCGGCGTGGTCCTCCTCCCGGGCCTCGAGGGGCGGGAGGGAGGGGCCCAGCATCCCCCGGTAGCGGCGGAGGAGGTCCCGGACCTCTTCCAGAAGCCTTCGCTTTTCCCCCTCGGCGAAGGGGAAGGCCACCTCCTGGAGGAGAAGGCCCGCCATGGCCCCCTCGTCCTCGGGGTCCAGGTGGCGGGCGATGGCGTAGTGGACCAGGGTGCCAAGGGCCCGGGGGAACTCGGGCAGGGCCTCCTTCTCCAGGGCCTCGGCCAGGGGCACGGGCTCCTTTGCCTTTGTAAAGGCGCTTGGGGAGTAGACGAAGGGAAGAGGCCTCTCCGGAAAGGCCAGGTGGGCGTAGCGGGCGGGAAGGGGCGGCGGGGGCGGGGTTTGGGGCCGGTCGCCAAGGGGAGGGGGGGCCTTAAAGGGGTGGCGGCGCACCAGGGGGTCCTGGCCCTCCGGCCCCAGGCCCAGCCGCTCCAGGGCCTCCACCCAGGGCCCGGGCCGGCCCGTGGCGCTTCCCGTGACGATGAGGACATCCCTGGCCCGGGAAAGGGCCACGTAGAGGAGGCGGCGGGCCTCCTCCGCCTGGGCCTTCCGGAGGGCCTTCCGCACCTCCTTGTAGGCGGGGGTGCCCCTAAGGGCCACCTCCCCACCCAGCCCCACCAGCAGGTCCTCTTCCTTGGGGTTCTCCCCGCGGGAGAGGTCAAAGAGGGCCACCACCGGCCACTCCAGCCCCTTGGCCCCGTGGACGGTGAGGACCTGGACCCCCTCTTCCCCCTCGGAAAGCTCGGCCGCCTCCGGGTCCTCGGCCCGAAGGCGGAGCCACTCCAGGAGGGCCTCGAGGTCGGGGAAGCGCTCCATGGCCACGAGGAGAAGCAGGGCGTCCAGGTTGACCCGGGCCCGGGGGGAAAGCCGCCTCAAAAAGGCCTCGTCCCGGGAGAGGCGCTTCAGGGCCTCCAGAGGGGGAAGGCCGGCCAGGGCGCGGAGGGCCCTAAGCTTGGCCCGCACCGCCTCCGGGAGGAGGGGGATGGGGTCTTGGGCCTTCAGGGCCTCCTCCACCTCCGAAAGGTCCAGCCCCACCCAGGGCCCCCGCAAGAAGGCCAGGAGGGCGAGGCGCTCCTCGGGGCCCGGGGGGCCTTCCAGGAGGGAAAGCCTCAGGGCGTGGTAGAGGTCCCGCACCTCGGGCCGGGCGAAGAAGCTCCGCCCCCGCCCCAGGGCGTAGGGCACGCCCCGGGCGCGGAAGGCGGCCTCCAGGGGAGGGAGGCTACTCCGGCTTCGCACCAGGACCGCCATCTGCGAAAAGGCGTAGCCCTCCTCCCTGAGGGCCATAAGCCTGTCCAGAAGCAGATGGGCCTCGGCCCGCCTCTTCTCCTCCAGCCCCCCTTCCCCCACCACCCAGTGCACCTCCACCCGGCCCACCTCCTGCCGGTGGGGCCTCACCCTCACCCCCTCTTCCCCGAAGAGGGCGGTGAAGCGGTTTAAGAACTCGGCCACCGCCTGGGCGTGGCGGTAGGTGGTGGAAAGGTAGCGCACCTCCTCGGCCCGCTTCAGGGCTTCCCGGAAGACCTCCACCCGGGCGTTGCGGAAGAGGTAGATGGACTGCTTGGGGTCCCCCACGGCCACCAGCCTGGCCCCGGCCTCCTTAAGCCCCTGGAAGAAGCGGCCCTGGAGGGGCCCGGTGTCCTGGTACTCGTCCAGGAGGATGTGGGGAAAGCGCTCCACCACCCGCCTCAGGGCCTCCGGGTTCTCCAGGATGCGGAGGGCCAGGGCCTCGAGGTCCGAGGGGCTTAGGAAAGCGGGAAGCCTTCTCCGGTAGCCCTCCAAGGCCTCCAGGTAGAGGGCGAAGACCCTCTCGGCCCCGGGAAGGGGGTGGAGGGTCTCGGCCAGGGTCCGCTTGCGGTAGAGGTGGAGAAGGGCCCCCGCCAGGCCCCCGTCCAGCCCCTTCCGGTAAAGCAGGCTTCGCGCCTCCTCCAGGAAGAGGGCCTCGGCCAGGAAGGTGTCCAGAAGGGCGAAGTCCGGGTCCAAGCCCGTGAGGGGGGCGGTGTGGCGCAGGGCCTCGGCCATGAAGCCGTGGATGGTGGTGAAAAGCGCCCCGTGGACCTCCCACTCCGCCTCCTTGAGGCGCGGGTCCTCCGCCGAAAGCGCCAAAACCGCCCTTTTGGCCCGCCCCCTCAGCTCCTCCGCCGCCTTGCGGGTGAAGGTGAGGGCGGCGATGCGCCTCAGGGGCACCCCGCTTTGGAGGAGGCCCTTCAGCTCCTCCACCAGGGCGTGGGTCTTGCCCGTGCCCGCCGAGGCCAGGTAGACCCTCATCCTTCCTCCTTGCGGCAGATGTCCTGGAAATCGCAGGTTTGGCAGTAATTCCCGGGCCTAGGGGCGAAGGACCCCGCTTCCCAGCCGGCCAACGCCTCCTCCAGCCGAGGGCCGATGGCCCGGGCCCGGGGGACGGCCTCCCCCTTGCGGTAGGGGGTCTTGCGCAAAGGGGTGGGCTCGGAAAGCCAGGGCCAGGCCCAGAGGTGGACGGCCTCCACGTCGTCCCGGGAAAGGAGGTTCTCCAGGGCCTTCCACTCCGTCCAGCGCCTTCCCAGGTCGGGCTCCTCGTCCTCGGGGAGGAGGCGGTAGAGGTGGACCGCCTTCCCCTGCCGCCGCACCCCGTCTAGGCGCAGGCGGTAGCGGCGCCCGTCCCAATTAAGGAAGAAGGCCATCCCCTCCAGGTGCTCCCGATGGGCCTGGAGCCAGGGGGAGACCGCGGGGTCGGCCTCCAGGGCCTTGGGGTCCTTGGCCAGGAGGGCCCAGCCCTTGGCCTCGCCGTCCGTGGTGGGGAAGCGCTCCAGGTAGACCCTCAAGGGGCACTCCTCCAGAAAGCGGCGCAAAGCCTCCAGGGTGGGAAGCCCCCGGGCCCGGGAAGGGGGGATGGGCCGGAAGGGGGTGTGGGGGAGGGCCTCGAGGCGGCTAGAAGGGGGCAAGGGCTCGGGCCGCCTGCCCTCGGCCAGGGGCTCTAAGGACCCCGAGGGGCCCGCCCTGGGGTAGAGGAGAACGACCTCCTCCCCCCGGCTCGCCACCTCCTCCCGGAAGAGGGGGTCCAGGCCCCGAAGCCGCCTCTTAAGCCCCCGGAGAGGGCCCTCTTCCCGCAACTCCTCCAGGAGGAAGTAGTCCTCCCGCTCCCCCAGGGTGTACCGCCCCGCCACCCACTCCAACACGTAGGCCCGCCTGGCCCTGATCCCCGTGGCCCTGAGGGGCGGAAGGACCGGGATCCCCTTCCCCACCTCGGGGGGCAGGGTCTCGTCCAGGATGAGGCTCCGCCACCAGGCCAGGGGGTCGGCCCGGTCCACCCGGAGGGCCAGGCGAAGCCGGGCCAGAAAGGGCTCCTTGGCCCCCACCCCCAGGCGCTCCAGGGCCTCCTCCGCCCAGGCCAGAAGGTCCTGGCCCGGGGCGCGGAGGGCCAAGAAGGCCCGCCACTCCTCCAAAAGCCCCTCCCGCTCGGCCAGAAGCCCCAGGGCCTCCTCCCCGGCCAGGCCCAGCCTCAAGGCTTTCCGCCCCAGCCGGGCAAAGCCCAAGGCCAGGAGGTCCCGGCCCGTGGGGTAGGGGGAGAGGAGGGCCAGCACCCTCTCCCCTTCCTCCGTCTCCGCCAGGCTCCGCTCCCGGCCGTCCTCCAGGGGCAGGCCGTACTCCTCCTTGAGGAGGAGAAGCCCGGGAATCCGGTCCTCCGGGGCCACCACCAGCACCTCCTCGGGTGCTAGCCCCTCGCCCCCCAGCGCCCTAGGGGCCAGCGCCCGCTTGAGGGCCTTCAGGAGGTAGCGGGCCTCCTCCACCGGGTTGGCCAGGGCCAGGACCTCCCGCCTCAGGGGCCTTGGGGCAAGCTCCCGCCAGGGGGTGAGCCCCTCGGGAAGGACCTCGAGGGTGAGGAGGACGGGAACCCTTTTGGCCAGGCGCCGGAGGAAGCGGAGGTCCAAAGGCCCCACCTCCCGGAAGCCGTCCACCACCACCAGGCTTGGCTCAGGATGGAGGCGCAAGGGGGCTCGGATGGCCTTGTGGCGGAAGTCGTCGTAGTCCAGGCTCCCCCGCTTGAGGCGCTCGTAGGCCAGGTAGACCCGCCGAAGCCGCCCCGCCTCCCCCTCCTTGGGCAGGGCGAAGGGGGAGAGGCCAGACCGCTTCAGCTCAGCTATAGCCCGGGCGAAGAGCCGGGCCTCCCCCGGGGCAACGCCGGGCCCCATAAGCTCCCTCAGGGCCTCCCCCACCAGGGCCACCCGCCCCGCCCCCGGCAGGAGGGGCCTAAGCCAGCCCGCCTCGGCCAGGACCCGGTAGTAAAGGGCCTGGAGGGAGAGGAACTCCAGGCCCAGGAAAGCCCCCCTGGCCCCAAGGAGGCGGTAGACGTAGGTCCGCTGGTGGGGAAGCCCCACCCAGAGGACCCGGCCCCGTCTCTCTAAAACCCCAAGAGCCCAGTCCAGGGCCAGGGTCGTCTTCCCCGAGGCGGGAGGCCCCAAGACGGGATAGAGGCCCGCCTTCATACAAGGGGCATTCTACGCCCCGGGCTATTGGGGAAGGGTTTCTGAGGGAAGGTCCAGGGGGATGGGCCTCAGGTCCTGGCCCAGCCGCAAAACCCCCACCACCCGGCCCCGGTGGAGGACGAAGCAGCGGTATTCCCCGGGCAGGGCCACCACTTGGCGGGCCAGGGAGAGCTCCTTGAGGAGGGGCCAGGGGCGCCTGGCCATGGGTTTACCCCGCAAGGGACCCAGGTGGGGCATGGGCCTGCCCCGCTCCACCGCCACAAGGAGAAGGGGCCGCTCCTGGCCTAGGAGGACCAGGGTGGCCCCCTCTTCCTGGTACAGGCCCAGGACCTGAAGACCCCGGATGAGAAGGAGGCACTCCTTGAGGACCGCTTCCGGGCCGAACCCCTCCCCCAGGGCCACGCCGAGGAGGAAGAGGAGGAGGGGTCCCAGCCGCCTCATCCCTAGAAGCCCCGCTCGGCCGAGATCAGGGCCAAAGCCGCCCGGGCCAGGAGGGAGGCCCGGTAGGGCTCTTTCTCCAGCCGCCCCTTGGCCTCGGCGATAAGGGTCTTCACCAGGGGGTCCTGGCCGCGGTAGTAGTCAAGCTCCTTCTCCGCCCGGTCCACCAAGGCCTGGGCGCGGAAGGTGGGGTCCTTCAGCTCCTTACCGCCAAAGGGCCGTCCCTGCCGCATCCCCATCCCGGGCCACCCCGGGGCCCCGTGAAAGCCGTGGCAAGGGCGGGGAGGCTCCCCCTGGGCCGCCCAGAAGAGCGCCAGGGCCGCCTGGGCTTGCCTGAGGGCCTTGAAGGCCTCCTTGGCCCCGTAGCTCTTCTCCGCCCGGGCCTTCACCTTCTTGGCCCAGGCCAGGAGCTTCTCCTCCCCGGTGGCCCGCTGGGCCACGGTCTGGAGCCGGGCCAAGGCCATGGCCGCCATGGCCTCCTGCCGGTAGTCCACCCCCTGGGCCAAAGAGAGGCCCGCCGCCAGAACCATCGCACCCAAAAGCGCCCTTTTCATCCCTATCACCTCCAGCCTCCAGGCTAGCCCCCTTCCCTAAAGGGCACACCGGGGGAAACCTTAAGCGAAGCCAAAGGCAGGAAGAGCCCCACCGCCGCCCCGCCCCGGTTCTCCACCCGGGCCCTGCCCCCGTGGAGGCGGGCCACGGCGGCCACCAGGGCCAGGCCAAGGCCCGTCCCCTCCCCTCCGTGCACAAAGGGCTCCAGGGCCCTTTCCAGAAGGCCTTCCGGGAAGCCGGGCCCGGAGTCCACCAGCCAGAGCCACACCACCTCCCCTTCCCGCTGCAAAAGGACCCGTACGGTCCGTGGCCCTGACCTCGTGCCCCTCCAGGGAAAGCCCCAGCTCCAAGGCCTCCCGCACGCCAGGGTCGTCCTCCACCAGAAGGATCCTCATACCGAGGGGTTCTTCCAGAGGCCTAGGGCCCGCACCGGGGCGTAGACCTCCAAAGGCGGCAGGGCCTCCCCCGTCTTCAGGTCCAGGCGGTGGATGCGGCTTCCCCCCCGCCTTGCGGCGTAGAGGAGGCCTCCATGGGGAAGGAGCTCCACCAGGCTCATCCGCTCCTCCCCCTCCAGAAGAGGGAGGTCCAAGGAGCCCAGAAGGGCCCCGGAAAAGTCCACCACCCGCACCTTGGCGGCCTCGGTGTCATAGAGGTAAAGCCTCTCCCCCTCCACCCCCACCCCGCCCAGAAGCCTCAGCTCCTCGCTCTCCCTAGAGCGCCGGAAGGCGTAGCGGGAAAGGTAGCGGCCCTCGGGGGAAAGCCTCTGCACCTGGCGGTTGCCGTAGTCCAGGACGAAGAGGAAGCCGGAGGCCGCCACCAGGACCTTGGGGTCTTGGAAGGTGCCCCGGCCCGGCCCCTGCCCCCCGAAGCGCCCCTGGTACCGCCCGGCCAGGTCCAGGAGGCTTATGGTGGCCGTCTCCCCGTCCAGCACGAAGAGGGTGCCGTCCATGACCGCTAGGCTTACGGGGAAGAGGAACTCCCCCGGCTTCATGCCGTAAGGGCCGGTGGAGAGGAGGAGCTTCCCCTCGGGGGAGAAGCGGTGGAGAAGTTTGGCCCCGTGCTCAAAGACCGAGACCCAGATGCCCCCTTCCCCGTCGGCGGCCACCGAGAGGGGCGGGGCGGGGAAGTGGCCCGGGGCGGAGCCGATGCCGGAGATGAGCCTGGCGGGGGTGCCCTCCAGGTCCAGGAGGCGCACCGAGCCCTTCTTGGCCTCCACCCCCAGGAGGAGGTAGTGGGCCTGGGGCAGGCCCTGGTCCTCCTCCCAGGGGCCCTCGAGGACCCGGACCACCTCGTCCAGGCTGGGACGCTTGGCGGGGTCCTTCTCCAGCATCCTGAGGACCAGGTCGGAAAGGGCCTGGGGGATCTCGGGCCTGAGCTGCTTGGGGGGCGTGGGGATCTGGAAGATCTGCTGGTGGATCACGGTCTCGTACCCCCCGGTGAAGGGGGGCTGGCCGGTCAGGGCCTCGTAGAGGACGATGCCCAAGGAGTAGATGTCCGAGCGGTGGTCCAGCTTCTGCCCCTTGGCCTGCTCCGGGCTCATGTAGACGGGGGTGCCGATCCTGGCCCCGGTGATGGTGAGGCGGGTCAGGACCCGGCCGGCGGCGATGCCGAAGTCCATGAGGCGCACCCCCCGGGGGTCCACGCCGTCTTCCCGCAGAGCCCCCTTGAGGACCATGATGTTGCCCGGCTTGATGTCCCGGTGGACGATGCCCTGGGCGTGGATGTGCTTGAGGGCGTGGGCCACCCGGGCCAGGATGGCGGCGGCCTGCTTGATGTTGAGCCGCCTTTCCTCAATGAGCCGGTCCAGGCCCTCCCCCTCCAGGAACTCCATGGCGATGAAGTGCACCCCGTCCACCTGGCCGTGGTCGTAGACCTTGACGATGTTGGGGTGGTCCATCTTGGCCAGGACCTCGGCCTCCCGGTGGAAGCGGCGCACGAAGCGGGGATCGCCCAGGAAGCGCTCCTGGGGCACCTTCAGGGCCACCAGGCGGCCCGTCTTCTTGTCCTTAGCCTTGTAGACCGTGGCCATCCCCCCCACGCCCACCTTCTCCAGGATCTCGTAGCGCTGGGAGAGGCTCTGGACCTCCTCCGTGGTCTTGGTCCGGGTGGGGCGCTCCTCCCGGGTGGGCCTCCGCCGCCTCACCCGCCTCGGCCCCAGGTAGACCCGGGGGGCGGCCAACGCCCCCAGGGCCAAAAGAAGCCAGGGGGCCACGGCCTGGAGCCGGGCCCCCAGGGCCACCCCCGCCCCGGAAAGGAGGGCCAGAAGCATGAGAAGCGGCCAGGGCGCAAGGCGCACCGCCAGAAGCGCGGTGAGGGCCACCAGCAAAAAGGCGAGAAGCCAGGCCATCACTCCACCCTAAGGGCCACGGCGGTCACGTTGTCGTCGCCGCCGCGGCGCAGGGCCTCGGCCACCAGGGCCTCGAGGCTTCCCTGGAGGTCCTTCCCCAGCCGCCACTCCTCCTCGGGGACCAGGCCGTAAAGGCCGTCGGTCACCAGGAGCACCCCTTCCCCCGGGGCCAGGCGCACCTCCAGGAGGTCAAACCGGGCCTCGGGCAGGCCCAAGGCCCGGGTGAGGAGGTTGCGGTAGGGGTGGCGCTCGGCCTCGGTCCGGGTGAGGACCCCCTCTTTAAGCCGCTCCGCCACCCAGGAGTGGTCCTCGGTGAGGCGGCGTAAGCCCCGGGGGCCAAAGAGGTAGGCCCGGGAGTCCCCGATGTGCCCCAGGGCCCCCTCCTTGAGCCAGTCGGCGTAGAGAAGGGCGGTCAGGGTGGTGCCCATCCCCTTCCTCCCCGGCTTCTCCGCCTCCTTCTCCACCCTCCTCTGCGCCAGGGTCAGGGCCTTCTCCATGACCCGCTTCAGGCCCACGGCGGGGCGGCCCTCCTTGAGGTGCCCGCCGTAGGCCCGGGCCGCCTCGGAGAGGGCCTCTATGGCCACCTTGCTGGCCCACTCCCCCGCCTCCACCCCCCCCATGCCGTCGGCCACCGCCAGGAGGAAGAGGTTGCCCTGGGGCAGGCTGAGGTGCAGGACCCGGTGGAAGTCCTCGTTGTTCTGGCGGCGGCCCACGTGGGAGACGGCGGCCACCTGGAACCGGGGCGCAAGGCGCATCGGCTTCATTGTATAGGATGGAGGCGTGGAGCGCCTGGCCGACCTGGTGGACCTCTACGAGTACCGGGTGGAGGACCTGGCCCAAGGCCGCCCCCCAAAAGGGGGCAAGCGGGCCCTCCTGGAGCTCCGGGCCTTCCTGGCCCAGGCCCGGCTCCCGGCCCCCCTGGCCAAGCGCTTCCGCCAGGCCGACGCCCGCTTCCGGGCCCTGAGGGGGGACGCCGAGCCGCCCCCCGCCCTGGAGCTTCCCACCCTGGTCCCCGAAGCCCCCGAGCCGACCAAGACGGAAGCAGAGGGGGTCCTCCACGCCCTGGCCCTCAAGGTCTGGCGCCTCCTGGCCTCCCGGGAGGCCAGGGCCCGGGCCAAGGACCTCCTTTCGGGCCGGCGGGAGGAGCTCCGCCTCATTCACGCCTTCTTGCAGAACTACCTGGACTACCGGGAAAAACCCGAGTTCAAGCGGGACTACAACCTCTCCCGCTTCACGCCCGCCCACCCCATCCCCTCCCTCACGGACAGCCTCCTGGACCTCGAGGACCCCAAGGTGGCGGAGGCCCTCCTTTTGGAGTACCTGGAGACCGCCCTCCGCATCCCCCAAGACCTCCCCATCCCCCCGGAGGAGACCAGAAACTACGTGCGCCGCTTCCTTAACCGCCTCCTGGACTGGGACGAGGCCTATGGCCTACCCCCCAAGCGGGACCTTCTGGCCCTGAGGCGGGCCCTGGAGGAGGCCCGGCGCCTGGGGGCGGGGGAGAAGGAGATCGCCCGCCTGGAGGAGCGCCTCAGGGAGGAGGCCAAGGAGGAGAGGCGGCGGGAGCTTCTTCTGGAGGAGGAGCGGCGCCGCTTCCGGGTGGCCCAGGAGAAGGCGCTGGCCCTGCTGAACCTCCTGCCCGCCCCCCAGGGGGAAACCCCCTGGCCCGAGGTACCCCCGCCCGGGGAGGTGCGGGAGACCCTGGCCACGGTCCCCCTGGCCCCGGGCCGCGTGGCCCTGGGCCCTTTGGTCCTCACCTTGAGCCAGGTGGACGGGACCTGGCACCTGGGCCTGGCCGGGGAGGACCACGTCCTGGAGGAGAGCCAGGTCCTGCCCTGGGAGGACCTGGAGGTGTGGGCGGTCCGGGAAGGGGACCTCCTCCACCTGAGGCTCGAGGCCCGAAGCGGCCTCAGGCTTTACGAGCTCCTCTCCGAGGGCCGGGTCCTGGCCCTTCTCCTCTCGCCCAAGGGAGACTACGCCTACCTGCGCCTCCTCCGGGGCCTCTCCGCCAAGCTCAAGGGGGAGTTCCGCCCCGAGGAGCTGGGTCCAAGGCTTGCGGAAAAGTACCGCCAGGCCCCGGAGGAAGCCCTCCTAGACTTCGCCCGCAAGGGCCTCGAGGTCACGCCGAAGCGCCTGGGGGGCCAGGACCCCGAACCCCTCCTCCTGGAGGTGGGGCAGGCCCTGGGCCTGGAGGGGGAGGCCCGGGTCCTGGCGGAAGCCTTGCGGGCATACCTGGGCCGCCGCCCCCCCACCCGGGAAACCCTGGGGGGGGAGGTCCGCTTCCTCTCCCTCTCCCCCGAGCCCCAAAGCCTCAAGGTGGGCAGCGCCGTGCTCTCCCTCCGGCTTAAGGAGGACGGGGTCTACGTGGGCCAGGCAGGAGAGGTGCCCCGACGCCTCAAGGACCTCCTGGTCTACCGCCTGGCCGAAGGGGCCCTCATCCTGGCCCGAGAGGGCAGGCGGCTCGCCTACCTGGTGGTTGGAACGCCTTGACGCAAAAGGTCTCCTTGATATAATCCCGGGCAAGGAGGCCTATGAAAGTCCTGAGGCACAAAGCCTTCACCCGCCTCATCCTCTCCTACCTGGTCTCCCAGGCGGGGAGCAAGATTCACCGGGTGGCCCTTCTCGTGTTGGTCTACCTCCTCACGGAAAACGCCCTCTGGGTGTCCCTGGTCCTCGGGGTGCAGCTTCTCGGCACCGTGGTCTTCTCCCCTCTTCTCTCGGCCTGGGCGGACACCCAGGATCGCAAGCGGCTCCTCGTCTGGTCCGACCTCCTCCGCGCCCCCCTCGTGGCCCTGATCCCCCTCCTGGGGGCCAAGAGCCTCCCCGTCCTTCTCCTCCTGGTCTTTCTCATTGAGCTCCTGCGGGACCTCCACGACCCCATCCAGAACGCCGTGGTCCCCGACCTGGTGCCCAAGGAGGAGGTGGACGAGGCCAATAGCCTCATCCTCCTCGCCGACCGCCTCTCGGAGGTGCTCTTCGTGGGAGCCGCCGGGGTCTTGGTGGCCACAGTGGGTCCGGCCTTCGCCTTCTACCTGGACGCCCTCACCTACCTGGCCTCGGGCCTCCTCCTCACGGGCCTCCCTCCCTTAAGGCCGGAGCGCCTCCCCAAGGCGGGGTACCTGGAGCGGGTGAAGGAGGGCCTAGGCCACCTCCTCCGTCACCCCACCATAAGGCGCGCGGTGGGCACCCTCTTCGCCGCTGCCTGCTTCGGCTCGGTGGAGACCGCCTTGGGGGTGGTCCTGGCCATCAAGTGGCTGGGGGTGGGCTCGGCGGGTTTCGGCTTCATGGAGGCGGCCATGGCCCTGGGGGCCATCCTGGGGGGGCTTGCCATGCCCTACCTCCTAAGGCGCTTCCCCCGGGAGCGGCTCTTCCTCTACGCCCTCTTCCTCTTCGGGATCTTTGAGGCTTCCATCGGGGCCTTCCCCGTCTTCGCCTGGGTGCTCGTGGCCTTCTTCCTGGGGGGGTTCCTCAACATGGCCTTCATCGTCCCCGCCCGCTCCATCCTCCAGCTCAACACCCCCCAGGAGATGCGGGGGCGGATCTTCGCCGCCTTCAGCGCCGTGATGAACGCCGCCGTCCTCACGGGCACCATGCTGGGCGGGGCCTTGGAGGGCCAGATCGGGGCCCCCATGGTCTTCCTCCTGGCGGGGGTCATGGTAAGCCTGGCGGCGGGCTACGTCCTCCTCACCGGAGGCATCCCCGCGCCCAGAGGAGAGGCCGCCTAAGCCTCCTTGAGCCAGCGGGCGGCCTCGAGGGCGTAGTAGGTGA
>Ga0272447_1001971_pt1 | contig 11835 bp, 10 predicted proteins | sample YNPCB0133_FD_194589 | JGI IMG/M metagenome (GOLD analysis project Ga0272447, IMG submission 194589) | Hot spring microbial mat communities from Yellowstone National Park, WY, United States - YNP-CB-013-3 | ecosystem: Environmental > Aquatic > Thermal springs > Hot (42-90C) > Sediment | place... | reverse complement strand
CGTTCATGACCGCGATAAAGTCGGATATGGACAGAGCTTCAACCTGGTCGTGTGTAACGAATATTGTCGTAATTTCGAGGTCTTTCAACAAACGTTTAAGCTCCACTCTCATACTGTAGCGCAGTTTGGCATCCAGGTTGCTTAACGGCTCGTCAAGCAGTAAGACGCTCGGGCTATGGACTAAGGCCCTTGCTAAAGCAACCCTCTGCTGCTGTCCGCCGCTTAGCGTCGTTGCGGGCCTTTCCTCAAAACCTCTAAGATCCACCAACTCCAATGCTTTCTTAACAAGCCTATCAACCTCGTTCTTGCTGTACCTTTTTGCCCGAAGGGGAAAAGCTACGTTTTCAAAAACATTCATATGTGGCCATATGGCGTACGATTGAAAAACCATCCCAACCCCCCTATCCTCCGGGGAAATGTTCACTCCTTCGCCGAAGACGACTCTTCCGTTGACAGTTATTTCTCCGGCGTCAGGCGTTTCAAGTCCTGCTATGCATCGTAAGACCGTTGTTTTCCCACAGCCTGTTGGACCCAGCAATGTAAATATCCCCTCTCTGACAGTGAACGTAACCCTGTCAAGGGCTAAAACCTCCTTACGCTGTCTCCTGAAACTATGTCTGTAAACCTTGACCAGCTCCTTAACCGCGACTTTATCCATATTACTCTAATATCTCTTTCTACGTCGATATTAGCTTTATAGAAGAATGTTGATGGTGCAAGAATATTGCTTATCTACTAGTGTGAGACATCCTTTGCGGCATGACTACTAACAGGTCCGGCCTTCCACTGGCCTTTATTCTCCTAATACTGCTAGCGTGGTCGGGTATTCAAAGTTCAGGGGTTGGTCAGCAAAGTTTTGACTGGCCATATCCTGCCTATGATCTGAAAAACACCAACTCAAGCCCTCAAAACCTCATCAACAAAGACAACGTTGACAGACTCTCCATTGCATGGCTATACCAAGTGCCGGAGAACCCGTACAGAATACCATCGCTAGCCCCTCTGCAGGGGATAGAAACCACGCCGCTGGTTCTAAACGGCATAGTCTATTTTGCAACACCCTACAACAGGGTTGTTGCGTTGAGGGCAGATACAGGACATGTGGTCTGGTCATATCAGGTTAACATGACAGGCTTCACCAGTAAACCCTACTGGGCTTACGTAGCAAACCAGAAAAGCATCTGGTACCACAACGGCGCAGTATACATGATGGCCTCCGACTGCTCAATACACGTCATCGATGCCGTAAGCGGCAGGCCCATGCAAGTGGTGTCCGGGGAGAAGATATGCGAGATCCCCGGAAACACGGGGTACTACTGGGGTGAGCAGGCTCCTGTTGTTTACAAGGACTTGGTCATAGTTAGGGCATCAACCGCAGGGTTTGGCGGCCGAGGATTCATAGCTGCCTACAGCCTGAAAGACTTCAGCCTTGTTTGGCGCTGGTACTCTGTGCCACCTGTTGGGGGAGACCCAGAATGGGACACCAAGTATGTTTTGGAGACTGGTGCCGGTGTCAGGACTGGCACACCGAAGGGTAACATCAAGCCCTATCCAAATGACTGGGGCGCGAACAACCTGATCGGGGGAGGCGCTCTGTGGGGGCTCCTGGCCCTCGACGAGCAAGAGGGAATCATATATGCAACTGTTGGCCAGCCTTCACCCGTCTATGATGCGGCTCTGAGACCTGGTCCCAACCTCTACACGATGTCAATTGTAGCTTTAAACGCGCTAACCGGCGACCTGATATGGTATTATCAGACGATACCGCATTCGCTGGTTGCTGTTGAGCCGGGATGGAGTGTGGTCCTCGCAGATGTTGAAATAGGTGGTGCGTTAAGAAAGGTAGCGATAGCTGCTGCAAAAAGCGACTACATATATGTTTTAGACGCAAAGACAGGTCAACCAGTATACCCGCCGATAAAAATCGGAGGTCCGGCCCAAAATCTCCACAACGTAAATGCCGGAGATAACGCAGACCTATCTTTATCAACCGATGTCTTAGTTGGAAAAACCTACTGCCCCGGAGCACAGGGAGGGGTTGAGGCACCACCCGCCTACGCAAACGGAATACTTTATGTCGCAACACAGAGAGCATGTCATAAAATATCGAAGGGCCCCATCTTTTACAAGGGTGAGGTTATAGAGGGATACATAAGTCAGGTAGACCCTACAATCCCGCAGAACTCAACCCTCTACGCAATCGATGTCAGGACCGGCCGTGTTGTCTGGCGGTTTGAAATTCCTAATAGGTATCAGGCGGCTTCGGTGGTTGTAAGCGGTGGAGTTGTTTATGCGGTTGACAGAGCGGGTATACTTTATATGGTAGACGCCATAAGTGGGAAGCTATTACGTAGGATTAGCTTGGGCGGCCTAGGTGCAGCGGGGGTGAGCATTGCAACAGACATCATGGGTGAGCCTGTGTTGCTTGTGCCGGCTGGAGGCGGTGAATTGGGGGGAACCTATACACCAGGCGTCGTGGCGGCCTTCAAACTCTCTCAAAACACCTCGGGAGAGCAGGGCATGTCATTGAATGAACTGGTTGTGTTGGGCGTTGTAGTAGCTGCCTCGATTGCAGGTTTCCTTCTGCTTGTATGGAGGGGGAGAAAGTATTCTAGAAAGAATTCAACGAAAACGTTGGCTGGCGGCCGCAGCGGTTAACATAGGTACGTTGCCGCCGCCTCTCGACACAGGTCTGATGGCCATAATTCTGCCAGCCGTAAGTAGTGACCTTAGGTCTCACATAACCGTCGCCAGCTGGATTCCGATAGTCTATCTTATTGCCATAACGGCTTTGATGCCTTTGCTGGGAGAGTACTCAGACAAAAAAAGTAGGAGAGAAATGTTCGTCGTAGGCCTCCTAACTTTTGCCGCCGGAGCATACTTGTCCAGCACATCCATCACCATATACGAGCTGTTAATTTACAGATTTGTGCAGGGTGTTGGAGCTGCCTTGATTCTTTCAAACAGCCGTGCATTGATAGCAGATGTTTTCGAGGAAGGTGGGGGCGGGCTGGCCATGGGCGTCCACGTGGCCGTCATATATTCAGCTCTGTTGATGGGGCCTCTGCTGGGCGGGGTGATAATAACACTCACAAGCCTTATCGGATGGCGAGACGTCTTCATATTAAACGTGCCCATATGTGTCGTCTCGGCCCTGCTGGTATATGCGACGGTACCCTCAAAAAAGTCTGGGCTGAACAAAAATAGTGGGAGGACAGACTGGCTTGGAGGGTCTCTCCTCTTCACAGGTCTACTAGTGCTTTTAGGGGGGATAACTATGTGGCCTGTCCATAAAGGCGTGGTTGAGCTGTTTATTGAGGAAGTGCGGATCCCTTTACTAGGCCTGTACTTTAGGCCCTTCTTCTACATTGCGCTGCCCGCATGGTCTATGGTTTTAACAGGTGCTCTGCTGACTGCTTTGTTTTTCATAAGGGAGCGCAGTAAGACTAGTTCACATATCATTCCGCTGAACTTACTTGCAACAAACCTGAGGCTTAGGTCTGCCTCACTGTCGATTCTCCTGTTATACACGGCACATCACGGCGTCTGGATTGTTATCAGTTTCTACCTGACCGCTTTTATGGGCTTGGACCCGGTCTCCTCTGGGCTTATCTTGGGAACACTGCCCTTAACTGTGTTGGTTGCCTCGCCTGCGGGAGGGTTTCTGTCAGACAAGTACGGTTACTCAGAAGTGTCCACTCTGGGGTTGTTCATGGCGGCGCTGGGCTTATTCTCTCTCGCTATGGTTTCGCAGGGCATCACAGTCCAATACATCGCCGTATCGCTCATAGTGCTGGGGTTGGGCATAGGGCTCTTTGCAGCCCCGAACACAAACTCAGCCCTTGCATCTGTTGAACCATCTGTCAGGGCGCAGGTTAACGGTTTGATGGGTTTCATGCGCCACCTCGGCCAGGCATTAAGCATAGCTATGTCAGCCACAATACTGGATTACAGCATCGGGTACGAAAAATTTCTGGAAGGCGGCCTGATAGAGGTATCAGCATTCACCAGAGGCGTCTCCATAAACTTCTTGACCGCCGGGGTTATTACAGCAACAGCCGTTATTGTCGTAATATGGCATGAGATCGTCGGCCGCAGAAGGAATAGCTAAGTAGCTTTCCTCCACAACCTCATTCTCCAGTACACCAAAATTGAGACAGCAGCCGCTACTGGTAATGCCAAAATAAGGTAGTCAAGCAGCTGGAACACACGTGCTAAACCTACCTCGCCGACAGACACGGTGGTCGGTTTCGGCCGCGTTGCAATTACAGGAACACCTAACGGGTCCTCCACGTACTCCTCGCTTTCAAGCGTAACATACAGCGATGCCTTGCCGCTCCACAATGAAAACTCAGGGTTAATGGTTAACGGGTATGGGCCCCAGCGGTAGCCTGGGTATATGTAGTCGACCTTGTAGGCATCCATGCGGTTGTTCACGCTCCTCCTTGCAATAGTGCGGCCATCCTCTGAGACTAGTGTGAAAGTCACAGACACATAGCCCGAATAATGTTTGAGCGGAGGCAGTTCGTCTAGGTAAAGAGTGAAAACTATCTTCAGTCCTTCCCCCTCCGGAATTTCGCTAGGGAGGTCGACCACAAGCCTGTATTTGCTTGTGCCAATTCCGTCGGTTAAGAAAAGCGGTATCTCTCTTGTGGCGGCTGAGTGCTGGATACCGCCAACGAAAACAATTGTTAATATGCTAATACTTAAGAGGGCCAAGCGACTCGATTTCACGCTTCATCTCCCTGAGGGCTTGGCGTGGGTCGTTTCCTGCCCACGCACTCCTCAAATATCTGCCCATTATGAAAAACACTTGGTTGGCCCGTGGCAGGGGTGGTATGTATGCCACTTTTTTTGAATCCAGTACCTCCTTCACAACCCGTACCGAGTTAAATTCGGGTTTTTTCAATGCAGAGTTTACTAAAGGGTCTGTTAGAACACCCGAGCGCACAGGCACCAGTTTTGCTTTTTCATCTAAGGTAAGCATTATTCTTGTGCCGACCTCCGTGGCCCATTGAAGCCACAGCCACGCCGCTAACCTGTTCTTACTGTTTCTAACCAATCCGATTCCGTCGCCTACGAACTGGTGGAAGGAGCCTTTTGGACCGGCTGGGTTCATTTTATAGTCTACCTTGTTCACTACTGTGGACCTGGCGGGGTCGTCCATCATCCATGCAAAGTCCTGCCAGAGTATCGCATGTATTATTCTGCCCCTCCTCATAGCTGTAGCAACGGTGTCCCAGTCATAAGAAATTGACGCGGGATCTGCGTAGGGTTTTATGGCTGAATAGACTCTTAACGCCTCGACGACCTCGTCCGAATCAATCACCGGCTCAACAACTCCATCGCCCAGCTCGAATAGTCTACCGCCGAAGCTATAGACAAAGTTGTTGAACTCCGTTACTATTCCTACATCGCTACCCACCTGCATGGCTGTGGCGAAAACACCTTCCCCGGGCTTGTTTAACATCTTGAGGTCTTCGAGGTATTGCTCCCAGTCCGCTGGCGGGTTCAGGCCGGTCTGTTCGTAAACATCCCGTCTGTAAAAATGTATCATTGTAGGTGAGCTGAATGGGAGAAGCAGCACCTTTCCGCCAACGGCGACGTCACTTTCCTTGGGCGGGTACACGCCGACAAGGTTCAAAGCCTCTGGGTTAAAGTCTTGGAGCCTGAACCTCTCGTAAGTATAGTCGCGGAAGTTTTCCATCACGTCTTCTATGGGTGTGAAGAAACGGCTATAGAGTGTTATGTCGAAGGACTCAACTGCTACGGCGTCGTAGATCGATGCCCCTATACCCAGCGATGACAATGTTTTGGAAACATGCACGGGGTAGGGTGAGATGTCAACCTTGGAGTTTATCTCCGTGGCTAGGTAGAAGTCCCTCTCAATCCTCTGCGTGGCTAGGGCCGTCGACTCGGACATTAGAGCTATTATAGGCTCTCTCCCTTCACTCACTTTTTTAGAAACCTCTGAAAGCCATTCAAGAAACTCGATGTAGCTGTCCGGCAGCCCCATACGTCCTGCCTCAGCTAGAACGTCCTTTAACCTACGGACCTGTGTTTCAGAACTACTCTTTGAGGAGAACAGACCGTAGCCTCCTAGAGCCGCTGCTGCGGTTGCGCCAACGAAGAGTGGGATAGCTTTACGACGTGAAATCATCTACGTGTTTTTCCCCACCCATCGATAATTATGGCCACACCTAAGATGGATGAGAGTAGACCGATGAAGACCAGCAGCCCTATTGGTATTACGGCCCAGCTTACTAAAGCCGTTATTACAGCAACCCCATAGCCCTCAAGCCTAGCGCTTCCACCGATGTATCCGACAGAGTAACCCATCAACAATCCTACACCATAGGCTGAAAGGTTATGCAGAACTAGATGTGTGAATACAGCCCTTCTATGCAAACCACTGACCCCTAGGAGCTTGGACGACAAATAATAAATGGCTGACCACGCCAGTGTCCCGAGCACTCCGAAACCAATGAAGATTGCGTAGCCGATAAACATCCATGTCCCTGGCCACTCAGTCAGTTTTAGGGGCAGGGCCAGACGGGCAACAAGAACAGGGGCTGTAACAGCAACACCCGCACACAAGTTGACTAGGGTGTTTACCAAAAAGTAGCGGCTGGCCTGTAACGCATCAAGTCTCCCAACCTGCCTGCTGATCATCTTCTTCTGGCCACTGCGGAAACGAGGTTAACAAGACCCAACAGGGTTCCGAGAAGCGCCAGCCCCACGCCAGCTCCTGTAGGTATGACTGCCCATCCTATCAACGCCGTAACAACCACGGGCGAGCCACCGTCAGCCACAAACCTGCCTCCTTCAAGCCCAACATATGCTGTCAGGGCAACCGTAAGCAAAACACCTAGCTCGTACAACGCAAGCGAGGCAGCGGCCAAGGCTGTGGGTGTTTTCTCAACGCCGAAAAGTGATTTCAATAGGTAGTAGGTGAGGGACCAGAGGAATGCCCCCGCAACGCCTGCAATAAGGAGTATGTAGTATGAAACCCAGCCCCAGTGGCCGGGCCAGATGTCTACGTTGTGTGTGAGTATTGAGCCGGGTCCTGCGGCGAGTCTGAGGTCTGGAAAGAGTATGAGCGAGGTTGCGGCCAGCGCTATGAAGCCATTGAGTAGGCCTATAATGTAGAAAAGCCGCGCGGTCCGTAGGCTATCCATCTCTAAACCGCCGTCCTCTACTTGTTTTTACGTATGAGGGCTGTGAGTGCCATGGCAGATACCGCCGCAAGTCCTATGTACAGAGCAAGTGTGAAGTAGTCGCTGAACAACCACGCGAAGTCCTTAAAGCTTTTATCAGGCTCCAGCGCTATCGGCCTTCCGGCTTTAATGTCCGCCCACTGTGGGAAGGTTGTGGCACCACCGGTCTTCTCATAGTTGAAGGCAACAAAGTCCCAGTTCTCCTCCAGTATCACTGGTTTGTTGTTAACTACCCCGATTTTAAGAACAATTTTGACTGTTCCATCAAAAGCACCCAGTATATCGGAATTACCGTTTATGTCTTGAGTGCTCTCTATTATCCCAATATTGCCTTCTATTCTCTCGCTGTAACTGACCTCCTTAAACTTTATTGTTTTAGCTGTTCCTAGGGCCGCTATGTAAAGGATTCTTATGTTTCCCTCGCCTCTGTAAGTTCCCCCGAGTCCGCCGGACTCTCCTCCCCATATCGCTACGGACGTAGATGTGTATTTGCTCATGACTGCTGGGACATCTCTTTTAGATATGTCCTCAATGTATGTTTGGAAAAATGCACGTAGGTTAACTTGGAATGTTGCGGTCGTTTGGACAGTGGCTGTAGGTGTGGTGGCCGTTGTTGTTGTTGGGGTCGTCTGGACCTGTGTGGTCTCGGTTTTAGGGGTTGTAGGAGTTGTTGTGGTCTCGGTCCTTAACGTGGGAGAGGGTGTTGTAAAGGTTGTTGTTGGCACCCCACCCTGCTGTGGGGCTATAAAGACGAATCCAAGTCCTACTGCAACTATGGCTACAACAATTGGAATAATTATTTTAATAGCTGGACTTCCCGCCATGCGGTGAATTCCATAAAACTCCTTTATTAATTTAACTCATTTAACCATAGTCGCACTTGCCAGCTTACCCGCTTCTTCCACCAGAATATCTTTTTCGCCTAACACTATCCTATTTTCTTCTTTAGCTCATAAAGGTAATGTCGGGAAAAGAGTGAAGTCTTCAGGTAATTTTATGTATGAGTAAACGCCGGGTCTTGCTGGTATCTTGCCGCCGAAGGCCCCAACCCTTTCCTGCCAGTCCTTTGATAGTGCGAAGTCGAAGGCCGTTTCAGCGGTTTCGGTGTTTTCACATCCTGCGACCAGCCCTATTGTAGGCGAGAAGGTCGCTAAGTAGGGGATGTCGTTGGGCATGGAAAGAGCAACAGGCCTGTTCTGGATGTCTATGTAGTAGGATATGCAGGCTAGGGTGGCTGGAAAGCCTATGCATTTTTCTCCCTTTCCAACCGCTAACCAGACATCGTAGGGTGCGGCAAAATGAAAATCGGCCGGTCCGTCCTCTCTGCTCTACGCGACCTCCACAGTCCCGTTTCTGGCTGTTATTTTGTAGGAAACCACTCTGTCAACACATGTTAGCAGCATGGATGCGTTAAAGTCTTTAATAGTGCTTGTGAAGGCTGGGTTGCTGTTAAGATGTTTGGCCATCTCCTCAAAAAACTCTTTTGAGAAAAAGGCGACCATAAGGCAGATCTACGAAGCGCGATTAATAAACTGCTTTGTAAAATTATTTTAGCATCATTGTTTTTCTTAAAAACATGTCTAAACGCTTTGACGGACGTGTTGTTTTGGTCACCGGTGCGTCGAGCGGTATTGGGAGGATGGCTGCTTTGGAGTTCGCAAAACAGGGTGCAACAGTTGTAGGTGTTGCGAGACGTTACGAGGAACTCCTGAGGGTAGGAGATGAGGCATCTACCTTCAACGGCAGGTTTCAGGCGATCAGATGCGATGTCTCCGACAAAGAACAGGTGTTCAGTACCGTCGAGCGGGTTGTAAACAACTTTAACAAGGTTGATGTGCTTGTTAACAATGCGGGTTTCGGGCTTTACGGCGAGTTTAAAGACATAGGATTGGAGGAGATTGAGAAACAGGTGCAGGTTAACTTGATGGGTGTAATATACTTCACGAAAGCAGTTCTGCCGCACATGCTTAAACAAGGTTTCGGAAGAATCGTTAATGTGGCTTCGCTTGCAGGATTCATAACGGTCCCCAAGATGAATGTTTACTGCGGCGTCAAATCCGCCCTGATATCTATTTCACGGTCGCTTGACATGGAGCTCAGGAAACACAACATACGGGTTGCGGCCGTATGCCCCGGCTCCGTCGACACACCATTTTTCAACCATCCCAGCTTCAGTGCAAGGGGAGGACGGCCTCTCGGGGCGATGACAACGCCTGAAAAAGTTGCTAAAACCATCACCGACGCAGCACGTGGTGGAGGCGTCAAAGTCGTACCGTCCTACTACTGGGGCGCCGTCTACCTCCTCAACCTCATGCCATTCCTGTACCGGCTGGTTGAAAAACTCGCTTCAAAGTACTGAGGTGGCGTTTAAGCGGTTTTAACACAAAATTTATATGAGTCCTTTTTGTATTGTTTTTCATGAATTTGGAAAAATGTGTGGAGATGTCTATTGCTGTGGTTTTGCTGGCGGCGCTTCTTACGCCGGTGGTTTTGGCGCAGCAGCAGGCGTTGGACTGGGCTAGGTACAACGGTGTGCCCGGAAACTGGAACTACAGCCCACAAACACAGCTAAACAAAGAAAACATAAAATACCTAGAGATGAAGTGGGTTTTCCCGATACCAAGCTCACCGACAGCAAACCCGTTTCTTTCAGGTGCTGAAGGGGTCATTCACACACCGCTGGTGTATAAGGGTGTTGTATACTTTGTCACTAACTGGCATAGGGTCTACGCCGTCGACGCCGCAACCGGAAAAACCCTGTGGAACAGAGACTTACCGCCGCCAGCAGAATTGGCGGACAAGATACTGAAGGGTGAGGCCCCTTGGCAGGTTCCAGGAGCATTAAGAGGACATTTCCACCAAGTACACATCTACGAACTTGACGGACGAGCATACATGTTTATAGCGACAAACTACTGGTACCTCTTCGCATTAGATGTCTTCACAGGTGATGTAAAACTTAACTATACGGTGTTTTCAACCGAATACCTGGCAAACGTACCGGGTAGGCGTGGTGTCTATGATGTTTCAACGCCGAGCTTCACCATAGATACTAAAAGGAAAATCATGGTAACCGGGATAAGCACTTCTGAGGGACAGGGTGCTGGTCGTGGGTTTTTTGTTGGTGTTGATTTGAAGCCTTGGCTTGAGGGTAGGGGTAGTCCTCAGATTATTTGGAGGACTTTCCATGTTCCGCCGCAGGATGGGAGCGACCCTGAGTGGACTTTGAGGCTTGTGGACCAGATGCGTGGCGCCTGGATATGGGACGGTGAGAAGCTAGTCAACATAAAGACTCTTCCAGCGGACCAGAAACGTCAGCTACTGTACGACGATTGGGGCTATAAAAGATTTGTGGAGCAGTACCCGAACGAACGGGTCAGCTATGCTGGGAATGGTGCTGGATGGGGCGGTGCATACGCTGTCGACGAGGACAGGGGAGTTGCGTATGTTGCGACGAACCAGGCCAGCCCAGACTGGAACGCAACCTTCAGGCCCGGCCCTAACCTATGGAGCGCGTCAGTACTAGCGTTAAACGTTGAGACGGGGCAGCTCATATGGGGTGTGCAGACAATGCCCCACGACCTATGGGACTATGACTGTGCTTGGAGCGTCCTAATGCTCAAGAATGTTATGATTAACAACCAGCGTAGGGATGCTGTGGTCAAGGGATGTAAGAACGGGGTAGTATACGCTCTAGACCCTGATGACGGACACCTACTCTGGGCATTCAACTCATGGGACCCGGCTAAAAACGGAGGAGACCCAAGATACGGCATTAAACCTTCAAGATACGTCAGGTGGTTAAACCCGCTAGACCCACGGGACATGAACTGGAGATGGCAGGGAGAGTGGACAACAGGCGAAGAATACCAATACATAAAGAACCACGGTGTCTTCTATCAAAACCCACCAGCAGTTGGTGGAATTGAAAGCGACCCGGCATATGATCCACAGCGAAACTACTTCTACGTAGCTGTATACAACATGCCGGCTGCATACACTATACGAAACGTTGGTCCGGGAACAGCTTGGCCGACGGCTTCAGGACTACAGGGCGGTACACTGCCTCAGGCGAAATACAACACCACCATCTATGCCATAGACGTTAACACAGGTAGAGTTGTTTGGAACACGTTCGTTGACGGCGTACCCTACAGAGGAGGTCTTACAGTCTCTAACGGCCTCGTCTTCGCTACATTCAATGACGGAACACTCCGCGTATACGATGCGGACAACGGCGCTGAACTTAAAAGAGTAATTATCGGCGGCCCGGTCTTAGTGCAGCCATCGCTAGCCGCAACAGCTGATGGAAAAGTAAGAGTATTCCTCCCAGTAGCCGTACCGCTATCCTTGTGGGGTCCCTCCACTAACCTGCCTGGGTTTGTTGTGTCGCTTGGTCTTCCTGATGTTGTTGCTGAGCGTACTGTTGTGCAGACTGTCAGTACTGAGGTTACGCGTGTGCAGACGCAGGAGGTTACAAGGGTTCAGACTCAGGTGCAGACTTTGGTGACGACCAGGGTTACTGAGGTTACTGTTGAGGTTGTGCCTGTCTGGGTTTATGCGGTGGCGGCCGTAGCCGTCATAGCAGTCGCTGCAGCAGCAACAACAGCCCTAAGAA
>Ga0272447_1001969_pt1 | contig 11842 bp, 11 predicted proteins | sample YNPCB0133_FD_194589 | JGI IMG/M metagenome (GOLD analysis project Ga0272447, IMG submission 194589) | Hot spring microbial mat communities from Yellowstone National Park, WY, United States - YNP-CB-013-3 | ecosystem: Environmental > Aquatic > Thermal springs > Hot (42-90C) > Sediment | place... | reverse complement strand
AGTGGGAATGGCTCACTGGAGTGAGAATGCGCAGAGGCTCGAGCTGCAGGAATATCGGGCAACAAGCACTGCCGATCTGATGTCTATCGGCTCTGTGTCAGAGCCAGCAGTCTACCTCTTCTGGTTTCCAGCGGCTCGAACGGACGAGATAGCTCGGCGAAGTGAGGGGTTCTACACTCGCTTTGCCGATATATGTGGACGCCTGCACACCGACTCAGTGGTGGCTATTCTAACAACCCCACCAGACGCAGCGCGGTTGCTTCCGTTTTTGGAGAAGGTTTTGCGTTTCCAGCTCTGGATTGCTGTGAAAATTGTTCCTGAAGCTGGGGTGACTGAGGCTTGCGTTCCTAATCGCCATGCGGCTTTGTTGATTCTAACCCGTTATCGAGGTAGCCTGCGCCATACAAAAACACGGATTCAGTACACTCGCTGCCCAGCGTGCCAACGTACCACCAAAGATTACGGTGGCAAAAAGCATGTCTACCATGAATATGGCACTCTCATGTCGGATGTCTGGCGAGATATTGAGAGCGATCCACGCACCCGTGAGGGTATTGAGCCTGTGATTGATCGCCTGCGGGATCTCTTTGGTCTGTCCCCGTATAGGACACTGTATCTTATCGACTTACACGCCTGTGCGCCACTACAACCCAAGCCGCTGACAGTATGTGAACCGCTGTTTCAGTATGATTGGGAAGCCCAACCGATTCCCCACGAATCACGCCTGATCCATGGCGATTGTCTGGAGGTGATGCGCGAAATCCCCAGTAATTCCATCGACTTTTGCTTTGCCGATCCCCCCTATAATTTGCGCAAGAAGTACGATCACTGGAACGATGATATAGATAGTATCGAGTACTTCAGTTGGTGCGATCGCTGGTTGGGTGAGCTTGCACGGGTACTGAAGCCAGGGCGCACACTTGCAGTCCTGAACATTCCACTCTGGGCAGTTAGGCATTATCAGTTTCTTGCGCAGAAGCTCCAGTTTCAGTGCTGGATTGTGTGGGAAGCTCTCAGTTTTCCTGTGCGATTGATAATGCCTGCCCATTACACGATTTTGTGCTTTTCAAAGGGCACACCGCGTCCCTTACCTGGATTAACGAATATAGATGAACAGGACTACCTTACACCTTTAGCAGAGAACTTTTGTCTGCGTGCTGCTTGTGTGCGGCAGCGCCGAGTTCAGCAGGTTAACGACAAGGGATTGCTCAGCGATCTCTGGTATGATATTCACCGCCTAAAGCACAACAGTTATCGCGTTGATCACCCCTGTCAACTCCCTCCGCTGTTAATGCGTCGCCTTATCGCGCTTTTCACACGACATGGTGAAGTGGTTTTAGACTGCTTTAACGGCGCTGGTACGACCACACTGGTAGCCCATCAGATGGGGCGACGCTTTATCGGTATCGAGCTATCAAAGCAGTATCACGAGCTTGCATTGTTGAGGCATCAGCAATTGGCAAGTGGGTTAGACCCCTTCGCCAAGCGGGATGAGATCCCTATAGCAAAGAACAGCCCAGTGCCCCGCTTACCCAAGCAGAAATATGTGGTGAGCAAGAAGGCACTCCAGCTGGAGATCAAGCGCATCGCCCAGATTTTGGGACGGCTGCCCACACGCGAGGAAGTTCAGGTAATGGCACGGTATCCTATCGAGCTGTATGATCGATATTTTATTAGCTGGGGTGAAGCGTGTGCCGCTGCCCGCACGACGGGTATGTCCGATTTACCTCCTCAGTTGTGTCGAATATCCGAGGAGCAGTTTACCCTCGAACTGGATGGATAGCGATTCAGAAGGCTCTCGCAGTACCTGATCAACCAATCTCGCGAATGTGTTCGGGCGGGGCGGCGTTGAGTGACTCGCAGCCCGTCTCGGTGACGACATACACATTTTCGATGCGCACGCCGAATCGCCCAGGCAAGTAGATTCCCGGCTCGATAGTGAAGCAGTGCCCTACCTCCAGCGGCGCGTCGTTCCCCTCCACGATATAGGGCGGCTCATGCACCGAAAGCCCAATCCCATGCCCGGTGCGATGCACGAAGTAGTCGCCATAGCCCGCCTGCTGAATCACACGGCGTGCCGCTCGATCCACTTCCTGCGCCGGCACGCCGGGACGGGCAGCCTCACGCGCCGCCATGTGAGCCTCATAGACCACTGCGTAAATCTTTTTTGCCTCGTCGGGCGCCGCACCCACGCTGACCACGCGCGTGATGTCGTTGCAATAGCCCTCATAGACGCCACCATAGTCGATGACAATCACATCGCCGAGTTGCAACGGGCGATGCCCCGTGGTGTAGTGGGGTTTGGAGCTGTTCTCGCCCGCTGCGACGACGGGAATGCCAAAGGCGAGATGGGAACCCATCTCATGCAGCGCGCGCTGAATAGCCAACGCCACCGCCCACTCGCTGACGCCCGGCATGCAGCGCTCCAACCCGGAAGCCAGTGCGTCATCGGTCAGGCGGGCAGCCTCGCGCAGCCGTTCGATCTCTAGCGGGTCCTTGCGGGCGCGCACCTCCGCTATAATCTCGCCCCCACGCCGAAACAGCGCAGCGGGCAAAACCTCCTGCAAAATCAGCAGGAAAAGGGCAGGCATCTCGTCGTCCACCGCAATCACGGCGGTCTCCAGATTCTGCTCCCGCGCAAGACGCTCCAGCTGATGCACCGGACCTTCTGAATCGTGCCACACATAGCGCACTTGCCAGCCAGCGGGGTTTGCCGCCGCGCTCTCGGCACTGAGTGAAGGCACAAACCAGTACGGTTCACCCGCCTGTGGCACCAGCAGGAACATGAGCCGTTCCAGCGGCGGCTCGCTGAACCCACTCAAGTAGAGCATGTTGACCGGCGTCGCCGCCAGATAGGCGTCCATCCCTTGCTTGAGCAACGCATGTTGCAGCTTGGCGACCCGTTGGGTCAGTAGCGACTGCGCCATCATCTCACCCACCTCCGACGGGGATACCCAGCCAGTTGCTCAACAGGTAATGGATACGCCCGATGAGCAGCGCCATACGCGCCATCACCGTGTTGCCAAACATTGCACCCAGCCCAATCATCAGGAACCATCGCCCGACCGTTGCCACCCGTTTCACCGGGCCCCGATGCTCAAACGAGAAGGTGAAATAGGTCAGCACCGCCAGCAGAAAGATGATAAAGATCCAGTTGTTCAGCACCAGCGGCACCCACTTCAGCACCTGACCATCTGTGATGTCAAAATTTTCGCTGGTTATCCACAAAGGTTTGGACAGCGTGCTGTTAAGCTGGGGCAGCTGACGGGAGGCAAACTCTTGGAAGAAAAGCCCGGCGTTCGCACCAATTAGCAGCCCTATCACGAGCCGACTCATCCAGCCGTAGCGTTCACTGTAGATGAAGTAAAGGTACAGACCGAAAGGCACCACTGGTGCCCACGCCCAGTAGCCCTCTTTCCACAGAGGAAGATACCAGCAGCGATAGAGAGCCTCGGTCAGCACGGGTCCCAGCGAGTAGCCCGCCCCCAGACCGATAAAAAGATGCTCAAAAAATCGATAGAAGGGGTTCTCACGGTACAGGATCGAGTAGATGGCGAAGGTGCAAATCACACTCGCCCAGACGCCTACCCGCTCATAGTTCAAAGGCAAAAAGTTCTGCCACCATTCCATAGCATCTAACCTCCTTGTGCCCGTCGGCTCATAAAGAGCGCGATATTACCCAATATGATAAAGAGAATGATAAGTGCATGGGAAAAGGAGATGGCTTTGGCAAAGGGCGTACCCAATCCCTCCTGCTGCAGGAGCTGCTCATACTCCTGAGCCCCGATAGCACCTGTGAGCATGCCCGCAACCTGACCCGAATCCAGAAAGGTATAGGCTTCTGCCGCCATAACCGAAGTGGGACAGAACAGCACTATCAAATCCTTCGGACGATAGGCAATCCATGCCGCCACCGTGCCCGCCGGAGTGATGTCGATCACCATCTTATAATCCGCCAGTGTTTTGACCCCCTGCATCACGGGCAGTTGTGCAATCGGGGTGCCTTTAATATCCTGCTTGATGGTCGCTGGAATGTCCTTCACCATCCCCTTGATGCCCGCAACAAGGGCGGGTAAGAAGCCGAAATGCGCCCAGTCCTTACCGTACTGATAGCCACCTTCTTGCGTGACACGCGAGATAAAGCGAAACGAGATGTCGCGTGCCTGCGGATCGAAGGAGATAACAGTGAAGCGAACCTTTTTGCGCATCAAGTGGCGGATGACCGCCTCCAGTTGGGGGCGATTCTCGCCTATCGTGCCAGCACTCCAGTTAGAGGATACCATCACGATATCGCCGGGCTGTAGCTGCTCAATTGTGTCGTAAAACTTGCGCACAGGAGGTGAGGTGACCGTAGGCACCTTGACAGGAATCAACAGGAATATGATGATGTTCACAAAAAGAATGAGGTAGAGAATCCGCCTGTCAATCATTAGCAATCGATGCCAAATGGTCTGCTGTTCCATCATAGACCCTCCTTATGTAATGCCGCGTTCGAGGCTCAGCCAGAGCCGAATCGCCATCGCCAACCCCGCAATCCCCACTCCGAACTCGATGGCGCGCTGGACGGGCGCGTTCAGGGCTTGTAGAATCCAGTAGGCAATGCGAGGTAGTGCCAGATTGTAGCCGATGTTCCGCAGCGAGAAGGGATTTTGCTCCATCTCGGCGGTCTGCTCAATAGGTAATCCAAGCCAACTATAGCTGATGATATTCCCCAGCGAGACGATGCCAATCATTACCATCATCGCGGTAAACATGAGAATGCTCGCCTCGATGGAGCGGATTCGAAAGGCACGGTACGCAGCCGAAAAGATGTAAAAAGCAATCAGCGAAAACATCGTCGCCTCTAAGGGAACCAGCATATTGTCGAAGAGAAGTGTGAACCCTTTTTGGAGAAACTCCGTTTGGCGCAGCTCGCCTTTTTCAGCAAGGGTCTTCCACACGCTGAAAAATCCCATCGTTAGGAACGCCACAATCAGCACCACGCTGTAGCCCCATTGAGACCTTTGTTGCACGATGTTGCGCAGGTGCAGTCGGATGAGACCGTAGGTTCCCAGTGCCAGCGCCATCGCACCAATAATTTGCAGTGTGTTCTGGGCAGGATCTATGGCAGGAGAGAGCCAGTTCTCGCCCTTCTTATCCACGGGCAAGAAAAACTCTGCGGCAAAAACCAGTCCTGCGAAGAAGGTGATTAGTGCGATCAGCGCCCGCCGACCACGCGGCGGCAACGCTTGCATCACAGGGATGAACCCGAGAAACAGCGCCAGAAACGCCAGCACGATAAGCGTCACATAGACTTTGCCTGTAGTTGTACCTACCTCAATTTGCCACATTTCTCATGACCCTCCGAAAATCGCTTTCCAAAATGCGTCCCAGCCGCCGGGCATGCCCAGCAGCTTGATGAACTCGTCGTCCTTACCCAGTGTGGTGGCTGCGATAACGCCCACGATGATTATAAGAATAAAGAGCAGCTTGGCTATATCCTGTCCCACCAAGCTACCCAGCAGCACCGGCTCGCGGCTGAGATAGGCGCTGGTCGCATAAAATTCGTCGCCAATGATGGTGTAGTCGCACGCAACCACAAAGAAGGGCACCTGAGTGAAGCTAATCGTGCCCGCAATCTGAATCGCGCCCACGATATTGCCCGTCTCGGCGAAAATCAGCGATTCGGCAAAGAACTCGCCGAACATGAAGCTGGCGGCGACGCGCTCGCGCTGGAGCAGTCCCGCCACGCCCGAAGCAAAGGCGAACTGACGATCCGAGAGGAAGCGCACATTGTCGGGATCGTACAGATCCGGACGCCCCGCCTCGTTATAAGCATCCTGAATCGCCTCCTGTGCCACCGCATAAACCGTCGCATCCGCCGTTAGCAGGCGCATCGGCGTCACGAACTTGGCAATCTGCTTCGTGATGTATTTGAAGATGGTCAGCGACTGCACCGCCACCACACCAAAGGCGGTCAAGCCGGGGATCATCGTCACGGGGCGTCCCATCTCGGTGGAGCGACCAATGGCTTCGTCGATGGCGTCCAGCCCCGGAATGCGCCGAATATAGAGCTGGGCGCCTGCCTTCGCCCGCGCGATGTTCAGCAGCACCGCCGTCGCAATCAGCGCAATAATAATCGCCGAGAACCAGTTATCTGCCGCATGCTGATAGGACATTTAGTTCGAGCCTCCTCTTCGGTTCGCTTTGGTGTCGTTGGCGTGCCGATGAGCGCGCCGCTCCTCTTCCAACTCCTCGATGCGTTCGATGAGCCGATCCCAGTTCTCGCGCTCGCTCATCAGCTGGGTGTACTCATCGACGCGCTCGAAACCGAACAGGGCGACCAGAAACGGCGAGAAGACGATGCCCGCCTGGGAGCCGATGAACGCCAGCGGTCGGTGCAGCTCCAAAAAGATAATCGCCGGCGCTGCCAGCCCGCGCTCCACCGCGAACCGCGCCATCGCCTCGATCAGCTCCGCTTTGCGCTCCTCACTCAGGGGTTCCTTCCAGAACTCGCGCATAGCGTGTCGCTCCTGTCGGACATGTCAGACGGGTCGGACCTATCAGGGTTGTCGGGTTGGGTGGGGCGTTTGTGCCGCTTGCGCTTGGTCTTCGGCTGCTGCCTGCTGGCAGGGCAGTAGCGCTCGATCAGCTCCCGCACCCTTTCGGGATGGTCGCCATACCAGAGAAACACGCCCCGAAAGGCGTCCAGTCGGCTGGGCTGGGCGAAGGGACTCAGCAACACGCCCTGCTCACCCCACACCACGCGGCGCACCCGCTCCCAGTGCATCACACGGGGCGACCAGCCCTTCTGACGCACGCCCACCGCATCGGCTTCGTACCGAATCGGCAGCAGGTAGTCCGCGGTCGCCGAAAACATCATCCAGAAGGCAGCCACCGCGAACAGCCAGTGCCCCATCAGCCACAAACCCAGCACCGGCGCCCCTATCAACACCAGCAGCACCACGGGCAGTCGCTCCGGCTGCTGCCGCATCAAGTGCACCCGCCACCGATAAGTCCCTTGCTCGTCCGACACATCCATAAGATTCTAAGATGCCACCGCCTCTCCTGCTCGATGCTCCCGAAACAGCAGCGCAAAGGCAATTCCTGCCAGCACCGTAATCACCGTCGGCACCAGAAAGACCATCGTGTAGTTCGTCACGCCCTCCACGGTGAAAAAGTCCTTCAGCCAACCCGCGAAAAAGAAGCCAATCAGCATGCCCAGCCCCAGCACCGCCACATTAATAAGAGACTGTGCCGAAGCGCGAATATCGCGCGGCGCCACCATATCGGTGTAGATAAACGCCACCACGAAGAAGAACACATAGCAGAAGCCGTGCAGAGCCAGCGCGCCAATCGCCAGCCAGACTACCCACGGCGCCTGCTGATGGAACGCCCACGCAAGGGCAAACACCGCATAGCGTGCCGGCCAAGCAAAGATACCCAGCAGCAGCGACCGTCGGATACCCCACACCGGCAGCACCGCCGGCAGCAACAGCGCAATCGTGAAAATCTCGGCAATCTGCGCGATGTTCATCCAGCCAGGCAGAGTCTCGCTTGTAATGCCGACCACGGTGCCCGCAGTCTGCAAAAAGGGGAAGGTCAACTGATAGTAAAGGGGCAGCTCGGTCGCCACAATCATCGCAATCACAAAAAAGACGGCGTAGTTGCGGTCGCGCAGCAGTACCAGTGCCTCACGAAACGCCAGCGGGTCGCTCGCTTCCGTAGCGGGCGGCGTATGGGGCAAAGCCAGACAAGCCAGCGCCATCACCAGCGACAGCACACCCGCCATCACAAACAGATCGATAACCGCCCACTGCTCCGAGCCGTACTGGGTGCGTAAAAAAGACACAACAAAGTTTGCTACAATCCAGCCGATAGTGCCCCACACGCGAATCGGACCGAACTCGACCTCAGGGACTCTCAGATTGCGGAACGCGACAGAGTTCGAGAGCGCGAGCGTGGGCGCGTAGAAAAAGCCGTAGCCCAGCATTAAAACCGCAATCGGCAACAGCACCTTCTGGTAGGCAAGGGCAATCAGCAGGATGCCGCCCAGCAGGTGAAACAGCGCGAGCGCGCGCTGCGCCGGCATAAAACGGTCCGCTATCTGCCCCGCTGTAAAGGGCACAATCAGGCTCATAATCGGGATGGCGTTGTAAATCAGCGAGACCGCCATCCCCGTGAAGCCCATCTTGTCTAAATAGCCCGATAAACCCACTGCCCAGGCGCCCCAGATGGCATACTGCAGGAACATCATCACCGCCAGCATCGGCTGTTCCCACAGCACGCGCAGCACCACCAGCAACACATTCTCTTGCCTTGCCTGCATAGTGTCTCAGCCTCCGTGCTGAAAAATAGAGCGGACAGCTGGATCCCCCCTCACCCCACCCTCTCCCCCCTTACTAAGGGGGGAGAGGGTGCAGGGAGTGGGGGGATTCCCTACACACCCGCTCTATAGTTCACCTTCCACCTCGCTCTTTCCTGTCAGCCTCTTCGGGTGAACGCACAAACAGGATGTAAGCCATCAGCACGGCGAGTGCGCCCGTGCCCCAAGCGAATTTCGCCCAGTTGGGGAAAGCATAGAAGGAGAAAAACGCCTCCGTGAAGGCTGCCAGCAACAGCAGCGGTATCGAGCCGCCCAGCAGCCAAATAGCCTCCTGTCCCGCCTGGCGCAACGCCTCGATACGGCTCAGGTCGCCGGGCATCAGCAGCGCGCGCCCCAGCAGCAGCCCCCCACCACTGCACAGAAACACTGCCCCCAGTTCAGGCACACCGTGCGGATAGATCGAGACCAGAAAGAAGCCCAACTTGCCCACCCCCGCCATCTCCGCCGCAAAGATGCCCAGCAAAAAGCCGTTGCTCCACAGCAGGTAGACCGTCGGAATGCCCAACAGGAAGCCCAACCCGAACGCCAGCATCGCCACCCGCGTGTTGTTCAGAAAATAGAAGCTGGACATTATCGCTGCCAACCCTGTTTGCCCCGGCGCATACTGCTTGCCGCTTTTCCATTGTTCCAGCACCGGCGCCCAGGCGGGGTCTATCAGGCGCGCCCCCCATGCGGGATCGCTCCTGATTAAGCTAAATGAGACCAGCGCCGCTATCAGCGTCAGCACAATGCTGAGAGCAATCGGGCGCCAGTGCTTGCGCACCATCGCCGGAAAGGTGTAGAAGAGTCGTTTCGCCCCCTCCCGCAGGCTGCGGCGCGGGGCGCGGTAGAACACACCGTGCGCCTGACCCAGCAGGCTGTTGAGATAATCGATGACAGGCAGATCGGCGCCTTGCATGCGGGCATAGGCTAAATCGGTCGCCACTTGGCGATAGAGGCGACCCAGCTCGTTCAGTTCCTCACGCGTGAGCGCCTCCACCCCGCCCCAGCGCACCGCACGCACCATCTGCTCAAATCGTTCCCAGCGCGCCTTCCGCCGCTCCACAAACTTCCGAACATTCACGGCTCCCTTTTTCTGCCTCCACAACGCCCCTCCTGCTCCTCTTGGCGCAAGCCGACGCTGTACCAGTCCCGATTGTCACTACGATACGGTGTGAAACCCTGCATGTGAAAAGGCGGAAGGGATGTGGAATAAGACCGATACGGGCGGCGGAAACCCATCGCAACAGAGTGGAGGCGAAACCATGAGCCAAAGGAACTGGCAAGCGCAGAAGCCCGTTCGGTTGACCAAGCGCGAGATCGAGGTGCTGAGTCTCATCGCGCAGGGACGCTCTTCCCAGGAAGTGGCGGACGCCCTTTTCGTGAGCAAGCGCACGGTGGATTTCCACCTGGCTAACATCTACGAGAAGCTGAATGTGAACAATCGGGTGAAGGCGTTCCGACGCGCGGCGCAGATGGGGCTAATCCCTGTCGAGGTCTTCTTCAGCGACAGTGGCGATTAGCCAAGCGTGTGGTGAACCACCCTCAACAAGCAGGGGCGAGAGAACCTCGCCCCTTGCCCTGTACCTCTATCCCGTTGGGGTCGGGAAGTTCATTTCAGCAGGGACATCCAGCTAGTTGGCTGCTCTTCAACACCCACTGCCGAAGTTGAACAGCCCTATCAGCCGGTCGGTGTCGTCCACAACATGGACGAGGGGGCTGGGGCGCGGGTGTGGGGTTCGTTGTGGGTGAAGCCGCGTCGTGTAGTGAGCGTGTTTCGTGCGGGTTAGTTGTTGATGCTACTGGAGAGTTTAGGCTGTGTGGGGGAGTTGCGGAGTGGTTGGTTTGCTGACCTGTTGGAGCCTGTTGTGCGGGAAGAAGGGAGTTGGGCATGAAAAAAGTACCCTAATCAGACCTTATCGAGGGGGTTGCGTAAACTGTCAACCGATGAGACGGGCGTGAAGGGGTGGTGAGGTACAATCCCTGCGGGATGGTGAAGGCAGGGTCGGTCAAAGAGCTTCGCAAGCTGATATGGGTCAGCCCTGACAGGGTGAGTGGGGAGCCGTGCTTTCGCGGCACGCGCGTGCCTGTAGCGCGGCTGTTCGAATATCTAGCGGCGGGGGAGTCGCTGGACGAGTTCCTGCAAGGGTTCCCCACCGTGCGCCGTGAGCAGGCGGTCGGCGTGCTGCAGTGGGTCGCCCAGTACCTCACGGGCTTATGCAGGTGATAAAGGACTATCTGGAGCGGCTACGCGCCGTCGCGCAGCAGCCCCACGCGACAGGCGAACTCTCCTATCACGGCGCGTTGGAACGCCTGCTGCGCACGCTGCGCCCCAACCTGACCCTCGTCCACGAGCCGACGCGCACTGTTGTCGGACGACCCGACTTCGCCATCCTCCATCAGCACGCGCCCGTCGGCTATGTGGAAGCCGAAGCATACACCGCCGACCTCGACAACCTGCCCCCGCACGCCAAAGCGCAAACTGACGCCTTCCGCCAGCACCTGGAGAACTTCCTGCTGACCAATTTTCTGGAGTTTCGGCTGTATCGCGCGGGGCAGGAAGTCATGCGCGCCCGCCTGCCCCAGCCGCCCCTACAGGGCAAAATCGCCCTCGCCCAGCGCGACGCCGACGAGTGCCTGCGCCTGCTACACGCTTTCTTGGACTATGCGCCTGCGCCCGTCGCCGACGCGCACACGCTGGCGCGCCAACTCGCCCAGCGCGCCCGCCTGCTGAAAACCACCGTCGAGCAGAGCCTCAACGCCCAACTGAAACTGCCCCCCGACCAACCGCTGGAGCTGCGCAACCTGTATCACGCCCTGCAGCGCACGCTGCTGCCCGACCTGAAGCCGAGCGACTTCGCTGACCTGTATGCGCAGACCCTCGCCTACGGGTTGTTTGCCGCCCGCTGCTACGCGCCCAACCCGCCCTTCACCCGCCACGACGCCGCACGCATCATCCCCGACACCATCCCCTTCCTGAAGCGATTCCTCGGCACGCTGACGATGCACTCGCTGGAACCCGAACTGGAGTGGCTGCTCGATGACCTCGCCAGCCTGCTCGAACGCGCCGAGATGTCCGCCATCCTACAGGACTTCGGCAGGCGCACAGGACGCGAAGACCCCGTGGTGCATTTCTACGAGGAGTTCCTCGCGGCGTATGACCCCGACCTGCGCGAGGTGCGCGGCGTCTACTACACGCCCGAACCCGTGGTGCAGTTCATCGTGCGGGCGGTGGACGCGGTGCTGCGCCACGAGTTCGGCATGCAAGGGCTGATGGACGCCCGCGCCCTCATCTTAGACCCCGCCTGCGGCACGGGCAGCTTCCTGTACGAAATCGTGCGCCAAGTGCATGAGCAGGTGTGCCAGCATCTCGGCAAGGGGCAGTGGGCAGACTACGCCCACGAGCGGCTGCTGCCCCGCCTGTTCGGCTTCGAACTGCTGATGGCGCCCTACACGATTGCCCACCTCAAACTCGCGCTGGAGTTGCAGCATCTGGGC
>Ga0272447_1001968_pt1 | contig 11848 bp, 10 predicted proteins | sample YNPCB0133_FD_194589 | JGI IMG/M metagenome (GOLD analysis project Ga0272447, IMG submission 194589) | Hot spring microbial mat communities from Yellowstone National Park, WY, United States - YNP-CB-013-3 | ecosystem: Environmental > Aquatic > Thermal springs > Hot (42-90C) > Sediment | place... | reverse complement strand
TGGTGGACCACTACCGCTGCCGGTTCCTTTACCGGGGGGAGGGGGAGGCCAAGGACCAAGAGATCCTGGACCTGGTAAGCCGGGTGGCCAGCCGCTTCCGCTGGATGCACCTGGAAAAGCTCCAGGAATTTGACGGCGAACCCGGCTTCACCAAGGCCCAAGGAGAGGACTGAAACCCCGGAAGGACCCACCGTACACCCGGCCTCCACTGTCACGAAGAAGGGTACGAAAGCATCGTCGCGTAGAGGAAAAACCATGGCTTACACACACATCAAACTCCCGGAAGAAGGCGAGCGGATCACCATCCAAGACGGCGTGCTCCAGGTCCCGGACCAGCCCATCATCGGCTTCATTGAGGGGGACGGGACCGGCCCCGACATCTGGAGAGCGGCCCAACCCGTCCTAGACGCCGCCGTGGCCAAAGCCTACGGCGGGCGGCGGCGCATCGTCTGGGTGGAGCTTTACGCTGGGGAAAAGGCCAACCAGGCCTACGGGGAGCCCATCTGGCTCCCCGAGGAGACCCTGGAGTTCATCCGGGAGTACCTGGTGGCCATCAAGGGCCCCTTGACCACGCCGGTGGGCGGTGGCATCCGTAGCATCAACGTGGCCCTCAGGCAGGAGCTGGACCTCTACGCCTGCGTGCGCCCCGTGCGCTGGTTCCAGGGGGTGCCCAGTCCGGTGAAGCACCCGGAGCTGGTGAACATGGTTATCTTCCGGGAGAACACCGAGGACATCTATGCCGGGATTGAGTGGCCGGCGGGGAGCGAGGAGGTAAAGAAGGTCCTAGACTTCTTAAAGCGGGAGTTCCCCGAGGCCTACGCCAAGATCCGCTTCCCCGAGACCTCGGGCCTGGGCCTAAAGCCCATCTCCAAGGAGGGCACGGAGCGCCTGGTGGAGGCGGCCATTGAGTACGCCATCAAGGAGGACCTCCCCAGCGTAACCCTGGTCCACAAAGGCAACATCATGAAGTTCACCGAAGGGGCCTTCCGGGAGTGGGGCTACGCCCTGGCCCGGGAAAAGTACGGGGCCACGCCCCTGGACGGCGGGCCCTGGCACGTCCTCAAAAACCCCCGCACCGGCAGGGAGATCGTTATCAAGGACATGATCGCCGACAACTTCCTGCAGCAGATCCTCCTCCGCCCCGACGAGTACTCGGTGATCGCCACCATGAACCTGAACGGGGACTATCTCTCCGATGCCCTGGCCGCCCAGGTGGGGGGCATCGGCATCGCCCCCGGGGCCAACATCAACTACAAGACGGGCCACGCCGTCTTTGAGGCCACCCACGGCACCGCCCCCAAGTACGCGGGCCAGGACAAGGTGAACCCCAGCAGCGTCATCCTCTCCGGGGAGATGATGCTTCGCTACATGGGCTGGAACGAGGCGGCGGACCTGATCATCAGGGCCATGGAGAGGACCATCAGCAAGGGCCTCGTCACCTACGACTTCCACCGCCTCCTGGTGGCCGAGGGTAAGCCCGCCACGCTTCTTAAGACCAGCGAGTTCGGCCAGGCCCTGATCCAGCACATGGACTGAGGATAGCGTTTAGGGCCCCCGCCGCGGCTTTAGCCGCGGCGGGGCGTTCAGACCAGGGCAAAGCGGGCCTCGAGGGCCCCTAGGTCCGCCTCCAGGAAGCGGAGGCGGACCTCGGTGTTTGGGGGAAGGGGGTGGGAGAGAGCCACCTGGGCGGTGAGGCCCAGCTCCGGGAGGAGGAAGACCCCCTGTCCCCCCCGCCTCTCCACCAGGATGCCCGGGCCCTCGTAGCCCTTTTCCATCAGGTAGAGGAGGGTCCAGTGGAGCTTGCTCCGCCTCTCCCCTTCCCGCACCAGGTCGGCCACCGCCTCCGCCGCCCCCACCCGCTCCAGGACCTCCCCCTGGGAAAGGGGCCTTTCCCCCTTGAGCCAGGCCCTGAGCTGCTGGTGGGCCACCAGGTCCAGGTAGCGCCTTAAGGGGCTCGTCACCTGGGCGTAGAGGGGAAGGCCGAGGCCTCTATGGGGGGCGGGGACGGCCTTGAGCTGCGCCCTCTTCAGGGTCTTCCGCTGCGCCCACATGGCGGCGAGGCCCTCCCCCTCCACCCGGTGGGAAGGGGCCTCCTGGGTGGCGAAGGGAAAGGGAAGACCCTCCCTCAGGGCCAGGTGGGCGGCGGCGTAGCCCGCGAGGAGCATGGCCTCCCGCACCCAGACCCGGCTTTCATAGGGGGGAAGGGGGGTGATCCGGATCTCCTCCCCCTCCACCCGCACCCTCACCTCGGGGAGGGCGATGTCCAGGGCCCCCTGGGCCAAGCGCTTGTTCAGAAAGGCCTCCGCCAGCTCCTTCAGGAGGCCCAAGGCCTCCACCTCCAGGGCCTCCCTGTAGGTGAGGCGCCTCACCCGCACCCAGGAGAGGTAAAGGTCCTCCCGCAAAAGCTCCCCTTCCGGGGAGACCAGAAGCTCAAAGGTGAGGGCTGGGGAGACCTCCTTAAGCCCCAGGCCCAGGGCCTCGGTCACCGCCAGGGGGAGCATGGGCACCGTGCCCTCGGGCAGATAGAGGTTGGCCCCCCGGCGGAGGGCCTCCCCGTCCAGGGGGCTTCCCGGCCCGACCAAAGCGGCCACATCGGCCACGTGCACCAGGAGGCGGAAGCCCTCCTCCACCCTTTCGGCGTAAAGGGCGTCGTCCGGGTCCTGGCTCCCCTCGTCGTCAATGGCGAAAGCAGGGAGGTGGGTGAGGTCCACCCGCTCCTCCTCGGGCAGGGGGGGGACGGGGAGGTCCGGCGGGGCCAGGGGAAGGCCAAGCCGCCTGGGGTGGGGGTTTTCCCGCCGCCAGAGGCCCAGGCGGAGAAGGAGGCCGTGGGCGGCCTCGGGGGTTTCGGGAAGGCCCAGGGCCTTGAGGAGGCGGCTTTCCTTCCTCTCCCCATAGGCCAGGGCCTCCACTTCGGCCAGAAGGGGGCGGTCCTCGAGGGAGGGCCATCCCTGGCGGATCCGCTCCACGGCTTCCCCAAAGGCCCGCTCCCTCTCCTCCTTACGCCTTTTCATCTCCTCCAGAGAGGCCAGCTCCTCCCGGGTGCGGGCCCGGACCTCGCCGCCTTCCAGGACGAACCTCTCCCCCTTCTGGGCCAGGAGGTAGGCCCCGTAGGCGGCCTCGGGGGTGTAGGCGCCGAAGGCCAGCTCGGCGAGCTCCTTCAGGCTCACCTTCTGCCCCTCAAGAAGCTCCCAGGCCGCCTCCTCCTCCCCCTCGGGCACCCTCAGGTCTAAGCTGGCGGGGCCGGGATGAAGAAAAAGCACGTCCTTGGGGCGAACCTTAAGCTTTTCCCCGCCTTCCAGGGTGAGCTCCAGGCGGTCCCCCTTCTCCTCCGCCAGGGCGGGCTTGCCTTTGTAGATGACCAAGGCCTTCTTGACAAGCATGGCACTCCTTTGCTAAGGTAAAGCTACCAGGCCGGGAACTGCGTAGCGGGTCCCCGGCCTTAACTTTTTGGAAACACTACTAAACCATGGCGGAGCTTCCCGGCGACAATCTCCCAGTCTTCCTTTGCCGGCCTACCTAGGTAATGGCGGCCTATAGGACTCGCCACCAGGTCCGCCAGCTGAAGCCCAGCTTCGTTATCCCCCTTTTTCTTGAAAATCAGCCCCTCCACCCGCCCCCGCAGCCTCTGAGCCCGTACATAAGGCGTGCCTTTTTCAAGGAGACCCTCCCAAGTCCTCTTCAGGCGCTGGTCCAGACTAGAGCTACGGCTTTCGGCAATGATTTTCGCTCTAGCTCCGCGCTCCTCTGAAAGAACTTCCACCACCCCCGCCAGCACAAAGACGGGATAGTTGGGATCGCCTCCGCTAAGGATGTGGTCCCCGGATTCGTCCAAAAAGCACAGCAACATCCCCAGGGAGTATACTAGCCCCCCATGGAGTGGGACCTTTCGGACCTCTACGCCTCCCCTGAAGACCCCAGGCTTTTCCAGGACCTCGAGGCCGCCCTGGCCCTGGCCCAGGGCCTAGACCCCAAGGACCTCCTAAAGCCGGATAGGACAGCGGACCTCCTCGCCCGCTACGAGAAGGCCTTGGAGCTCACCTACAAGCCCCTGAACTACGCCAGCCTCTACTTCGCCACCCGCACCCAGGACCCCGGGGCCAAGGCCCTCTTGGACCGGGTCAGGAACCGCTACACCGAGGTGAAAAACCGCCTCGTCCCCCTGGAGGTGGCCCTGAGGAAGCTCCCCGAGGAGGCCTTCCAGGCCCTTTTGGCCCACCCGGGCCTCATGGACCTCCGCCACTTCCTGGAAAGGCAGCGGGCCTACGCCCCCTACACCCTTTCTGAGCGGGAAGAGGAGCTCCTGAACCTCAAGGACCTGGTGGGTAAAAGCGCCTGGAGCCAGTTCTACACGGAGTACACGGGCCGCTTCCGCTTTCTGGTGCGGGGCCAGGAGCTCACGGAGATGGAGGTGCGGGCCCTGAGGCGGGACCCCGACCCCGAGGTGCGCCGGGAAGCCCACCAAGTCCTCTACGGCAGGCTTCTGGAGGAAGCGCCCACCCTGAGCGCCGTCTTTAACGCGGTTTATCTGGACTATCTCCAGGACCTCCGCCTGCGGAACTACGGGAACCCCCTGGAACCCGTGGCCCTAAGGAATGAGGTGGAGGTGAGGGACATTGAGGCCCTCCTTTCGGCCACGGAGAGCTTCTACCCCCTGGTGGAGCGCTACTACCTCTGGAAGGCCAAGAAACTTGGCCAGGAGAAGACCCCAAGCCAGGACCTCCTCGCCCCCTTAGGGGGGAAGCCCAAGGTGCCCTTTGAAGAGGCCAAGGAGATGGTCCTCGAGGCCTTCCGCCGCTTCTCCCCCGAGGTGGAGGGTATCGCCCGGGAGTTCTTTGAAAAGCGCTGGATAGACGTTTACCCCAGGCCGGGCAAGCGGGGCGGGGCCTTCTGCTCCGGAGGGCTTCCCTCTACCCACCCCTACGTCCTCCTCAACCACACCGACGACCTGGACAGCGCCCACACCCTGGCCCACGAGCTGGGGCACGGGGTGCATTTCTACTTGGCGAGGAAGCAGCGCCTCCTCAACTTCGGGGCCTCCACCTCCCTGGCGGAGACGGCCAGCGTCTTCGCCGAGATCCTCCTGGACGACCTCCTTCTGGAAAGGCTCTCCGGAGAGGAAAGGACCCTCCTCCTGGCCGAGCGGGTGGAAGACGCCATCAACACCCTCTTCCGCCAGGTCATGTACACCTTCTTTGAAAAGCGGAGCCTATTGGCCAGGAAGGAGGCCGCCCTCTCCCCCGAGGCCTTCCAAAAAATCTGGCAGGAGGAGCAGGCCCGCCTCTACGGGGAAAGCGTGGCCTGGACCGAGCTGGACCAGTCCGCCTGGGCGGGCATCCCCCACTTCGTCCACTACCGCTTTTACACCTACAGCTACGCCCTGGGCTACCTGGTGGTCCTGGCCCTCTACGGCCGCTACCGGGAGGAGGGGGAGGCCTTCGTGCCCAAGTACCTGGAGGTCCTGAAGGCGGGGGAAAAGACGAGCCCCAAGGAGATCCTGGCCCAGGCCGGGGTGGAGCTGGCCTCCGAGGCCTTCTTCCGCTACGGATTTGGGGTCCTGGAGGACTGGATCAAAGCCCTCCCCTAGGCGAGAATAAGGGGATGGACCTGGTCTACCGCCCCGAGCGCTACCCCTTCCTCACCCAGGACCTCCCCGGGATAGGGGGGGTGATCCGCCTCCTCCCCCAGGACTTCCAGGTGGAGGAGGTGCCCGCCTACCTGCCCAGCGGGGAAGGGGAGCACCTCTACCTCCTCCTGGAGAAGGAGGGCCTCACCACCCGGGAGGTCTTTGAGTTCCTGCGGGACCAGGTGGGCATCCCGGAAAAGGAGATCGGGGTGGCGGGTCTCAAGGACAAGCACGCCCTCACCCGGCAGTGGTTTTCCATCCCCAGGAAGCACGAGGACGCCCTCTGCCTCCTGGAGAACCTAAGGGGGGTACGGCTCCTCCACGCTGACCTCCACACCAACAAGCTGAGGATCGGCCACCTCAGGGGAAACCGCTTCCGGATCCTCATCCGGGAGCCCCAGGGAGGGCGGGAGCGGGCGGAGGCCATCCTTCGGGTCCTTCAGGAGAAGGGGGTGCCCAACTACTACGGCCCCCAGCGCTTCGGCCTTAAGGGCCTGAACCCGGTGCGGGGGTACGAGCTTTTGCAGAAAGGGAAGGGACGGGGAACCCCCTGGCTCAAGCGCTTCCTCATGGGAAGCCTCCAGAGCCTCCTCTTCAACGACTGGGTGGCCCTACGGATGGAAAAGGGCCTTTACGACCGGGTGATCCCCGGGGACTGGGCCAAGAAGCACGCCACGGGGGGGGAGTTCCTGGTGGAAAGCGCATCCGAGGCGGAACGGGCCCTCCGCCTGGAGATCAGCGCCACCGGACCCCTCTTCGGCAAGAAGTACCCGGAGGCCCAGGGGGAGGCCCGAGCCCTGGAGGACAAGATCCTGGAGCGCTACGCCTTGAAGCGGGAGGACTTTAAGGCTCGCCGGGGAGCCAGGCGGCCCATCCGGGTACCCCTCTCCGAGTGGGAGGTGCGGGAAACCCCGGAAGGGCTGTGGCTCTCCTTCTTCCTCCCCAAGGGGAGCTACGCCACGAGCCTCCTCCGGGAGGTGATGAAGCGGGAGGTGGACGCCCCGGACGAGGAAGAATAACCCCCCACCCCATGGGGTGGGGGGCTCCGCCTCCTGGCCTAGAAGCGGTAGCCCAGCTTGAGCTGGGCCGCCAGCGCGTTCCCCGCAAGGCCGATGTCCCCGCCCAGGAAGAAGGGGCTATCCAGGACTGCTTTCAGGTCGTACTCCGCATCCGCCCGGAAGTAGAGCCTGGTGTTGCCGAAGTCAAACCCCGGGACGCTCACCCCCAGGCCCACCCCCACCTTCAGCCCCTCGGGGAAGGGGTAGAGGTAGCGGAGGAGGAAAGCGCCGTTAACCTTGCCGCCCGCGTCATAGGCCAGGTCCAGGGCTGGGCGCACCTCCCCCACCGGGGGCTGGAAGAGGAGGCAGTGCCAGGAAACCTCCACCCCAAACCCCTGGGTTCCGCCAACAGCGGCCAGGGAGGGCCTAAGGTTCTCCACGGAAAACTGGGCCGAAGCCACGCCAAGGGCCAAAACCAACGCCGCCAAAAGCTTCCTCGTAGTTCACCTCCCGCTTTCTAGGGTATCTTTGCGCAACAGATCTGACAAGACCGCTGACACCTCTCCCTCGGCGGGGAGCGCCCTCAGGCCCATGGCCTCGAGGTGGGGCCTTAGGCCCAGGCCCACCCCCCTGAGGAGGACCAGGGGCTTCCCCAGGTTCAGCATGACCACGAAGGCGGCCACGTACTCCGCCATCTCCTCCGGGGCCATGGAGGGGCCTCCCGTGCGGCCAAAGCCGGGAAGGTCCAGAAGGTAGAAGGTGTACCCCTCGGGAAGCCCTTCCCGCCAAAGGGAGGTCTCCTCGGCCAGGAGGAGGATGGGAGGGCCCTGCCCCACCCGCTGGAAGACCAGGTTCAGGCCGTAAAGGTGGATGAAGCCCCACCGCCTCATAGGGCAAGCCCTCCGGGGAGAGGCCTAAACCCCTCCCCCAGAAGGAAGTCCGCCACCAGGTCCCGCACCTCCATAGGGGCCTCCCAAGGCACCAGGTGGCCCGCCCCCTCCAGGGCGAAGCGAAGGGCCTCCCCCTTGGCGAAGTCCGCCACCTCCTTGCCGTAAAGGGGCGGGGTGAAGGCGTCCAGGGCCCCCTGGATCACCAGGACCCGGGCCTCGGTGCCCCTGAGCCAGCGCCGCTCGTCGGAAAGCCCCTCCAGAAGCTCCAGCCAGGCGTAAAGGCCCGCCTCGGTGAGCCCCTCCTTCCACGCGGCGAAGATCTCCTCGCTCCCCACGCTCAAGGGGCCGAAGAAGAGGGCCCGCCCCACCCGGGCGAACCCCTCCACCCCGCCCCGCTCCAGGCCAAAGCGGAGGGCGGAAAGCTTGGCGGCGAGGAGGGCGTCCTTGCGCAGGATGGGGGAAAGGAGGATGAGGCTTCTCGCCCCCTCCCGGAACCCGATCCTAAGGGCCTCCAGGGCCCCTTCCCCGAAGGCGATGAGGTGCAGCCCCTCCTCGGCGGGAAGGCCTTCAAAGAAGCCAAGCCCGGCAGGGGGAGCCAGCAAGCCCGGAAAGACGCGCACCTCGCTCACACCCCCTTTATACTCCAGGACATGGACGCCAAGGCGATCCTGGAGCGGGACACCCTGGACAAGACCCTGGGGGTGCGCTACCTGAAGGTGGAAAAGGAGGAAGTGGTGGCGGAGCTTACGGTCTCCCCCAGGGTCCACCAGCCCTTTGGCTTCCTCCACGGCGGGGCCACGGTGGCCCTGGCGGAGAGCGTGGCCAGCGTGGGGGGGTTTCTGAACAGTCCCCCGGGGCACGCCGCCTTTGGCCTGGAGATCAACTGCAACCACATCAAGAGGAAGCAGGCGGGCACCATCCGGGCCGTGGGCAGGCCCTTGCATGTGGGCCGCACCACCCAGGTCTGGGAGGTGAAGGTCTACGACGAGGAGGGGAAGCTCCTGGCGGCGAGCCGCTGCACCCTGGCCGTGGTTCCCCTAGAACCAGGAAAGTAGCCAGGAAAGCCAGTTGCCCCCGAGAAAGCCCTCGTCCCCCAGGGCCCAGAGGTCCCGGTGGCGGTCCAGGCCCTGGGGGAGGGCCTCGAGGCCAAACCCCCCGTCCCAATCCGTGCCCAGGCCCACCCCCTTGGGGCCCAGGATGGCCTCGGCGTGGGCCTTGTGCCTTAGGAAGGCGGCGAGGGGGAGCCTCACCATCCCCCGCTTCCAGGCGGGGTCCAGAAAGGCGTTGAAGGGGACCAGGCCCAAGACCCCGCCTCTTTGGGCCAGGGCCAAAAGGGCCTCGTCGGAGAGGTGGCGGGGCGTGGGGGTGAGGGCCCGGGCGTTGGCGTGGGTGGCGCAGACAGGCCCCCCGTAGGCCTCGAGGGCGGGAAAGAGGGCCTCGTCGGCCAGGTGGGAGAGGTCCAGGGCCACGCCCAAGGCCTCCATCTCCCCAAGGAGGGCCCGCCCCTTCTCCCTGAGGGGGCCCGGCTCCGCGTTCCCCCCGGCGTAGGCGTTCCCCGTGGCCCAGGTGAGGGAGAGGAGCCTCAGGCCCCTTTCCCGCAAAGGGCGGAGGTCCTCGGGGGACCGCAAGGGGTGGGCCCCCTCCAGGAGGAGGACCAGGCCGGGGACCCCGTCCTCGGGAAAGCGCTCCAGGTGGCGGAGGAGGTCCTCCCGCTCCCTGAGAATCCGCACCAGGCCCTTCCTTTCCCAGGCCTCGTAGAGGGCGAGCTGGGCGTGAAGGGCCTCCTCCCAGGCCTCTAGATGCCCCTCCCGGGGGTCTATGAAGAGGGTGGCGAAAGCGATGCCCACCCGGGCCTCCCCAAGGGAGGGGAGGGTCACCAGGGGGGTGTCGGGGTGGGGGTCGTGCTGGCGGAGGGCCTCCAGGGGCAGGGTCAGGTCCCGCCCCAGGACCAGGGCGTTGTAGGCCAGGTCCAGGTGGGCGTCCACCAGGAAGGCGGGCATGGGAGGAGTCTACAATGGGAGGCGTGCGGCCCGAGGACCTTCCCCCCCTCCCCGAGGCCCCCGGGGTCTACCTGTGGAAGCGGGGGGAGGAGGTGCTCTACGTGGGCAAGGCCAAGAGCCTCCGGGCCCGGGTGCGGAGCTACTTCCACGCCGAGGGCAAGGCCAGGCGCATCGCCGAGGAGGCCACGGCCCTGGACTTCATCGCCACCCGGGACGAGGTGGAGGCCCTGCTTTTGGAGGCCAACCTCATCAAGGCCCACCACCCCCCCTACAACGTCCTCCTCAAGGACGACAAGCACTACCCCTTCCTCAAGCTCACCAACGAGCCCTTCCCCACCCTTTTGGTGGTGCGGCGGGTGGAGGAGGACGGGGCCAAGTACTTTGGGCCCTTTCCTGAGGCCGGGGCCTTGAGGCGCATCAAGACCCTCGTGGACCGCCTCTTTCCCTTGCGCAAGAACTCGGGCTACCCCATGAAAAGGCGGCGCTTCCCCTGCCTCAACCACAGCATGGGGCGGTGCCTGGCCCCTTGCGTGGGCCTGGCGGACCCCGAGGCCTACGGGGAGGTGGTGCGGCAGGTGGAAGCGGTCCTGGAGGGCCGGGTGGACGGGCTTCTTTCGGAGCTAGAGGCCAAGATGCGGGAGGCCGCCAGGAAGCTGGAGTTTGAGCGGGCGGCGGAGATCCGCGACCAGATGGAAGCCCTGAAGGCCTTTTTCTCCACGGCCCAGCAGGCCTTTGACCCAGAGCTTGGCGATTTGGACTTCCTGGGCATGGTCCGGGCCGGGGCCCTCGCCGTGGTCCAGCTCTACCAGGTGCGCTCCGGGCGCATCCTGGGCCGGATCAGCCGGGCGGTGGAGAAGGAGGAGGCGACGGACGAGGAGGTCCTCTGGGCCTTCCTAAGGGACCACTACCTGGAGGCCTCCCCCCTTCCCCCCCTGGTCCTCCTCCCCTTCCCCCTCGAGGACCTGGAGGGCCTAGCCGAGCTCCTCAGGCGCCGGGCGGGAAGGCGGGTGGAACTCAGGGTCCCCAAGCGGGGGGAAAAGCACCGGCTTTTGGAGCTGGCGGAGAAGAACGCCCGCCTGGCCCTGGAGAGCGAGCTCAAGCTTCTGGAGAGGCGGGGGGACCACCCGGGGCTCAAGGCCCTGCAGGAGCTTCTGGGGCTTTCCCGAAGGCCTTTCCGCCTCGAGGGATACGACGTGAGCCACCTCCAGGGCCAGGCCCGGGTCTTCTCCATGGCCGTCATGGAGGGGGGAAGGCCCAAAAAGGCCGAGTACCGCAGGATGCGCCTCAGGGCCGGCAACGACGACTACGCCGCCATGGAGGAGGGGGTCTTCCGCCGCTTCACGGGAAGCCTCAAGGAGATGCCCCTCCCCGACCTCCTCCTCATTGACGGGGGCCTGGGCCAGGTGCGGGCGGCCTTAAAGGCCCTGGAGCGGGCGGGCCTCAGCCTGCCCCTGGTGGGCCTGGCCAAGAAGGAGGAGGTCCTCATCTCCCCCGAGGGACGGGAGATCCGCCTCCCCCTCACCCACCCCGCCCTGAGGCTCCTCATCCACCTCCGGGACGAGGCCCACCGGAACGGCCTCCGCTACCACCAAAAGAAGCGGGAAGAGGGAGCCCTTCGGGTCCTGGAGGGGATTCCCGGGATCGGGGAAGGGCGGAAGAGGCTCCTTCTGGAGCGCTACGGGGGGCTCAAGGCCCTCGAGGAGGCCCCCCTGGAAGAGCTGGCCCGGCTTCCCGGGATGAACCTAAGGGCGGCCCGGGCCCTCAAAGAGGCCCTCCAGAAAGGCGCGCCTGAACCGGGGTGAGCTGGTTGCCCTGGCTTTGATGGAAGACCGGGCCACGCCCCCGTCCACCGCGGGGGCTACCACCAAAACCCTTCAAGGCCTTGTATGATGGCCCCCTGATGGTGCGCCGCGCCCTGGAAGAGGCCATTCACGCCGCCCTCAAGGAGATGGGCCTGGACCTCCGCCTCAAGGTGGCCAAGGCCCCCAAGGACAAGCCCGGGGACTACGGGGTTCCCCTCTTCGCCCTGGCCAAGGAGCTGAGGAAACCCCCCCAGGCCATCACCGAGGAGCTCAAGGCCCGCCTTGAGCTTCCCCCCTTCGTGGAGGAGGCCATTCCCGTGGGGGGATATTTGAACTTCCGCCTCCGCACGGAGGACCTCCTCAAAGAAGCCCTGCGCACCAAAGGGCCCTTTCCCAAGCGGGAGGGCCTGGTCCTCATTGAGCACACCTCGGTGAACCCCAACAAGGAGCTCCACGTGGGCCACCTCAGGAACATCGTCTTAGGGGACAGCCTGGCCCGCATCCTGGCCTACGCGGGGCGCGAGGTCCTGGTCCT
>Ga0272447_1001966_pt1 | contig 11859 bp, 10 predicted proteins | sample YNPCB0133_FD_194589 | JGI IMG/M metagenome (GOLD analysis project Ga0272447, IMG submission 194589) | Hot spring microbial mat communities from Yellowstone National Park, WY, United States - YNP-CB-013-3 | ecosystem: Environmental > Aquatic > Thermal springs > Hot (42-90C) > Sediment | place... | reverse complement strand
AGGGGAGGGGCGAAGCCGCCCGCCGCAAAACCCCTCTTCAATCCCCCTCTCCCCTGGCCGCAGGCCAAGGGGAGAGGGGGGATAAAGGGGGGTGAGGGGTAATCAAAGCCTTGGAGCACAGAGAGTGTCCGCCGTTACGGAACCCTGGAGGTACGATTTTTCAGGACTTTGGGCTTTTACCCCCGGTACGATTTTAAAAGACTTGACAAGCGCCTCGTCTTTGCCCGAGGCCGTTTACGGCCAGGCGGAAAGGCCAGCAGCCCACCCCGACAAACCTGGGACACACCCCCGCCAGGCCATCCTTCCAGGGCAAGAGAAACCCAGAATTTAGTCATTTATTGTTCAAAACATTTTCGTTACTTGACAAAAACGTTGTCGTGTGGTATAATAACATCCGGAGAGGACAATGAGCGAGGAAATGAAGCCGCTCTTCAACCTGAAGGCCGTGGTTCGGGAGACGGGAGTCGCGGCCCCCACGCTGCGCACGTGGGAGCGCCGCTACGGGCTCCCCTGCCCTCAACGCGCACCCTCCGGCCGTCGCCTCTACTCCCGACGGGATGTGGAAACCGTCCGCTGGCTGGCCGCCCGCCAGGCCGAAGGGATGACCATCGGGCAGGCCGTTGCCCTCTGGCGGTCGCTGGAGGAGGCCGGGAAGGACCCGCTGGTGGAAGTCCGCCGGACGTCCCCGAAGTGGTCCCCGGCGGAGCAGGGGGCGCTGGCGCGATGGCGGGATGCCTGGGTCGCTGCGTGTCTGGCCTTTGACGAATCCGCCGCCGACGCGGCCTTCGGGCAGGCCCTGGCCCTGGTCCCCCCGGAGGTGGCCTGCACGGAGGTTCTGCGGGAAGGGCTGGCCCAGATCGGCGAGGCCTGGTATCGGGGGGAGGCCACCGTCCATCAGGGGCACTTCGCATCCCACCTGGCCGCGCGCCGGGTCCAGGCCCTGCTGGCGGCCACTCCACCCCCGTCCCGGCACGACCCGGTCCTGGTCGTCTGCCCGCCGGGGGAGAACCACGCCTTCGGCCCGCTGCTCCTGACGTATCTGCTGCGGCGGGCTGGCTGGGGGGTCATCTACCTGGGGGCCGACCTGCCCGTGGAAGAGACGAAGGCCGCAGTGCGCCGGGCCGCCCCGCGTTGGGTCATCGCCAGTGCCTACCAACTGCCCCCTGCCGTCGGGACTCAGGCGCTGGGACTGCTCTTGCAGGAAATGGGAGTCCCGCTGGCCTTCGGCGGCCGCATCTTCAACCTGGTGCCCGCGCTCCGCTCCCGCATCGCCGGTCACTTCCTGGGGGAACGGCTGGAGGAAGCCCCGGCGCGGCTGGGGGAGTGGGCCGTCCGTCCCCCACCGTTCCCGTCCGTTCCACCGGTATCGGAGGAATACCAGCGTGCCCGGACGCTTTACCTGGAACAGGAATGGCCCATCCGGACCCGCGTCCTCTCCCTGATTTCCGTCCACCCGCTCACCCGGGACCTCCCGGACTGGCTGCCGGAGTACACCTTCTCCCACATCCGGGCCGCGCTGACGCTGGGGGATATGGCGCTGGCCGACGCCTACGTGGACTGGCTGAGGGACCTGCGGGACGGTTTCTCTCTGCCCGAGGGGTGGGTGGGGCCGTTCCTGGAGGCGTACCGGAAGGGGATAGAACGGTATCTGGGCCCGGACGGCGCGCCGCTGACCGGGTGGCTGGAGCGCCAGGCGAGCGTCACCTTGAAGGAGGAGCAATGAAACGGATCATCATCACGGGCGGGACGGGCCTCATCGGCCGGGCGCTGGCGGCGGAACTGGCCGCGGCCGGGTATGAGGTGGTGGTGCTCAGCCGGGACCCGTCGCGGGCCGGGGGGCTGCCGCCGGGCGTCCGGGCCGAGAGGTGGGACGGGCGGACACCCCAGGGCTGGGGCTCCCTGGCCGACGGCGCGTACGCTATCGTCAACCTGGCCGGGGAGAACCTGGCGGGCGGGCGGTGGACGGCGGCACAGAAGGAGCGCATCCGCCAGAGTCGCCTGAACGCCGGGCGGGCAGTGGTGGAGGCGGTGCGCGCGGCGGAACGGAAGCCCGCCGTCGTCGTCCAGGCCTCCGGCATTGGCTACTACGGCCCACACGGGGACGAGGAGGTGACGGAAGATGCCCCGCCCGGTTCGGATTTTCTGGGCCGACTGGCGGTGGAGTGGGAGGCGTCCACTGCTCCGGTGGAGGCGCTGGGCGTGCGGCGGGTGGTCATCCGGACCGGGGTGGTGCTGAGTGCGGAGGGAGGGGCGCTGCCCCGGCTGGTGCTCCCCTTCCGCTTCTTCCTGGGCGGGCCGCTGGGGAGCGGCCGCCAGTGGACCCCCTGGATCCACATCGCCGACGAGGTGGGGGCCATCCGGTTTCTGGTGGAGCATGAGGAGGCCTGGGGGCCGTACAACCTGGCGGCGCCCCATCCGGTCACCAACCGGGAGTTGGCCCGCGCGTTAGGGCGGGTCCTGCAACGCCCGGCCTGGCTGCCCGTTCCGGCCCCCGCCCTGCGGCTGGCCCTGGGGGAGATGTCGGCCGTCCTGCTGACCGGGCAGCGGGCCATCCCGAAGCGGTTGCTGGATGCGAACTTCGCTTTCCGGTTTCCGAACGTGGAGGCCGCACTGCGGAATCTCTTCTCCCCAGTGCTACATACGAATCCCGGGAATCCCCAGATGGATCACAGGGTGCTTCACTCCGACCGAAAAGAAAACCCGGATATGTGCCGGCTTATCCTCTGATCCCTCTTCAACACCTTGTAACTCTGGGAGGTTTCCGATGCAGGGAACGATAGCGGAGTTGCTGGATCTCCTTTACGAAGGGGAGAAAGTGACGGAGCGCTTCTATATGGGCCTGGTGGAGATGTTTCTCCACGAGCCGGTAGCGGCCAGCGTCTGGTGGGATATGGCTGCGGAGGAGGCCCTGCATATCTGGCTGATAGAGAAGGCCCGTGAGGCGATGAGCCCGGAGCAACTGACAATGTCGGTGGATTCAGGGATGCTGGAGGAGGCTCGTCGCAGGGCCTCTATCTCGCCGGAGAAGCTCTGGGCTTCCATCCAGACCCTGGAGGATGCCTACCAGGCGGCCCATCAGATAGAGGCGGAAGAGTTTGACGCAATTCTGGAGCCGATTATGTTGGATTTCTTCCCGGGCGACATCCGGAATTACCTGGCCCGCTCGCAACTGAACAAACACCTGCAACCTCTGGACCGGCTGCGCACAAAGGAATGGCGTCTCACCATTCATCGGAGGTAACGATTCAGCCGATTGAAATCGTCCTCCCTGGGCCCTGCGTGCCGGGTGTCGGCCTTCGCCGACACTCTGCGGTCGGCGAAGGCCGACCATCGGCCGCAGGCCCAGGAAGGCTGACTTCAGTCAGCGCATCGGAGGTAATATGGCCTGGATAGACGTTCTGGACGAAAGCCGCCTGCCCGAGGGGGCGCGGGAGGTGGTGGAGGTCAGTGGCGCCCCGGTGCTCCTGATCCGGCATGGGGGCGAAATCTTCGCCGTGGCGGCCCGCTGCCCCCATATGGGCGCGCCGCTGAAAAACGGCCGCATCACCGAGGACGGGCACCTGGTCTGCCCCTGGCACCGCAGCGCCTTCTCGCTGCGCACCGGGGATGTGGCCGCATGGGCCCCCTGGCCACCGGGGGTGGGACGGGTCCTGGGCGCACTGCGCCGGGAACACGCGCTCCCCGTCTACCCGGTCCGGGTGGAGAACGGGCGCATCCTGGTCGGCGCCGACTGAATTTTTCACCGCAGAGAGCGCAGAGTACGCAGAGCGTTATTTTATTAAATAAAATTTCTGCGCTCTCTGCGTTCTCTGCGATGAGTTTTTGCAAGTGAGAAACCCGTATGCATCACACGCGCTTTTGGATTCTGATCGGATTGTTGCTGGTGGGGCTGACTCTGGTCGCCACCCCGGTCTGGGCCCATCAGCCGTTCTTTGAGGAGACGGACATCCCGCCCGACCGTCCCTGGCGGATAGACGACCCGTCGGTCTCCACCGCCATCTACGCGACGCTGGAATCGGCCACCGACGTGGACGTCTTCGCCTTTGACGGCAGGGCGGGGCAGGCGGTCTACCTTTCCATCGTCATCCCCCAGATTCCGGGGCAGGAGAATTTTGCACCCACAATGGCCCTGATCGGACCGGGCCTGCCGGGGGAGGCGACGGCCCTTCCGGCTGCCGTGCCGGTCGCCGACGAGGGGGTGGAAATGATCCCGCCCCCGGAGGGGACGCCGTCCACCTTCTTTGAGCCCTTCACCCGCACGTCCTACTGGGAGCGGCAGGAGCGGACGGTTGTCCTGCCCGCCGACGGCCCTTACCGGGTCGCCGTCTGGCATCCGCGGGGGGAGGTGGGGCGGTACGTCTTCACCGTCGGGCGGGCGGAGCGGCTGGGGGGCGACCCGGCCTTTATGGCCAAATTGCGGCAGTACTGGACTCCGGTGGGGAGTCCACCCCCGGGGCCGCCCCTGGGCGCGGTGCTGCTGTGGACGGTCCTGGGCTTCTTCTCCGGCTCGCTCCCCTTCTCCGTCTGGGTGGGGCGGCTGGTGGCCCGCGCCGACGTCCGCCGCTACGGGGACGGCAATCCCGGCGCGGCCAACGCCTGGCGGGCTGGCGGCTGGCGGGCCGGACTTCCGGCGCTCCTGCTGGACTACCTGAAGGGTGCCACGCCGGTGGCCCTGGCCCGCTTCGGGGCCGGCATAGACGGTTGGGGACTGGTCCCCGTCGCCCTGGCGCCGGTCCTGGGGCACGCCTTCTCGCCGTTCCTGCGCTTCCGCGGCGGCAAAGCCATCGCGGTCACCTTCGGCATCTGGAGCGGGCTCACCCTCTGGGTCGGTCCCACCATCCTGGGGCTGACCCTGGCGCTGGCCGTCGCCGTCAACCGGACGGACGCCTGGTCGGCCCTCTCCGGACCGGTCGTGTTAGGGGCCTACCTGCTCCTCTCCGGCGCGTCGGGGCCCCTGCTGGCCGTCTGGGCGGGGAACCTGGCCCTGGTCCTCTGGAAGCACCGCCGGGACCTGCGGACGCTGCCCCAGGCCCGGCCCTGGCTCCAGCGGTTATTGAGCAGGTGACAGTCACCTTCAAGGTGACTGTCACCTGTCACCAGCGAGGAGACTTCATTGACCCCCTTCTGGCTCCAGCACCAACTGGGCATCGCTACCTTCCTGGGCATTCTGCTCCTCATCGCGCTGGGCAACCTGCTGGCCCTGCGGCGCCTGGGGACGTACCCCCTTCCCCCGCTCTTCCCGCGCGTCTCCGTCCTGCTCCCCGCGCGCAACGAGGAGGCCGTCATCGGAGACTGTGTCCGTTCCCTGCTGGCCCAGGACTACCCCGACTTTGAGGTCCTGGTGCTGGACGACGGTTCCACCGACGGGACGGGCGACGTGCTGGCGGCGCTGGCCCGGACGGACGACCGACTTCGGGTCCTGACGGGCCGTCCGTTGCCGGAGGGTTGGCTGGGCAAACACTGGGCCTGTCAGCAACTGGCGGATGCGGCGACGGGGGAACTGCTCCTCTTCACCGACGCGGACACCGTTCACCATCCCCAGGCGCTGCGGGCAGGGGTCGCCGCGATGCTGGCGGAGCGGGCCGACCTGATGAGTGGCTTTCTCCGCCAGCGGCTGCACACCTGGGGCGAGCGGCTGACGGTCCCGGCCATCTTCTGGTGTTTCTTCTCGTTCCTGCCCATCCCGCTGGCCCATCACATCCGGGCGCCGGGGCTTTCACTGACCAACGGGCAGTGGATGCTTTTCCGCCGGGAGGCCTACCGGGCCGTCGGGGGGCACGAAGCGGTGCGCCAGAGCCCTATAGACGACATTATGCTGGGGCGGCGGGTGAAGGCGAAGGGGTTGCGCTGGCGGGTGGTGGACGCCGGGGACTACGTCTCCTGCCGGATGTACTCCGGATTTCGGGCGGCGGTGGAGGGGTTCACCAAGAACCTCTTCGCCGTCTTTGACTTCCGCCTGGCGGAGTACCTCTTCGTCTGGGTGTGGATGCTGCTGGTGACGGTGGAGCCGCTGGCGGTCTGCGTCCTCTGGCCGCTGGGGCTGGCCCGGTCGGTCTTCGCCCTGTGGCCGGCGCTGCTGGCGGTGGGGGAGATGCTGGCCCTCTGGGGGATCGCGATGGCTCGCCTGCGCTTCCCCCGTCGCCTGATGTTCCTGTATCCGGTCAGCATGCTGCTTCTGGTCTTCATCGCCTTCCGCTCCCTGCTCTGGACGGCGACGGGCCGGGCGACCTGGAAGGGCCGCCCCCTGCCCCGCCAGCGGGTTAGAATTTTGTAGGGCAACTGCTGCAGCAGTTGCCCTACAGTCCTGCTATTGGCTGCGGGATTAGAACTGCTATAGCAGTTGCCCTACAGAGGGTAAACTATGGTCACATTCTTTGAGCGCCGTCTCCCACATTATCACCTGCCGGACGCCACCTACTTTATCACCATCCGGCTGGCAGGAAGTCTCCCGGTGGAGGCGGTATTGCGGCTTCAGGAAGAGTACGAGGCCAATCTCCGTCGCCTGGAGCGGCTCTTCAGCGGGGAAGCCCTGGCATCCGCTCGCTACCAGGAGCAAAAGCGCCACTTTGCCCGCATGGATGCCCTGCTGGACCAGGCGCTTCACGGTCCACACTGGCTATCTCAGCCGGAATGTGCCCGCATTGTCATGGACTGCATTCACGAACTGGACCCGAAGCACTACCACCTGCACGCTTTTTGCGTGATGAGCAATCATGTCCACCTGCTGATAGACCAGCAGGGCATCCCCGACCCCCATCCCCGCCAGGACGGGAAACACTATACTGCTCTCAGCCGCGCCTTGCGCTTGCTGAAGGGGAAGAGCGCAGCCCTGTGCAACCGCGTTCTGGGTCGGGGTGGTCTGTTCTGGCAGCATGAGAGTTATGACCACGTAGTACGAGATGCGCAGGAGTATGAGCGCATCCTGGCGTACATCGTCAACAACCCGGTCAAGGCCGGTCTGGTGGAGGACTGGCAAGACTGGCCCTATACATTCGTAGGGCAACTGCTATAGCAGTTGCCCTACAAACGAGGAGGCAAGATGATTCGCAATCTGGTCACCTGACACTTTTGATCGGGCAGTACACGGATTCACACGGATGCTACGGATAGACACGGATTGATAAGCCGTAAATGCCCGTCTTACCTTTGTTTCCCGTTCAATGGGACACGGATGGGCACGGATGGTACAGATTTCATCCGTGCTGATCCGTGAAACCCGTGTGTATCCGTGTCCTGATTTCAAACTGTCGGGTAGCCAGATTCGCAATCAGTGGTACATTCGCGCTGCATATGGACGAGCAACTGGTCCAGGGCGACCGGCCTATCGTGGAGTACCGCCGTCGGCGGGAGGAGTTGATGACTCTCACCCCACCCCCGCCGCCTTCGGCGGCACCTCCTCCCCTCTCCCGCCGTGCGGGAGAGGGGAGGGGGCAGGGGGAGGGGTGAGGGAAGGAGGCCCCCATGCCCAACTATCGCCGTAGCCTGACCCTGCTCTTCATCTTCGTCTTCGTAGACGTCCTGGGCTTCAGCCTGATCCTGCCGCTGCTCCCGTACTACGCCGCCACCTTCGGTGCAACGGCGGAAGTGGTGGGGCTGCTCCTGGGGGTCAACGCGCTGACGCAACTCCTGGGCGCTCCTGTCATTGGCCGCCTCTCCGACCGCTACGGCCGCAAGCCGCTCCTGCTCCTCAGTCTGGCCGGGACGGTGGTGGGGTTCCTGATGCTGGGGCTGGCCCGGTCGCAGGCCATGCTCTTCGCCAGCCGGGTCGTGGACGGCTTCCTGGGCGGCAACATCTCCCTGGCCCAGGCCTACATCAGCGACGTGACCGAGGGGAAGGAGCGCACCAAAGGCTTTGGCCTCATCGGGGCCGCCTTCGGCCTGGGCTTCATCTTCGGGCCGGCCATCGGCGGCGCGCTGGCGGGAGGCGGGAACTACGCTCTCCCCGCGCTGGTAGCGGCGGGGCTGTCGCTGCTGAACCTGTTGGGGGTGCTGGTGTGGCTGCCGGAGTCGCTCCCGCGCGCAGAACGGGAACGGCGGGCCAAAGAGCCGCGCGCCGCCTTCTCCCTGCGCGTCCTCTGGGAGGCGCTGAGCCTGCCCTGCGTGGGGCCGCTCCTGCAAACCCAACTTGTCTACAGCCTAGCTTTCACCCTCTTTGAGACCGTCTTTGCGCTCTTTGCCCGGGAACGGTTGAGGCTGGACGCCCGGACGACCAGTTTCGTCCTCACCTACGTGGGGGTGCTGGTGGTGCTGGTGCAGGGGGTGGGGATTCGCCTGCTGGTGCGGCGCTTCACCGACAAGCAACTGGTCTTCGGCGGGAGCGCGCTGCTGGCCCTCTCCCTGCTGGCCTGGGCCTTCTCCCCGTCGCTGGGGGTGCTGCTGGTCGTGCTGGCGCCGCTGGCCCTGGCCTCGGGCGTGCTGCGGGTGGCCGTCAACACCGCGCTGACCCGCTCCGTCTGGCCGGAGGAGGTGGGCGGGACGCTGGGGCTTTCGTCCGCGCTGAGCAGCCTGACCCGCGTCGTTGCCCCGACGGTCGGCGGCTTCCTGCTGGGACAGGTGGGGGCGCCTGCGCCGGGCGTGCTGGGGGCACTGCTGATGACCTGGCTGGTCTACTACACCTGGCGACGGGTGCTCTTCGTGCCCGACCTGGCATGTCCAGCGCCGAGGTTGACCGACGGTTGACCGGACCGCCATAGAAGCGCATCTGGAGGCGGGATATGCCTTCCGGTTTCCGAAGCGATCTCTGGATGATCCTCGTCCGCCTGCTCTATCAGGACTGGCTGCGCCGGCCCGTCGTGTGGCTGGTGGAGCGACGGTTGCGCGCCCCCCTGGAGCGCGTCCATCCCACCTGGCGGGAGATTGAGCGGCAGCGCCGCCTGATCTACTCTGCCGTCGTGCACACGGTTGACCGGGTGATCGGGCAGCGGCTGGTCTCCCCGCCCGTGGCGGCGGTCGTCGCCCGCCTGTGGAGCGGGGCGCTGAAACCGTCATCGGGTCAGCGCGCGGCCGCCCGTCGCTTCCGTCAGGAGCACGGTAGCGACCCGCCGTGGTTCCTCGTCATCAGCCCCACCCAGGCCTGCAATCTCCGCTGCGCCGGCTGTTACGCCGACTCCGGCCCCAGCGACGCCCATCTGGACTGGGACACCCTGGACCGCGTGATGACCGAGGCCGAGCAACTGTGGAACGTCCCCCTGTTCGTCTTTTCCGGCGGCGAACCGCTGACCTATCGCTCCGCGGGCCACGATCTCCTGGATATGGTTGAGCGGCACGCCGACCGCCTGTTCCTGATGTTCACCAACGGCACGCTGATTGACCGGGCGACGGCGCAGCGCCTGGCCCGGCTGGGCAATCTCACCCCCGCCCTGTCGGTGGAGGGCATGCGCGCCCGCACCGACGAGCGGCGCGGGCCGGGCACGTTTGACCGCATCCTGCGTGCCATGGCCGAGTTGCGCCAGGCCGGCGTGCCGTTCGGCATCTCCGTCACTGCCACGCGGGCCAACTGTGAAGAAATCCTCTCCGACGAGTTCCTGGACTTCTTCTTCCACCAGCAGGGCGCTTTCTACGGGTTCATCTTCCAGTACACGCCGATCGGTCGCGGCTGCCACATGGACTGGTTACCGACCGCTGAGCAGGCCATCGCGTTCTGGCGCCGTTCATGGGAGGTGGTTGAGAAGAAGCATCTGTTCCTGCTGGACTTCTGGAACCACGGGCCGCTGGTTGAGGGGTGCATCGCGGCGGGGCGGGACAGGGGCTATCTCTACATTGACTGGAACGGCCAGGTGATGCCGTGCGTTTTCTTTCCTTACGCGGCCGCCAACATCCACCAGGTCTACGCTCAGGGCGGCACGCTGAACGACGTCTGGGCGGCGCCGTTCTTCGCGGCCATCCGTGCCTGGCAGCGGGAGTACGGCTACGGCCAGTGCGAACTCACGGCGGAGCACAACTGGCTTCGCCCGTGCCCCTTCCGCGATGATCACGCCCGGTGCCGCGAGTGGGTGGCCCGGTACGGCCCGCAACCTGCCGACGAGACGGCCGCCGCCGCGCTGACCGACGAGAACTACTACGAGCAGATGATCGCCTACGGGCAGGAGCAGAGGGCCTGCACCCAGCCGCTTTGGGAGCAGGTATATGTCCATTCGGGGGCCGACGAGTGGTGACAGCGCATATGAAAACCAAACCGTATATCCTGATATGGCTTCTGATTCTGCTGGGCTTGAGCAGGCTGGCCGTTGTTTCCTTGCCCGATCTCAACGCCCAAACTTTGCTCACCCCGCGCGCCTACCTGCCGCTGGTGATGGGCGGCCAGGGGATGCCCACCCCCACGGCCACTTTCACGCCCACCCCCTCGCCCACGGCGACGCCCACGCCTTCGCGCACGCCGACACCCACGAACACGCCGACGCCCACAGGTACACCCAGTGGCACCACATACTCCCTGCGCTTCTACGGCACCGGCACCGGCGACATTGACCGCGTGAAAATCCCGATGAGCAATACCCTGGGCATCTCGTTGCCGGTCAACATTGGTGCCAGCGACTTCACCCTGGAGTTCTGGCTGCGCTTTGCTTCCGGTGAGAACCACAGCGGCCCCTGCACCGAGGGCGAAGATACCTGGATTTACGGCAACATCATCTTTGACCGTGACATCTTTGGCACGCCCGATTACGGCGATTTTGGCATCTCCCTTTACGGCGGGCGGATCGCCTTCGGCGTGCACAACGGCACCGCTGGCTATACCATCTGCGGGAACACGACGCTGAGTGCCAACACCTGGCACCACGTCGCCGTGACGCGCCGCACCAATGGCGAGATGCGCATCTTCCTCAACGGCGTGCTGGACCGCCAGGCCACCGGGCCAACGGGAAACATCTCCTATCGCGTCGGGCGCCCCATCACCGGTGGTTGGGCCAACGAGCCGTTCCTGGTGATCGGTGCGGAGAAGCACGACTATGACCCGAATACCTACCCCTCGTTCAGCGGCTGGGTGGACGAGGTGCGCATTTCCAACATTGTGCGCTATACGGGCAACTTCACGCCGCCCAATGCGCCCTTCACGCCCGATGCGAACACCGTGGGGCTATATCACCTGGACGAGGGGGGCGGCACGACGGTGCTGGATACGTCGGGTGCGCCCGGCGGCCCCAGCCATGGCGAGCGCCGCGTGGGCGGACCGAACAACGGGCCGACGTATGACGGGACGATCAAGAGATTCTGAGGAGGGCCGATGCCTACCCTTTTCCGTCCCGCTTTGTATCCACCTGCCCCTACCCTTCCGCCGGTTAGAAAGTGGCTGGCTACAGGGCAGGCATCTCGTTGTGGCGCCTTTCCATGCGGGTGTGTCCCAAAATCATCGGGAGCCCGGTGGGCTAGGCCGTAAACGGCCTGGCTGAGGTTGCCCAGGGCGCTGGAAGCGCCCTTTCCCTTCGGTAGCCCTTCGGGAACCCGGGTTGCCAGGGTGGAGAGGGGCGCTCTCGCGCCTCATCTTCGCCTGAGCCTGGCCGTTTACGGCCAGGCGAAAAGGCCAGCGGCCCAGCCCGACAAAACTGGGACACACCCTTCCATGCGGAGATGGCGCCCAAACCTGCGGGAGGTGGGCAGTTACCCGGAGAGGAACGATCGGACAATGGGAACTCCTGGGACGCGGTGCACGGCCGGAAGGCGTCGGGCAGCATGAGTTTTGCTTCAGGGGGTGGTTATGCTTTCCGTCAGAGCATCTTCCCTGTTGGTGGTGGGACTGAGAGCTTGTCTGAAAAGTCCTGGTAGTTGAGCACAATGTGATGAATGAAGCCGGATTTTACGGATGGCCCTCCTGCAATCACCGGACTGCCGAATGCGCAACAGCGCCTCAGCTGACAGCCAGCG
>Ga0272447_1001965_pt1 | contig 11861 bp, 8 predicted proteins | sample YNPCB0133_FD_194589 | JGI IMG/M metagenome (GOLD analysis project Ga0272447, IMG submission 194589) | Hot spring microbial mat communities from Yellowstone National Park, WY, United States - YNP-CB-013-3 | ecosystem: Environmental > Aquatic > Thermal springs > Hot (42-90C) > Sediment | place... | reverse complement strand
CCCCCCTGTCGGCACATTCCAGACACAACAGGTTCCCAGTTGTAAGATAGCTGCCGGGTTGGAACAGTTGTGTCGGAAGAATCTTCCCCGCGTCTTGTGCAGGGGGCGAGAAGGAATCCTGCCAGTGGACCGGCATTATGGTTCAAGTTTCCGCCGCAGGAGAACAGGTCAGCGAAGCTATGGGTAGCAGCGGATCGGATCAGGCTAGCGGTGTCCTTTACGACAATCCCCTGGTGACACGTTATGCCTCGCGGGAAATGGCCGAGCGTTGGGGCCCGCTGCGGAAGTACCGCACCTGGCGCCGGCTGTGGTTGTGGCTTGCGGAAGCTCAAGCGGAACTGGGCCTCTGCGCCGACGATGGGGTCACGCCCCGCATCCGACCGGAGCAACTGGCCGCTCTGCGAGAACATCTCGACGACATCGACCTGGAGCGTGCCGCAGCCTACGAACAACGCTTCCGCCACGACGTGATGGCGCACATCCACACCTTCCAGGATGCCGCCCCCGAAGCGGGAGACATTCTCCACCTGGGAGCCACCTCCTGCTACGTGACCGATAATACGGACCTGATCCTGATCCGCGAAAGTTTGGAGCAACTGCGTCAGCAGCTGGCCGCGGTCATTGCTGCGTTAGCAGACTTTGCCCAGCGTTGGAAAGATACCCCCACTTTGGGTTTCACACATTTTCAGCCGGCGCAGTTGACCACAGTGGGCAAACGGGCCTGCCTGTGGATTTACGATCTGCTGCTGGACCTGCACGAATTGGAACGTCGGCAGGAGGAGCTGCCCTTTCGCGGGGCCAAGGGGACGACCGGCACCCAAGCCAGCTTCCTGACCCTCTTCGGCGGAGACCATGAGAAAGTCCGGCAGCTGGATCGCCTGGTGGCAGCCAAAGCCGGTTTTTCCCGTCTGGTCCCCGTCAGCGGTCAGACGTACAGCCGTAAGATCGATGCCCAGATCCTCGACACCCTGGGGGGGTTAGGGCAGTCGCTGCACAAATGGGGGACCGATCTGCGGCTGTTGTCCCATCGACAAGAGATCGAGGAGCCGTTCGAGGCGGAGCAAGTCGGTTCCAGTGCTATGGCCTACAAACGCAATCCGATGCGTGCGGAACGGCTCTGCTCGCTGTCCCGCTTCCTCATGCACTTGCCGGCCATGGCCGCTCAGACCGCTGCCGTCCAATGGCTCGAACGCACACTCGACGACAGTGCCATCCGGCGGTTGTATCTGCCGCAAGCATTCCTGGCCGCTGATGCCTGTCTCCGCCTGGCCTTGTACCTGGCCCAACACCTGATCGTCCAGCCGCAGGTCATCGCCCGAGCGGTTCAGGAGCAACTCCCGTATATGATCACCGAAAGCCTCCTGATGGCCGCGGTGCAAGCGGGCGCCAACCGCCAGCAAGTCCATGAAGTGATCCGCCAGCACAGTCTGGCCGTCGCTGAGCGGGTCAAAACCGGGCAAGGAAGCAGCCAGGAACTGCTCACCCGCTTGCGGCAGGAGCCGATCTTTCAGCGTGCGGAACTGGAGCGGTGGTTCACATTGGGACCGCAAGCCTTCATCGGTCGAGCACCACAACAAGTGGAGGAATTCCTCCAAGAGCATGTGCAACCGCTTCTGCAGCGCTATGGGAATCGCCGCCCGGCTCCAGTGGAACTTCCCGTCTGAACGGAGCAGCAACAGGTGGAGAAGAGGACGTCTGAGTTGACCCCATGCAGAGGACCTCGCCACAATAGAGGCAAGATCGTGTAAAAATAGAGGTAAGAATGAGTAAAGCTGGTATTTCCACCGTGTAGGAATCAACATCAGGAATCAACATCCCCCCACTGATCCTGGCGTGCGTGATTCCCCTCAACAGGCATCCGTGGTCATGGCACAACGTCGTATCGGTTTGTGGTTGATCGGAGCATGCGGCAGTGTGGCGGGCGCCACCTGTCTGGGTCTGTCCGCCTGGGCGAGGGGTTTGATTCCCACCACCGGCCTGGTCACGACGCTCAAGCCGTTCGCGTCGTTGGACTTGGACCCTCCGTCGGCTTTCGTAGTCGGAGGGCATGAAGTCCGGCAGGCGGACCTGCTCACCCCTGTGTGGGAGTTGCATCAGCGTTCGCGGGTCTTTGACCGTTCCATCATCGAAGCTTGTCGGGGGGATTTGGAGCAGTGGTCGCGGCATGTGCGGCGGGGCATTCTTTATCGTCCCAATGCGGCCCTGCGAGCACTTCAAGACCGTCCGGATGTCCTGCTGGTCCAGCATCCCCAGGAGGCCATCACCGCCGTGCAGCAAGACTTGCATCGCTTCCAGGAGCAGGAGAAACTGGATCAACTCATTGTGGTCAATGCTGCCTCGACCGAACCGCCCGTGGCTGAGGAGTGCCGCTCAGTATCTCTGCGGACCGTCCAGGCTGCCCTGCAAGGAGAAGCAGAGCTTCCGCTGCCGGCCAGCACACTTTACGCTTACGCCGCCTTGGATGGAGGCTGGCCGTACATCAACCTTACGCCAAGTCTGGGGGCGAGTTTACCCGCTCTGGAGGAACTGGCCCAACTCCGCCGCGTACCCCACGCCGGACAGGACTTGAAAACGGGAGAAACCCTGCTCAAATCGGTTCTGGCTCCCCTTTTTGCCCGTCGCCATCTGCACGTCCTCTCCTGGGTCGGACACAACATTCTGGGCAACCGCGACGGCTGGGTCCTCAACGATCCGGAAAATAAAGCCTCCAAGGTCCGCAGCAAAGACGCTTTGCTCAGCAACCTGCTCGGCTACAAGCCCCAAAGCCTGGTTAGCATTGAATACGTCGAGTCGTTGGACGACTGGAAAACCGCCTGGGACCACATCCATTTCGAGGGATTCTTTGGAACGAAAATGACCTTGCAATTCACCTGGCAGGGGTGTGACTCCCTCCTGGCGGCTCCCTTGGTGCTCGACCTGGTCCGACTGGTCGCCCTGGCTCAACGCTGCGGAGAATACGGCGCTTTGCCCTACCTGGCTTCTTTTTTCAAAAGCCCCCTGGCCACCTCGGTCCATGACTTCAGCCAACAGTTCGCCCTTTTGGAACAATGGGCCGCTGCGCACGCCACCCCTTGTGTCCCAAGCCGAACGGCACATTAGCCAAACTTTTCCCTGGGTTCAGCGGCGCTGGAAGGCACCGGCACGCACCAGGAAGTAAAGCAGAGTCAAGATGGCAGTGAGCGTGGCGGCGACATATGTCCAGGCGGCGGCATTGAGCACGCGGGCCACCTCCGCTTCCTCCGCGGGATGAATCAAGCGTGCCGCCAGCAACTGCTCCCGGGCTCGCCGACTGGCGTCGAACTCCACCGGCAGATTCACCAGTTGAAACAACACCGTCAGGCTGAAGGCTGCGATGCCGATGTAGATCAACCCGGCCAGATGCAAAGCAAAGCCCAGGGCGATGATGATCCACGCCGCACTGCTCCCAATACTGGCCAAGGGAACCATTAGATTACGGACGACCAGCGGAGCATACCCTTGGGCATCTTGCATGGCATGGCCGGCCTCATGGGCCGCTATCCCCAACGCCGCCAGATTCCGACCACTGTACACCTCGGGACTGAGCCGCAATACCTTTTCCGTGGGTGAATAGTGATCGGAAAGTGTCCCCGGTGTCGTCTCGATCTGGACCCGGTCGATTCCCGCGGACCGCAGGAGCACCTCCGCCGCCTCTGCCCCGCTCAACCCGCTGGAAGCCGGTATCCGTGACGCTTCGTGATAAGCACTCATCACCCGCATCTGCGCCCAGGCCGCCAGTAGGATACCGGGCAGCAGAAACAAAAAATAGAGGGGATCGAAGAACATCTCACCATCTCCTCTCGGCTGCTACTACCTCTTCCACGTTGTTAGATTGTACGCTTTCGGCGCGGTTGCAATTGTCCGCGCAAAGGACCACATCTTTTAGCAAACGGAGCAGCTGGACCGCAACCGAAGAGCGTGAAGGGACAGTTATCGTGCCAGACGGGACAAAAAAGATCCGTGAGGCCTCACGGGAGGCGTTCCGGGGACGATCCTGCCGCGAATCCGTGGGGACGCATTATGAGCTGCGCCAGGGGACACTCCGTCAACGATCCTCCTGCACGATGCGTTGCCAGAGACGGTCGATGGCCTGACGTAACTCAGGGCTTACCTGCTGACGTTGCTCGAACAGATACTCCTGCGCCAACCGACCTAAGTAGAGCAATTCCTGCTCGGCCATGCGGCGGACGACGGGGTCTGGATCAAGCAGTTTGCGAGCCTGGCAGATGGGTCGTGGGCCGGGTTGGAGCTGCACCTGTTCTTGCGACTGGGACAGTCTGCCGCGGGCGTCGAAGCCGAGGCTGACTTGCAGTTGACCGTTGCCACCTCGCATGACCACGGAACGCCCGGATGCCTGCCAACCCCCACCCTGCCGCTGTACCGTGATTTCCTTCTCGAGCACCTCGAACTGGTAGAAGCCGTCTTGATGCAACTCGTGAAGTAAGACGAGCCAGGCTTGCACTGCCTGCCGGGCATGTTTCTCCTCGGTGACAGGTTGGGCCTGGTCCCGGAAGAATTTCTGCAACTGTTCGCTCTTGCCGATCCGCAGCGGCTCCTTTCCCGGCATCACCACGAAGACATTACTCACATCCAACCCCTGGGGCGGAACACGGCCCACAGGAAATTGACGGAAACGCACCACGAAAAACACACACTTCGGAAACAGGGCTTCTAACGACGGATGGGCTAGTACCACCGGTTGCATGTCCGGGGCTTCCTTGCGAAACCGATCCAGAGACTTCAGAAGCACCTGACGGGCTTGCGACACCTCAGGCGGTTCTTTCGGTTCCGGCGGTTGACTTGCCGCAACGGTCAGAGTCATCCCCCAAGCACTTGCCACCGATAGCGAAGCCATACACCAGAGACGGAACGTGGCCATGATCTCATCCTCGGATACGGGGTTGAATGGGAAACAGGTTCCCACACTGCTCCTGTGGACAAGATTATGACGAGATCGACTCGCTGAAAGATGGGCAACCGGTTTTATAACGCAATCGACCGCCAGAAAGAGAGGCTAGAGGTTTGCCATTACTGTCCACTTGTGGAAAAATGACTGCATGAATGCGGTGAGGTCAGTAGCCACGCATCCCCATCCGACGAGGAGCCGAAGGATCATGAACTCTCCGATCGTGCCTTGGAGCGCCCTAGCAACCCTGATCATTTCCGCCGCAGTGCCAGGCGTGTTGGCACAGCGGAGTGGTCCGTTGCCGGCAGAACGACCGTGGGCAGCCTTGCAGGTGGCACCGGGTTTTCAGGTCGAGCTGTTCGCTGCCGAACCGATGCTCATGAACCCGACGAGCATCGATGTGGACCACCGGGGCCGTGTCTGGGTGGCGGAAGCGGTGAACTATCGACGCTACCTGCACCGCCAACCTCTGCTCCGCCAAGACGGGGACCGGATTGTCGTGTTGCTCGATACCGACGGGGACGGCCAGGCGGATCAGGCCAAGACGTTTTACCAAGGGCCGGACCTGATCGCTCCGCTATCGGTGTGCGTCATTCCGCAACCGGACGGCAAGGCTCTCCGCGTGCTGGTCGCCCAGTCCCCGGACATCCTCGAATTCTGGGACAAAGACGGCGACCTGAAGGCCGACGGCCCGCCCACGAAGTTCCTCACCGGCTTCGGCGGCTTCGACCACGACCACGGCGTCCACGGCCTGACCATCGGTCCGGACAACAAGCTCTACTTCACCGTCGGTGACAGCGGTGTGGGACAAGGCCGCGACCGGGATGGCAAGCCGATCCCTCCTTTGCAAAGCCGCAATGGCCAAGGTCGCAAGTGGGTCAGCAACTCCACGGACTGCCGTGCCGGCACCGTCTGGCGCTGCGACCTGGACGGCACCAACCTCGAACTCATTGCCCACAACTTCCGCAATAATTACGAAGCCTGCGTCGATTCCTTCGGCGAGATCTGGCTTTCGGACAATGACGACGACGGCAACCAGCAAACACGGATCTGTTTCGTACTTCCCGGGGGCAACTACGGTTATCACCCCCGCGGCCCGGGCCAGAGCCACTGGCATGAGGAACAACCCGGCATCGTCCATAAGGTTTTGCGGACTGGCTTCGGCAGCCCCACCGGCATCTGCTTTTACGAAGGCAAGCTCTTCGGCCCCCAATACGAGGGGGCACTCCTGCACTGCGACGCTGGACCGCGGGAAGTCCGCGCCTTCTTCCGCAAGCGGAAAGGGGCCGGTTACGAGCTGGAGAAGGAAATCCTGCTGACGAGCAAGGACAACTGGTTCCGCCCCTCGGATGTGTGCGTGGCTCCGGACGGCAGCATCTTCGTCGCCGACTGGTACGACCGCGGTGTCGGCGGCCACGGCATGGGCGACCCCTTCGACGGTCGCATCTACCGCCTCACGCCAAAGGGCCACAAAGGCTACACGGTGCCCGAGGTGAAGTTGGACACCCCCGAGGGTGTGCTGGCGGCCTTTGACAGCCCAAACATCGCGATGCGAACACTGGGCACATTCCACGTCGTTGAGTGGCTCAAAGAGAGGGATTGGCGTGAACTACGCCCAGGTCGGGCGACCTTCGCATGCCAAGGTCGGCTCATCCACGCCGCCGCACAAACACAACTCGGGCGAGTCAAGCTCGTCCGAACCTTCATGAAGTTCAGCGATGAGGAAGTTCTCACCGTTAGCGAGATGGAAGCCATCCTGCGAACCGTCGCGAATCAGTTGGCACTGCGAGAACTGGGGGGGATCGAGTTTGGCGAGAAATCGGTGAGAGTACTTCCGGAGTACAAAGCCGGCATACGCCGCGAGTATCTGTTGCTGGCCAGGCATCTGAACGTCGAGCAATGCAAGCCGTTGTTTTACGCACTCGCCGAAGCTTATGACGGGCAGGACCACTTCTACCGCGCCGCGTTGAACATCGCCTGCGGCACCGACCCGGCCCGCCGCGACGCCATCCTCGCGGACTTCGATAAGCACTTCCCCGAGTGGAACGACAGGGTGGCGGACCTGGTCTGGGAACTGCGGCCGAAGTCGATGCTGCCCCGACTCGGAAAGCTGCTGGAAGACCCGAAGTTGACGGACCCGCAGAAGGCCCGAGTATTGGATGTCCTAGCCGTTTACGATGATGCCCGGGCCGGTCAGCTCCTGTTGCAATTCCTGAGCGTCGATGGACCCGCCGAGGTGCAGGATCGAGCGGTGGAGAATCTCCGCCGTCACCTTCCGACGCGGTGGCGATCCCTGCGGGAGAGTGGCGAGGTGGATGCCACGATCCGTCGCTTGCTGGAGCACCCTTCATCGCGTTCGCGGGGATTGCAACTGATTGCTGCTGTGCAGGCGCTGTCCCATGTCGGCGCGGTGGTGACACTGGTCCAGGACGACACAACGCCACCATCCCTGCGGCAAGAAGCCATCCGCACCTTAGGAGCCCTGCCGACCGACCCAAGTGTAGCGGCGTTGATCGCGGTCGCCCGGCCAGGCCATCCCCTGGCAACCGATGCTATTCAAGCGTTGGGTCAACTTCTGCCGAGTGGACCCCAATCGCCACCCTATAGTCAAAAGGCCCTGACCCACCTCCAACATCTTCTGCTGCAACCTCAAGTGCCGGAGCCGCTTCGTCGGTTGACGTTACGCAACCTAGCGGGTAATCGCCTGGGAACCGTGTGGCTTCTGGATTTGCATCACCAGAAGAAACTACCCCAGGAATTGGTGGCCGAAGCGGGTCAGTTGCTGCGGAACTCCCCATTCCAAGGCGAACGCAATCGGGCCTTGCTTCTGTTTCCACCACCGGCCAAACTCAATCCCAAGAACCTACCGCCGATCAGTACACTGGTCCAACGTTCGGGTGATCCTGCCCGGGGCAAACTGGTCTGGAATGCCAGCCTCACCGGCGCAGCACAATGTGCCAAATGCCACAGCATTCGTGGTGTCGGGGGGCAGGTGGGACCTGATCTGTCCATGATCGGCAAAAAAGCCAGTCGGGAAAACTTGTATGAGTCGATCCTGTTCCCCTCCCGAGCCATCGCCGATCAGTATGTCCAGTATCAAGTTACTACCAACGCGGAAGTGACGATCAGCGGCCTGCTCATCGCGAACACACCGGAGTATCTGATCCTGCGGGATGCCAACGGCCAAGACGTCAAGATTGCGAAAAAGGAGATCGACGGTCCGATCCGCAAGCTGCCGGTCTCCCTGATGCCGGAGGATATTGTCGCCGCTTTGACAGACGAGGAGCTGGTGGACCTGGTCGCCTATCTGGAGACACTCAAAACACCGGTGTTGACTCCGACGGTCGCTTTCGTTGCTGGCCCCTTCTACCCCGCGAGCAGCATGAAGGAGGCCCTGGATAAGGAGTTTGGACCGGAACTTACCCCCTTCACGTTGCGACAGGCCTTTGGGAGCGTTACCTGGCAACGTGTCACCAGTGATGCACGGGGGTACTTCGACCTGGCCGCTCTGCACGGCAAACATGCCCGGCAGTCCGCTTCCTATCTCTATTGGGAGGTCGACTCCCCCCGCCAGCAGTCCGCCCAGATCCTTCTCGGCAGCGATGACGGGGCGCGCCTGTGGCTCAACGGCCAGGAAGTGTTCCGGACTGAGGCCACCCGAGCTGCCGCACCCGAACAAGACCGCATTGCCGTGACCCTGCAGAAAGGCAAAAACACGTTGCTGCTCAAAGTAGCCAACGGAGATGGACCCCATGGGGCCTATCTGACTTTGCTCGCCGAGGACGAACTCCGCTTGCTTCAACCCACCACCAACCCCTAGGTTTGCACCCTCGGATCCGCCACACTCCTGACATCGGCCTGGTTCCCCGAGGGTGGATTGGCCGCTCATGACTACGCGGCTGCGCGGTTCCTCGGGGAGCAGGTGAGTGACCGGAGGGAAGAAGAACAACGACGCCGGGCCGACCTGCTCCGTCACGATTCCGGTTCTTCGGGAACCAGATAGAGGTGACAGAGGCGGGGGTAACGGCGGCGCAACTCGTTTTCATCCTCAAAGTCAAAATCTTCGCCTTCCGGGGGTGGCGGCGGAAGTTGTTCTTCGATCCGATCGAGACGTTCGTAGAAGTCGCTCCGGCCGGTCTTTTCTTCATAGACGCGGACCGCGGCCATATCCAAGCCGAAACCATCCACCGGTTCGCCATCGAGGATGTCGGCGAGCGAATCCGGGTTTTTCAAGGCGGCTTCGTAGGCATGCCGGCCGCGACCGACCAGCCAGATGCGGAAGTCCCGGAACCCATCGTCGGAGCAACCTCCGTTGATCAGGTGGGCCGCTCCCCACAACGACAACAACTGGGCCGAGCGGATCGCTTCGTCGAAGCGGGCCTGGAACGCCAGCAACTCGTCCGGTTCCAGTTGCCGCAGGCGTTCCTTCAAAGCCTCGAAGTGATCCACCGGATCTTCGCGATAGGCCTCCTCGATGATCTTCCAGAAACGCTTCCAGTCCATCGGTTCGATCATAGTCCTGGCCCCTGGGAGAAATGTCCAGCCGGCGGAGGTACCCGGCCGTACGGTAACCTGCCCGTTGAGAGACGCGAGGGAACCCGGAAAGCCCGCTCGCACCCCGCTCGGTCTGAAGGAGTCCGCGACGGATCACTCCTTCCGCCCCCGGGACGGTTACCCATGTGCCCGCGAAACTTGCGCCATCGGGACCGGCGTCGCCGTGCCGTTGGCTGAGGCATCCTTGGTCGCCAGCCTTTGCGCCCAGACCGGTTCCTGCCAGTTGTTGGCCTGCCGCCAGAAGGCGAGCGGATTGTCGTAAACAATCTTGCGGATCACTTCCTCGCTGTGGCCCCGCCGCTTCATCTCCTGGATGAACTCCGGTACTGCGAGCGGGTCCGATTTCCCCCAATCGCCGGCGGAGTTGACCATGATCCGCTCGGTGCCGTAGCGTTCGATGATGTCCGCTGCCCGAGCCGGTGTACACTTGGTCGTCGGATAGAGAGTCATGGCGCACCAGTACCCACCCTCGCGTGCCAGACGGACCGTGTGCTCCTCGACGTGATCGATGCAGACCCGCTCCGGCGCGATGCGCCGATCATTCTGCAACATATCGATGATCATCCGGGTGCCTTTGTACTTGTCTTCCAGGTGGGGGGTGTGGATCAGGATCAACTCGTTGGTACGGGCAGCCAGATCGAGATGCTCCTGAAAGACGATCGCTTCGTTGCGGGTGTTCTTATTCAGACCGATTTCACCAATCCCCAGGACGTTGGGTCGCTTGAGAAACTGGGGTATCAGGGCGATCACCTCCCGGGCCAGCGAGACATTTTCCGCCTCCTTGGCATTGATGCACAGCCAGCAGTAGTGCTGAATGTGGAATTGGGCAGCCCGCTTCGGTTCCACCTCGGTCAATTGCCGAAAGTAATCGTAGAAGCCGGCGGCACTACCCCGATCAAACCCGGGCCAGAAGGCCGGCTCACTCAGGGCCACACATTGGGCGTAAGCCATCCGCTGATAGTCATCGGTGGTCCGTGAAATCATGTGAATGTGCGGGTCGATGTACTGCATCGTCGAGCCTCCGGGAGTCCTATCGCGCTTGCTATGAACGGTTATTATTCAGTTTATGTCGTAACCTCTGGTCCCGGAAGCGGTAAATTCCCCCACAGATGTCTGTAAATTCCCGCCCACGTCAGGCAAATTCCCCCCCATGTCCGAAAGAAAGGTGCGTAGTCGTCCCCCTTCGATCCCTAGCCCACTATCATGCGTCCGTGTCGCGTCACTGTTTGACCAGCTGACGACCGCGCCAGGCTTAGGGAGCTGGCAGGCTTGGCTACCCGCCTTCCAGGACACTGGGGTGCCATCTGCTCTGTTGGGATTCCGGACCGGCGGACGATTCGTTCTCCGTTTTCAGGCTTCTAGGCTAGCTATTTGCTGACGCACGGCCCGTCGGGTGCTCGCCACCGCCCGCCAATAGACGGCTATTGTCAGTACATAAGCCAGGGCGAAGGCTATTTGCTCCCATAGGGGTAGATCAGGCTGGGCAGCGAATTGGGGACGCCACTGATTCAGGTAATAGCTATTGCCGTAGAGAACCCAGGCGACCCACAAGCCAGCGAACAGGACCAGCAGCGTGACGGCTCGTGCCGTCCGCGCCTGCCCCAGGTGCGCGGCGACCGTACTCAACGCGATCAGGCACCACGCCTCTCCTATACCGCCCAGGAGCAAAGCCGCTGTCAAAGCCATCTTGGCCTCTTGCTCCAGGTACAAGACATAGGCCCCTCCCGCCGTCAGCAATGCTGCTCCGCCGAGCAGGGCAAAAAGACCGCTCAAAGCGAACGCTCCCCGCACTCCGACTTCCGAAGGCACCGCTCCACAGGTCATCCGGCCAAAGCCCAGGAAGAGGCTTCCCAGCAACACCGGCACGCCGTAGAGCAAAATATTCAGTTGCTTCTTCTTATCCATTTCGATCGAGCCGGGGACTGCATCATTGATGTAACCCGGGATGCTGATCCAGCCCGTGCCTTCTGGCAAGGAATTGCCCGAACGGACGTAAACCATTTTGCCCAGTTCTACCAATCCGGGTATGGTCAGCCAGAACAATCCCAGCAGGCACATGGTCAGACCTGCTTTGGTCTTTCGCCAGCGTCCATAACCGGGACGATGGGGTTTGCTCTGTACCGGAGACACCGCGGAGGGCGGCGGCGGAGCGATCACTGTCCGTGGCGGGTCCGGAAAGTCGGACGCAGGCAACCCCCTGGCCCCCGAGGTCACGACCGCCGACTCCCGACCCAGCGTTGCCCGAGTCGGTACCGCTGGTGTCGAAGCAACAGCCCCCGCCGCCATGGATTCTGATCGTCCCGTCGCACCACTTCCACCCCAATCTCCTAGAGTCACCCCCTCAGAGGGACTGGATCCCCCAGGACGGGACTCGATGGGGTTT
>Ga0272447_1001963_pt1 | contig 11870 bp, 9 predicted proteins | sample YNPCB0133_FD_194589 | JGI IMG/M metagenome (GOLD analysis project Ga0272447, IMG submission 194589) | Hot spring microbial mat communities from Yellowstone National Park, WY, United States - YNP-CB-013-3 | ecosystem: Environmental > Aquatic > Thermal springs > Hot (42-90C) > Sediment | place... | reverse complement strand
TCCCTTGTCGAATTTCGAGCGCGTCGACCAGGTCGTCTAAGCTAGCGCCGCGCGTGCCCACATCGAAACCACCCATCCCGAGTCGGAAGCCACGCACATAGGCAATCGCCGCGGGGTTCAAATAGCACTGGGCGGCGGGGTTTCGCAGAACCGCCAACCCGGCACCGCCCATGCCCCGATTCGCCGAACCGCTGAACGAAAGGTCCGCCCAGCCCAGTGTCAGCACCAACAAGCCAGTCAGCCCAAGCATGCTCTTCCTCATCCTTGCTCCTCCTATCCATGCAATTGTAGGCACATAGGCAGTCTGCCCCGCCGTGCCTGCACGCTATTATACCGCTCTTCGGTGGGTACAATCCCCTTCGATGAAGTCCTGGCGGTGGAAATGGCGACGGTTAAGGGCGATGAGCCTGCAAGAGATTGCGGTTCGTGTAGCCCGCGCCCTGCAGGAGCGTGTCGCTCCCCTGCCCAAAGAGCCACCTGAACGGACTTGGCAACGATTCTGCCCCCGCTGCAGCCCCCAGGCATGGCTGGAGCAACTTTCAGAGCGACTTCCGCTGCATCCCGACGCACTGAGCGAGGCGGAGCGCGCCCACCTGCTGCGGGAAGCCGAGGCGCTGCTGCAAGGCAGATGGCAGCTCTTTGGCTACCCTGTGCAGCTCCATGACCCGCCTTGCTGGAACCGCAACTATCTGCTGGGCAAAGAGTGGATGGATGCCCCCGCAAAGCAGATCGACTATCGCAGAAATGATATAGCGGGCGGGGTCAAATATGTGTGGGAGCTGTCGCGCCACCAGCCGATTCTGAGGCTGGCGCAGGCGTATGCGCTCACAGGCGATCCCCGCTATGCCCAGACCTGCCTGCGCTGGTGGCTCGACTGGATCGAGCGCAACCCACGCAGCTGGGGCATCCATTGGACCAGCGCGCTGGAGCATGCGATTCGCGTGTTTGTGTGGCTCTATGCCCTGCGCCTGCTCCAAGCGGCTCTTCACACCCAGCTGGCGGAAGGAACGAAATTGCTGGGTGCCATTCTGCAACATGGCGAATATATCGAACGCCATCTGTCGCACGGCTCCTCTGCCAACAATCACCTGATTGGGGAAGCGGCGGCGTTGGCGTTTATGGGCGCACTCCTGCCCGACTGCCCCACAACCCGTCGCTGGCAACAGAAGGGCTATGCTATTCTGGAGCGCGAAGCCCTGCGCCAGTTCCATCCCGATGGGGTCAACGCCGAGCAAGCGTTCGGCTACCTGCCCTTCGTGTGGGAGTTCTATCTGCACGCCTATCGCCTGCAACCGATGCCCGAAGCCATTGCAGAGCGACTGCGCAAAAGCGTCGAGTTTGTGCGGAATGTGATGGACGCATCGGGCTATGTGCCGCAAGTCGGCGATGAGGATGATGGCACGGTTGCGCCCCTCTGGAGTGAGGCGGGCAATCGGTATCGGGTGGTGGGGCGTGCGCTGGCGATGGCGATTGGCTGCGAGCCACCTCCCGCCTTCAGCGAAGCGGACGACGCGCTCTGCCAGTGGCTGTTTGGCGAGGAGGCTCCGCCGGGCACGCGCCTAACCGAATCGCGCCTCTATCCTGAAGGCGGCTATGCCGTGTTGCACACAGAGTCATGGCAGGTGTTGTTCGACGCTGGACCGTTGGGGCTGGGCAACCTCGCCGCGCACGGGCACGCCGACGCGCTCAGTGTGTGGGCGTCGCTGGACGGCAAACCCCTGCTTATCGACGCAGGCACCTATGCCTATCACGAAGACCCCGACTGGCGTGATTACTTCCGCAGCACCTTCGCGCACAACACCCTCGCCATCAACGGCGAGAACCAATCGGAGATTCTGGGACCCTTTCTGTGGGGCAGAAAAGCGTGGGCATATCTGCTGGAGGACGAGCTTTATGGGAACAGAATCACAGGTGAACTGGGCGACTACCTGCCTGAGGCAGTGATTACGCGTCGCGTGGCACTCCATCCTTCCCAGCTGATTGTCACGGACATGGTGGTGTCTGCGAATGTAGGCGATCGCGGTCTGGAGCCGCTTATCCACACCCTACACTGGTATTGGCACTTCCATCCCGATTGGCAGGTGGAGCCAGTGGGGGAGGGCTGGCAGATTCGGGATGGGCAGCGGGCTTGCTTGCTACAGGTGGAAGGTCTATCTCCCAAAGCCCAGGTTCGCCTCTATCGGGGCGATGAAAAGAGCCATCTGGGTTGGTATTCCCCCTGCTTCGGACATAAAGTGCCCTGCACCACCCTTCAGATTATTGCCCCACCTGAAACAGGCGTCAATATAGTGCGATGGGTCTTTCAAAAGAGTCTCCCGCAAGAGAAGCGCGTGGCAACATAGGAAATGCCATCCGATTGGTGAATCAAACAAGCGACCATGCGAGGTATCTTGAAGCGAACCGTGTTGGAGTTGTCCAGAAGGGCGCGCGCACGGCGAGGCGAGCTCTTTCGGCGCCTGCTGCAACCCTCGAAGGACGACAAAATACTCGATTTAGGTGGGGGCGACGGCTCCCATATTGCCTCCATCCTGCCCGACTATCAAAATATCTGGGTGGCGGACATCGCTGCCGAGCCACTGGAGAGAGCCGCACAAAGAGGGTTTCACACGGTTTTAATGCGCGAAGGGGAACCGCTGCCATTTGAAGACCAGGAGTTTGATATCGTCTTCTGCTCCTCTGTGATTGAGCATGTGACCATTCCAAAGAGCGAGATTTATTCGTGCCGAAGCGGAAGGGAGTTTCGGCAGAGGTCTTTTGCAGCGCAGCAGACCTTTGCCCGCGAGATTCGCCGAATAGGCAAGCGATACTTCGTTCAAACTCCCTACAGATATTTCATAGTAGAAAGCCATACATGGATGCCTGCTGTCATTCTCTTGCTTCCTCGTCCACTGTTGATTCGTTTTATAAATTTGCTGAATAAATTTTGGATAAAAACAACTGAACCTGACTGGAATCTATTGACGATACGCGATATGAGGATGCTTTTCCCCGAAGCGGAGATTATCGTGGAACGATGGCTGGGATTGCCAAAGTCGCTGATTGCCTGTAAGAGACTGTCGAGCATTGGTCCCGCTTGCGCCTCCTTGCACGACCCAGTTTCGGGTGGGCGGGAGTGAAGCGGTGAGGTTCCCCCATCGATGGGGTACAATAGGGCGGGCAGGATGCCCGCAGGCAAGGAGGAGGGAAGCGTGATAAGCACGAAGTATATCTTTGTGACGGGCGGCGTGGTCAGCTCGATCGGCAAGGGTATCGCCACCGCCAGCCTCGGACGACTTCTGCGCAGTCGTGGCTTCCGAGTCGTGCCCCTCAAAATGGACCCCTATATTAATGTCGACGCGGGCACGATGAACCCGTACCAGCACGGCGAGGTCTTCGTGACCGACGACGGCGCCGAAACCGACCTGGACCTGGGCCATTACGAACGCTTCATCGATGTGAACTGCACCCGCAACTCGAACCTGACCACCGGGCGCGTCTACAAGAGCGTCATCGACAAGGAGCGACGCGGTGAATATCTGGGCGCAACCGTGCAGGTCATCCCCCATATCACCAACGAAATCAAGGAGCATATCCGCTTGGTGGGACGGGAGCAGAACGCCGATGTGGTGATTGCGGAAGTGGGCGGCACTGTGGGCGATATCGAGGGTCTGCCCTTCCTCGAAGCCATCCGCCAGTTCCGCAAGGACATGGGCGCCGAGAATGTGATGTATGTGCATGTGACGCTAATCCCGACTGTCGGACCGTGGAGCGAGCTAAAAACCAAGCCCACCCAACACAGCGTCATCAAGCTGCGCGAAATCGGTATCACCCCCGATGTGCTGGTGTGTCGCACGAGAGTGCCGCTTTCAGACGAGGTGCGCGATAAGATTGCCCTCTTCACCGATGTGGAGCGCGCCGGCATCATCGAGTCGCTCGATGTGCCCACCATCTACGAGGTGCCGCTGCTGTTCGAGGAGGCGGGGCTGGCGGAGCTGGTGCTACGCCGACTGGGACTGCCCCCACGCGAGCCAGACCTCGAAGCGTGGCAGCAGATGGTCGCACGCATCAAGAACCCCTCGCATGAATGCACCATCGCCCTCATCGGCAAATACACCGCTAATCGGGACGCCTATATCAGCATCTCGGAAGGGCTGCAGCACGGCGGCATCGCCAACGACGCCCGCGTGAACATCCGCTGGATCGAGTCGAGCGATTTGGAAACGGGTGAGGTGGAAGCGATGTTAGGTGATGTGGACGGGATTCTGGTGGCACATGGCTTCGGGGCGCGCGGGGTGGAGGGCAAGCTGCGCGCCATCCAGTTCGCCCGCGAGGGGGGCATCCCCTTCTACGGCATCTGCTACGGCATGCAGATGGCGGTGATCGAGTTCGCACGGAATGTGTGCGGTCTACGCGACGCCCATACCGAAGAGGTAGACCCCCACACGCCCCATCCCGTCATCCACCTGCTGCCCGAACAGCGTCAAGTGGCAGATAAAGGGGGCACGATGCGATTGGGTGCCTATCCCTGCCGCCTGCTGCACAACTCGCTGGCGGCACGACTCTACGGGGACACCGTTATCTATGAGCGACACCGCCACCGCTACGAGGTGAACAACGAGTACCGCGACCTGCTGGAGCGGCACGGGATGGCGTTTTGCGGCGTTTCACCCGATTATCGCTTGGTGGAGATGATCGAGCTGCCCGACCATCCCTTCTTCCTGGCGGGTCAGTTCCATCCAGAGTTCAAGTCGCGCCCGAACCGTCCCCATCCGGTGTTTGTGGGGCTGGTGCGTGCCGCGTTGGAGCGTCGCTACCAGATGGGCTATACCCCTGCCTTGGTGCAGAGTGGCACGCCCAATCCGTGAAAAAAGACACAAAGTCGCTCTACCCCTTGACAAAGGTGTCATCGATAGGGTATAATAGGAGGCGACAATCGAAACCGAGCAAAAGCCAAAAGTGGAGGCAAGCGATGGTCACTAAGGCAATGATAGGGATAATGCGAAACCTTACTCTCCGCTCCAACTTAGCGGGGGGGGGGTAGCAAATGTCTGCTTGCCCTAATCCCCCTCTGCTTTGCTGCTTTTGGATATGCAGGCGTTGTCGCTCGTATCAAACCTCAGAGCATCGTTGTTTGTCCTGGCAAGCGCGTCACCTGGGAATGTATTGCCCAAGCTGACTGCGATTGCCCGCGTCCACAGTTTATAGTAGCGATAGCTCCCAAACCAGGGGAGGGATTGGGCGATGCAGGCGAAGTGGATCCTTCTCCATTCCCCCCACCTAACCAACCTACTCCCGGCGATCCACCTCCCGACGATCCTAATCCGCCCTATCCGTATCCACCAACTCCTCCCCGACCACCTTCACCACCTGGCGATCCAGGCAAACCGTGGCCGCCAGGGCATCCACCCGGAGACCCCGAACCGGGCTGTGAAAATCCCCCTACAGTCAGTCGTCTAACCTATACTTGGATGATCGAGCGACTGGAGGATGGTCGCTGGGTGATAGAGCGCGGTCCAGAAGAAGGTGGGGCACGTTGGCCTGAAGACGGCTTTCTATTCACGGAGGCACACGCTGGCAAGCGCTTCCGAATAAGCTGCACGGTCAAGGCGTATGGGCGGCTGCCGGATGGCACGGAGGTCTCTTGTGGAGAGACCACTGCCTACGCCTTTGCGCGGGTGAAGCGACCAGACGAGCTGGCGGTGTCGTTGGAGGCGGAACCAGAACCTGCGGGGGTATGGCAGACGATTACGATGACTGCAAAAGTGGATTCGGACTGTGTGGGCATGCCGCCCTTTACCTATCGCTGGCGCTTTGGGGATGACCAGGACAAAGTGGTGGTGCGTCCCGATCGGGGTGAGTCGGACACGGTTCACTACTTTTATCAGCAGTTATATCGCTATTTGGTACGGGTAGAGGTGGAAGACAGCGATGGTCGTCGGGGTTCGGCGTCGATGTGGGTGCATGTGGGTTTAGCCGTGCGTTTGGGCAGTCCGATGTCGATGTATGTGCCGTTGCGAGAGTATATTCAGGAGGGACCTGACAGGGGTTTAGCCGACCCCAACTGGACACCTGACCAGATTCAGCCGTGTGACTATCTCCATGCGGGTGCACAGTATCCCGCTCAGATGGTCTGTGTGGCGGTGAAGGGTCAAACGCTGCCTTACGAGTACACCCACCAGCGAACTTATCGCCAGATTCAATATCCGCGTGTGGATCCGCTATGGGGTACGATGGAGCTGCTTCCTGTTTTGCAATTGGCAGGTGTTTCGCTCAAGACGGGGCGGGCGACAGCTCAAGAGCACAGCGGGGGCTGGAGCGATGGTTGGTCTCCCAGTGGAATCTGGTGGGTGCCTAATGGTACCTATCTGTGGCCGTTGAACGCAAGGGTTCGCAACACCGACACAAAGGCGTACTGGTGGAATTACTGGACGGGTAATGCGTATACGCTGAACCAGACAGGGTTACGTGTTTTGCGTGTGACGGCGAAGCTGGGCTGGATGGAGAGTTGGGATCTGGCTGCGACAACCGTGGTCGAGGCAGAAGCCAATGACGGAAGCGCAAGTGCCCTGCTGAATCCCACCCTTACTTGGCAGGAACGGCGTAACCCTTGCACTGGGGGCATGAGTATTCTTCTCATGGGCGGTGTGCCGAGAACGTCTACAGGAGAAGAATCTCCTGCATTTTTGAACCATCGCTATTATATTCAGGTTGGTGCGGTTCAGGCTGTGGAGGAGTTCAATGAGGGTCATTTTACTTATGCAGGGAGATGGCGTTTGCATTACTTTTTATCTCAGTCCCCACCTTTATTGGATACATTTTCTTGTCCAGGTGATCCTATTCAGCACGCGTGGTATGCTGAAAGAGGTAACCCTATGGTGTTAGACGAAGAACGAATGCAAATGCTGGCACGCATCCGAAAGCGATACCAAAGTTTCCAAAGTCTCAGTAATAGCCAAGAGGAGAATGGGTGGCTGGTTCGGATTGGATGGTTAGATTATCCAGCCTTTGTGGTGCCGCCGACCAACGGTCCGTTTTCCATTGAACGCGATCAGTCTCAGACGCCGACGCTCAAGTTTTACACAGCCATCGCGGCGCGCACCGCCTTTTTCCCCTTCAGCTATGTGCCTGTGCTACAAACGGGAGGCTGGCAGATCAACTTCAATGGCACTGCGAACTACGATCCCATTTTGGGGCGACAGTATGACCGTGCAGATAACGCAGGCGCTCAAACACATACTCCTACTCTGCAACAGCCCGAAACAGGATATGGTCCTTACAATAATCTCATCAGAGGGCGGTGGGAGAGATAATGGAGAAAAGATTGGTGAGGAGGACAGCAATGAGAACCCAAGCGTTGTGGATTATAGCGCTTATCGGATGGTGGCTTTGGAGTCAAACCAGTTGGGGACAGCCCCCCGAAGAGCTTGTTTCGGGGCTTGACCGTGAACCACTGCTGCAACGCAAAGCGGAATTGCAGCAGCAAAAAGAGGCACTTGATGTGATGTGGCGTTCTGAGTTGGGGTTGAGACGACAAGCAGACGAGTACTATGAAAAGCACCATTTGCTCCAAACTGACTTGCCGCTACCAGGTATCCCATGGGGACGAATGGCTTTGGTAAAGGTTGAGTCGGTCAGGCGTGCAGACGACGAGGTACTGCGGGCATATCCTGCATCATCTCCATATCTGCATTACTACGAGGTGCAAGCGCGAGTGATCAAGGTGTGGATCGAAGAATGGTCTAACCACTTTATGGAAGCGGGGCAGGTACGGGTAAGTGCTGGGACAACACTTTCGCTCCTGTGGGCAGGTATACAAAAGGTTCCTGGAGGCGAAGCACCTCTCCCGTGTATTTGGGAGCGCGACCGAGTTTATCTGGTGTTTAGCTTGAGCCCAGCCCCTAAGGCGGGCATTCCGAAATTGCGCCCTAATCCGCATGGGGGATTTCCAACCCAGCCTTGGAGTTCACCTCACCTGCAGGACTACTGGTGGATCCCGTACATACAGGATAACCTTCGCCCGCTGCACCCTCGTTTTGGTGATGTTGATGATATTCTACACTATGCTTCTAGCAGTGCGCCCTCCTTTAATCTCTCTGGTGAGGTCACCTCGCGGATCGAGTCGCCGCCAGCTGCAGTGCTTCGGGTGCTGGACGAAGAGGCAGAATTTTTCCGACTGCCTCGCAAACGTGCGACCCAACTGGCTTGGGTCAAACAGCGGGTTCTGGACAAAAACCTGCCTCTTTGGAAGCGTCAACGCGCCCTTGTCTTCTGGTTCCTCGCCGACAACGCGCAAAAAGAGGTCCCTGTTAGTCAGCATGATGAACTCTATGTGCAGCAACAAATAGAGTATCTCACCTTTTTGAATGGGTTGTCCGAACCGTTGCTGCAAGCGCACGGGCTACGCACGATGTGGATTCGCCCTGGTTGCCGGTGGAGCGTGTCGTTGGCATTGGTAAGCCAGTGGCTGGAGGCGTTGGCGCCATTTTTGGCGGCGGATCGTCCTGCAGAGGTGCGTCGCGAGGCAGCCGCCATGCTGTGTGAGTGTATCGTGCGCCCTGGAGGCTATCATTGGCTATCTACCAATCGGGAGTGGGCGTTAGAGCGTGCGCGTCAGCTACGGGAGCAAGCGGAGCAGGAGAAAGACCCCGTTGTGCGAGCGCGGTTGAGCGAGGCGTGGCGGTTCATTGCATACACGGACATAAAGCGCCAGCTGGAGGCGATAGAGAAGCGGCTGAGGGAGTTGGGGCTTGGAGGGCAGTAAGGGGACACCGCCGCTCTCCTTCGCGCAAGGATACGCTCACAGCAAGCACCCCGCTTGTGTATTCGGGTACAATTCTTCGCAGGGTGAGCCAAATGAGTTTGCGTGGCGTGATACGGGGACGCACGATAGAGTTAGAAACCAATCCCCACCCGCCCGATGGTATGCAGGTGGAGGTGGAGTTGCGCACGCCCACTCCTGACCCTCTGTGGGGACTGCTTGCTGACCAGCCCGAACAGATTGAAAGCCTTTGTCGCATCGTCCACGAACGCACTCAGCAGCTATGGAGACCCCGAACCGAGCTGTGAAAACCCGCCTCAAGTCAGTCGTCTAACCTATACTTGGATGATTGAACGACAGGAGAATGGTCGCTGGGTGATAGAGCGTGGTCCAGAAGAAGGCTGGGCACGCTGGCCTGACCGCCTTCTTCCCCTTTAGCTATATGCCGGTGCATCAGCTACCTACTTGGAGCATCAGTTTCAACGGCGAAGCGATCAGCTGGAACCCAGTAACTTATCCGCAAGGCACTTGGAGGGGAACGGGAGCCCAGTTGGGAGGTGGCAACACCATGCAGCAACCAGAAACGGTTTTTGGTCCTTACAATGCGAAAATCCAACCCGATCTGAGGAGGTGATGGAGATGAAGTGGATGATAGGCATAGGCTTGGCAGTGTGTCTTGGGCTGGCAGTCTGGGGTCAGCCGATAGAGGACCTTTCGTCTTTTTCGCGCGAGCAGTTGCAACAGCTCCAAGAGCAGCTCAAGGAGCAAGACTGGCAACTGATGCGCATCTGGCTGGATGAGTGGCGAGAGGCGGACGAAGAGATCGAAAAGCACCGAGCGCGTTCGCTGCTTCAGACTGATCTTCCGCAGCCTGGTTTGGCAAACGATATGATGGTGGTGCGGATTGTGGGCATTCGGCGCGTGGATGAGGAAGTACGGCGTGTCGATCCCAGAGCGCCTAAGGAGTTTCCCTACTACGAGTTGCAGGCGCAAGTGGTAAAAGTATGGATAGAGCAGCAGCGAATTGAAAACATTTATTTGTCCATCAAGCAGGGTGATTCGCTTCGGCTGCTGTGGATGGGATGTAAAAGAGAGGGCGGGCGTAAGGTAGCGTCCGATATGATTTGGGAGGTTGACAAACAGTACATAGTTCCCATACGGTTTTTCCCCACATGGCCATTTGAGGACAGAGAAGCATGGCACCAATTTTACAGTCAGCCTCGAGTGAATAGAGTGTGGTGGTTGATTCCAAGTACAGAGTGCTGTGGTTATCCAAAGTGGGCTTCGACCTTAGAAAATTTTGTATGCCAGGTAGGATATGCGGAGGGCTTATTAGGTATGCCAGCCCGCCCTGTGATGCGCATAGAGGAGCCGTTTGAGGAGCAGGTGCAGGTGCTGGACGAGGAAGCAGCTTATTATCGCCTCTCCACCGACGAACAGCGCATCCAGTGGGCAAAACAGCGCGTCCAAAACAGCGCCTTGCCTCTTTGGAAACGCCAACGCGCCCTGCTTTACCTGTACATCGCTTACGATTCACACCACTACTCAGTGGATGATCGCTTCCCGCCAGACGAGGTGCTGCGGCAACAGTACCCCGGCGAAGAACCCTATGTGGTGCGGGGGCGTTTGCGCTCGCGCCGAGTTGTGGAATATCTGACCTACTTGCAGGGGTTGTCGGAGCCGCTGCTGCAGGCGTTTGGGTTGCGGATAGTAGACCGACACTGGGGGTTGTATGGCAAGGCGCCCGCAGAGGAGGTGGAGCGTTGGGTAAAGGTGGTGGAGCCGTTTTTGGAGACGGGTCGCCCTGTGGAGGTGCGACGAGAAGCCGCGGAGTTGTTAGCCAACAAGTTGGAAAGGTTGTTCTTTGCTAATGTGGATAGCCATTTTAGTGTGAAAGCGACTGAGTCGGACTGGGCGTGGTTGCGTGGGTATGCGGATATGTTGCGTGGTCATTGGGAGCCAGAGCAAGACAAGGTGGTGCGGGCATATTTGGCGAAGGCGTGGACTTGGCTGTTGAGCAAAGAGGTGCGTCGTCAGCTGGAGGCGGTTGAGAAGCGGTTGAGGGAGTTGGGGCAGGGCAGGTAGTAAAGGACACTGCTGCCCAACTCCGCTCCACAATAATGGATGTTTCCACTCCAACCGCAATTTGACGCATCACCTCCCATTTTGCCCCTACCAATCCGTGAAAAAAAGCACAGAGTCATCCCCACCCCTTGACAAAGGTGTCATCGATGGGGTATAATCTATAGCCGCTGATGGACAGTGTAGGACCGATAATCAGGGAGAAGGTGCTTAGCATGGCTAACTTTGTGAGCAAAATCACAAAGCAGACTTCTATGGCGAGGTCAGAACGATGGCACAGGTCTTTAAGCGCTACCATAACACGGTTGCGCGTGCGACAATTGGCGGTGGATTGCTGGCATTAATTACGCTGATACTGAGCGGCTCCAGCATTACCCGTTCGCCCTGGTGGACCCGAGCGGGCGAGCCGCCCGATCAACCCGTGCCCTTCAGCCACAAGCACCATGCCGAGGAGTTGGGCATCGACTGCCGCTACTGCCATTGGTCGGTTACGAAGTCAGCCCATGCAGGCATCCCACCCGCTGAGGTGTGCATGACTTGCCACTCCCAAATCTGGACTAACAGCCCCCTGCTTCAGGTCGTTCGCGACACCTACCAGCAAGACAAGCCCATCGTCTGGAACAAGGTGAACGACCTGCCCGAATTCGTCTACTTCGATCACAGTATCCATGTGAACAAAGGCATCGGCTGCAATGAGTGCCATGCGGGCATCGAGAAGATGCAGCTGACAGCGAAATCGCAGCCCTTCTCGATGTGGTTCTGCCTCAATTGCCATCGCAACCCCGAGCAATACATCCGTCCCAAAGGCGAAGTGTTCAATATGTATTACACCGTCCCACGCACGGAGGAGGAGATGCGCGCCCTGTTAGAGAAGCACGGCATCCAGTGGAACGGTCAGCTGCCGCGCAATCAGCAGGAGTTGGGTGCCCTGCTGGTCAAGCAATACAACATTCACAAGGAGCAGCTGAGCGACTGCTCCGTTTGCCATCGATAGGATGAGGCACGGCGATGGAGAGACAGCGCGACCCGAAGTTCTGGCGAAGCTTGAACG
>Ga0272447_1001960_pt1 | contig 11877 bp, 12 predicted proteins | sample YNPCB0133_FD_194589 | JGI IMG/M metagenome (GOLD analysis project Ga0272447, IMG submission 194589) | Hot spring microbial mat communities from Yellowstone National Park, WY, United States - YNP-CB-013-3 | ecosystem: Environmental > Aquatic > Thermal springs > Hot (42-90C) > Sediment | place... | reverse complement strand
CGCCGTTCAGCGGGGTGGCGTGTTTTCACCGCCCTCCTCCTCTTCGGTATAGTAGAGTATCCCCTCGCCCCCTTCAGGCGCGCGCACCCACTCCTCACCCTCCTTGACCGACACAATCAGGCGAGGCGCCTTAAATTTGCCATCTGGGTCTTCCAGCATCACATTGCCGATAAGCACCAGAATCTCGTTTTTCTGGTCATATTCGGCGCGGTCAGCGGTCAATTTGCGTTCCTGCCCCTCTTTGAGTCGCTGAACCGCCTTGATGCCCCCGGTGATAATCGCTATCTTTTTGCGATAGAAATATTCTATCTGCCCGCACTCGGCTTCCACGGGGTAGCGTTTCGCTTCTTGCAGCTTGTCATCCTCTTCCTCGGCTGGCTGATCGGTGGTGTCGCGCGGCTTGATGAGCATCCGCACATTTTGGGTGAGCAGGGCACGTTTCTGATTCTCGGCGTACCAGACCTGAAGCTTGTTCGCTTTCAGGTTCAGGCGCGGATCCTCCAGCCACAGCTCTCCGGTGGCGATGGCATATTTGCGCTTGTTATCCACTTCGGCGTAGGGCGAGAACGCCGTGGTGTCGCCATCACGAAGCTGCAGATTTTCGACCTTTCGAATATCGCCCCGATACTCAAATCGGTCATAACGGATCTGAACCTCGCGCCGATTGTTTTGCTGACTCGTTTGCAGGCGTAGCGTGCCCTTTTCGATGCGGAGGTGCGACTCGTGCAAGTTCAGCACCAGCCGTTCGGCGTGTGCCGACCCCCCCTGCCATTCTAAAGTGAAGGGATGCTCGATGGTGATGCGTGCGGTATGCAGGTCCCAGAGCATCACGGGCGCCCGAATGGTCAGCGGAACGGCGTTTTCCAAGAGTGGATTGCGAAATAGGGTGATGGTAGGCGTGCCTGTGATACGCAGTTGTCTCAAGGGCTGGTTGTAAATGATTTCGCCTGCCGTGGCGCGCCCCAGCGCTCTGCCTTTCTCATCATAGAAGACCCCTTCGTGCAGGTTAACGGCTCGCCAGAGAATACGGCTCTTCTCAATATCGATACGCTCCACTTGAAGTTTTGCCTGCACTCGCTTGCCCTCCCGCAGCGTAAGGGTTGTGTTCTCAAGGCGCAGTTCGATGTGCTGCAAGCCCGATTGTGCCATCAGGTGGGCGAGGCGGGCGAACGGATCCTGACGGCGTAGCAGTTCCACGCCCCACAATAGCGCCAGCGCGCCAGCTAACCCCAGCAGCCCCATCAGAAAAGTGCGGATTTTAGGGGATGCCGGGTGGGCGCCCGGCATCCCTGGCGTCTCTGCGGATGGGGATGAAAGTCGCTCAAGGACAATCCTCATTAATTGGAGGAGGCGGGATATTGGGGTCATTCGGATAGACCTCCACGATGCCCAGATCGTTCAAATCGGGGCTAAATACAGTGTCCACAACACCCGCCTTTTCCGATGCGATAAGACAACCCCTGCCTGTGTTCGGGTTCACGGGCAGCTGAATCACGCGCACCTTGCCCGACGGATCAGTGTGCTTGACCACCGCGGTATAGCCCGCTGGTATCTGGATCCAGATGCCGCGGAAGCGCACATTCGAGGGCACATTGCGCAGTAGAAAGTCGCCGATGCGTGCGTTTGGGTTCAGCACGCGAGCGATGTTCAAGTCAATCTCCGCGTTGGGGTCTGTCGCGCCTGCTACGATGCGTCGAAAACTTAGCTCGCCCTGCTCCGTCAGGAACTGGACGGTGGTGCTAAGCGGTGCCTTCGTGTTCGCATCGATCACGCGCAGATAGGCGACACGCTCACGAATGCCCACGCCACCAACGCCCGCTCTGCCGTCACCGCCACAGCTGCTCAACAAAGCCCCGGTCAGCAGCGAGAGCGCCGCAATCCACAGCCAACTGTCAGTTCGTCTCATTCGCCTGCTTGCCTCCACTCTATTCGACGATTCGTGCCCTGCCCTGATTTCCCTATCAAAACATTATACCTCACCCTTTGGGGTATAACTGCACTCGGAGGTTCACCGAATGCGAGCAAGAAAAGCACGAACCGATTTCGACAGCGCCTGGAAACTCGCTCTCGAAGCCTTCTTCCCTGCCTGTATGGAACTCCTCTTCCCCCAACTGCACGCGCTTATCGACTGGGAACGCGAATATCTCTTCCTCAACACCGAACTGCGAAAACTGCGACCGCTTTTCCCCGGCGCCCGACGCTTTGTCGACGCGCTGGTGCGGGTCGCCTTCAAAGACGGACACGAACGCTTCGTCTATCTCCACATCGAAATTCAAGCCCAGCGCGACCCCCTCTTCGGACTTCGCATGTTTGTTTACCATTATCATGTCTTTGAAGCGCTGCACTATGCCGAACTGGTCAGTCTGGCTATCTTAGCCGATAGCGATCCCCACTGGCGTCCTGAAACCTTCACGCGGGCGTTGGGCGGCTGTGAAATCACCTTCCGCTTCCCCACGGTGAAGCTGCTGGATATGGAGGAAGCGACGCTGGAGGCGCATTCGAATCCCTTTGCGGCGGTGGTGCTGGCACATCTGCGGGCTTTGAAAGCGCGGGGCAATCCCCAGCTGCTTTTTGAAGAGAAGGTGCGTTTGCTCCGAACCGTGTTGCGTCGAGGGTATAATGCAGAGGATATCGTCAATCTGTACAAGGTGGTGGATTATCTGATGGCGTTGCCGAAGGAACTGGAAAGTCAGGTGAATGCGATTGTGCGGGAAGTCGCCCGTCGGCATGGGTTGCGCAAGCTCACCAGCCTTGAGCGTGAGGCGTTGGAACGCGGCGCTCGACGCGGCGCTCGGCAAGGATTGAAAGAAGGCTTGCAGGAGGGGTTGCAAAAAGGCATTCAGCAGGGGATTCAGCAGGGGATTCAGCAGGGGATTCAGCAGGGCATTATCAGGGTAATCATGCTGACCCTGCGCTCTCGTTTTGGCAAAGTGCCTGCTCGGCTGGAGCGTCGCCTGCATCAGGTGTCTACTGTTGAGCAGCTGGAGCAGTTGAGCCTGCTGGCAAGTGGCGTGCCCACTCTGAAAGCCTTTGAGCAAGCCTTGGCGGATGTGCTGGCGCAGCCTTCCCGCTGAACCTATTCCCAGCAAAGCTTGCCTGAAAGATACCCCTTATCCCATGCGAATATCCCAATCGTAAGGGATTTCAGGTGTATCATAGGGCAAGCGGAACTCGTCGGGCTGCTCCCGATTGTACGGCTCCGTCGGAAAATTAATCAACAGCGACGGCTCCACGCCGATGGTTTTATACCCGTGCGCCACCAACGGCGGGATAACCAATAGAATCGGGTTCTGCTCCCCCATAAAGAACTCGTTAATCAGCCCATAAGTGGGCGAATCGGAACGGCGGTCATACAGCACTGCTTTAATCATCCCCTTGACCACCACCCAATAGTCGGTCTGCTTCTCGTGCCAGTGCCATGCGCGGATGACGCCGGGATAGTTCAGCGATACATAGGCTTGCCCGAACCTCTGGAATATTGGGTCATCGGCACGCAGCATCTCCATGAGAAAGCCGCGTTCGTCGGCATGGGGTGTCAATCGCTTGACCTGCACACCCGCAATCAGGGGCTTTTCAGCTGCCATGCTGCCATCATACCCGATTCTGCCGTTTCATGAACTGCCGAGATGAGGACGGAAGGCACAGAGCCACTGACCTTGACAGATGGCTTCACCCCGCAATCCCTCGCCCACCTGCTGAAAGGTCTCCAGCGCGCACTCGTACTCCTCCTGAACGCCACGCCCAAGATCCAGTCGCACATAGTAGCGCAGATTCTCAGGAGCATAATCGTACCAGTAGGGCACGGTCTCGCCCGTGTGAATGTCGACGGCATAGCGTGCCACTACATACACACAGGGAAAGGTTTGCGTGGGTGCGCGGAAGCGATTACGGTGCAGCCAGATCCCGTAGCCTGTCACAATGCCAATCAGTAGCACACCGAGGGCAACCATGCCCAACGCACCGCCAAACGCCACCATCAGGGTCGACTCACCTCTGCCTATAAATTGCGCCGTGCCCATGAGCCACAGTGCAATCGCCAGAAAACCACCCACTCCCATCAGCAAAAAGCCCACCAGTAACAACAGGCTCATCCGCTCCTGCATGCCCTGTCGCATCGCGCATCCCCCGTTAGATTTTTTTCAATCGTCAGCCCCTTTCCTGCTTTTATAAGAAACCAGCGGGGAGTGCCCTGCACTCCCCGCCTTCGGTCGCTCCGTCTTCAGACTGCTTTACCTCGGGACGACATTCCGCGCCTGCAAGCCCTTTGGTCCCTGAACAACCTCGAACTCGACTGGCTGCCCCTCGTACAGCGTCCTGTGCCCCTGCATGTTGATAGCGGTATGGTGCACAAAGACTTCACGACCGTCGTCGGCTACGAGAAAGCCGTAGCCCTTCTGGTCGTTGAACCACTTCACTTTGCCCGTAATCATCACTAACCTCCTTCTGGGCGCAGATGGACGGGTGACCACCTGTCCCGTTGTGATACAAAGGGATTATACCCGATATGCAACGCGAATCCTGCTTTTTGCAACCCCCTTCGGGTTTTCATAGGGATTGACCCAGCGAAAACAGGAATCGCACGCCTTCCCACGAAATAAAACCGCGCGATGAGCAGACCAATAGGCAATCGAACAGGTCAACAGGGGCGTACATCCTGCTGGGTGCTGGGCGGGCTGGGCTGCCTCGGACTGCTGATTCTGGCGTTTGTCGGGATCTATCTGCTCGGACGCGCATTCCAGCGGAGCTTCGGCGAGAGCATCCAGCAAGCCCAGCAGATGGAGATGAAGGTCGAACCGCGCCTGAAATCGCTCTATCAAGCCATTCAGCGCTACACCGCCGACCATAACGGCAAATACCCACCTAACCTGCAAGCGCTTGTGCCAAAATACCTCGACAAGGAGGCGCTGCAGCCCATCGCCATCGATGAAAAGACCCAAGTCAAAATCATCTACAAGCCGCCCAAGCCTTCCGACCCTGGCGATGTGATAATCTTGGAGCATCAGCCACCTATCGTCTTCAAAATCACGATGTTTGGCGAGACGGTCGAGACCCGTATCACGCTGCAGGTTCAGAAAGATGGGCGAATAGCATCGTTGCAGGAGAGCGTCAGCGCTTCGGGCGAGCGGCGTGTGCGCCAGCGTGTCCGCCCTTCTACACCGTAAGCAAGTATGTCCAAGCGAATCGTTTTTCTGTGCGGGCTGGGATTATGGAGCGCGCTGATGGCTCAACCCTTTGAGCCAAGCATGCCCATCCAAAAGGTGGACGATCGCTGGGCGCCAGTGCCGAATGAGCCGGTGCTGATACCACCTCCGAAAATTCTCTGGCGTGGTGAGGGAAGCCCCCTTATCCTGCCCGCTGACCAGAAGGTACTTTTAGAGATTGAGGACGAGTCGTATCGTCCCGCTGCGGAGGCACTCGCTCGCGAGCTTGCCCGCTATGGGCTGACGGCGACAATTGCACTCGGAGAGTGGCAGACGGCGCGTGGCATCTTTCTGGGTGGCAGCCGCGCCCTGCAGCGTCGGTTCCCTGTGCCCGACCGACCGGGCGCGTACATGCTGAAGGTGGAGCCGCCGCGCGTGCTGCTCATCGGGCGGTTTGCAGAAGGCGTTTTCTACGGTGTGCAGACCCTGATGCAGCTGCTGCAGCCTGCTCCCAACCGCCTTCAGATAACCCCGCTGACCATCATCGATTATCCCGATATGCTGTTTCGGGGCGTGCATCTGTTCGGGGGCACACAGCCGGAGTTCCACCGCCGACTGATAGGCAATCTGGTGGGGCATCTCAAGTTCAATACGCTGGTGGTGGAATGTGGCTACAGCCAGTGGGAGGCGATTAAGCCCGCTTGGGTGGAGTTCTCGGTGCCGAAGACGAACCTGCGCGAAATAGTCGCGCTGGCGCAGGCAAACTATCTGGAACCCATCCCGTTGCTGCAGTCGCTGGGGCATATGGCGTGGGTCTTTCGGAATAATGCCAATGTGGAGCTGGCAGAGGATCCCGAAACGCCCTGGGCGATTTGCCCGCGGCGCGAGGCATCGAGGCAGTTGCTGCAACGGCTGTTCGACGAGGTGCTGGAGATTTTCCCGCGCCGCGCGTTCCATCTGGGATTGGACGAGATTACCCTGCGGGGGCGATTCCCACATAGCCCTGAATGTCAGGGTGCGACCGTCGCCCAGCTGTTCAGCGAACATTTCCGCTGGCTGGTGGGCGAACTGCAAGCGCGTGGGGTGCAGGAGGTCATGCTCTGGAGCGATATGCTGTTGAGCCGTGAGGAGGCGCACGATGGCGCTGCAAATGCCGCCGATAGGGAAGCGGCACGCTTCACTCGCCAGCAGGTGCTGAACGCTATTCGGGAGGCGTCGCGCACCGAAGGCAGAGAGGGGGGCACTCTCACACTCTCCCTATGCGACTGGCACTACACACCCACCGAGCATTATCGCAGCCTCGAAGTGCTGCGCCGTGCCGGCTTCCAGCGACTGATTGCGACCACATGGTACAACCCGCGCAACATCTACACCTTTGCGCAAGCGGCACGCCAGCAACGCATTGTGGGCTTGCTGCAAAGCACTTGGGCAGGCTACTCGCTCACCGAGCAGAGCCTGCGCGATGCCCCAGAGCAGTTCATCGCCTATGTGCTGGCAGCGATTTATGCCTGGAACAGCAACGCGCCACCGCCTGAACAGCTCCCCTTCGATGTGGAGTGGTTCTTCCACGAGCGCTATTGGCGCGAGATGGTTCCCTTGCAGCCCCAGCCGGGCTTTCTGGTCGATCTGCGCCCGATTTACAACCTGCGCCTGAGCGAGCTGGCACCGTCGCTGTCTGCGCCACTCCCCACGGGGCGGGTGCGTCTGCAGGGGCATCTGTTCCAGCTCGCTGACTCGCCCGAATCACCGAACGCGCTGATGTTGAGCAGCACCAAGGCGCCGGGCGAGCCGTCTCGCTATCCGCGCGAAGTGGTCATCCCGCTGGCGCAGCTGGAGCAGGTGAAGACCTTTTACCTGCTGCACACCACAGGCTGGCAAGCGGAACGCAACGCGGAGGTGGCGCGCCTTGTTCTGGAGTATGCGGACGGCACCCAAGCCGAGCTGCCCCTGCTCTATGGGGTGCATGTGCGAGCGTGGAACGACCCCGGCGCCGCCATCGAGTCGCCCCCCATCTGGAGCCGGCCGACCCCTGATGGACAGCGGGTGCGTCTGCGCCTGCTGCGCTGGCACAATCCCCATCCGGGCAAAACCATCCGTACCCTTCGCCTCTCCACCACCCACCCTACAGCGGGCTATATGCTGCTGGGATTGAGCGCCAGCCCTTGATTTTTAATCCCCCGGCTCTATCCTCGAAACCAGCATGTCGGATCAATCCAGCACAGCCGAAGAAGTAAGCTCCAAAGGGTATCCTTTTGGATGAGGAGGCACAAGATATGGAGGTCCGACTGATACCGATTGACCAAATCGTGGAGGATGCTGACCAGCCACGGCGAGGCTACGACGAGGAGCAGCTGCAGGGGCTTGCCGAGAGTATCCGCCGCTATGGCATGCTGAACCCCATCACGGTGCGCCCGCTGCCCGACGGCGAAACCTATCAGATTGTGACGGGTGAGCGGCGATGGCGCGCCGCAATAATGGCGGGGCTGACCGAAATCCCCTGCATCGTGAAGCCCATCGATCACGACACGGCTACCCTGGAGCAGCTGACCGAGAACCTGCAGCGTGAGGACCTGGCGCCCATCGATAAGGCGCGTGCCCTGAAACGGCTCAAGGAGCAGCGGCGGCTCAGCAATCGCGAACTGGCGCAGATGCTGGGGCTAAGTGAGCGTACCATTACCATCTGGCTTGGACTGCTGGAGCTGCCCGAAGAGATTGGCGAGCAGGTGATTGCCATTAGCGGTCGCCCACCCGCTGGGACTATCACCGCCAGCCACGCCCGCAGCCTTATCGATCTGGAAGACCCGGAGCTGCAGACCCGCGTCGCCACCAAGATTCGGGAAGAGGAACTCACCAGCGAAGAGACCGCGGCGCTGGTGCGCACCCTGCGTGAGGACCCGGCACGCGCCGAAGAGATTCTGGAGCGACCTGCCGAAGAGGTGCTGCAGCGCACACCCCCGCTCACCGGACCTGCGCTCCAAGTGCGCCAGTTCCGACGCTATCTGGAGGGGCTGGACATCCGCTCGCTCCATCCCAGCCATCTGCCCCCCCTGGAGCAGGAGCTGGAGGAGCTGCTGGAGGTCATCGCCGAGCAACTGCAGGCGATTCGGGCGGAGCAGGAATGAGAGTCATCGCCATCGATGGTCCAGCGGGTTCGGGCAAAAGCACCTTGGCACGTCAATTGGCGGAGACGCTGGGCTTTGTTTATCTGGACACAGGGGCGATGTACCGTGCCCTTGCCCTGCTCGCCCAGCGCGAGGGCGTGGACGAGACCGACGAGGCGACCCTGACCCGCTTGGCACAATCCCTCCACATCGAGTTTGGGCGCATAGCAGGCGAGCAGCGCGTGCTGCTCAACGGCGAGGATGTCTCCGAGGCGATACGCCATCCCGATATTGGGCAGCTGGCATCTCGCATCGCCGTCTATTCAGGCGTGCGGCGCGTGATGGTCGCCAAGCAGCGTGAAATCGCGCAGCAGGTGGACGGGCTGGTCGCCGAAGGGCGCGACACCACTACCGTGGTCTTCCCCGACGCCACCCTCAAAATCTTTCTGACTGCTTCCCAACAGGAGCGTGCCCGTCGCCGACAAGCCCAACTGCGTGAGCAGGGGATCGAAATGCCATTCGAGGAGGTGCTGCGCGAGATTCGGGAGCGGGACGAACGGGACAGCACCCGCGTCGATTCACCCCTGCTTCAGGCGCCCGACGCCATCCGCATCGACAACGACCACCTCACCAAGGAGCAGACCCTCCAGCGCGTCCTCCAGCTCTACCACGAGCGGGTCGGTCTCCCCTCCCCTCGGTAATCAGCGGGAATACTCCCGTGCTTGGATTCCGCACCAAGGGTTTCCTGCTTCTCTTTCTATGCTTATACCAATCGCGTGGGCAAAATTTACGAAAACAAGCGAGATTGAAGACCCCCTCCTTTAGGTTCCCCCTGCCTGCAGGGGGAACCTAAAGGAGGGGGTGGAGATTTCCCAAATTTTCGAACACCCTTCGCCCTTGACCCTAACGCCCGCGATGGGGTAAAATCTTGTGTGTATACAGATGTATACCACAGGAGGTTGAGCGATGGCATTCAATGTAAGGCGGTATCTTATTCGGGTGCGTGGCGGACAGGAGTATCTGCCCGTTGCGGCGCGACTGGCGTGGTTCCGGGATGAGCATCCCGACTGGAGCATCGAGACCGAACCCATCCATCTGGATGTGGAGCGGCAGGTGGTGGTGTTCCGCGCGGTGGTGAAGGACACCAGCGGGCGCATTATTGCCACCGCCACGAAGATGGAGACGGGCAGCGACTTTGCCGACTTCGTGGAGAAGGCGGAAACTGGGAGCATCGGTCGTGCGTTAGCCCTTTGTGGCTATGGCACGCAATTTGCGCCGGAACTGAGCGAGGGTGAGCTGGAGGAGGGGCGCGCCGCCTTCGCCGACTCGCCTTTGCCGATTCGGGGCGAGCCGGTTGGCGTGTCGGAGCCGCTTGTCTGCGTGGAGTGTGGACGCGCGCTGCGCCGTCCCCAGTATGACCTGAGCATGACGAAGTTCGGGCGTCCACTTTGCCCCAACTGCCAGCGTCGTGCCCAACCACTGCCCGCGCAATCAGAGGGATGAGGCTTGCTTTGGTCGCGGATCAGGGCGGGGTTCGGCTGGACAAATGGCTGGCGGAACGGCTCCCACAGGTCAGCCGTCAGCGGTGGCAGGAATGGATCGAGGCAGGCGGCGTGCGGGTCAACGGCGAGCAGGTCAAGCCCGCTTACAAACTGCGCCCCGGCGACCACATCGTTGGAACCCTACCGCCCGACCGACCACCCGATGTCGACCTGCGCCCGGAGCCAATCCCCATCGAGATTGTGTATGAGGATGAGCATCTGCTGGTGGTCAACAAGCCGTGTGGGCTGACGGTGCATCCCGCGCCGGGGCATCCACATGGCACGCTGGTGAACGCGCTGTTGGCTTACGCGCCGCGCCTCTCACAAGGCAGTGCGCCCTTTCGTCCCGGCATCGTGCATCGGCTGGATAAGGACACCAGCGGGCTGCTCATCGTGGCGCGCACGAATCGTGCCCATGCACGGCTCGCGGCAGACCTGCAGCGTCGCGCGATTGAGCGTCGCTATCTGGCGTTGGTGTGGGGGGAGCCGCGCTGGACGCAGCATGTGGTGGAGCTGCCCATCGGTCGCCATCCGGTGGAGCGCAAGCGCATGAGCGCGTTCCCGCCTGAAAAAGCCCCGCATTGGGCGCGTGCTGCCCGCACCCATTTCACCGTGCGTCAGCGATGGCGCGGATTCACCTTGCTGGAGGCGCAGCTGGACACGGGGCGCACGCATCAGGTGCGCGTGCATGCCAGTGCAATAGGGCATCCGATTGTGGGCGACCCGCTCTATGGGGGCAGGCGCCGCCTGCCCGCCACACTCTATCCGCCCCATGTCCGCGCACGCATGCAAGCGGCGCTGGACGCGCTCCCCGCTCAACTGCTGCACGCCTACGCGCTCGCCTTCCCACACCCCATCACCGGCGAACTCATCCGCTTGGAAGCCCCGCTCCCCGAACCGTTCCAGCGATTTCTCGACTTGCTGAATGCCGAATAGGTATAATCGCCCGACGAGGGAGCGAGACGATGAAACTGCACGAATATCAAGCGAAGCAGATTCTGCACGATGTGGGCTTACCTGTGCCGCAGGGCGAGGTTGTTAGCAGCCCTGAAGGTGCGCGCGCCATAGCCGAGCGGTTGGGCAAGCCGGTGGTGGTCAAAGCGCAGGTGCATATGGGTGGGCGCGGTAAAGCGGGCGGCATCAAGCGCGCGGAAACACCCGAAGAGGCAGCGCAGGTCGCTCGTGACATCCTCGGCAAGCGGCTCATCTCACCCCAGAACCCACAGGGCATGATTGCCGAAAAGGTGCTGGTGGAAGAGGCGATTGCCATCGAGCGCGAGTTCTATATCGGCATCACCGTCGACCGCACCAGCCAGCGGAATGCTCTGATGGTCAGCCAATACGGCGGGATGGACATCGAAGAGATTGCGGCGAGCCATCCCGACGCGATTGCCACCGTTCTGATCGACCCCTTTCTCGGTCTTACCGATTACAAGGCGCGTGAGGCGCTCTATGCTGCAGGCTTCGACACCGAGCTGGTGCGCCGATTGACCCCCGTGCTGCACGGTCTCTCTCGCGCCTATATTGCCTGCGATGCGAACCTCGCCGAGATTAACCCATGCGCCCTTACCGTCGATGGGCAGATTATCGTGGCGGACGCAAAAATCACAGTCGACGAGAATGCCCTCTTCCGTCAGAAACGGCTCGCCGCCTATCGGGAGGAGAGCGTGGAAGACCCGATTGAAGCGGAGGCGCAGCGACGCGGCATCGCCTATGTGCGACTGGGCGGCAATATCGGCATCATCGGCAACGGCGCGGGACTGGTGATGTGTACGGTGGACGAGGTGGCGCGTGCAGGTGGTAAGCCCGCCAACTTTTTGGATATTGGCGGCGGCGCCAAAGCCGAACAGGTGCGGAATGCCGTCGAACTGGTGCTAATGGACCCGAATGTGAAGGGACTGCTGTTCAACATCTTTGGGGGCATCACGCGCGGCGATGAGGTGGCGCGTGGCATTCTCGATGCGCTGCAGACGATGACGATTCACATCCCGATTGTGGTGCGATTGGCAGGCACGCATGCGGCGGAGGGACTTGCGCTGCTGCAGGGCACTTCGCTCATCCCTGTCGAAACGATGCAGGACGCTGCCCGCCGCA
>Ga0272447_1001957_pt1 | contig 11900 bp, 9 predicted proteins | sample YNPCB0133_FD_194589 | JGI IMG/M metagenome (GOLD analysis project Ga0272447, IMG submission 194589) | Hot spring microbial mat communities from Yellowstone National Park, WY, United States - YNP-CB-013-3 | ecosystem: Environmental > Aquatic > Thermal springs > Hot (42-90C) > Sediment | place... | reverse complement strand
CTGGCTGTACATGCCTATCAGCCACTGGTAATTGACCAAATCCACCAGATCGGCCTTGTTGAAGCAGATGATGGGTCGCAAATGTCCCTTTTCGGCACTCACGAGATACCTGTCCACCAGATGGGGTTTGAGGACCGGCTCCGCCAGGGAAGCCACGATCACCACCTGGTCCACGTTGGCAGCGATAATGTGTTCTTTACCGCGGACACTGCGGGTGAGCAGACCATGACGTGGTTCCACTCGTTCGATAACCCCTTCTTGCGAAGTGGCGGGGCGGATCCATACCCGGTCGCCAGTTACCACAATGTTGCGTTCGTCAATCTGCAAACTGCGCAATAGCTTGCGTACCACGCAGCGAAAGGTGCGACCGTCGTCAGTTAACACAGTGCTGTACAAACCCTGAACTCGCAACACCCGGCCCGGTAAGCAATGACTCAAATCCACAGCCGGCAGCACCGGAAGGTCGCCCTTTTCCTCGGCAACTTCCGCCACAATGGTGCGCCGACGAGATAACTCTCCCTTGGCTTTGACGCGTTCGGCTCGAACTGTCCCTTCAGTTTCTTCAACCTCGCCTTCCAGATACTGGCGTGTCCAGTCCCGTTCCCGGGCCAGCTTGTCGCGGTTCTTTCGGAGTTCGATACGGATTTTGCGTTTCTTTCGTTCATCAGACATACATGGCTCCCGAGGTAGGCCTGGGCAGGCGGGACAAATCCGGTGTCGGCACTTTTTTATTGTAGCCTCTCGCAGAAACGTGTGCTTACGTGTCAACGAGAACGAAATGTCCAATCGCGACGGTTGTGCTGATTCTGAGGCGGTGTCTGGCCAGGAGCAGGTACGTCGGGCTTGCTCGCAGCGAAACGATTATCCCAGCCCGGACGATATTTCCATCGTCGGAAGTCGCGGAAACTCGCTGCAGGAGAGGCTTGTGCCCCAGGACCTTCACCTCCTAGCGCTGGTCAAGGGAGAAGAGCACTACGTCTTCCTTTACGAGGAAGAGGCCAAAAGCGAATTGATCCAGACACTGCGAGAATGGGCAGCAGATCCGCGGTTGAGTTTTTCCTGGTTCGACGCGGCAGTGCTGACGGCGCGATTGCAAAGTCTCGATGACGGATGCCGTGCTTCTTCCGCTCAGCGTCGTCAGTGACCACGCTCCAACGAAGTCGAACCAGCCGACTACCCCGCCCTTTCGCCGCCGACCACCGCAACTCCGCATTCGGCCCGGGGATTCAATTATGCTCCAGCGCAACAATTCTTTGTCTGCCCCGCCAGCCCTGGCGCAGGCGGTGCGTGATTTTCTCCGTTACCTGGAAGATGAACGCGACGCTTCGCCGCATACGCGCAAATCCTACCGTGAGGACCTGGAGCAAGCCCTGCAGTTCTGGCGTAACACCCTGGGCCATTTACCGACTCCCTCGGAGATCAGTACGCGGCACGTGCGAGCTTTTCTGGCCTGGTTGCATCAGCAAAATTACTCGCGTAGCACCATTGCTCGCCGTCTCGCTGCCTTGCGAGCCTTTTTCCGATTTCTCTGCCGTCAACAAATCCTGGATGAAAATCCTGCTGAAAGTATCCGCAGCCCACGCCGCGAACTCAAGTTGCCGCACTTCCTGACCGAAAGCGATACGGAAAAGCTCCTGGAAGTAGCTCACCGTGGGCGGAACGGTAGGCAGCGGAAGTCCGGCTCGGCAGCACGCCTGGCGGTACGCGACCGTGCGCTGCTGGAAGTCCTTTACTCGGCAGGATTGCGGGTCAGCGAAGTCGTCGGAGTCAACCTGGAGGATCTAGACCTGGATGGCGGTACGCTTCTGGTCCGCGGCAAGGGAAAGAAAGAGCGGCTGGCTTTACTCGGCAAACCGGCACGGCGCTCACTTTTAGAATGGCTGCAACAACGCCAGGAGCTGCTGCGCCATCTCGGACGCGATTCGCCTGCTGTGTTCATCAACAAAAACGGCAGCCGGCTCAGCACGCGTGCCGTCCGCGACCTGGTACGCAAATACACTTTGCTGGCAGGACTGAGCGGTCGAGTCACTCCGCATACCTTACGGCATACTTTTGCTACGCACCTGCTGGATCGCGGCGCTGACATCCGTGCCGTGCAGGAATTGCTCGGACACGCCAGCCTGTCCACCACGCAGCTTTACACCCACGTTACCACTCGCCGATTACAAGACAAATATCGTGCGGCACACCCGCGAGCCTGAAAGCGCCTGGAAAAGGGATCGGCTCATGAAACTGCGGTTACAAGCTCTGGCGGGGAATGCGGGTATTTCCGCGTCCGATAGCGGTAAATGCGACCTGTCTGGCGTCTGGCAACGGTTGGCTTTGGGCCACGTTGTCTGCTGGCTGCTTGTATGCTGGATAATTGATGCGGCAGCGTTTACCCAACAAGCCGACGGGATCGCCTGGCGAACGCAGTATGCCCAGGCACGGCGAGAAGCGCGCGAGAAACACCTGCCGTTACTGCTGGATTTTACTACGGAATGGTGCGTGCACTGTCGGCGAATGGACGCCACCACTTTCCAGGATCCGACCATTGTTGCCCTGGTCAATTCGCGTTTTGTCCCGGCAAAAATTGATGCCAGCCGGGAACAAGCACTGGTCGAGATGTTGCGAATTCGCGGCTATCCGACGCTGGTTCTGGCATTGCCCGACGGCCGAATTCTCCACACGCTCGAGGGCTACATAGATGCCGGCCAGCTCAAGCACTATCTCGATGCCACCCTGGCAGCCCTTGGCGAGCGTGATGCCTACGCTCAGGCTCTGGAAAGCGCGCTTCGAGACCAACAGGCAGGCCATTACGCCCAAGCGATTGCCGCGCTGAAAAAGCTTCTGGCCGATCCACAAGCCCTGTCCGTGCACCAGCGTGCCCGCATGGCTCTCAATGAACTCGAAGCACTCGCACGGCAAGAACACCAAAAACTTGCCAGCCTGGAAACAGAACTAACTCCGCAAGAGCGGGAACTGCTCTATCAAGACCTCAGCCAGCGTTTCGCAGGCACCGTGGCAAGCCAGGAAGCTCAGCGCGCGTTGTCCGACTTGATAGCCCAACGGCAACAAAGTGAACAACAACGTCTCCAGTTGGCCAACGCGCTTTTAGCCAGCGCCCGGCTGGACTACGAACAGCAGAACTGGCTCGCCTGTCTGGAACGTTGCGATCGCCTGCTCCGCGAATTTGCCGACCTTCCTCAGGCTCAGGACGCCCAACGCCTCCTCGAACAACTCAAAAGCCAACCTGAACGCATGCACACTGCCTGTGAGCGAGTAACTGAGCGCCTCGGTGAACTTCAACTGGCCCTGGCGGAATCCTGGTTACGGCAAGGCGAACCGCAACTGGCCATCGAAACGTTTCGTAAAGTGCTGATCATGTTTCCCGACACGCGCTATGCCGAACTGGCCCGTCGCCGCCTGCAGCACCTGGCCGAAGGCCCGTTCCAGCCCACTCAATTTTCCCCGTGAAATAGCTGAGTCGCCTCCTCCCGGCCGCCTGGTATGTATCGCCAATAAGCTGCACAGGCCTGATTACCTCCGCCGCGACACTATCCTTTCCCTTCCAGGCTTGCCCCGATCAGATGACGAATCGCCCTGCTTCACTATGGGCTTGTTTCTGAAATATACCGGAATGTTTGCGGATCGCTGTTCAGGCATTTGATAGCAAGGTCGGAAAGAACTTGCGTTGGCAAAAAGCCAGGTCAGCACATTGCTGTTCGGGAATTTGATGATGAGCTCGGTCAGCCGGCAACGCGAGCACGGTAGTTGCGACCCACCCGAGGGAAGCCATTTTGCTCTGGGCTGTGCTATCCTTATCGGTGTGCTGGAGCAAATTTTGCGCTGATTTCTCATCGCCGGTTTTTCGGTGGATAGGGACTCGCCTGCAAACAAAACTTCTGGTAGCATACTTGATAGAGGGGACGACTCGCAGGCAGGACAGCCGAAGCGGTAATAGCCATGAGCAGAACGACGGGATGCTGCCGCGTCGAGTATGCCTGTTTGACAGACGTCGGCGTGCGCCGCAGCCATAACCAGGACAGTTACGCCGTGGTCGTGGCAGAAAGCGACCTGGGTTGGTGTGAACGAGGACATTTGTTTCTCGTGGCCGATGGTATGGGCGCCCATGCTGTAGGAGAGATGGCCAGCAAACTGGCCGCGGACATCATTGCCCATACCTACTTCAAACACCTGGAAGCTGGCGTTCCTGTTGCTCTTCACCGAGCCTTCCAAGAGGCTAACCGCGCCATCTACGAGAGGGGCCAGCAAAACCTCGATTTCTCGGGAATGGGAACCACTGCGACCGTGCTGGCGTTACATCCGAGCGGGGCGTGGATTGGCCATGTCGGCGATACGCGCGTCTATCGCATCCGTCAGGGTACGATCGAACAACTCACCTTTGATCACAGCCTGCGCTGGGAAGTGGCCCGCCGACGACATGAAGACCCGGACAAGGTTACTGATATTGCCAGCAATGCCATTGTCCGCTCGCTTGGGCCAGAAACTACGGTTGAAGTGGACCTGGAAGGGCCCCATTCCGTTCAAGCGGGCGACGTCTTTCTACTTTGCAGCGATGGCCTGAGCGGATTGGTAAGCGATGCCGAGATGGGAGCCATTGCTTCTACTCTGCCGCTCAAAGAGGCGGCCAATTTCCTGGTAGCGCTCGCCAATCTGCGTGGTGGCCCGGATAACATTACCGTGATTCTCGTCCGCGTTCAGGAATTCGCTCCTGCGCCCACCCGTCCCCGCTTGCCCTGGTGGAAGCGAATCGGTCAAGGCTTATGGCGATGGCTTGCGACTGCCACGCCTGCACAATGTGCGCGTCTTGCCGTCCCCCTGGCGGTGCTCACACTGGCCACGTTGATCCCGGTGCTGGCATCCTGGACTGAGTTGCCGGCACTGTGGCGACGGGTTTTGCTTGGCTCTTCCATTGTGTCGTTCGTAACAGCTTCGGCGTTGCTGGCAAGAGGCCTCTATCTTTTGCAAAAAATGGAACGGCATTCCGGAGAGTCGGAACCAGAAGCCCGCGAACAGGTGCGTATCAATCCACCTCAGGTCTATCGGCGCGCGTCCTGTGCGGTGGACGGGAACCTGCTCGGACGCATGACGCAGGTACAGCAGGATTTGCTCAATTTGCTGCAGAGATCCCAATGGCCTTATCCAGCCGAGGCGTACCATGCACTCAACCGCCAGCGTCAAGACCTGTTACGAAGCGGAAAGTCGGCCGAGGCTTTTCAGGTGCAACTCCAGGGAGTAGCGTTGCTGGCAGAAGCGGTTCGCCGGCAACAACGTCGCTCGGAAGTGTTCTTGCCGAACTGGAATGGGCAGTAACCGATAGCGTTGCCCGGCTGGTTTCACATTGAGTAAAATACGGCTTCACGGTGGCAATTGGCATGGTGCTTGCGTAAGATGACAGTAAAGAAGCAGGCACTCCGAACAGCCCGCTCTCTTCTCAGGGAGAAGGACATGCCACTGCACCAACCACCGGCGGAACGGCTTTACCTGGCGGCAGAGCGAGCGGCCGACTTGATGCACGAGAATCCAATCTCGATCAGCGAAAATGCAACCATCAAGGAGGCGGCAGCGATTTTGCTGGACCGCGGTATCAGTGCAGCACCGGTGATCAATGAAGCAGGCCGGCCCATCGGCGTGATTAGTCGCTCCGACATTGTCCTATTCGAACGCGAAAAAAGCGAACATTTGCCACCCGCCGCCGAATACTTCGCGGAAGACACCACCGACGTTGCCACCGGCAAACAAGTCCCCTTCGGTTTTCACGTGGAATACCCCGACGCCACCACGGTACGCGAAATCATGACTCCGGTCATCTATGCGGTTTCGCCAGACACGCCGGTAAGCCAGGTCATTCGCGAAATGCTGCAACGCCATGTGCATCGCCTGTTCGTTACCGACGCTTCCGGAGTGCTGGTCGGGGTAATTACGACGATGGATATTCTCCGGCATTTGCGACGGGAGATACCCGAATCCCCAGGCATCAGCACCTGAAAGGAGAGCAGCATGCGCAATGTGCAAACCATTCTGCACCCCACGGATTTCTCCGAGCCGTCTCACGCTGCCTGGCAGGTGGCCTGTGCGTTGGCGCAAACGTACCAGGCCCGACTCGTGGCTCTCCATGTCGTTTTCCCAGCAACTGTCGCTTACGGTGAAGTGGTTTCCACCGAGGTCGTCGAACAGCAAATCAGCAGCGCTCGCCAAGCGCTGGAACAACTGCAACCCACCGAGCCCGGCATCAAAGTAGAACGCATCCTGGAAACTGGCGATCCCGTTGAGGTGATTCTCCGAACGGCTGCCAAACTACCGGCAGACCTGATCATTCTCGGCAGTCATGGCCGAACCGGTTTGGCCAGGCTCCTGCTGGGTAGCGTTGCCGAACAGGTAGTTCGCAAAGCTACCTGCCCGGTGCTGGTGGTCAAACGCCCTTCGAGCTAAGCTGTTCGAGAAGCTTGAACCGGCGGAAGCCGGTCGTCTTCGCGCTACCCATGCCGTACCTGCTTCAGGGCGACACACATCTTCTGCGCATGCTTCTTTCCCCAACGCAGGGCAGTTCGTAGTTCGACACCTGCCTGACAGAATTTCGTAGCTGCCAACAGAGGTTTCCGCACGAATCGTCGCCTATCCTGGGCTTCGCTAAGCGATCGGAAAACGCATACCCAAACAAGCCGGGGCTTTCCAGCACAAAGCCCTCCATGTTTGCAATTACCGAACCCACTGATAAACTGGCACCGGCAGAGCAGCGTTAGCCTTGCCGAGAGCATTTGGGCAGATGTTTTTTCGAAAAGGGAGCGGGCTTACAGAAAGAGATGAGACAGGTACCAGGCGATGGCTGCTGAAAGAACCGCGACTAGCACGAGCACCAGGGGACTGGTGCGTTCTTCGTTTTTACCCTCAGGTTCGGATTTGGCGGTTGGATTCAGTAACAGCGGACGACGAGGCACTGTCTCCTGCGAAGGATTAGCACAGGACAAACCAGGAGCGACCACCGTTCTGCCATTGGGCGACTCCTGGTCTGCGGGGGCGGAGTTGTGCCAGTAGCTAGCACCGCCCAGCTTACTTGCTGGTGAATGGGAATTTCCAGAATACGTTTCCCCCTTAGCTGCGATTAGCCCCGATGGCGGTCGTAATAACCCGCCAGCAGAATTTGCTCGCTCATCCGTTTCTCGAACGGGAGCGTTGAGCGAACCGCCGACACGATTGGCCTGCCCAGGGCGTGCCGATTCTGGCAGAGGAGTGCGTCGAGCCACTGCATCGGCCAGTGTATAGCTCGGCAAAGGCGTGGGTTTATCGGTCGAAGCAACGGGACGGTTCGGTGCGTGGGCTGGCGAATACACTGAGGCCGGTGGAGCCGTGCGTGAATGACTCCAGGGTGCATACAGACCAGCCGATCCCTGCAAAAACGGCCCCAGAGCCTGCATCACGTGAATCAGGCTCGCAAAACGCTCCGCCGGTTCTTTCGCCAGCATTTTCAGGACAACTGCTTCCAACTGTTCCGGCAGCTCGGGTACTAGTTGGCGCGGTGGTGTTGGAGGTTTAGTCTGGTGGGCCATCATCTTCTCGATGGCATTTTCTCCGGGGAACGGATACTGACCCGTCAGCAGGAAATAAAGGACACAACCCAGGCTATACTGATCGGATGCTGGCCCGACCTGGGTCGGATCGGCGATGCTTTCCGGGCTGGCGCAGTCCAGGTTATTTTGCAACACATTGGCACTGGACATCGTGTCCACAACGGATTCTCCTTCCACTTCCATCAGCAGCGAACCTACGCCGAAATCGAGCACGCAGATTTGGTCCTGCGGAGTACGAAGCAAGTTCGACGGTTTGATCAGGCCGTGAATCAGACCGCGTTCGTGGCACACCGCCAAGCCTTCTGCTGCCTGCAAAATATAACCCACCGCCTGTCCCATCGGCAACTTGCCCTGACGTGCCACGAGTTTATCGAGAGTTTCCCCTTCAACAAACGGCCACACTAAATAGTGGGAGCCACCACTGGTGCCGATGTCCGCGAACGGTACCACAGCCGGATGACTGAACGATTCAAATTCACGCACCTGGCGTTTGGCCAGGCGAATGTTCCACATACTGCGACGAGGTAGAATCTTCACGGCGAACCACTGATCTGGCTGGCGGCGGGACTTGGCACGATATACTGTTCCCATGCTCCCGGTACCGACAGGCTCGTGCAGAACATAAGGCCCTACTACCAGCGCATTACCGCGACCGTTCAACAGGCTTTCCGCCTGAAACCGCGTTAGCAGCCCCTGAGAGACCAGATACTCGGCAAGCTCAGGTGGTTCTGCCTGTGGGTGCTTTTGCAAATAGTCCCAGGTTACTTTGTCCACGAGATGCCGATCCAGAACCTCACTGCGACGCAGGTCCCAAACGAACCACTCGCAGGCTCCCAATTGCTGTCCTGTCATAGCCTTGGTCCCTCAATGATCCATAAGCGGACGCACATTGCGCACACTTACCACTACCAGCGTGGCTCACAAAACCGATAAAGTCAAACTCATCGGCACAAGTTAGACGTGCGATTAAGGTCAGGCAAAAGTTTAGGTTGACATCAAAGCGAACATCAAACCACGTGGAATCGCTCAACCGGCATGGCGCCCAGCCTCGTTCTTCATTCCGTAAGATTCCTGGCGCTGCAGAGACAGGCTTGGTGGTGCGATGTTTGTGTTTCCCCATTGCCTCTATCTGGTGCCCAACAACAGGCAGAACTTTTGCAAGAGCGGCGTCTGGCGAGGTCTGGCCATCCGCAATAAGGGCACTACAGTGTCAGACACGACATGGCACAAACCGCGATAAATAAGCCGCGCGGAGGCATACGAGAGGGAGGTTGCCCGCACCACGATCGGGAAAAGGTCGAGAAGGGAAAACCTCCGCGCGGCTCTCAGTTGTGATGGACAATAGCAGCCAGGAGCGGATGCAAGGTTGCAGGAGCGACTTACTGAAGTTCATTCCAGTTGACCATTTCCCCGCCGGCACGTGTGCCCAGCGCTCGCCAAACGCTGATGCTGATGGCGTTACGGATTTGCCGCGTCGAGCCATCCATCAGCATCACATTCACTCCGCCGGGATGATAACTGCGAGAAGTAATGATCGCGTAAGTGGGGTTTGTCTGAGCATGCCCTTCTCTTGCCGAAGTGACATCTACGTCCTGACCGCTAAAAAGAACCTGCGTGTTCGGTGGCAAAGTGAAAGTTACGCCGGTCTGATGCACTCTACCGTCCACCCATTCTGTATGGCCGTTAGCGCGCAGGGAACCCCCGCTAACATAGCTCATGGCAGCACTAAGATCCGCTGGTGGCGGGACGTTGAGCGTGTTGGGATTACCGGTATCGCGTAAATAAGGCGTCCACGCCTTGACCTCGGCGAAGCCAACGGTGTTGCTGGTGCCGTCCAGAATCTCCGAAATTTGCCGCGGATAAGTATGGGAAAAGACACCGTCCCCGCTCAGTCCGCTAGGAGAATCATAGACAAACCAAACACCTAAATTTGCTCCGTAGTTGACAACGTAGTGGCGTTGTCCGGAGCTTTCCACGTGCTGCTGGTTTTTCCTGACCTCGGAAGGGCACACATAGATGGCTACGGGAACTTCCGTTACTTGCCAGTGAAATGGGTCCGAGTAAAGCTTCGAAAAATCAATTTGCCGATGCAGGTTATCCTGCTCTACGTAAGGCAACAGTCGGGCTTGCAGCGACCAATCGTCGGTAAAACTGCTAGCGGGGCGGATGATCATAACTGGCGGGAAAGAATCCAGCTGAGCGTGATGGTTATGCAATGCGATGCCGATTTGCTTGAGGTTGTTGAGACAGCGGGCCCGATTAGCGGCCTCACGAACACGCTGGATGGCGGGCAATAGCAACGCCATGAGCAGCCCGATGATGGCGATGACCACCAGCAGTTCGATGAGCGTGAATGCCCGGGGACGTGGGCAGCAAGTCGGGTGAAAACCTCGCAATTCGGTTGCAACCGCCTGCGCCTCAGCAGCCTCGCGCAGGGGCTTTTGCCAGAGTCCGGTAAGCACCCGGAAAATGCGGATGCGTTGCATTGGCGGCTCCTTTTTGCGTTCTGGCGACCTGGCTTTCGTTGACTCAGCCGAGAGGCCAATATGTTACTGAGACTCAGTCGCTTTTAGTGCAGGGTTAGCGATTGCGGTCAAAGGTGGCAAGAGGTCCTGCCAAAGTTTCTCTTGGCCAACTCCGTAACCATCTATCCAGCAAAGAGTTGTGGCGATGGTTGCCGCGCAAAAATTTGGAAAATTTTTTCCACGTTACTTCCTGCCGCTCAAAACGAGGCTTTAGTAGCAACAACCACATGGGGACCTGGGAATCATAACCCCATGCGGGGATGGTCAGCTAAAAGCGACCGCGTCTCCGTTCTTTGGCCGGCAGAATTTCCAGACAGGTAGTCCACCAGCCGGTCAATATGGTGGCGATGAACTCTTCAGGCAGCCTCGCCTGCCGCATTTCGGCGGCCAGTCGGTGATGGTCATACTCCACCGGCACAAACTCAATGCGCAGCTGCGAAGCCGCTTCCAGAAGGGCGTACCAGACCCGAGTTGTACCATCGTTCTCCGGTCGGCCGATCACACCGACATTGACAAAATGCCGCTCCGCGGTACTGCCGAGTTCTGCATTGCCCGGCAGGACTCGATGCCATTTCAAACCGGTATGCGTGGCGCAGATGACATCCGCCTGGTAGTTGTCGCATAGCCAGCACAGGAACGCCGTCGAGGTGGTGGATTCCCACAGGAATTCGTTGATTTTGCGTGGGCTGCCATGGCATAAGAGCAACCGATACCGGCCTAGTTCCAACCGCCGGTACATAGGCAGGGTTCCCAACCAGCGGCGATTCTCCGGGCTAGTGTGCTCATAAGTGTACTGATACGAGATGCGCGCGAAATAATTGTCCCGCGGATCGGTGTATCCGCACTGGCAATCGGGTAGGTCCAGGGCCAGCGACTGGTCGTAGTTGCCTTGAATGCACTGTACGCCGTAATCCCAGATGAGCGGGAAAACGCGATCGGGATGCGGACCGAAGGCGCCGAAATCGCCGAGACAGTAAATGGCATCTACCCCGCGTCGCCGAATATCTCGCAGAGCCGACTCCAGGGCGAGGTAGTTACTGTAAATGCCACCGAAGAGAGCTATACGTTCGGCCATTATGCTGCGTTCCCGAAATGTGGCGATTGTTGCAACGCTTACCAGTCGCGTTGCTGCTCGGAAGCATTGGCGCAGATGGCACCGTGGAGGTAACAGGTGTAGCAGGCCTGGTAGCGCAGTGCGAAGCCCCCCAGGCCGGAACTCAGGTCTTCACCGAGTCGGGCATCCTCGGCTTCCAACAGTATCGGGCAGACATAGACACCTCGGTCGGTGACCACGCGAGCATGACGGCACAGGAGTTGGTCGAGGTCGAAATCGTGCAGCATCTCGGGAGTCACCCGTTCGTCGGGCTGATAGGGGCGACCGCGCACGGCTTCGGCGCCAATGCGTAATAGCGGTAAGATTTTGACACGAGGCCGGCTGTACCCGTGGGCTTTTAACATCTCGACAAACCGGAAAAACAATTCATGCGGCGAGATGGATTCGTCCACGTGAGCAACGGTGATAATTGGCAAAAAGCCATGCTCCAGCAATTGCCGTATGCCCCGCAAGGTGCGTGCGAAAACTCCCTGACCGCGGATGGCATCGTTGCTGGCGGGGTCGAAACTGTCGAGGGAAACGCGGAATTCCAGGCTGTAAGGAGAGTTTGCCTCCGCATAGGCCAATTCGCGTAACCAGTCAGCGCGGAGCAGGGTGGCGTTGGTCAGGATGGTTACCGGGCCAAGTTCGAGTGTGCGACAAACGATCGGCACCAGTTCGGGGTGTAAGAATGGTTCGCCACCGGTGAAG
>Ga0272447_1001953_pt1 | contig 11908 bp, 8 predicted proteins | sample YNPCB0133_FD_194589 | JGI IMG/M metagenome (GOLD analysis project Ga0272447, IMG submission 194589) | Hot spring microbial mat communities from Yellowstone National Park, WY, United States - YNP-CB-013-3 | ecosystem: Environmental > Aquatic > Thermal springs > Hot (42-90C) > Sediment | place... | reverse complement strand
GGCCGCCGAAGGCGGCGGGGGTGGGGTGAGGCCCGGAGATGGGGTGAGGCCGGCCTGCTCCTGGGCGCGGCCGCGCTGACCAAACTGAGCGGCCTGCTCCTCTGGCCCTTCGCCGCCCTGGTGCTGGGGGTTTACCACGAAGACACAAAGACACAAGGTTTGAAAAATTTTTCTTTTGTGTCTTCGTGTCTTCGTGGTTTGGTCCTGACCTTCGGGGTGGCGCTGGCGGTCTGTGGCTGGTGGTATCTGCGCAACTGGCATCTCTACGGCGACCCTACCGGCCTTTCAGCCATGCTCCCGCTGGTGGGACACCGCGAGCCGGGATTCGGCCTGCGGGAACTTCTCCAGAGCGAAGCCAACCTGATCTGGATCTCCTACTGGGCCGTTTTCGGCTGGTTCAACCTGGCGTCGCCGCGCTGGGTCTATGGGGTGTACGGCCTGCTGGCGGCCCTTGGGGGCGCCGGACTGGTGCTTTTCGTGGCGCGGGCTGTCCGCCAGAAGCGCTGGAGCGACCTGACCGGGGCGGCCTACCTGGCCCTCTGGTCGCTGATCGCCGCGGTGGGGCTGATGCGCTGGACGCTGACCACGGGCGGCTCCCAGGGGCGGCTGCTCTATCCGGCCATTGGCGCGCACGCAACCCTGCTGGCCCTGGGATGGGCGCAACTGACCTCCGCGCGAGCGCGCCGCTGGCTTCTGGCGGCCCTGGGGGGAGTCCTGCTGGCCCTGGCCCTCTGGCTCCCCTTCGGGGTCATCCGGCCCGCCTATGCCCGTCCCGCGCCGCTCACGGCGGCGGAGGTGGCGGACCGGGTTTCGCAGCCGATGGACATCCGCTTCGGCGAGAGCATCCGTCTGCTGGGTTACCGGGTGGATGTGGAGGAGGTCCGCCCGGGCGACACCTTCTGGGTCACCCTCTGCTGGCAGGCGGAGGGGCCGGTGGCAGAGGACTACTTTGTCTCCCTCTCCCTGCTGACCGCCGACGGCCTGACCGCTGCCCAGAAGGTCACCCACCCTGGCCTGGGGACTTTCCCGACGTCCCTCTGGACCCCCGGGGTTGCCTTCTGCGATCGCTACCCCCTGACCGTGCGGGATACCGTCCCGACGACGGCGTCCGGCGTGCTGGCGGTGGGCCTGACGACTTTTACAGAACGGCTCGCGGTGTATAATAAGGACTGGCGATTGGGGGATACGTTCCAGTTTACTGGCCCCCGAATCGCCGTCCCGGATTCCGGACCGGCGCTGGACTACCGGTGGGGGCGGGAGGTTGCGCTGGTCGGTTACCGCCTGGAGCGGGCCGTGCTGGCGCCGAGGGAGGAAGTGGACCTGACCCTCTACTGGCGCGCGCTGGGGCCGCTGGAGGGTCCCCGCAGCGCGACGGTCCAGGTCCTGCGAGACGGCGGATACAAAATCGCCCAGACCGACGTCTCGTTGACTCCGGGGCCGCTGGGGGAGGTCTGGGCGGACCACCGGAGGATGACCCTGGCGGCGGATGCCCCGCCGGGGGTGTACGAACTCAAAGTGGCCGTCTACGACCCGACGGATGGAAAAGCACTCCCGGTCTACGGGCGCGGGTGGGCCCTCCCCGTCGGCGGCCTGCTCCCGCTGTGGGAAATACGGGTAGACGACAGACGATAGACGACAGACCACAGACCACAGACCACAGACGACGGACGACAATGGTCCGTGGTCTGGCCACCTGACAGTTTGGAATGGGACACAGATAAACACGGGTTTTACTGGTCAGCACGGATGAAAAATCCGTGAAAATCCGTACCATCCGTGCCTATCCGTGTCCTATTGAACGGGAAGCAGAAGTCAGACGGGTATTTACAGGTTAACAATCCGTGTCTATCCGTAATATCCGTGTGAATCCGTGTGCTGTCCAATCAAAAGTGTCAGGTAACCATGTCCGTGGTCCGTGGTCCGTGGTCAGTGGTCTGTGGTCTGTGGTCAGTGGTCAGTAGTCAGTGGTCAACGGTCAGAGGTCTATGGCTGAGGATTTGACTCCCCGACAACAGTGGATACTGGAACTGGTCATCCGGGAATTTGTCCAGACGGGCGTGCCGGTGGCGTCCCGGACGCTGGTGGAGAAGTATGGGCTGGACGTCAGCCCGGCGACGGTGCGCAACGAGATGGCGCGCCTGGAGGAGTTGGGGTACCTGACCCACCCCCACACTTCCGCCGGGCGCCAGCCGACGAATGAGGGATACCGGTATTTTGTAGAACGGTTGCTGCGGGAGACGGAGTTGCCGCTGGCGGAGCGGCGCACCATTGCCCACCAGTTCCAGCAGGTCCGGGACGACGTGGAGGAGTGGATGCCGCTGGCGGCGTCGGTGCTGGCGCGCACCACCCGCAGCGCGGCCCTGGTCACCGCGCCGCAGGCGGCCCGGCCCCGCTACCGGCACATGCAACTCATCTCCACCCAGGGCCGTCTGGTCCTGCTGGTGCTGGTCCTGCAGGGCGGCATGGTCCGGCAGCAGATGCTCACCCTGCCCGAACCGCTGCCACAGGAAGTGCTCAGCGAGGCGACGGACCGGCTGAACCAACTCTGCGCGGGCCTCACCGCCGACGAGATTGAGCCCCGCATCGGGAGCCTCCCGCTTCTGGAGGCGGACGTCGCCCGGCTGGTGGTGGGGATGATGCGGCGGGCCAGCACTGTCGCCCCCGATGAGATTTACCACGACGGGCTGAGCGAACTGTTCCAGGAGCCGGAATTCCAGGAGGGCCCGCACGCGCAGGGGGTGCTGCGGGTTATTGAGGAGCGGAGTTTCCTGGAGGCCATTCTGGCCCACGCGCTGGGCTCCACGGTGGGCAGCGTGCGGGTGATGATTGGCGGGGAGGGTCGCTTTGACGAACTGCGGGCCTGCAGCCTCATCCTCAGCCGCTACGGGGTGGCCGGACTGGCGACGGGCGCGCTGGGCGTGCTGGGCCCCACCCGCATGGGCTACGGGCGGGCCATCTCCGCCGTCCGCTTCGTGGCGGGTGTCCTCTCCGAACTGGTCTACGACGTCTTCGTCATTCGTACCGAGTCGGCACTTCCAGGAAGTACGGAGTGCGAAGTAGGGAGTACGGAAGAAGTACGAAGTAGGGAGTAGGGAGGCTGGTATGGCGGTAGAACGGCAAGAGCCAGTACCTGCAGAGGGAACCCCTCAAACCGGGATGACCGCTGAAGAGTCTGCCGCAGTTACAGCCGTGGAGCCGAAACCGGAGACATTGGAGGCCGAACTGGAGCAATTGCGCCAGGAACTGGAGGCGGCACGGGCCCAGGCGGCAGAGTATCTGGATGGCTGGCAGCGCACCCAGGCGGAGTTCGCCAACTACCGGAAGCGTCAGGAAGCGGAATTCGTGGAGCGGGTCCGCCTGAACAACGCCGTCCTCATCGCCCGAATCCTGCCCGTCCTGGACGACCTGGAGCGGGCGGTCCAGACTCTCCCGCCGGGCTTGCAGAGCCTCACCTGGGTGGAGGGCGTTTTCCTTATCAAGCGGAAACTGGAGGTCATCCTGGAGGCGGAGGGCCTGAAGCCCATAGAGACGGCGGGGAAGTTCTTTGACCCTCTCTACCACGAGGCGGTGACCTACGAGGACGTCCCCGGCTACGAGGAGGGACAGATTATCGGCGAGGTGCAGCGGGGGTACATGCTGGGCGACCGGGTCATCCGTCCCGCGCTGGTGCGGGTGGCCCGCGCGAGCCAGACAAATCAGTGAGGCGCTTGTAGCACAGGCCGCCAGGCCTGTATGCAGGCTGACAGCCTGCGCCACGCCGTCATAAACGCAAGAGGGTCGGTAATGGTGAGGAGTCTGTATGGGGAAGATTATCGGCATTGACCTGGGCACCACCAACTCCGTCTGCGCGGTGATGATGGGGGGAGAACCCGTTATCATCCCCAGCGCGGAGGGGGAGCGGCTCTTCCCGTCCGTCGTCGCCGTCAACCCCAAGACGGGGGAGCGGCTGGTGGGACAGGTCGCCAAACGGCAGGCCATCATCAATCCGGAGAATACCATCTTCTCCATCAAGCGCTTCATGGGCCGGAAGTTTGACGACCCGGAGGTCCAGCGGGCCCTTCAGGTCGTCCCCTACCGGGTCACCCCTGCCCCCAACGGCGACGTCCGGGTCTGGATGAACGGGCAGGAGTACGCCCCGCCGGAGATTTCGGCGATGATTCTGGCCAAAATCAAGGCCGACGCGGAGGCGTACCTGGGCGAGGCGGTCACTCAGGCCGTCATCACCGTCCCCGCCTACTTCAACGACAGCCAGCGGCAGGCGACGCGGGATGCCGGGAAGATTGCCGGGCTGGAGGTCCTGCGCATCATCAACGAGCCGACGGCCTCGGCGCTGGCCTACGGGCTGGGCGAGCACCGGGACGAACTCATCGCCGTCTACGACCTGGGCGGCGGCACGTTTGACATCTCCATCCTGGACGTGGGCGAGGGCGTCTTTGAGGTCCGGGCCACCAGCGGCGACACGTTTCTGGGCGGCGACGACTTTGACCGCCGCATCATAGACGACATCGCCGACGAATTCGCCCAGGAGCACGGGATAGACCTGCGCCGGGACCGGCAGGCGCTGCAGCGGTTGAAAGAAGCGGCGGAGAAGGCGAAGATAGAACTCTCGTCGGTTTTGGAGACGGAGATCAATCTCCCCTTTATTGCTGCTGACGCCTCCGGCCCCAAACACCTCCAGATACGCCTGACGCGGGCGAAACTGGAGGCATTGACGGAGGACCTCATCCTGCGGACGCTGGAGCCGTGCCGGCAGGCGCTGGCGGACGCGCGCCTGAGGCCCTCCGACATCGGGCAGGTCATCCTGGTGGGCGGGCAGACCCGGATGCCCGCGATCCAGCGCGTCGTCGCCGAATTCTTCGGGCGGGAGCCCCATCGGGGCGTCAATCCGGACGAGGTGGTGGCTCTGGGCGCGGCCATCCAGGCCGGCGTCCTGGGCGGAGAGGTGAAGGATATCCTCCTGCTGGACGTCACCCCACTGACGCTGAGCATTGAGACTCTGGGGGGCGTGGCAACGCCGCTCATTGAGCGGAACACCACCATCCCGGTCCGGCGCACCCAGATTTTCTCCACCGCCACCGACAACCAGACCCAGGTGCAGATTCATGTTGTCCAGGGGGAACGCCCGATGGCCGCCGACAACAAGAGCCTGGCCTACTTCATCCTGGACGGAATTCCCCCGGCCCCGCGCGGCGTCCCCCAGATTGAGGTCACTTTTGACATCAACGCCGACGGCATTCTCCATGTCTCGGCGCGGGACCGGGCGACGGGGCGGGAACAGAGCATGCAGGTGATCCCCTCCAGTGGGTTGAGTTCCGAGGAGGTGGAGCGGATGGTGCGGGACGCGGAGGCCCATCGGGAGGAGGACCGGCGGAAGAAGGAGTGGGCGGAAACCCGCAACGCGGCCGATGGCCTGATGTACTCGGCGAGAAAACTTCTCCAGGAGATGGGAGACCTGCTGTCCGACGCGGCCCGCCGTCGGATAGAGGAGAAAATCCAGGTTGTTCGGGGCGTGCTGGAAACGGGGGACATCCCCCGGGTCCGGCGAGCGATGGCGGAACTCTATCAGGCGATGGAGGAGGCAGGTGGGGCGGGCGTGCGCCCGCCGGATACGTCTACGGAGATGCCCGGGGCATCCTGACGAAAAGGACAGGCAAATATGGCAGAAACCTGGCGACTTCTGGATACAGGCGTACGAACAGCGGCCGAAAACATGGCCCTGGATGAGGTCGTGTTGACGGCGCGCAGCCGGGGAGTGGTACCGAACACCCTTCGCTTTCTGCAATTCTCGCCCCCCAGCGCGCTGGTCGGCTACCATCAGGCCGTGGAGCAAGAGATTCGCGTTCCCTTTTGCCGGGAGCGCGGCATTGAGATCAACCGGCGGCTGACGGGGGGAGGAGGACTGTATTTTGACGAGAGTCAATTGGGGTGGGAAATCATCGCTTCTCAGGATGATCCCCGCTTCCCCCGCCGCGTTGAACAACTCTATGAACGGATATGCCAGGGGGCCATCCGGGGCCTGGAAAAACTGGGAGTACGGGCCGCCTTCCGCCCCAAGAACGATATTGAAGTGAACGGCCGAAAAATCTCCGGCACGGGCGGCACCAGCATGGGCGGCGCTTTCCTGTTCCAGGGCACCCTTCTGGTGGACTTTGATGTGGAGACCATGCTCCGCGCCCTGCGGATCCCCACGGAGAAACTGAAGGACAAAGAGATTGCCTCGGTCAGAGAGCGGGTGACTTGTCTGGCATGGGAGTTGGGAGACGTTCCCCCGCTGGCGCACATCAAGGCGATGCTGGCGGAGGGGTTTGCTGAGATGTTCGGGATTCGCCTGGAGCCGGGGCCGTTGACCCCCTTTGAGGAAGAACTGCTGGCCCAGCGGTTGCCCTATTTTCAGTCGGACGAGTGGATTTACGGCATCCGCCGCCCCCTGGACCAGCGTCGTGAGGTGTGGGCCCTCTACAAAAGTCCCGGGGGGTTGATCCGTGCCTCCCTCATCGTCAGCGCGGGCCGCATCCGGGAAGTTCTGATCACGGGGGACTTTTTCGCTTATCCCCGCCGGGCCATTCTGGACCTGGAAGCACGGCTGAAGGGCGTCCCGGCCGACATAGAGGCAGTCCGTCCCGTCGTGGAGGAATTTTTGGGGAAGGGGAACGTCCAGATTCCCGGTGTCACTGCCGCCGACTTCCTGCGGACCATCCAGGAGGCCCTGGAAAAGACCACCTATACCCAGTATGGCCTGGCACCGAATGAAGCCAACTACGTCTTTTGTGTGGTCAAACCGCTGGCGGAAATCCAGCGATGCCAGGCATTGCTCCTGCCCTACTGTGCCAAATTGCCAGATTGCTCGTACCGCTACCAGGAGGGCTGTGACCGCTGCGGGGCATGTTGTATCGGCGAGGCGTATCAGTTGGCTGAGCAGTATGGCCTTACTCCCATTTCCATCCAGAATTTTGAGCACCTGGAGGAGACGCTGAAACGCCTGAAGAGAGAAGGGGCAGAGGCGTTTGTGGGGAGTTGTTGCGAGGCCTTTTACGCCAAACACCGGGACGACTTTGAGCGGATCGGTCTTCCGGGCATCCTGGTGGACGTGGACAGTACCACCTGTTACGACCTGGGCAAGGAGCACGATGCCTACGCGGGGAAATTCCAGAACCAGACGTACCTGAAAATGGAGTTGCTGGAGAAAGTCCTGGCACGGGTGAGCCCGAATGGCCGAACGGGTTGATGTGCTGGTCGTGGGAGCAGGGCCCGCCGGGTGCACAGCGGCCCGGGTGGCGGCCGGGCAGGGGGTGCGCGTTTTGGTCGTGGAGCGGCGGCCCACCGTCGGCCTGCCCGTGCAGTGTGCCGAATACGTACCCGCGCAGATTGTCGCGTCCGTTCCCCTGCCGGAGATGTGCATCGCTCAGCGCATCCGGCGGGTGCGCACCCATCTCCCGACGGGCGAAACGGTGGAGACCCCTGCTCCCGGCTACGTGCTCCATCGGGCCCTGTGGGACAAGATGCTGGCTGTGGCCGCCTGCCGCGCCGGCGCGGAAATCCGGACCTCCACCCGCGCGATGGAGCGCACGGAAAAGGGAGTCCTCGTTCGGCAAGGCGTTAAAATAACTGAAATCATCCCTCAGGTCATCATCGGCGCCGATGGCCCCCTCTCCACGGTGGGCCGCTGGATCGAGCAGGTCAATACCGAAGTCATAGACACTTTGCAGGTGGAAGTCGCGCTCCTGCCTTCTACGGCGGACGGCGAGAGGGAGTGCACCCAGGTTTACTTTGATCCCGTTTATCGGGGCGGGTACGGGTGGTTTTTCCCGAAGGGGGATACGGCCAACGTGGGGGTGGGAGTGAACCGGAAGTTGGGAGGCGACCCCGCTCAGGCGCTGGCCCACCTGCTGGACCGCCTCCAGATCCGACCCGGCGCCGTTCTGGGGCACACGGGCGGACCCGTGCCGTGCGGCGGTCCGTTGGACCGTCCGTGGGTAGGGGAGATTATCCTGGTGGGGGACGCGGCCGGGCACACCCATCCCATAACCGGCGCCGGTATCTTTGCTGCCGTTGTCGGAGGGACTCTTGCCGGCCAGGCGGCCGCCCGTGCTGTCCAGACGGGCGATCTGGCAGTACTGGAAGAGTACGAGAGAGAATGGACGTCGTTTATGGGCGGGCCGTTGCGCCACGCGTTGAGAAAACGGCGTTACCTGGACCAGCACTGGAGCGATGACCCTGGGGAATTGAGCGCGGCTCTCCGCAGGACCTGGATCGCGTTCAGGGAATACCGCCGGCCCGAACCCTGAGTGGATTTTTGCCACGAATTACACGAATTTACACGAATGAAAAGAAACAAAAGGTGACTGTCACCCGTCTTGACGCCTGACCTTGCGGGCATCGTGTGGTACGACACAAACGTAGCGCAGGCTGTCAGCCTGCATGCAGGCCTGGCGGCCTGCGCTACAGGGGCCTTTTACCGGTGTATTTTATGATGCCTGCCCAGAGGTCCCCCTGGTAGGTCATTACCGGAAGTCCTGTCATTCATCCACGGGAGGAGACATGGAAAGTCCCGAATATGTACAGATCAGTCAGGCGGCCGCGATGGCCCTGGGCTACCGGCCCGCGATGTTTCGCCGCAACGCTTATCTGACGGGGTTGAACCTCCTCGTGACGTACCCGGATGGATGTGTGGCCCGTTGTGCCTACTGTGGCCTTCACCGGGAGCGCCAGGTGCCTTCGGGGAAGCAGAAGACTTTCATCCGGGTGGATTGGCCGGTTTATCCGTTGGAGGATGTCATCGCGCGCCTGAACCGGGATGGCACTCAGTTGCGCCGGGTCTGCGTGGGGATGATCACCCACCGCCGCGCTTTTGACGACATGAATACGATTATCCGCCGCTTCCGTGAAGAGAGCGACCGTCCCATCTCGGCGCTAATCGCGCCGACTCTCATCCGTCTCCAGCAGTTAGAGGAGATTCAAAAGGCCGGGGCGGATATGGTGGGCATCGCCGTAGACGCCGCGACCTCGGAACTCTTTGACCGTTTTCGGGGCAAAGGCGTGGGGGGGCCCCATCGGTGGGAGCATTATTGGGCAGTCGTGGAGGAGGCGGTTCGGGTATTTGGCAGATATAAAGTGGGGGTCCATCTGATCGTTGGGCTGGGCGAGACGGAGCAAGAGATGATCGCCACCATCCAGCGGGCTCACGACATCGGGGCTCACACCCATCTGTTTTCGTTCTTCCCGGAGGGCGGGTCGCTGATGGAACAACATCCTCAACCGTCCTACGGCCATTACCGACGGGTCCAGTTGGCCCGCTATATCATCAACCAGAATTACGGGCGGTATGAGCAGATGGATTTCAACGAGGCGGGACAGGTGGTCGGGTTTGGCGTTCCCACTGCCGATTTGATCCGGTACGGCGAGCCTTTTATGACCTCCGGGTGCCCCGGCCCCGACGGCCGCGTGGCCTGCAACCGGCCTTTCGGCAACGAGCGCGCGGGACAGCCTCTCCGAAACTACCCGTTTCCCCCCGAACCGGAAGACGTGGAACTGATCCGCTACCAGTTGCGGGAGTACGGAGAAAGGGATTGAGCGCAGCGGAATCTCTCTTTCACCAACCCTGGGAGGAATTGCAGAGGGCGGCCTGGGCGGTACGTCAGCAGCACCATCCGCCAGTTGTTCACATAGCGGTTCCCGGCGTCAAGCGATACGAAACCGAACACTATCGCAATACCCCCCACCGCTTTGCCAACATCAGCCTGACCGGGGAGCGCTGCGCTCTGCAGTGTGAACATTGCCGGGGGCAACTCCTGAAGGGGATGATCCCCGTCCGCCACCCCCAGGCGCTGGTCGCTCTGGGCCGGAGACTGGTGGAACAAGGATGCGAGGGAGTGCTGATCAGCGGTGGGGCGGATACCGACGGAGCGGTTCCTATCCTGCCCTATCTGGACGCCATCGCCCGCCTCAAGGAATGGGGACTGCAAGTGATTGTGCATACGGGCCTGCCGGATCGGAAGACGGTGGAAGGGTTGAAATCTGTCGGCGTGGACCAGGTGCTCTTTGACTTCGTCGGCGACGAGACGACCATTCGTGAGGTCCTTCACCTTCCGTATTCGCCCGCTGATTATGCCGAAGCGCTGAGGTCGCTGCGCGAGGCGGGAGTGCGGGTCGCCCCGCACATAGTGATTGGGCTCTACTATGGCCAGATGCGCGGGGAACTGGCGGCCCTGGAAGCGGTCAGCCGTATCGGCGCGGACGTCCTGGTCCTGGTGGTCCTGCGCCCGCTTCCCCATACGCCGATGGCGGGTCTCCCCGCAGTGGAGCCGGAGACGGTGGGACGGCTTGCGGCTGTGGCCCGTTTGCTGAACCCCACCCTTCCCCTCACCCTGGGCTGTGCCCGACCCGCTGGCCCAACCGGAGCGGAGATGGAGCGGCGTGCTCTCCTGGCGGGCGTTAATCGGATTGCTTACCCGAATCCGGCCACCATCCAATTGGCTGGCGAACTGGGGCTTCATGTCTCCTTTGTGGAGCGATGTTGTACACTATGAACAGCAGACGGGACTACTACGACATTCTGGGCGTGAGCCGAAACGCCACCCAGGACGAGATCAAACGGGCCTACCGGCAACTGGCCCGCAAGTATCACCCCGACGTCTCCACAGAGCCAGACGCCGAGGCCCGCTTTAAAGAAATCAACGAGGCCTACCAGGTTCTCTCGGACCCGGAAAAGCGGGCCGCGTACGACCGCTTCGGCTATGCCGGGGCGCCGGGGGTCGGGTTTGACTTCGGTTTCCGTGACCCCTTTGAGATTTTTGAAGAAGTTTTCGGGGTGGATTTCGGCTTCCGGACCGGCCGTCGGCGGGGGCCGCGTCGGGGGGCGGACCTGCGCTACGACCTGCGGCTGCGGTTTGAGGAGGCCGTCTTCGGCTGCCAGAAGGAGATAGAGATCACCCGCATGGAGACCTGTCCTGAGTGTCGGGGGAGCGGAGCCGCGCCGGGCACGACCCCCGTCCGCTGCGCCACCTGCGGCGGCACCGGACAGGTCCGGCAGGTCCAGCGCACCATTTTTGGCTCGTTTGTCAACGTCATCACCTGCCCGGCCTGCGGTGGCGCGGGGGAGGTTGTCGCCACTCCATGTTCGCGGTGTGAAGGGCAGGGCAGAGTGCACGTCGTCCGGAAATTGACGGTCAACATCCCCGCCGGAGTGGATACGGGCACCCAGGTCCGGCTGGCGGGCGAAGGAGAGCCGGGGGAGCGAGGCGGACCGCCGGGGAACCTCTACGTCGTCCTGGAGGTGGAGCCGCATCCCTACTTCCGGCGCAACGGCGATGACCTTCTGGTGGAACTGAGCGTCAACGTTGCCCAGGCCGCCCTGGGCGCGCGGGTCACCATTCCCACGCTGGAGGGGGAGGAGCAGATAGACATTCCGCCCGGCACCCAGACCGGCGCCATCTTCCGCCTGCGCGGGCGGGGGGTGCCCCACCTGCGGCGGGAGGGCCGGGGCGACCTCCTGGTCCTGACGCGGGTGGAGGTTCCGACCAAACTGACCCGTGAGCAGCGGGAACTCTTCCAGAAACTGGCAGAGACGCTGGGGGGGGAGTCGGTCGTGGAGGTACGCCCGCCGACCTTCCTGGAACGGTTGCGGGAAGCGCTGGGGCTGTGATGAGCCGTCAGCCGGTAGCCGTCAGCAGTCAGCCGGTAGCTGTCAGTTGTTAGCCGTCAGTTGTTAGCCGTCAGTTGTTAGCGGTCGGTAGCATTGGTCATTGGTCATTTTGTCTGTCAAGTCTCTTAAAATCGTACCGGGGGCAGAAGCCCAAAGTCCTGAAAAACCGTACCTCCAGAGTGCCGTAACGGCTGAGACTGGCTGCGCTCACCGGCTTTTATTAACCCTTCACCCCCCTTGATCCCCCCTCTCCCCTTGGCCTTACGG
>Ga0272447_1001950_pt1 | contig 11916 bp, 10 predicted proteins | sample YNPCB0133_FD_194589 | JGI IMG/M metagenome (GOLD analysis project Ga0272447, IMG submission 194589) | Hot spring microbial mat communities from Yellowstone National Park, WY, United States - YNP-CB-013-3 | ecosystem: Environmental > Aquatic > Thermal springs > Hot (42-90C) > Sediment | place... | reverse complement strand
GAACGCTATTCCCATTACGTGCAGTGGTGGCAGGAATTACAGGCTTTATGGGAAGTCAAACAAAGCCAAGGTCGCTGTGATATTGGGGTGAAATATAAAGCGGAAGAAATGGGTCGTTTGCGCAGTGAACCCAAGCTCGCTCGCCATAAATACCGCAGTCTTTCTCGCCGTCGCCAACACCAAGAACTCGACTTATTACTGGCGGATGAGGATTAGGTAAACATCGTGCGGGCAGCCACAGTTATCTTTCCCGATCAATTATTTGCAGCCCATCCCGGATTACACCCTGACCGTCCGGTTCTTTGGTACAAGAGCAACTGTTTTTTCGGGACTACTTTTATCCGGCGAAGTTTCATCAAAAAAAACTGGCTCTCCACCGTGCCAGTATGCAGGTCTATGACCAGTACTTAATACTTAAAAAGTCAAGGCTATCATGTTGTTTATATAAACTATCAGTGCGACCCCCGGATGGAGTATTTATTCCAGCCGCTGCGAACCTGGCACATCCAAGTGATCTCTATTGCCGAATTGGTAGATAATATCCTGACCAAAAGGCTAAACCAATGGTGCCATGTACATCAGATAAAAATCGTCGAACTCCCTACTCCTAAATTTCTCACGCCCTGGGATTGGTTTCAGGAGCAATTACCCCCGCAACCACTTTACTCTTTGACCAAGTTTGACATTGCCCAACGTCGGCGATTGCGTATTTTGGTAGAGGGGGGAAACCCATCGGCGGCAAATGGAGCTGTGACCCAGACAATCGCAAAAAACTACCCAAAAATATTTCGGTTCCCCCAGTGACTTGGCCGTTCCCGAATACCTATGTGGCAGATGCTCAAGACTACGTAGCCAAACACAGAGGGATAGCTTGGTAGCCCCGTACTTTAGTACGGGGAGGAAAAGCCCGCAAGCGACTTTAGTCGCTCTGTGCTAAACTATACTTGGTCGCCATCCTTGGTGAAAAACCCAATCGGCGACAGTTGTTACAAGTAAGCAGAACCTTGGGGCTTTGCCTCCAGGAACTGTGTAGAGGCGGTTTGCTCACGCCTTTACGAGTCCGTTTGTGGACTGCGTAAGGATCCCCCACCTTTAGGTGGTGGGAGTGTCAATTTCCCGACCATTGGGGCACGGTCACCGATTTTCACTACCCGGTCACCCACACGGAAGCGGCCAACTGGCTCCAGGATTTTCTCACCCAACGGTTGGCTTTCTTTGGCGACGCCGATGTTGAAGATCGGGTTACTGACACCCAAACAGGTCATCCAGGCCACGTTAGCTTGTAGGGGTGTGGGGGTAGCTAAGCCCCGCAGTGTACCTGTAGCGTCAGTGCCGGGATACAGATACCCCCACATGGTGTATAGTGGGAGTAGTTGTACAAAGCGGCTTTTTGCCGGAATCTGGTGCAACGACGCGGTAGGGCATTCCGTGTCTGCGCGTGGAGGGTTCTTGCGAAGGCTCCCCGATGAAGCGCGAAGCCCACGCTGTACCTGTAGGGTCAGCGATGGGAGTATGTCACGCCGCTACTCCTAGCTTGTCTTGCCCTATAATGGGATCAAAGATTCTATATCACATGCGCGAAGGAGAGCGATGGACTTCTTACCCCAAATTGACTGGCGGCTTGTGGTGGTGCTTGGGCCAGTAATTGTAGCAGTTAGTTGGGCTGTCTATAACATTGCCGGACCTGCCCTTCAGCAGTGGCAACGGATGAACCGTAAGGCCTAGGCATTTCCCCGCAATGTGTCCACCTAAAACTGGGTTCAAAGCCCCGTCTTACAGGTTATTTCTCATTTGTATATTTATTCGTAGTAAGGTTACAGCTAGGCTGGCGGTGGACTAGTGTTTGTCAGTTGTTTCATTACCCGTTAGCAATGAATCAGTAAACTAGGGATTATGCTCAACCGTCACCGTGGGTTGAGGAAAGTCCCCAAGGCGTTTGTAAACCGTCCTTGAGGTTCGGGTTAGGGGTTTTTTGAACAGGAAGACTTAGGAAGGCCCCAGGTTTGAGTCAGGGGAAGTTGACGCATGACTACTAATGATTGGACGGATCGGATGGCTGGGCCGGTGGTTCGCTAGCAATGGGTCGCAGGAATAGAGCCAGTGTGATGTTGGCGACATCGGTGCTGGTGACGTCTAGGGTGTAGGTGCCTGCTACGGTGGGCCGAGCTGTGCAGTACAAAGCTTGGGTTGCCAGTACCCGACCTTCTGGAGTGCGGCAGGTGAGGGTTGCCATGCCCGTACTCCGCAATTCCACCAGCAATTCCTGATCGGGGGGAGCGGTGAACAAAAATCGTTTCCCCTGAGTGGGACTAATGCGGGCAGTCACCTCGGTTTGGGTGGCTCCTTCCGGCAGGGTAATGGGTGTGGCCTCGAGGGTGGGGGTGGCAGGCGGCAGGGCACTTAGGAGCACTTTCAAATCATACGTCTGTTGGCGGGTGGTGGGGTTGCGCACCTGTACCTGGTACTTGCCCGGTGCAATCCTATCTCGCCATTGTTTCCCCAGGGGAATGGTTTGGTTATCTGGGGTCACAAGGGTGGCGGTCAGGCCATCGCCGCTGAAGGTGAGGGTAAGTTGTTGCGGGGCAGTGGTGGTAAAGGTGTACACCTGGGTTTGGGCTGGGGCGAGGGTGTGGTTGAGGTGGCTTTCTACCCCCACTTGCAAGGGCAGGAACACGGGTGGCAGATTGACGACGGTAGGGGTTGGTGATGGTGTGATCTCAGGCTGAGGCGTAGGGGAAGCAACCGGCTGTTCCCAGGTGGGGGGCGCAGGCGGGCGACGCACCAACCAACTGACCACCAACCATGACAGGGTACCCGTCACCAGGACAAACACCACGCTGACCAATGCCAGAGCCAGTGGGCTGTCCCAAAGGCTGGGTTTGGGGACGCTCAAGGGGGCGGGTTTGGCCGCATACACCGGAGCTGGGGCGGGTGGAGTGAGGGGAGGACGTGCCACAACCGTTGGCAGACTGGTCACTGGGGGCAATTCCGGGCTGGTGACACTGGGTGTTTCTCCTAAGGCTTTCAGCACTTCCTTGGCCGAGGCATAGCGGTCGCCGGGACGGTGGCTGAGCATTTTTTGTAAAACGCTGGCGAAATGGGGGTTGAGGGTGACGTACTGCTGCCAGCGCCAGGTCAAGGTCTGGTCATCGTACATCTCTTGGGGTTCCCGCCCCGTGAGCAGCACTAAGGCTGTGACCGCCAGGGTGTACAGGTCGCTGGCCGGATAGACCCGTCCCGTTTGCAACTGTTCGGAGGGGGCATAGCCGAATTTGCCAACGGAAGTAGCTCCCGATGTGGGGGCCGGTTGCAACTGACTGGCAATATCTTTGACGACACCGAAATCAATCAGAACGGGCATTTGGTCCTTTTCCCGCAGCATCAGGTTATCGGGGGAAATGTCGCGGTGGATCACGCCGCAACTGTGGATGTAGTCCAACACGGGCAGGACCTTCAACAGCAGGTCATGGACTTCGCTTTCACTGAAGGTTTGCTGGCGGCGCAGACGTTCGGCAAGTAGGGTACGATAATTTTTCCCTTCTACGTAATCCTGCACCAAAAATAACCGCTGCTCCTGCTCAAAGAAGGCGTGGAATTGGGGGATTTGCGGGTGCCGCAGTTGGTACAAAACCGTTGCTTCCCGCCTGAATAATTCCTTGGCTTTTTGGATTTGCTGGGGTTCCCCCCGGGCAGGCACAAATTCCTTGAGGACGCAGTATTCATCAAAGCGGTTCTGATCCTGAGCTAAATAGGTACGCCCAAATCCCCCTTGCCCCAATACCCGCACAATGCGGTACCGATTTTGTAAAACCGTATGGGTGGTCAACGGGGGACGCATTTCCTCACAAATACCTGACAAATAACGAATAGCTCGAGTTAGTTTTAGTTTAATGCCTCGGAGCCAGACTGTTTGGTGATGGGGGCAGAACAGTGGGCCAGAATGGCTTGGGCAGCGCGTTGGGCGGCACCGGGAGCACCCAGGGCCTGGCGCAATTCCTGGTACTGTTGGCGCATGGGCGCGGGGTTGTGCAAGTAGGTCAGGGCCAGTTGCGTTAACCGTTGGGGTTCCGCCTGATCCTGTAGTAATTCAGGGATGATTTCCCGCATCACCACCAGATTCACCGGCGACATAAAGGGGATGTGAAAGCGCAGCACATGACGCGCCAACCAAGCCGTGACCGGACTCACCCGGTAGATCACCACCTGGGGCACATCCAACAGGGCCGTTTCCAGATTGACCGTTCCCGATTTGGCCAGCGCCAGATCAGCAGCGGCAATCACCCGTCGCGCCGGTTCGGTGACCACGTGGACACGCAGGTTATACTTGCGTATCTCCGGTTCTACATACTCCCGATACTGGGGCAGCGCCAGGGGCAACCAAAACTCCAACTCCGGGTGATGCTGGTGTAGTCGGTGCGCCGTTTGGGCCAGTACCGGCCACAGATACCGGAATTCCTGACGCCGGGAAGCAGGTAGGAGAGCGACCATTTTTTGCGTGGGGGCAATGCCCAGGGTTTGGCGGGCCTGGGCGCGGGATTCGGCTGTCGCCAGGTCATCAACCAAAGGATGCCCCACCCATTCCACACAGGGAACCCCCACTTTTTGGTAGTACTCGGCCTCTTGGGGAAACACGGCCAATACCTGGTCAATCAAAGCGACAATGCGCCGAGTATGGGCGGTGGGCCAGACCCACTCCTGGGGGGCAATGTAATAAATCAGGGGACAACCCCAAGGTTTACACATTTGCGCCAGCGGCAAATTAAACCCCACGTAGTCAATCAACACCACCACATCCGGGGGATGGGCTGCCAAGGTACGGCGTATCCGGTGCAACAGGCGTAGGGTAGGCCATATCAAGGGCAAGTGTTCCACCAGGCCAATCGAACCCAGGTGCGTGGTGTTGGCCAGTAAGGTGGCTCCCGCCTGCGCCATCCGTTCCCCGCCAATGGCCAGCAGCTCCACATCCGGTCGCAGGTGACGCAAGGCCCGCACCAGCAATGCCCCCTGCACATCCCCGGACACTTCCCCCGTACTAATCAGAATCCTCGGCACGCTGTCTGCTTCCTGGAATGGGTCCCCGCCGACCGGGTGCTTGGGATTCCACCAAAAACTGATGCAAATGCCGCAGGGTTTCGTATCGGTCGGTCAAGGGTTGGAGTTGTTCGAGGGCTTGGGACAGGGTTAACCCCGAACGATACAGGAGACGAAACGCCCGTTTGAGGGCCTGACCTTCTTCCCCCTGCGCCAGTCCAGCCCGCTGCAACCCCACCCGGTTGAGCAACCGCACCCGTGCCGGATTCCCCTCCACCAACATATAGGGCGGCACATCCCGGTCAATGCGACTCATGCCCCCCACCATTGCCAAGCGACCAATCCGCACAAATTGATGCACCCCCAACACCCCGCCAATCGTTGCCCGGGACTCAATATGTACATGCCCCGCCAGCGACACCCCGTTGGCAATCACAATCGAATTTTCCAACACGCAATTGTGCGCCACGTGGACATAGGCCATCAGGAGATTGTGATTACCCACCACCGTTTCCTCGCCCGCCCCTGTGGCCCGATTGATGGTGACGTACTCCCGAATCAAATTGTTATCCCCAATCCGCACCCGTGACGGGGACCCATCGTACTTCAAATCCTGGGGTTCCAGACCAATGACCGCTCCCGGAAAAATCTGATTCCCCGCCCCAATTTCCGTGTCCCCATCAATCACCACATGCGCCCCAATCACCGTCCCCGGCCCGATTTTGACCCGCTCGCCGATCACCGCATAGGGGCCGATACGCACGGTAGGGTGAATCTGCGCTCCCGGATGAATTACCGCCGTTGCATGGGCTAGGGTCACAGCCACCTCAGATATCCCCTCGTTAAAATCATACCCGTCACCGGCCGGATTGTCCCCCTGCCCCAGTGAGTTCCCCCGACCAAAGGGGCGGTTGACTCTGTTGCAAAGCCCGAATGATCCGGTGATTGGCCCGGGGAAACGGATAACGGCCCAAATCCGCCACCTCCACCCAAGCATAGGCCTGACACCCCCGCAACTGGGGCGTACCCCCCTGGTAAAACGCATGATGCACCACCAACGTCACCCGCATATGGGTATAGCGGTGATTCACCGTGATCAAGTGCTCCCCCACCCGAACGGTCAGCCCCAACTCCTCAGCAATTTCCCGGCGGATGGCATCCGGCACCGACTCCCCCGGCTCCACCTTACCCCCTGGAAATTCCCACAAATTCGCCAATAACCCCGTACTGGGCCGCTGGTCAATCAACACCTGCCCCTGGGCGTTCCAAATCACCCCCACCCCAATTATGTAATGGGGAATGGCTTTGGCCGGTTCCCGCACCGGCAGATTCTGTTGCTGGTGGGTTTGCGCACCCCTACACCGCTCCTGCCAAGGACAACGCCCACATTGGGGGTTCTGGGGTAAACACACCGTCGCCCCCAAATCCAGCAACGCCTGGTTAAACCGACCCGGCTGCACCGGATCAAGCAACTGCTGGGCATAATCCCAAAGCACCTTCTGGTTGCGGCGGGGGGGCGTGGTCAGGGCCAACACACGACTCAACACCCGCTGGACATTCCCATCCAAAATGGGCGTTGGCAGATTGAACCCATGACTGAGAATCCCCCCTGCGGTCGTGCGACCAATCCCCGGCAACCGGGTCAACACCGCCACATCCTGGGGAATTTGCCCCCCGTACTCCCGCATGATGATCTGGCAGGTTTGGTGCAGATAGGCAGCCCGCCGATAATACCCCAAACCTTCCCACAGCTTGAAAATATCCTGCCGTTGCGCTTGGGCACAGTCTGCCAACGTAGGCCATCGCTCCAGCCAGCGGTGGTAATAGGGAATGACCGTAGCCACCTGGGTTTGCTGCAACATGAACTCCGATACCAGGATGGCATAGGGGTCACGGGTACGCCGCCAGGGCAAATCCCGGCCATGCACTGCGTACCAGTTCAACAGTTGGGTGCGAAACCATTGCCAATCGGTCAACCCAGTCAGCGAGAGTCTTTGATCTGGGAACGCCATTCCTGTAACTGCTGCGCCACCACCTCCCGGCCACCCAGACCAAAGGCAATCGCTATGGCAATCGCCACCGCCCCAAACAGCAACCCAAACGCCAGATTCACAATATCTGCCGCTATACCCATCTGACGCAACGCCATTGCCCCCACAAACGCCAACAACGTAATCCGCGTGCCATGCGCCAACAGACGGGCTTGGGGCGTACCTCCATTGGCAATCAAGCGAAACACCCAATTAGCCAAATACAACCCCACCGCCAGCACCAATAGCCCCACCAACACCTGACCAAAAATCACCAACAAACCCGTCATCACCGCCGTCAAGGTGGGGATTTCCAACACCTCCGTCGCTGCAATCGCCGCCAACAGCAGCGTACCCCCCAGCACCACCAAACCCATCACCTGTGCAGGCGTTTTTTGGGATTCCGACGGCGCTGGCACACCCAAAGCCTGCACGACCTGATTAAAGCCCACCTGGGTCAGCAAATTCGCCACCCAATCCCCCACGAACCAACCCGTCACATAGGCCACCAGCATAATAATCCCTGCCGTAAACACCCGAGGCAACGCCGTCGAGATGGTATTGAGCATCGCCACCGCCGGGTCCGAAACCGCCCGAATTTCCAAAGCCTCCAACGCCGCCACCACCGTGGGGATCAAAATCAGCACATAGACCACCGCACCGCCAAAACTCGATAACCGCAACTGACCCGCCTCCCCCGACGGTAACCCCAACGCTTGCCCCAGCCGATCCGCTCCCGCTGTAGCCAGCAGATTGGTGGTGATCCCCCGCACCAAACGAGCCACCAGCCAACCCACCAGACCGATCAAACCCGCCTTAAAAATCCGGGGCAACGCCGACAGCAATTCATTCAAAAGATTCTGTACTGGCTGCAATGGCCCCTGCAACTGCAACGTGTCCAGAATCAGCGGCAAGAAAAATAGCAGTATAAACCAATACAAAACCGTTCCCACCGTCTCACCCATCGTCACCGGCACGGGTTCCCCTTCTGCCCGTGGTACCGTTGCCACTGCTTGATTCATGCGCAACGAAGTCGCCAGCCGCACCACCACCAACTTGGTCACCGTTGCCACCGCCCAAGCAATCAGGGCCAAAATCAGCCCGCCCAACAACTTCGGCGCATAGGCAAACACTTCGTTCAATAGCTGGGTCAAGGGTTGGGAAACGCCAGTCAATTTGAGCACATCCAAGGCCCCGACCAGCCCCAGCACCAGCACCAACCAAAAAATAATTTGTCCTACCAACTTACCTGCTTGGATCGGGGTCTCCGCCGTGCCGGAAATCAACTCTGAAAGCCGAGTGTCAACCCCCGTCCGCTTCAAAATATTCTGACTAATACCCGATAGGCAATATGGCCGCAATCCAAGCAATAATAAAAATTCCCAGCGCCCCCATCAAATTCAACAAAAATGGCGCCAAACGCTCCCAATTTATAGGAATCAAACCATTCATCGTTCCGGTTTGCGCTAAAACTGTTTCCCCCAGTAGCGGTGCAGGATAGGACATGATGACTCCCTCACATCGCAGCGTAATCAAAGTCTGACAAAAGCCAAGCGTATTGTACCACCTCCCGGTTGCATAACCACGCCCGGGTTGTTTGAGTGGGATTACTTTTTCTTACGGATTCTTACGGAAACTGACCATTTCCAGGTGAGAGAGCGATAGAAACCTATGCCTCTGATACACCCACTCTGGCAGCCCGTCCCAAAAATTGCCCAATCCGTTCACTCATCTGCGGTGGGGTCAGCCCCAAATCCGCCTTCGATTCCTCCGGTTTAGCGTGTTCCACCAATATATCCGGCACCCCTAGCCGTAGGATGGGGAGCGTCAACCCCGCATCCAACAACGCTTCCGCCACCGCACTGCCAAAACCACCCGGCAAGCAGCCCTCTTCTAGGGTCACGACCCGGCCTATCTCCCGTGCCAGGGGCAAAATCAACTCCGTATCCAAAGGCTTAGCAAACCGGGCATTGATCACCGCCGCATCAATCCCATGCTCCTTGAGCAGTTCCGCCGTCTGCATCGCTGGAATCACCATCGAACCGTAGGCCACCAGCAGGACATCCCGTCCGTGCCGCAACAACTCCCCTTTCCCAATCGGCAGCGGTTCCCAGCCCTCCTCCATCAACGGCACCCCATAGCCATCCCCCCGGGGATAGCGCACCGCAATCGGCCCTTCCGTGTACTGAATCCCAGTCACAATCATGCGCTGCAATTCCGCCTCATCCTTAGGCGCCATCAACACCATATGGGGCAGACACCGCAAATAAGCAATGTCATACATCCCCTGGTGGGTTGGCCCATCCGCTCCCACAATCCCTGCCCGATCCATACAGAAAAACACCGGCAATTTCTGAATGCACACATCATGCACAATCTGGTCAAACGCCCGCTGCAAAAAGGTCGAATAAATGGCCACCACCGGTCGCATCCCCTCACAGGCCATCCCCGCAGCCAACGTCACAGCGTGCTGTTCTGCGATGCCCACATCAATATATTGCTTGGGGCACTGTTTTTGCAGAATATCCAGGCCCGTCCCCGTTGCCATCGCCGCCGTAATACCCACAATTTTCGGGTTGTCCTGCGCCAGGCGCGTCAACGTCTGCCCAAACACCTTGGAGTAACTGGGGGGCTTCGGTTTACTTGCTGGCTTGGGTTTGCCCGTCACCAGGTCAAAGGCATTTTGGGCGTGATACCCTACCTGGTCCTGCTCCGCCACCGCATAACCTTTACCTTTAACCGTAACCACATGCACCAGTACCGGCCCACAGATTTGGTGCGCCTGCTGAAAGGTATCAATCAACTCCGCAAGATTATGTCCATCCACCGGCCCAAAATACGTAAACCCCAATTCCTCAAAAACCGCCCCCACCTTTGGCACCGTCAGGCGTTTCATCCCCTCTTTCATATTGCGTGCCAGGGCCTCATCTACAAAGGGCAAATGCTTAAATTGCTCCTCCAAATTTTCCGTCAAAAACTGCACAGGCGGGCTATGGCGCAACTTATTCAGATAGCGGGGAATCGCCCCCACATTGGGCGAAATGGACATCTCATTGTCATTCAACACCACCAACAACCGGGTTTTGGGTAAATGCCCCGCATGGTTAATCGCCTCCAATGCCATGCCCCCTGTGAGCGCCCCATCTCCAATGATGGCCACCACCTTAAAATCTTCCCCCCGCATATCCCGGGCAATCGCCATCCCCAACGCCGCCGAAATACTGGTAGAGGCATGACCCGCCCCGAAATGGTCAAACCGACTCTCTGAACGCTTCAGATAACCCGCAATCCCGTTTTTTTGGCGCAGGGTATGGAACTGGTGATACCGCCCGGTAATGATTTTGTGCGGATACGCCTGGTGCCCCACATCCCAAACCACCTTATCCCGATCCAGGTCCAGCGTCTGGTACAAGCCCAGGGTGAGTTCCACCACCCCCAACCCCGGACCCAGATGCCCCCCCGTCACTGCCACCGTTTGCAGATGCTTTTCCCGAATTTGCCGGGCAATGGCTTCCAATTCTGGGATGGACAAGCCATGTAGCTGGTTCGGATGAGTAATTTCGCTCAGATGCACCCGTTCAACTCCTTTGTGGCAACGAGACTACTGACATCACCGCCGGGGATGCCCCACCACCCTCCGCTGGGAAGGTTTCTGTCCTATGGTAACTTAGCATGTCTAACCTTGGATCATGATGCACTATACCGTCAACCCCCAGACACCCCCCCTGCTCAAGAGTAAACGAGGAGTTTAAATTCTGAAAACCTTTATTCGTAAATGTTTGAGCGACATCTAACACTGTGGTTCAGTCTTGGTTACTCCTGAGAACCTCTATTAATTGACTTTTGAGCTGATGGCTCAATCAGAATAAGCTAGGAAGGTTTCTTCCCGGTATTAGAAACAGCATATAGCAATCTTAATTTGATTTACAAACTTTGGATGGGTTATACTCATCAGCAAAAGCGTGAGAACACAGTTGAGGGCTAAGAATCTGGACATGCACCAAATCAGAAACAGTCACTCTTTTGGAAGAATTTATCTAGGATACTTCTGATGCGATGGAACTGACATGCGCCTGGGCAGCGAGAATGGCTATAGAAGGTAAACCTTACGGCGAGATTGCGAAATGATGAAGTGTCTATAAGTCATTTATTACGCGCTGGAAACAAGAATTCTATGAGCGAGGTATTGCCAGACTTAAATCAGTTATTAGGGTAGAAAAGGCGACCTATTAAAAGCAGAAAGAAATGATTAACTGGCTAAAAACAAAGAATTACTGGAGTTGAGATGAGTCAATAGTGGCCCACCACAAAGCACAAGAAATAAAGAATATCCTTCCTTAGTAAACCGAAGCAAAGAACAGAAGGTGGAAGTTAACTTATATTTTTATTTTATTTGCGTTTGCGCCTAATTGCCCTAAGCAAGATAATGCTGAAGATGTATAGCTACATGGCAAGAATTTTTTTGAGGTGTTTTTGGTACTTACTTAGGTCTTTCTCCATTGCCAAATAGCTATTTAATTTCGCTTTAAGTCGTCAGAAATTTACTTTCCCCTAAGGTCGACAAATCAAGTATTTTGTAAGATGATAATGGGCGTGGTGAGTAGGAGTTGGTAGAGGCGATTCTCCTAGCGGAAACGCTAAGGCGATGGTAGGGATTCCTCACTTTGGAGCAAGTACTCAAGGTGCTACTCTAGCCCGGAACTACGGCGAGATAACAGCTGAACTCACCCGCCACCAGTTATTTTAGATTAATGAGCAGAGTATAGCATTAGGTCGGGTGCAGTGATTTGTTATATTGTGTGAATTTTTTACCAATTACCTCCGCTACCGACCGACCCCAGCACCCCTTCACCAA
>Ga0272447_1001948_pt1 | contig 11929 bp, 13 predicted proteins | sample YNPCB0133_FD_194589 | JGI IMG/M metagenome (GOLD analysis project Ga0272447, IMG submission 194589) | Hot spring microbial mat communities from Yellowstone National Park, WY, United States - YNP-CB-013-3 | ecosystem: Environmental > Aquatic > Thermal springs > Hot (42-90C) > Sediment | place... | reverse complement strand
GCTCGCCCGCGTCGCGAATGCCGTTGCGGTTGCGGTCATGGAACACCACGCCTGTAGCAATCTGCTGCGTCCACGCGCCAACCGCCAGCGTTAGCAACAGCCCTATCCACCCAAAACGCCACTGTAGGATACGCATGCCTATAGGATACACGATAAGGATGTGAAGGGGAAGTTAAAGAAGAGCAAGGACGCGGGAGTTAGGTATACTTGGACAAGCATGGTACAGCGACTGCGCTTGCGGAACTTCCGTAGTTTCAAGGACGCAACGCTCGAACTGCGTCCGTTGAACATCGTTGTGGGGGCGAACGCTTCGGGCAAGACGAATCTGGTGCATGCGTTCCGCTTCCTGCGCGACTTGGCGCGTTTTGGACTGGAAAACGCCGTCGCAATGCAGGGTGGCGCAGAGTACCTGACCCACCTGAATTCCCGCGAACGGGAAGTGACGATAGAACTTACGATTGCGCCGGAGATGATGGTTCGCTCCGAAGGTACTAATCGTGAAGGACTACAAGTAGAAACTATACGCTATGAATTGACCGTTCGGACAGTTCGTGCCAAAAACTCTGCTCGTATCGTGCGAGAGATATTTGAGGTGTGGAATGCGGCATCTCAAAGCGAAGCGGCGGTCTTGGAAATAATGCGCGAGGGAAAAGTTGTTCGTGTTAGTCCTTCAGATTCTCAACTCCTGCGCATGCGCTTTCGTAAAGGCGAACGATTTGAACTAGAGACAAGCACCTCCTTGTTTGGGATTGTCCCCCTGATGTTACGATTGCCTCCTTTTCTGTTTGGGGAGAATATAACAATCTATGATTTTTCTCCAAAGCAAGCCAAGCAAGCAATCGCTGCGGCGCCTGCGCGTATGCTAAGCGAAGACGGTGCGAACCTTCCGCTGGTGATTCGACAGATTCTGCGCGAGCCTCGCCATCGAGAACGCTTGCTGCGCCTTGTACAAAGTGTACTACCCCATATTCAACAACTGCATACGACGATGGTTGGCGGGCAACATGTGCAAATGCAGGTTCAGGAGACTTACCACGGCAAGCGTGCGCTCCCAGCGACACTGCTTTCGGACGGCACGGTGGAAGTTGTCGCGCTTGTGGTCGCGCTCTTTTTCACGCGCTTTTCGGGGGGGACCGTGATTTTAGAGGAGCCCGACCGCAACTTGCATCCTGGCTTGATGGGCGCGCTAATGGAACTCTTTCGTGCGGCAACCGAACGCAGCCAACTCCTTATCACTACGCATAACCCAGAACTATTACGACACGCTGAGTTGGACGAGTTAGTGCTGATTGAACGCGATTCGGAAGGAAACTCCACCATCAAGCGTCCCGCCGACCAAGAGGGCGTGAAAATCTTTCTGGAAGAGGAGCTGGGGTTGGATTACCTACACACGCATCAGTTGCTTGGGGTATGAGCGCGGCGCAGTGGACGCGAATCACGCTGTTCGTGGAAGGCGAAGAAGACAGGATATTCGCCGAGCGCATATTGAAGCCCCGTTTGCAGGAGCGGTACAACGAAGTGCGAGTCCACACGCACGCCAAAACTCCCGACGATAAGTTGATGAGCCATTTCCGCTCGCTTGCGCGCATGGGGGGCGACTACTTTCTGATTGTCGACTACGACAGAGGCGCATGCTTCACTGGAATTCGGCGCAGCTATGCCAACCGTTACGAACCACATCTGCACGAGAGCCCAGTGTTAGTCGCACGCCGAACGATTGAGGCGTGGTACACTGCAGGCGTTCCCACTGAAAACCCGTTCAAGGCAATTATTCCACCCACAGTGGACGGCGTAGACAAGCAGGCATTCGCGCGGATTTTCGGAAAACGCGCAGAGAGCCGCGTGGAACGCCGCGTGCTGCTCCAGCAGATTCTCGCGATATATGACTGGGACACAGCCCTGCAACGAAGCGCGTCCCTCCGCTACTGCGCGACTCGGCTGGGAATTGCTCCATAGCCGCGCCATGAGGTACACTACCTGCGGAGGTTGGCGATGAGCACCATCAGGGAACAGCTGATTGCGGGTCTGAACACAGACTTAGCGAACGAGTACCAGGCGATAATCACCTACATCACCTACGGCGCGACAGTGACGGGCATCTACCGTGAGGAGATGAAGGAGTTTTTCATGCGCGAAGTGCCCGACGAGCTGCGCCATGCCGAGTATCTGGCGAACAAAATCGCCGCGCTGGGCGGGACGCCCACCACGACGCCCGTCGCCGTGCCCCCAGCCAGCGACCTGAAGCAGATGCTGCTGAATGTCCACCGCGCCGAAGAAGAAACCATCGCCCGCTATTTGGAGCGACGCCAGCAAGCCGAGCAACTCGGCGACTTCGGGCTGGTAAATGACCTCGAGGAAATCATTTCCGATGAGACCAGGCACAAAGAGTCCATCGAGATGATTCTGCGCGGGCTGTAGCCATCGGAAGGTGCGATTCTACCAGCGGCTTGCGGAGCAAGCGTGGTCGGCGGATGCGAATGGCACCCTTACTGTGGAATGGGGCAACGCCTCATTCCCAGCGGCTGTGAACGACGTGTCGACGCACGCGCCCCTACCCCTTGACAAGCCTGATTCCCATAGGGTAATATATGAGTGCGTTCAGCACTCGCGGCTTGCGAGTGCTAAATTTATGGTAGGCATAAACGAAGCCAGTATCGGAGAAGGAGGTGTTGTGGCGATGTTGAAACCTATCGGCGATCGAGTGGTAGTCCGCCCCAAATCGGCGGAAGAGATGACCAAAAGCGGAATCATTTTGCCCGACACGGCGAAGGAACGCCCGCAGGAAGGCGAGGTCATGGCTGTAGGCACAGGGCGTATCATGGACGACGGCACAGTCGTCCCGCTGGCAGTGAAAGTCGGCGACACAGTGCTATTCTCAAAATACGGCGGTACGGAAGTTAAGATAGGCAGTGAGGAATATATCATCCTCCGCGAAGACGACATTTTAGCCGTACTGGAGAAATAACCCTATCATAGGAGGTAATTGAAGCGATGGCAGCGAAGGAGATCCTATACACGGAAGCGGCGCGGCATGCGCTGGAGCGCGGCGTCGATACAATTGCGAATGCAGTTAAGGTCACTCTCGGACCGCGAGGCAGAAATGTCGTTTTAGAGAAGAAGTTTGGCTCGCCGACCGTCATCAACGACGGCGTGACGATTGCGAAGGAAATAGAGCTGGAAGATCGTTTCGAGAACATGGGCGCGCAACTCGTGCGCGAGGTGGCGTCGAAGACGAACGATGTGGCGGGCGACGGCACGACCACCGCGACCGTGCTGGCGCAAGCCATCTTCAAGGAGGGTCTCAAGGCAGTCGCCGCAGGCGCGAACCCGATGTATGTCAAGCGCGGCATCGATAAAGCCGTCGAGGCTGCCGTGAAGTTCATCCAAGAGACCGCCACCCCCGTCGAGGGTCGCGCCGCCATCGAGCAGGTGGCGACCATCTCCGCGAACGACCCCGCCATCGGCAAGGTAGTTGCCGACGCCATCGAGAAAGTCACCAAAGACGGCGTGATTACCGTCGAGGAATCCAAGGGCACGGAGACCACGCTGGAGGTCGTGGAAGGCATGCGCTTTGATCGCGGCTACATCTCGCCCTACTTCATCACCGACCCTGAGCGGATGGAAGCCGTGCTGGAGGAGCCGTACATCCTACTCTACGAGAAGAAAATCAGCGCGGCGCAAGATCTGATTCCTGTGCTGGAGCAGGTTGTGCGCGCGGGCAAGCCGCTGCTGGTTATCGCTGAGGACATGGAAGGCGAGGCGCTGGCAACGCTGGTGGTCAATAAACTGCGTGGTGTCTTCCAGTGCGCTGCCGTGAAAGCGCCTGGCTTCGGCGAACGACGCAAGGCGATGATGGAAGACATCGCCATCCTCACGGGCGGAACCTTCCTCACCGAGGATCTCGGCATTAAGCTGGAGAATGTGAAACTGGATCAGCTGGGGCGCGCCGAGAAGGTAGTCATCGAAAAAGAGCATACGACTATCATCGGCGGCAAGGGCAAGCCCGAAGCGATTCAGGGACGCATCCAGCAAATCCGCAAGCAAATTGAAACTACCGAGTCGGACTACGACCGCGAGAAGTTGCAGGAGCGTCTGGCGAAGCTGGCGGGTGGCGTGGCAGTTATCAAGGTCGGCGCAGCGACCGAGACCGAACTGAAGGAGAAAAAGTCGCGCTTCGAGGACGCCATCAACGCTACCAAAGCCGCCGTTGAAGAGGGCATTGTGCCTGGCGGCGGCGTCACGCTCGTGAACGCCATCAAAGCGCTGGACGCGCTGCAGGTAGATGGCGACGAGAAGATCGGCGTGCATATCGTCCGCCGCGCCCTCGAAGAGCCGCTGCGCCAGATTGCTAACAACGCAGGCGCGGAAGGCTCCGTCATCGTCGAGAAGGTCAAAGAACTGCCGCAAGGGCACGGCTACAACGCCACCACGGGCGCGTTCGTGAATATGATTGAGGCGGGCATCGTCGATCCTGCTAAGGTCGCTCGCACTGCGCTAGAGAACGCTGCCTCCATCGCCTCTATGCTCCTTACGACCGAAGCGCTGGTGGCGGAAGTACCCGAAGAGAAGAATGGCAAAAAGACTTCACCATCCCCCTACTGACACACAGACCACTCACCCCCCAATAGCCGGGGCTGAAAAGCCCCGGCATTTTTTTTCACTCACGCCGTCAGGTAATTTATTCTACGATTCGGAGCCTGAAAATGTTTCAGAGCCTGCCACGGTTTGTGCGGATTGTCGAGGTGGGCGCGCGGGACGGCTTGCAAAATGAGCCGACCACCGTGCCGACGGAGGTCAAGGTGCGCTTTCTCGAGATGTTGGCGGACGCGGGGCTGCCTGTGGTGGAGGCGACTGCGTTCGTCAGCCCGAAGTGGGTGCCCCAGCTCGCTGACGCCGAGCAGGTGATGCACGCGCTCAAGCGACGCGAGGGCGTGCGCTACCCCGTGCTGGTTCCCAACCTCAAGGGGCTGGAGCGCGCTCTGTCGGCAGGCGCGTGCGAGATTGCCGTGTTCACCGCCGCGTCCGAGACTTTTTGCCAGCGCAACCTGAACCGCAGCATCGAGCAGTCGCTGGCGGAGTTCGAGCAGGTTGTGCGTGAGGCAAAGGCGGTGGGCTGCTGGGTACGCGGCTATGTGTCTACCGCGTTCGTGTGCCCCTACGAGGGCGCTATTGCCCCCGAATCGGTGATGCCCATCGTAGAACGCTTGCTCGCGATGGGCGTGGACGAGGTGAGTTTGGGCGATACGATTGGCGCGGCAGTACCGACGCAGGTCGCGCGCCTAACCGAAGCCCTACTACCCATCTTACCGCTGGAACGCTTCGCCTACCACTTCCACAACACCTACGGCACGGCGCTGGCGAATGTGCTGACCGCGCTGCAGCAGGGCGTGTTTATCTTCGATTCGAGCGCGGGGGGGCTGGGCGGATGTCCATTCGCGCCAGGCGCGTCAGGCAACCTCGCAACAGAAGACCTACTTTACATGCTGCACGGGATGGGCATTGAGACGGGCGTGGATCTTGCAGGCGTGGCGGCGGCAGCGCAGTTCATCCTCAGCCATCTGCAGCGAGAGACGCCGCCCAGCAGCTACCTGCGCGCCTGTCAACGCCCGCCAGAGTAGCAAACCGTTAATTCGGTGGTGGGGGAAAGTCCAGCACTCGAATAGGAACCTCAAAGGAAATACCCATTCGTGGTTCTATAATTCGCAGCTGGGTTGTGCCGTAGCGGACACCAGTAATGCGCACAGAGTTCGCGCTCAGTTTCTGCACGGTTGCAAGGCTGGGGTTGCGTGCCGAAAAGTCGAGATCCGTGCTCACGATGCTATTCGTCAGCGTGTCGCGCAGCGTCACAACGACCTCGATTCGCTGATCGACCCACACCTCAATAGTCGTGGGGTTCGTCTCAATCCGATAGCGGTCGTTGCGGTTCAGTACGGAGACGGGAACCCTTAAAGTAACGCCCGTGCGTGTGTCGGTAATCACCAATTCGGTTGCACCCTGGCTAATACCAGAGATTTGGACGGAATTCGTGCTAACTTTTTGCGCGGTTGCGATGCTGGGGTCGCGGATGGAGAAGACGAAATCTGCGCTCACAGCGCTGTTTGTCTGCAAATCGCGCAGAGTTGCCACAACCTGAATCTGTTCGCCCGTCCACACTTCGACTGGGGTAGGATTCGTCTCAATCCGATAGCGGCTCAGGTCGTACTGGATTGAGCTAACTGAGCCTGCCACAATTGTGAACTCTTGGGCAATTACCTGTCCGTCGCTAAGCGTTGTCTCCACGCGGATGCTGTGTGTGCCAGGGGGCAGGACAATCCGTCGAGGGTCTTGCACCTGTTGCCCATTAAGATAGACGCGGGCATTGACAGGGGTACCTGTCACGGAAAGAGAGAAGGTGGTTGTGCCGCCACTGGCGCCACCACCACCGCCTGAGCATGCAAGCAGGCTCAATGCGAACAGCATGCCGAGCAGTCCCACTGTCCAGCGTACAGTCTGTTGGCTCATCCCTATTGTCCTCTCTGTATCGTCTGTCCGATTAGGTTAGACGCCTGCTAAAACTCCGCGTTTCCAGGCGTGCGTGGGAACGGGATTACATCCCGAATGTTTTTCATGCCCGTGATATACATCAACATTCGCTCGAAGCCCAGCCCGAAGCCCGAATGGGGCGCGCTGCCGTAGCGACGCAAGTCCAGATACCACCAGTAGTCCTGCTCGTTTAGCCCCATTTCGCGGATGCGTTGCAGCAGCACCTCATAGCGCTCTTCGCGCTGGCTACCGCCGATAATCTCGCCCACGCGCGGTACCAGTACATCCATCGCCCGCACCGTGCGCTCGTCGTCGTTCAGGCGCATGTAGAACGCCTTAATCGCGCGCGGGTAATCCGTCACAATCACAGGCTTTTTGAAATGCTCTTCGGTGAGGTACCGCTCATGCTCGGTTTGCAGGTCGTTGCCCCACACGGGCGGGAACTCCCAGTTGCGCGATGCGCCTTGTAGGATGCGAATTGCCTCCGTGTAGGTAATACGCTCAAACGGCGACTCGACAACATGCTGCAGCGTCTCCAACACGGTGTTGTCGATGCGCTGGTGGAAAAACTCCAAGTCTTCGCCGCAGTGGTCTAACACATAGCGAATAATGTATTTGAGGAACTCTTCGGCGAGGTCGGCGTTGTCATGCAGTTCGTAGAACGCCATTTCGGGTTCGATCATCCAGAACTCGGCGAGGTGGCGCGGGGTGTTGCTGTTCTCGGCGCGGAAGGTCGGTCCGAAGGTGTAGACCTTGCCAAAGGCGAGCGCGAAAATCTCCGCCTCCAACTGCCCGCTCACGGTTAAGTAGGCGGGCTTGCCGAAAAAGTCTTGCGAGAAGTCTATCCCGCCGTCGGGCGTGCGCGGCAGGTTCTCCAAGTCCAGCGTGGTGACTCGGAACATCGCGCCCGCGCCCTCGCAGTCGGAGGTGGTGATAATCGGGCTATGCACATACAGAAAGTCGCGCTCTTGGAAGAACTTATGGATGGCGTAGGCGAGCGCGTTGCGCACGCGGAACACCGCGCCGAAGGTGTTGCCCCGCACGCGCAGGTGGGCAATCTCGCGCAGGTACTCGAACGAATGCCCCTTTTTCTGCATCGGGTAGGTTTCGGGGTCGGCGGTTCCGTAGATGTGCAGTGACTGCAGTCTCAGTTCCACAGGCTGCTTGGGCGCGGGCGATTCGGTCAGTACGCCGATTGCCTCGATGCACGCGCCCGTCGTGACAAGGCGCAGCGTCTCTTCGGGGACAACGCCCGCCTCCGCAACAATCTGCAGGCTCTTGAAGCGCGAGCCGTCGTTGAGTTCGATAAACGAAATCCCCTTCGAATCGCGTCGGGAGCGCACCCAGCCGCGCACTTTCAGCAGGCTCCCAATCGGCTGCTCATACGCCTGCTTCACGGAGACCCACTTTGGTTCCATAGCAGGTATTGTACCTGAGCCGTGTGGCGGAGCTTCCCCCTGACATGCTTCGGCTTCTACGACTGCAGGGCAGATGGTGCAAAAGCTTTCCACTGCCCCTTCACACCCTGCATAGGATATAATTCGAGCGGCGCGGTGTGAGTCGCGTTCCCATTCCGCGAAGCTCACGCCTGTGTCATACCGTGCCGAGGGTGATGAACAAATGTTGCTAACCAACTACATTCGGGCAGCCATGCGTCGGGCAACCTACGAGATTCTGCCAGACGGCACTTATTACGGGGAAATTCCCGGCTTTCAAGGCGTCTACGCCAACGCGCCAACTCTGGAGGAATGTCGCGAGACGCTTCAAGAGGTTCTGGAAGGCTGGATTATTCTGGGGTTGCAGCTGGGACATACGCTGCCTGTTGTGGATGGGATTTCGTTGACCGTTGCAAAGGAGGCAGTCTAATTGCCGAAGTTTGGTCCGATCAAGCGGTCGGATTTGATTCGCTGCCTGAGGGAGTTGGGTTTCGAGGGTCCCTATGCTGGCGGTAGGCATCAGTATATGGTCAGGGGAGAAGTCAGGTTAGTGCTGCCGAACCCTCACGAAGGCGAGATTGGTCGCGACTTGCTGGCTCGGATTCTTCGACAAGCGGGGATTACGCGGGAGGAGTGGGAAGAACTTTAGGAAACCGTCGGTATCTACCTAAGGACTACGCGCTTCGTTTCGCATCACCCACAGAAAGAGTGGCGCGCCGATGAGTGCGGTTATCACGCCGACGGGCAACTCCACAGGGCGCGCCAGCGTGCGGGCGAGCGTATCCGCCCAGAGCAGCAGAATCGCGCCCCCCAGCGCCGAGAGGGGCATCAGCGCGCGGTGATCGCCCCCCACCAAGCGGCGCAGCAGGTGCGGGGTCATCCACCCCACAAACCCGATGATGCCCGCAATCGCCACCGTCGCGGCGGTCGCCAGCGCGCCGCCAATCAGCACCGCCCACTTGAGCCGCTCCACCTGCGCGCCTAAGTGCTGCGCGGTCTCCTCGCCCGCCGTGTAGAGGTTCAGCGCACGCGCCTGCCACACAAGCAGCCCGCAGCCGACCAGCGCGGGCACACTTGCCCAGCCCAAGCGCGTCCAATCGGCGTTCAGCAGCCCGCCCAGCAGCCAGTAAAGCACGCGCGAGAGGTCTTCGCCTGCCAGCACCAGTAATAGCGTAATCACGCCCCACAGGCTCGCGCTGAGCGACACCCCCACCAGCAGGAAGCTGGGAATGCGCAGCTGCCCGCCTTGCCGACTTAGCCCAAGCGCGAGCATCAGCGTCAGCAGCCCGCTGCCGAACGCAAGCAACGCAATCGCCCAGCCCCAGCCGCGCAAGTGCCAGCCGAGCAGCACGCCGACCGCCGCGCCGACTGCCGCGCCCGACGAAACACCCACAATATACGGGTCCGCCAGCGCGTTGCGTAGCAGCCCTTGAAACGCGCAACCCACACAGCCCAGCACACCCCCGACCAGAATCGCCGTTAGCACGCGCGGCAGGCGCAACTCCCACAAGATGAGACGCGCGGTCTCCTCGCCATGTCCGCGCAGCGCGTCCCACAGCTCGGCAAAGCTCAGCGGCACCGCCCCAATCAGCAGACATAGCAGCGCACTCGCGCCCAGCGCACCAAGCAGTATCGTTCCCGCCAGCCACGCGCGTCGAGTGCGCACGGTTGCCCCTCAGATGCGCACATAGCGCAGCGTCGCCCACCACGCGCACAGCCCGCCCATCAGCGCGCCCAGCGTCGGCAGCCCGACCAGCACCGCCAGCGGCGGCATCCCAGGCGGCAAATCGCGCAGGAACGCCCACTGCTGGGTCATATACTCCGATAGGAACGCGGCAGCGAGCAAGGTAATGGTCGCCGCCAGCGCGCCGCCCACCAGCCCTTGGGTCATCCCCTCCAAGATGAACGGCAGCCGTATCGAGCGCAGCGTCGCGCCGACCAGCGCCATCACGCGCACCTCGCGCTGACGCGAGAAGATGGTTAGGCGCACCGTGTTGTAAATCAGGATGAGCGCCGCTAGCAGGAGCAACCCGCCCGCGCCCAGCCCAATCCAGCGCACCAGGCGCGAGAGGCTCAGCACCGTCTGCAACTCGGCGCGACTGTCGATCACCTCGTCCACCAGCGGCGATTGCTGGATGCGCTCGGCGACGGCAGGCAACTGTTCAGGGTCGCGCACGCGCACGGTAAGCTTGTCGGGTAACGGGTTCGGCATGTCGGCAAGGTTCACATCCGCTGCGAGCTTCTGTTTCTGCTCCTCCCAGGCGACCTCGCGCGGGGTCAGCGTCACGCGCTCGACCTCTTGCCACGACTCCAGCTCAGCTTGCAACTGGAGCGCCTGCGCGCGCGTCGCGCTCATCTTGAGGAACACCTCCGCTTCGAAGTGGCTGGGCAGCGCCTGCGCGGCTGCATCCAGCTTATAGAGCGCCATGCCCGCGCCGCCCAGCAAGATGAGCGCGATGCACGCGGTGCTAATCGCCGCCGCTTGCATCGTCGCGTTGCGCAGCAGGCTCTCCCAAGTCTCGTGCAGCACGAAGCGGATGCGGTCGATCATAACAGCACTGTCGCGTACAGGCGATCCAACTCTACGGGGTAGCCCCCGCGCGGCACATCGCTGAGGATTTGCCCGCGATCCATCGCCACCACCCGCTGGCAGGCGCGGTCAACAATCATGCGGTTATGCGTGGAGACAATTACTGTCGCCCCGCGCAGATTGATGCGCAGCAGCAGCTCGATAATCTCCCACGAGGTATCGGGGTCGAGGTTGGCGGTTGGCTCGTCGGCAATCAGCAGGGGCGGGTTGTTGGCGATGGCGCGGGCAATTGCCGCGCGTTGCGCCTCGCCGCCCGACAGTTGGCTGGGCAACTGACGCGCCTGCTCGTTCAGCCCCACCAGCGCCAGCACCTGCGCCACACGCTTGCGCACCGCACTCTCGTTGTAGCCAATCGCGCGCAAGCCGTAGGCGATGTTCTCCCAAACGGTCTTGCGGGGTAGCAGCGGGTAATCCTGCGGCACGACGCCCATCTGTCGGCGCAGAAACGGCAACTCGCGCGGTTTGAGCCGATGCACGGGCTGCCCCAGCACCCACACCTCGCCCTCTGTGGGGCGCGCCTCGCCATAGAGAAGCTTGAACAGCGTTGACTTGCCCGCCCCCGTCGCGCCAACCAAAAACACGAACTCACCGCGCTCCACACACAAACTCACGCGCCGCAGCGCGCTCTGCTCGCCGTACACCACACTAACCTGCTTCAGTTCAACCAACGCCATCAAGCAGGCAATTCGCGGGCGAGCAAGAGATTCCTGCCAACTCGTTGACTCGCGTTGTCTCAGCGGGTACAATACATAACACGGTTCGCGTCCCAGAGGACTGGACTTGACCGAGAGCAAGTGCATGGAGACTGTCGGCGTCGGGATTATTGGGGCAGGCGGGATCGCGGCGGCGCACGCGAAAGCCTACCAGATGCTGGGCGCGAAGGCGCATTTAGTAGGCGTGGTGGATATTGACGAAGACCGCGCCCGCGCCTTTGCACGCCGTTATGACATTCCCATCTGGAGCAGCGAAGACGACGACCTGCTCAAACGGGACGACATCCAAGTCGTGAGCCTCTGCCTGCCACACCATCTCCACGCGCCCGTTGCTATCGCGGCGTTGCAGGCAGGCAAACATGTATTGGTCGAAAAACCGCTGGCAATCAGTTTGGAGGAAGCCGATGCGATGATTCGCGCGGCGCAGAAAGCCAAGCGCTACCTAAGCGTGGTGTTCCAACTGCGCTTTGAGAGCGATGTGCAGCGCGCTCGACTGATTCTTGAGCGCGGGCTTATCGGAAAGCCCTTCTATGCAGAGGTAAGCTGCCTCTGGTGGCGACGCCCGATGTATTACGAGAACACTTGGCGCGGCAAATGGGCGACCGAAGGCGGCGGCGCGGTCATCAATCAAGCCGTCCACCACCTCGACCTCATGATTTACCTGCTGG
>Ga0272447_1001945_pt1 | contig 11943 bp, 7 predicted proteins | sample YNPCB0133_FD_194589 | JGI IMG/M metagenome (GOLD analysis project Ga0272447, IMG submission 194589) | Hot spring microbial mat communities from Yellowstone National Park, WY, United States - YNP-CB-013-3 | ecosystem: Environmental > Aquatic > Thermal springs > Hot (42-90C) > Sediment | place... | reverse complement strand
CTTTCGCTACCTTACCTCTCAACGTTTACATTCGGGGCGAAAGATACGTTGTCACTTTCGACCGTATCACGACACCGAGATTTACAAAAGACGTTGATGAATTACGTACCTGGTACATGGACATTCGACAGGTCCTCTCTGACAACGCTATTAAGGATATGTTAGCAGAAGAGGATAGTAGATTTATTACTGCTGTCAATTTCGCTCTAGGTAACGCGCCTGGTACAGTATTGGCTTTCTCTGGTGTTTCTCAATGGCAGACCATTCCAGGCCCGATGTCTCGTGACAAGATTGCTGACGCCTTGAAGATCATCCCCTCTACTCCCAGCAACTTAGAATGCGCCACTGTGGTGGTGAACAACATTACTATCAAGGATATTTTGAAATATACCCGTAACGAAATAGGTGGTGATCTTTCTGAAGAATTGTTCCGCAGCGGTTGGGTCCTCAAGGAAATCTTTGGTACTCAGTGGTTGGTCACCATTAAGAAGGGTTTGGTGCCTACCAACACGTTGTTCATGTTCTCCGATCCGAAGTTCATCGGTAAGAACTACATCCTCGAAGATGCTACAATGTACATCCGCCGTGAAGCTTACATGTTAGAGTTCTTCGCTTACGAAAGCTTAGGCGGTGCAATTGCTCACCCTGGCGGTCTTGCTCGAGTTGACTTCGTATAATATAGTGTGAATTTGACAATTTTGTTATGCAACGTATCACTGCCGGAATTCCGGAAAAGGACCATTGTCCGGTCCTTACTCGTCTTAAAGCATTTATTGTTGACCAAGGTGTAGTTTGCACTTTAGAACATACTTGTCGTGACCGAAGGACCGGTAATCCAGTAAATTTAAATGATTACACAAATACCCCTCCAGACCCCTCCAGGGACCCACCACCATACCCTCCGGAGGGTGCTGTATTTTTAAGAGTAAAAGATTGGTGCGGGATAGGATTAGATGATGTTAATAACAAAGTTTGGGAAATAAGAGGTAATTTTGTCAATGTAAATGAAGGAGTAGTCGAAGCTACCTTAAATGAAGAAATAGTAGACAATGCTGGAATTTATGAACTTTCTTGGGGAATAAGAGATAGGTATGGAGATTTGGTTTTTACTAGTCCGGCAATTATGTCGGTAGAAAGGACTTTATTTAGTTTGAACACTCTTAATGTAAGAAATATTCAAGGTCCGCCGACAATTAATGAAATAAGAATGTGGATTATGGACTCTGCACCGTCAGAGAACTTTTTATTAGATGAAGTTGAATTTTCAGATGAACAAATATTATTAGCAATTACTGAACCAGTAAATTATTGGAACCAAACACCTCCACGTGTTGGAATTTTTAATACAAAAAATTTTCCTTACAGAGAAATGTGGTTGAAAGGTATTGTAGGTAATTTATATGAAATGGTTGCGGCACATTATAGACGCAACTTTTTACAAACAAATGGCGGGGGTGTAATGGTAGCCGACAAAGCTAAAGAAAAAGAATATCTTAGTGAGGCATTGAGGTTAAAGAAAGAATATCAAGGATTTGTTATCAATAAAAAAGTACAAATAAATATTCATAATTATTTCGGTAACGTCGTCTCGGATTACAGTAGGTTAAGTTAGTAACAGTAGTCGATGAGTTCAAACCCATTTCCTTCTTCTCAGTCGTTTTTAGATCAATGTCCACCAAATTGCATACCGCAATGTGACCGAGTGAACTCGGTGTTTGATCGAGTAAGTGTAAGACATTACACGAGAGGTGGAACGATAATATTTTGGGAACTTTTGCCAACTTTTACCGACCCAGGACCATTAATTTTTCAACTTCAAATAGGGGAAACTTCCAATCCAGAGAGTAACAACTGGATCAATATTGGGAGTCCAGTAATCAACCAATATTACACGATCGACCCGGAACAAAGAGCGTGGGGTACTACAAAATACAGGTATTATCGAGTGCAAGTTACCTCTTCTCTTGGTACTTATTATTCAGCCCCTGTAAATGGTTTAGGTTTATTGAATAAAAAAGAATGGTTGTTGGCTAGGGAATTGATTCGTCAGAGAAAAGTTTTATACCGTAAAGGGTATGCAGCTGTAGAAGGTTATTTATTAAAAAGAAGAATAACCGGACAATTTTGCAGTCGCTGTGTAGATAGTCAAACAAGGGAAGTTAAGGACTCAGATTGTCCGGAATGTTTTGGTACTGGATATTATTGCGGTTACTTTTACCCCATGAGTTGTGTTTGGGCTATTTTTGAACCGAAAACTTATAGGATAGAAATTGATGACCAAGGGGTAAGAGGTACAGTTAATGATGTAGTAGTAAAAGCAGATATGATAACCACTGATTTTATGTCTGAATTAGATATATTTGTCGCAGATCGGAGTGATGATCGGTTTTTCATTCACCGCGTCCAGCATACGGCTGAAGTGAGAGGCGTACCGATTGCCGGTCAAGTGGAAATGAGGTTGATACCTTATAACAATATCGTTTACACTATTGATATACCGCAAAGAAGAAATAAGCATTTAGTTTATGGGTTTATATAATGCCGCACTTTAACAAAAACAAACTGCCGGATAGGCAATTTATTAGTAATAAAAATAATTTTTCTATACCGTCACAAGATCAAACGGCAGCAACATCCGCCGATACGGAAGAAAAAAAGGTGTTGCCTATTAAAAATTTCGGTATAGACTCAATAAGTATAGATAAATGGGACTATCCGGTAGAAAAAATAGAAAAGTATTTAAAAATAAATAAGGAAAAACATGAGTAACGATCCTTCCAATTGGTGTCCACCGCAACCAAATAATCCCTACGATTATTCAGCAAATCCACCTGTTATCAACCCTAATCAGCCACCTGAAAATTTATTCAGGCAACCTCAAGATATAAATGTTAATATTTCATCTATATGCAACACTCCTTTCAAACCTTTAGCTATTACTGGTTTATTGAGGGATATGTTGATACGGTATTTTAGTAGGCCTGAAAACAATCCAGATTATGATATTAGAAAAATTGTGTGGAGAAATAGTTTAGAAAAAGATATTTTAATTGAAAGCGTGCACCGCTGGAACGCTGAATTAATAGGAAGAAGACCGGCTATTTTTATAAAAAGAAATTCATATAAAAGTAACAAACTTACTATTAGTAACCGGATGAATATAACCCCAGACGGTCATGTTGCTTACACAATTATGTGGATAGGATCACATACTTTGTTTTGTATTAATAGTACAGGAGCTAGCACTGAATTATTAGCTACAGCTGTACAAACCCATCTAACAGAATATGGTCCACTTATTATAGATTACCTGAATTTATTCAATTTTGATGTTGTAGAAGTAGGACCGGTGTCGGAAATTGAAGAATTTAAAGAAAGTTACGTCGTACCAGTGACTGTAGCTTGGTCTTATGATCAAAATTGGTTATTAGAATTAGAATCGTTGAAATTAAGAAGAATTGTAATGGATTTTAATGTAAATGGTGAACAACAAGAAATATTAAAATAACATGTTGACACACTAAACACGCAATGTATAATTTGTAATATCGTGTTGTATTATAAAAATAGAAAAATATAAAAGAAGAGGACGGTATATGCCTACATACGTAGTACCTCAAGTCTTAGTTTTCCAAGAATTCACTCGTACACCTAACGCTTTTGAAGATACTTTATTTACTCACATTTCCGGTCCACATGCGCATTTAGTACGTTTTGAAGAAGAATCTGAAAGAGAACTTGGTTGGTTAGGGTATTATGACAACTCTTCGGATACTGTTTATAATGTCCCGAATTTACCGAGCGGGGCTGTTGTCGATAAGCCAAGTAGTGCATTGTGGGTAAAAGACGCTCTGTTGCACTACTTCACTGATGCTGTCGGTAGCGGCAGTATTATCAACCGTGTTTCTGGATCTTCTAACAAAATCCGGTCTGACAGTGTTAACTTTGCCGACTATCCGGGCTATCCTCGCTCTGTGGGTCTTTGCTCCGACGTTAGAGTCGGTGATGTTATTTATGTTAGTGGTTTAGACAGCTCCAACAACGTATTCCATCATTGGAGCAAAGTAAAGGCCCTCCACAATGAAATTATTAACTCCGTTATCGGCACACCTTCAGGCGATCCAAACAACGCTGCTAGTCAAACTGCTAACGCTACCTCTACCCGATCAGGTACTAACCACAACAACGTAGATATTACTAACGTTGACCTTACCAACTATGACGGTCTTACCTCTGGCTATATCAATGATGTTTATACGATAGAAGTTATACAGTCTTCTACCGGCGGTAACGCTACTACTGCTATATTAAAAGTAACTTCAGTCGGCGGAGATAACGTACCTTACGTTGTTCCGGCAGCTTTTGGTAGCCCGACTAACATCGGTACACGAGGTTTACGAGTCACATTCGATGATGGTGGTAGTGGTGACAACTTACTTGTCGGGCAGAGATGGACAGTAACTGTCCGACAGGCCTTTACAGCTCCTACTGTAACTGCTGGCGGTACGTATGATAGTTTCACAGATACCATTTATGTCGTAGAAGTGATTAGAGGTGGTGACTATTCTACAAACCGCAGACCGATTATTACCGTTACCACAAACAACGGAGTTGATATTTCTGGACCACACACGTTAAATAACCCCGGTCCTCATGCGATAGGTACCAGGGGCGTCACCATTACTTTCTCCGGTCCGATCCGTAAAAACGATAAATATTACATACCAGTTACCGGCAAAAAGTATGGTCCTGTCCGAATAATTGAAATGCTTTACAACCTTCCTAACAACGTCCCAGCATCTTCTGACTTAAGAGTAGAACTTTATAAGTTGAAGCCTGCTGTCAAGTTAAGTAGAGAACGTTGGCACGCTGCCCCTCTCCTCAACTTTGACGTTAATGTCAACACCAACGAGGTTACCGTTTACAGCGGTATCGAAGTATTTGATCAAGATTGCAATATGCATTTACCACTTTACTCTAATTCCCAATTGGGTTACGGTGGTTTGTATTTAGAATACAGAGCTTGGTTACCTAATTTAGCTGATTCTCTATATACTGTCAACGATATTGATGAGTTAAATACGCTAGTATCTGGGCCACTTGTGCCTGCTAATCCGCTCAAGTGGGCATTACTCAAGGCTCTCCAAAACAGCAACGGAGTGCCTGTCAAGTTTACCGCTGTTGCTAACCCTGATGACCCGAATTCCTGGAACAGAGTTTTGGAAATCATCGGAGATAAGGAAGAAACTTACAACTTAGTTCCTCTTACTAAGAAGAGAGAAATTTTAGACTTGTACCAAGCTCATGTTAACAACAACTCCAGCCCCGAACAGGGATTGTGGAGAGTATTGTGGGTAAACTTGAAAGGTGTCCCTGTTTTACCAATCGTGCATGCTGGTTCCGACATTGAAGGCTATACAGCTCCGACTACTTCGGACGGTTTAGAAGCTCTGTGTCTAATTGATGACGACCCAGGACAGCCTGGTACTCAATATGTCCGCGTTACTTGCACGAGCAACAACGCTTTGTTCGTCACAAATGGTGTACGGCCTGGAGACTTGTTTAGAACAAGTTACACTACCGACGGGTTTGGTAACTCGACATACACCGAATATAAAGTACACCGTGTCGTATCAGAGCAGACTTTGATACTTGTCAGTGGGCCTAGTAACCCAATCACAATACCCACTAAATTTGAAATTTGGCGTAATTTGAACGCTACTGAAGAAGCTGAAGCTATTGCTCGCGCGGCGAAGACTTGGAATGATCGCCGTGTACGAGCTGTGTGGCCAGACCTTATTGGTAGTGGAAATGTGTTGCAGGAAGGTTACTTCCTCTGCGCCGCCTTGGCTGCTCTTTCTAGCAGTGTCCTACCACACCAGCCTCTTACGAACGTTGAAATCAAAGGTTTTGATGATGTAAGTAGAACGTATCGGAAGTTTAGCCGTACTCAACTCAACACGATGGCCGGTAGCGGCGTGTGGATTGTCACTCAAGATATACAAACCGGCAGGATTTACACTCGTCACGCCCTCACTACCGCTGATTACAACAACATTAATGATAGAGAAGAAACGGTAGTTAAGAACGTAGACTCTATCAGCTTCAGATTCAAGAGAACGTTTGCACCATTCATCGGTAACACCAACGTCACCGATGTAGCCCTAGAAAAATTAAAGTTCACTACTAATGAATTACTTCGTGTACTAACTACTGAAAAATCTACACCTCTGCTTGGTGGCCAAATTGTTGGCGGCGAAATCGTAGAGTTCCGGCGTCACACAATCTTCCGTGACAGATTCGTAGTGACGATTCGCTTAGATTTACCTTATCCGTTAAACAACTTGGATATTCATTTAGTAGTCTAATAAAAACTAGTTAAAGGAGAAAAACATATGGCTAACAACGCTGATATTTTCGGTGCTGCTATTGAATTCGGAGGGGCTTTTAGAGCAAAAAAAGGTATTATCTTATCTGAGGTGCCTGGACTTGATGGTATTTTGATGCAAAATATTAACATTACTTACAACCGACCTGTGCAAAGAATTTATGAATTAGGAATGGCCGGCAAACCCGTCAATTTCTACTACATTGAAGGTAGACCGCAAGGTACCATGACTGCAACTCACGTCATTGGTCCCGGTAAAGATATGATTCAATATTACGAACAATTTGGAAATGTGTGTAATGCCGACAAGAATACAATTGCTTTGTCCTTAACTCCAAACATGTGTCCATTACCTCAACGAGAAGGTCAAAACCAACAACCGAAGATACCCTCAATGACTATTTACGCCACAAACTGTGTTCTCATGGCTGTAGGTATCTCTACAACTGCTGACAACTTGATTATTAATGAAAACAGTCAGTTGATGTTCAACACTCTCCGCATTACTCACGAAGGATTAGTACAACAGGCTCCTCCGCCCCGACCTGGTAATCAGTAATACAGACAACCTACATAAACTCCGTCTTACCAACCAATAAAAATACCCCACTCGTTATCTACTATACCGACAACAAGTGGGGTATTTTGTTTTTAATTAATAATTTGCCTCATACTCCTCAAAACTCAAAGAATTTTCGTTTTGTTTTGATTTTTTTACTTTTTCATTTTCTTGTTTTCTTTCATCATTTTCTTCTTCTTTTTCATCAAACAAAACATAACTTTCTGTTGAAGAGGATGAAGAAGGTGTATCATCGTCATCATTATCAAAATAAGTCGGTGAATTTTCTTCACTTTCATTTTCCTCAAAAAGTTGATAATTCGCTGCAGCGGAAGTAAAGGAATCTGTGTTGAAATTCATCACGTTACGCTTGGGTGATTGAGACCTTAAATCCTTTTGGTTTCTCGTTTGTTGAATTTTACTATTCATTAAGTTTCCCTTTTTCGAGCTAATTCTTTCATTTTCGTTTGACCTTAAATCTTCATCATCGTCTTCAATTTGGAAGAGCTTTCTAGCAGACCTCCTATTATTTTCATTTTCGTTAACAACAATATCAACTTCATCGTCATCATCATTTCCGTTTGAAGAAAGTGTAAATGTTTTTCTCTTTCTCAATATAGATAAAATGTTATCTGTCAAATACTCTGGATGATCGGCAAATGCATATTCCACCAAATCTGGAAAATCTGAGAAAGCTTTTGCAATCAATTCCATTTGTTGTTCGTAAGGTAAGAACAACAGGAGTCCTGGAGAATTGGTTTCCGGATCATCAAACCAAAATTGCGCTTTTTGGAAAATTTGGTTAGTGTCATATTTATCCATATCTGGTGTATATTTTTTACCTTTATGGGTAAAGGAACGAACAACTGCAACTTCATAAGATTGGATACTTTGTATTTCGCCGCTCCATGAAGTATGTTCGAATTTGGCATTTTCAACTCTTGGATTGTAAACCACAATAAAAACACCACCATTTAGAACTCGGTTTTGCGCGTCATATTGTCCGGTAGGATCGGAGAAAAGAAAGTCATTATGATCGTATAAAGTTGAACCACTTGTCTCTCCTCCTTCATTCGAGGAAAGTTGCGGTTTCCGCTTGTTAAGCACTTTTTCCATATTTCGGCCAGTGTTTTCACTGAGTTGAATAACTACAAGAGGATCACCGTGACCTAAACCATAGGGTCTGGCACTTTCCCTGTTTTCATTTTTTTCAATGTAAAATCTGTTTTCGTTTCGATAACAGTGACCTTGAATGTAGTAACGTCGGGACGGTCTGGGGATTGCTGGGCCGGTTGCTTTTTTCATATCAACAAACATTAATTTGTTCCATTCCCCTCTCCAAACCATTCCGACGCCGAATGAACCATTTTGAGCGGCGTTTTTGCAAGCTTTGTAGAAAATGATATAAGGATTGGTATCTCGGCGATGTATAGCGTCATCAGCAGAAACGTCATACAAGTTGAAAGAATAAACATTTCCGGTTTCCGGAATACCCATGTAAGTAACACAAGGTACCGAAACTATCCAATTTGTAAAAGAACCTTCAAAATCATCAGGATGTCGTGATGGTTGTAACTTGTTTTTGGGGTCTTGATAGTCTAATTGAGGCCAAGGACGGAAAATCATCATTCCTGACGAGTAAGAAGGCCTCAACAATACTGATAACCCTAATTTCGGGTTGAGGCAGTAATTACCTGACTGCCAAATTTGAAGTGGTTGGTCATTGAATTTGTTGTTGTAACGTTCTGGGTTACGCGGCTTAATGTCACGCATAAGGTACCTCCTCCTCCTTACTAAGTTAGGGTTGAGAAGACAAGAAAAAGCCCTTTACCGCGTTCAGGGCCGCCATCCTGTTATATTATATAGGGTGCATTCTTCAGCCGTCAACCTTTCACCCCAATTTTTTTCTATCGAAATTTCGTAGTTGAGGTAGTAGGGGCCTCGACCAGTCGGTTTGCCATCTAAATGAGTCGGGTAAATAGGAACGCAATCTCGCATAGCATAAGGTAAAAGTTCATTTATAACCAAGTTAATGTAAGGTATACTCACTTCCAAAACGGCTGCGTCGTGAATTTGTAAAATAATTTTGATGTGATTATACAAATTTCTCTTCAAAATTTCCCTGTGCAGATACCCTAACCCCCGATTCATAACTGAAGCAATAAGACTTTGAATCGGAAAATTAATCGCTTGTCTTTCTATTTCTGCTTCGATAGCGCTATCGACACGTAGTTTGCTGAACCTGCGATACCTACCAAAGCAATTAACAATCCAACGGTTTGTCGTCGCATATTTTTTAGCAATTTTTTGAAAACTCTCGACTTTGGGATAAATTTCAAAAATTGTATCAATAACTCTTTGGACCACATCGACATCAATATCCATACCGTACTCTTTAGATTGAAGAGCAAGTGACTTGGGGCCGCCACCGTATAAAGTACCGAATACTACCTTTTTAATTAAGTTTCTCAAGTGAGCTTTGCCGGCTTCCTTGAGAGCTGACTTGGTAGGGGCGCAATCCAAGTTGAAGGCTAAAACTGCAATATTGCTATGAATATCGTAATAATCTGGGTGGGGGTATTTACCATCTGGACAGGGTTTGCCGTGTTCATCATAGCCGCTTTCAGGATACTGAGACCTGACAACATGATCGATCATTTTTTCGTCACCGGCCATAACAGCTAGTCCGAATAATTCTGCCCCTTTGTAGTCGAATTCTATTAACACTTTCTTATCGGGATTTTCTTCTTGTGAAGTCTTTTTGATAATACAAATTTCCCCGGGTAAATCTTTAGACCACTGCAAATGTTCGGGTCGTTCGGGTAACTTAGGATAAGGTAACCACCCAGAAGCGATAAGAATAGAACGTAATTTATGTTGATAACGTTCCCCTAACAAACGTTCATAGTCAACATCTCTACTTTTACTAATATTTTGTAAGTTAGGAGAAGAAGATCGCCAGCGTCCAGTTTCAGCAGTCGGTAGGAACCTGGTGCGGATTCGATTGTCCGGATCAATATGAGAAGCTAAACCTTCTTCAAATACATAATTACCATCGTCATCAGTGACCCATTCGCCACTGGATTCATCTTCAACAGGGGGCCGTAAAACAGTGCGTAACACTTGATCGATGTAACGGTAATCTCTTAACCACCCTAATACTTCGGCTTTATCGGGGTTTTCATTAACTAATAAATTGAAAACAAATTTACTAGTTGACGGCAATGTAGAATGTTCGTTTCCTTCTCTTTCTACTTCATCCCAAGTACGCGGCGGGTCGGATGTATCTAAAAGAGGCCGGACGTACAAGGATTTAGCATTTTGTGGGCGAAGTCTCACACCTTTACCGTTGTAACGTTCCCCATAAACCAATTCACGAATTTGATATAGTGAGCGTAAATTCAAATCGGGCCATTGTGCCCAATTGATAATTTTTTCTTCTAAAGCATAACGTGCTTCTAGGAAAGATTTAGTCAAATTAACAATACGTTCACGATCGACAAACACTCCTGTTTTGTGCATTGACAAAATAACTTCCTGAACAAACATAGTTTCCCAGAAAGGTTCCCAGCAACAATGGCCTTCGTAGTCCTTATCTAATAAAGGTAACACTTTCAACATTATTCTCAAAGTAACGTCAGCGTCATATGCTGCATAAGGAAACAAATACTCATCCGGTATATCCCCGTAACCTTTCAACTTTTTCAAACTGATACCGTGAGTTTTACAAAAATGTTTTTTATATTCTTCTAAAGGTAAATCCCAGCGCGGGGCGGTAGTGTAACGCATCGCCAACATCTCCAAACCTAAATCAGATGTCTCTTCGATGCTATGAACAGCAATAGCTGTATCTAACCACCCTTTACCTTTTTGGTATTGTTGCCAAGGAAGTAACCCTTCTTCATCAACTTCGCTAGGGATGGGACAATATCGAATTGGATTGATACCATAATAATGTAGCCATTCTAAGTCAGCAACTAAAAAGTGACCTACGGCACGGCGATTACGCATAAATTCATTGAGTAAGTGAGCTAATCTTTTTAAGTCTGGAGACTGTGTGTCTGGGTCTAATAAAGATAATTTACCTCCAGGTTCGGTAATTTTCACTACAGCAGCATTGTAAGGTTCCCAAGAAAATTGAATGCAACGTAAGTAACCATCTCGTTGTATAGGATTACGACCCTGCCACTCACAGTCCCAACTAATCATGGTGCAGGAATCAGGTATAGAGTTTAGTAATTCCTGTAATTGGTTGCAGTCTTTAATTACCCTATGTTTGACAGATTTCTCTGCACTAGACAAATAGTCTAAATTTTTATCTTCTAATAAAAGCCGAAACCGTGATAAGCTACTTTCTAGGAAGCGATATTTGCTAGCGTCACGAGCGACTTCGGCTGGATGAATTGTGGCCATAACATAACATTCGTGATATTGTGGAGATTCTCCTATACTTTTGTGAATCGGGAAAACTAATTTTTCGATTTTACCCTCCACTGAAGAGAGAGTATATTTTCGACCTAATACTCCTTTGAGGGCATCGGCTCCTAAACAAAGGATATAACGCGGGCGAACGATACGTAATTCCTGATGCAGTAAAGGTAAACACGTCTTAATCCAATTAGCTCGTAAAGTTAAGTTCTTTTTATTAGTATTGATGCGGAACTTAACTAAATTGGTTATGTACCAATCTTTGTAATTAGTAAAATTCAGTTTTCTTACTAAGTTGTAAAATACAGCGCCAGAGGGACCAACAAAATTGTAACCCCTTAATAACTCCTCATGGCCGGGTAATTTACCTATGACCATAACTTCACTAGGAATAGGTCCCAAAGGCAAATTTTTATAATAATTCATTTGCTGTCTAATGTCGGGACCCGAAAAATCATCTTCACCGTACAATTCGACTAAAGCTTTACCCCAGATATGACCAGGAATAAAAGAAACCTCGACTAAAGAAGTACCGTTGAAGACGGGAACGGTAATGTCATTACGACGC
>Ga0272447_1001943_pt1 | contig 11951 bp, 13 predicted proteins | sample YNPCB0133_FD_194589 | JGI IMG/M metagenome (GOLD analysis project Ga0272447, IMG submission 194589) | Hot spring microbial mat communities from Yellowstone National Park, WY, United States - YNP-CB-013-3 | ecosystem: Environmental > Aquatic > Thermal springs > Hot (42-90C) > Sediment | place... | reverse complement strand
ATCTGGTAGGGCCGGGGAAGTCGCAGACTTATTCGGTTCACGCTGAGTTGCGATGTTTTGTGTCTGCGTCGGACGCGCGGGTTTGCCAAGAGTGATGCTGGTCTCCAGCGAGCGATTACTTTGTTTGTGCACTGTTGGAATGCGCGTCAAATGCTCCGGCAGCATTACCCGAGATACCGGCGTGGACTGTCTGAGTTTATATCACTTTGACTGGAACACTCCCCTCGTGTTGACATGATGAGTCGGTTGAATATAATTGCATGGCCAAAAATCGGGCCTTGAGTTGCGCGCGCTGTTCCCTCGCGCAAGTGCGCTGCTGACGAATCCATGAGAGGGTAACCATGTACGCAGTCGTTGAAGTGGGCGGACGTCAATATCGCGTCTCGCCCGGTGATGAAATCTACGTTGAGAAGCTAGATGCAACCGCCGGCAGCCAGGTCAAGCTGCCGGCCCTGTTGGTGTCCGACGACAAAGGGGTTGTCGTGGGCAAGCCCTACGTCGCTGGCTGCGAGATAGCAGCCGAAGTGATCGGCAACGAGAAAGGTGATAAGCTGATCGTGTTCAAGTACAAGCCCAAGAAGCGCTATCGCAAGAAGGCCGGACACCGGCAGACCTACACTAGGCTCAAAATCGTCGGAATGAGCGAGGTTTGAGATGGCACATAAGAAAGGCGGCAGTTCTACTACAAACGGGCGCGATAGCCAGTCCAAGCGCCTGGGCGTTAAGCGGTTTGGCGGGCAGATCGTCCTGGCCGGCAACATCCTGGTGCGCCAGCGCGGCACGCGCTTCAAGCCCGGCGCAAACGTGGGCATCGGCAAAGATTACACGCTGTTCGCCACCGCAGATGGCGTGGTCGTGTTCGACACCTTGCCAAACGGCAGCAAGCGCGTCAGCGTCCGTCCATTGCCCGTCGCAGCGGCGATACAGGAGTCGGCAGAATGAAGAAGGACATCCATCCCAAGTATTACGAGCAAGCGCGCATTTACGTCGGCGGTGAATTCGTCGGCACTGTAGGCTCCACCAAACCCGAGCTACATCTGGAAGTGTGGAGCGGCAACCACCCCTTCTACACTGGCGAGCAACGCATCATTGACACCGAAGGACAGGTAGACCGGTTTCAAAAGCGCCTGGAGCGCAAGGTCGCCGAACGGGTGGACAAAGCCGAGAAAGCCCGCCGCCGGCGCAGCAAGCGCGCCATCGCTGAGATTGTGGACGAAGAGACAGTCCCGACCAACGACGCATCCACTGCCGAGCCATAGCGTCGCTTGGCAACACAAACGCGACGTGGGTTGATACACGGCGCGTTTGCTTTGGATGGCCTGTTGAATTCCCTTAGGGCGTCGTTTGGGGCGGGGGCAGGCGCGCGCCGCAACTGCGGCAGAACTTCTCCGCGCCGAAGGTGGGCTGCCCGCACGACGGGCACACCCGCCGGCGGGCAGGCGCCGGCGGAGGAGGCAACGGAGGCGTATAAGTCGGCGCAGTAGCGGCTGGAGGAGGCGGCGGTGGCGCTTGCGCAGCCGTTGATTGTCCTAGCCGGAGGGTGGGTTGCACCGGGCCTGCAGAGAGGCCCTGTGGGATTGGGGTGACCGGCCCGCCGTTGGCGGCGAGTTGTGCCTGAAGCATGGTGATCTGAGCCAACTGCTTGGCGCTCAGCCCTGGCTTGCGCGCGCTGAGCGCCCCGCCCAGCATTGCGACCACCGCGCCTATCAGGGCTACGCCTGCAGCGATAACGGGGGTCCGCGTGTCTATTAGGTTAGACAACCCCACCCGTAGCTCTGGCAGCGCATCGTTGACCGGCACACCCAGACCGGGAAAGCCAGCCTGATTTTGAGCGACTGAGGCTGCGATCACCGCATCCAGCCGTTCGCTCAAGTAGAGCGTCCCGCCCGTCATGGTAAAGGCCGCCGCCGCGGCGAGCATGATGAGCAAAATCCCTCTGAACATTTGTTCGCCAAAGTAACCGCGCGTGGTCGCCACGATCCAGGCCATCAGCAGCACGAGCGCCGGCAACACGAAGAAGGCTATCTGAAAGATCACCAGAGGGGTGAATAGGTCAGCCGTGCCCTCGGCCACGTCGCGCAAATAGCCTTGTTGTCGTTCGCTTAGCTCATAGGGTTTAACAAACTGCGCACCTCCAGGCAAGCTTTGCAGCGCGCTCAGGAGCTCGCTGGCCTTGGCCGGAATGACCATCAGTCCGTTCGCCATCATCAACGCTTCGTAGCCGCTGATGTTCAAGGTGACCGGCTGGCTATCGGCCGTCAGGTGGATCTGCAAGCGCATGAACGGCCGGCTGGGCAACCACAGCAGGACCAGCATGGCCAACGCCACGGTCAAGCTGCCCAGCGCGCAGATCAGGTTATTGATCAGGCGAACGAAGTCCACAGGCCAGATTTTAGGCCAAACCGCCTACGGTGGCGTAACAAGCACGAAATAACGCCGCACGGGAAAGAGCTGTTGATCACGGTGAGGCGTCTCCATCTCACCTGGTGCAAGCAGCGCGTTACATTGCAGGCCCTGTGCCTTGGCGCTGGTCATGGTCACCCGAAAGTCAACGACCACCACTTGAGCATCCGCTTTGGGCTTGACGCTGGCGTGGAGCCAGCGTTGATCGCCCGGCGCCCACTGGACGATGTAGGACTCCGCGATTGGATGCGTGATCGGCAGTTGCGAGGGCAGACAAGTCTGATAGGAAGTCACCTGGCTACAGCGACTGCGCGGCGTGATCAGACGCGCGTATGACGCAACGCCGAAGTTGCAATTGTCCGGCTCGTTGTCCACGACTTGATTGTTCACGTTGATCAGCCTGACCTCCTCGACTTCCTGGAAGGAGACCGTGATCGAGCCGGCGTCGGCGGGCGCGCCACCGATGTTGCTGCCCCAGATGATGACATCGAAGCGCTCGCCGGCGCGGACGCTGCCGGGGATGGCGATGCCATCAATGCGCGGCACTGGCAAGTTGCCCTGGCCTTTGGCCGGCGGCAGCACCACGACTTTCGTGGGGGTGGGGGTTGGGATAGGGGTAGAGGTTGCGGTCGGCCTGGGCGTTGGCGTGGATGTCGGCGTCGCCGTTGGCCTCGGCGTCGCGGTCGGCCTAGGCGTCGGCGTGGACGTGGAGGTCGCAGTCGGTCGAGTCGGCGACGGTGTCGCTGTTGGCCGGGTCGGCGTGGGCGTGGGTCGGGTGGCCGTCGGCGCGGGCGGCTGAGTAGCGATTAGGCCAGGCGTGGGCGATGGCTGGACCGTGGGCAGGGCAGCGGGTGTGGAGGCGCGGGGTGATGGCTGCTGCGTCGGAGACGGTGCGTCTGTGGGTTGCGGCAGACTGGTCGGCGTGCTCGTCGGCAGCAAAACGCTGGCCGCGGCCGTCGTCGGCGCGCGGTCGTCGCCGGCTGCCTCAAACGGGAGCGAGAAGCCGAAGGCGCTGCTGAGCATAAAAGCCACCCCGCCGCATAGCAGCAGCGCGATCGCCAGCCCACCGATGGCCAGCCCGACCTGAGCGCCCCGCGGGACGCCGCCAACCCCCTTGCGGTGCAGCGCGCGACGGAACTCCTCGACGGTTTGAAAGCGCTTGCTGATCTCAAGCTGCGTGGCGCGCGCGATGGCATCGGCGACGTGTGGGCTGACGGCTTTGAGATCGCCATGGACGCGGTCGGCACGCGGCAATACAAATGGCGTCAAGCTAGGGTCATAACCGGTGAGGGCGTGGAGCAGCGTCGCGCCCAGCGAGTAGATGTCGCTGTAAGGCCCGGTCTGGCCCTTGCCATGCTGCTCAGGCGGGGCGTAGCCGGCCGTGCCCAGCGGCTCGGTATCCGCCGACTTGTCCTGCTTGAACGTCCTGGCGATCCCAAAGTCAATCAATTTAATGCGGTCGCCGGCTGTGAGGATGATGTTGCGGGGCGTGAGGTCGCGGTAGATGATCGGCGGGTTCTGGCTGTGCAGGTAGCTCAGCACGTCGCAGAGCTGATCGGCCAGGTCCAGCACCTGCGCTTCGGGCAGGCCATACCATTGGCCGATCATCCGCTCGGCCAGCGTCTCACCTTGCACGTATTCAGTGACCAGCACGGGCCTGCCTTCGTCGCTCACAAAGTAATCAATGACCTGGACAATGCCGGGGTGGTTGAGCTGGGCGAGCATGCGTGCGGAGGCCTCGAACTGTTGGAGCGCGGCCTCGGAGGACTCTGCGCCAAGCTTGAAGACTTTGATGACTACCTGGCGATTGAATGTGCGCGTGTCGGCAGCCAGATAGACGGTGGACTGTCCCCCATCGGCCAGCCAGCGGATGATCTCATAACGCTCGTTCAGGATCGTCCCTGGGGTCAGCATGGCGCACAATCCGCGGTCGTGCTAGGAAGCCGGCGTGGGGGTAGCCTCCACTGGTGGGCTCCTGCTAGGCGTCGGGGCAGGCTCTGCAATCTGGATGGCGCGCGCGCCGGACTCGCCAGGCCAAGCGCCAGTGGCGCTGGCCAGCATCAGCCAGATGCCGCTACCCAATAGGGCGATGACCAAGATCAGCCCCGCAAATGCTGCGATATGGGCTTTGTGCAGCCGCACGCGGCCGGCATTGGGGGCTGGGCTGCGCCCGCGCGCACGGCGGATGGCCTGTCGGAACTCCTCTACTGTTTGGAAGCGATCCTGGACGTTGAGCTGGGTTGCCTTCTCGATGGCATCGGCCAGCGGTTTGCTGACCGCCTTGAGGTCAGGATGAATTGCATCAGCGCGCGGCAGCATAAACGGGGTCAGGCTGGGGTCGTACCCACTCACCGCGTAAAGCAGCGTCGCCCCAAGCGAGTACACATCGCTATACGGCCCGGTCTGTAAGTTGCCGTATTGCTCCGGCGCAGCGTAGCCGGTCGTCCCCAGCGGTTCGGTATCCGAGGGTTTGCCGGCTTTCATGGTGCGGGCGATGCCGAAGTCAATCAACTTGATCCGCCCGCTGGGTGAAATGATGATGTTGCCCGGCGTCAGGTCGCGGTAGATCACCGGCGGGTTTTGGCTGTGCAGGTAGCTCAGCACGTCGCAGAGCTGCTCGGCCAAGTCCAGTACCTGCGCTTCGGGCAGGCCGAAGACCTCCGACTGCATGCGGTGCTGAAGCGTCTCCCCTTCGGCGTATTCGGTGATCAGCAACGGTATGCCATTGTGCAATACATAATCGATCACTTGGACGATGCCCGGATGATGAAGCTGGGCCAGCATGCGGGCCGAAGCCTCGAACTGACGCAGCGCCGCCTCGCGCGAGGCCGGCGTGCCCGGGCCGAGCTTAAACTGCTTGACCACCACACGATGGCCGAAAGCGTTCTGATCGGCGGCCAGATACACGACGGACTGCCCACCCTCGGCGAGTTTCTCGATGATCCGGTAGCGGTTGTTGACGAGCTGGCCTACCGTGAGCATGGTTTCGCAAAGGTGGGCACTATTCGTCCGCTGGCGCGTTGGCCATCTCAAACGTCACCGTGCAGCGCCCAAACTCGATTTGATCGCCTGAGCATAGCAACACTGGTTGGCCGGCCTCGATGCGCGTGCCGTTGATCCGCGTCCAGTTGGTCGTGGTCAGGCTGACGATGGTGGGTTGATTGCCGGGGCCGAGCGTGATGCGGGCATGCCGCCGCGATACCGTCCTGTCCGGATCGTAGTCCGTTAGATCAACATCAGGATAAATGTTGCTCACCGGGTCTTCGCGGCCGATCAACCAGGTATTTGTTGGACGGGGGGGAAAGCGGATGATGCCGCCGGCGCGGCTGACGAAATGCAAGGCCACCTGGGTTCTTCTGGGTTGTGGCCGCTGCGAGGCGCCAACGAGTGCTGCGCCACATTCGCCGCAGAACTTGCTGCCTTCGGGATTGACGTAGCCACAACGTGGACATGTCAACTGCGCAGCGGTGACGACCTGTTCCGACAGGCGTGTACCACACTGATTACAAAACCGCGCCCCATCTGGTTGCTCTGCGCCACAGTTTGGACAAATCATCTTCCCCTCCCTAGCGCTGACTTACATGTTCAAGCGCTGTGTGCGCCGCCCTTGCTGAAAGATCAGCTTGGTCATCCCCACCTCGATCTCGGCGTCCTCCGGCAGCGGTGTGCGCGTCTTGACCTGCAACGGCACGCGGTTGACGCGCGTCCCGTTCGCTGTGCCTTCATCGAGGATGTAAAACTGTTGGGTGGCCGGGTCGCGCGTGATCTGAAAGTGCCGGCTGGATATATATGGGTCGCTCATCAACACCACCTCGCACTGCGATGGATCGCGCCCGACCCACACGACATCCGACCCGATGGGAAGCGTCGAGCCGGTCATCGGTCCAGAGACCACTTTCAGCTCGGCGATCGGCTGGCGGTTCAGCCCCAAGCGCTGGGTGACCATGCGGATGCCGCTCTGCACTCCTTTGGCCATGTTGGCGCGAATGACGGCCAACTGATCGCTATAACGGCGGTTCATGATGATTAGCGCCACAATAAGGCTGAAGGTGATGAGGGCCAGCACACATAGGCTGGCGGCCAGCGCTGTGTTCTGGCGCAGCCATTGATCGAAGGAGGGCGCCTCGGTCGGCACAAAAGGCACCGCCGGCACCGAAGCCACCTGCAAGGTGGTGCGCACAGACGGGCTGTTGGTCGTTGTTTGCAGATATGAATCAGTGGCGATGACCTGGAAGGCATACGGCAGGGTCTTGGTGACAATGCTGCGATCTTCCTTGGGCGGCTGCCAGACCAGCTCGTAGGGCGGTCCGTCCAGCCGACCGATCGAGGTGCCGTTCGCCAAGAACTCGATGCTCACGTTGCGTGGTCGGCCGTCGGGGAACTCCACCTGGGCGACCAGGGTGATCGGCGGGGCCGGCTCGGCTGTTTCCTGGAAGAATTGCTCGCCTTCCACCGGCGCGATCAGTCGCACGATGGGCGGGCGCAGGTTAGATGCAAAGCGCACCTCGGCGCTGTCGCTGCCCGTCGGCAAGTTCACCGTCAGGCGGGCAGAGTGTTCACCGGCTGGCTTGACGCTACTGAAGCGCAGCACATACTGAGAGCGCTGCGAGTCTATGCGTTGATAAGCAGCTCGCAGTTGTCTCTCCGCCTCGTCCTGTGGCACGCTGGAATCCAGCAGCACATAGCTCCCGTTGGTTTGGGCAGCAAGCGCGCTCATGTTGGTGAACTCGCGCGGGCCGCGCTGATTGACTTGAATGGCGAAGATGGCGATGCCGGCTTCGTTAGCCCGCCGAAGGATATCGCCGCGGATGCCCTCGTCGCTGAACTTATTGTCGGCCCCATCCGAGAACAGCACGATGACCTTACGCCGCTGCTTCAGCGCGGATTGAACGGCGGCATCGGGGTTGCGCGTCAGCAGGTTCAGCGCCTGGTTCAGGCCATCGAATAGCGCTGAGGTGCGCTCCACAGCGAGTTGTGGGATCGCCTGCAGGCGTGATGCGACCAGGTTGAGGTCGCTGGTCGGCGCGATGATCTCGGCGAACTTGTTCTGATCCGTGCCAACCGTGATCACAAGGCCGAGGTAATCCTGTCCGCCGCTATTGACGGCCAAGGTTTGCACGAATTGCTGGGCAGCACGCCGGACGTTCTCGGTGTTCACCACGCCGTAATCGCGGGTGTTGTTTAGGCCGGCCAGGTCGGCCACGATCACGGCGGCCACGCCGGCGTTGCTGGCTTCTAAGCTGGTGATGGGAATGGGATTGCCGTCGGCCAGGTCCGTAAGCGTGAAGTTTTGCGCGGTCAACCCCGCGGCTGCGCTGCCATCCGGCAGGATCACCGCTGCGGTGAGCGTGTAATCCGGCGCTTGGCTGTTGTCCACGCGCTTGATCTCCAGGATCGGGCTGCTGACTTGGGCGCGCAGCGGGTGAGCAGCCCAGAGGACCAGCGCGGACAGAGCCAGCGCGCACCGAAGAAAAGGCTGAGGCAAGATCTGCTTCATCTCTTTACATCCGCTCTTACTCATCTGAATTAAACAGCCAGGTTCACCAGAACCGGGCAATGGCCACAGCGATATTATCTTCGCCGCCGTTGGCATTCGCCAGATCGATCAAACGGTCGCAGGCCACTTGCGCATTTGGTGCGACGGCGAGCATCTCGCGGATGGCATCGTCACGCACCATCTCCCACAGGCCATCCGAACATACCATTAACCAGTCGCCTGGCTGAATGGTCACTGGCTCTAATGCATCGCTGATGCCGGCTTTCGGATCGCCCAACGAACGATAGATCAGGCTGCGTTCCGGATGTGTATAGCGGTCTTCGTCGCGCAGCAGGCCGGCATCCACCAGCGACTGTACCAGCGAGTGATCTTTGGTCAGCCGGATCAAAGGACAGTCGGCTTCCTGAGAGCGCCAGAGGTAGATGCGGCTGTCTCCCACGTTGCCGAGGTAAGCGCGCCCATCTACCACCAGCGCAAAGGCGAGCGTAGAACCCATCTGGTTGCCCAGACGATTGCCTTCGGCGATGACTGCCTCGTTAATCGTCCGGATCGTCTCCGGCAGCCACTGGGCGATGACTTCGGCGGATGGGTGCGGCGCGTCGGCGAGCAAGTCCTGGACGGCCTTGGCGAGCATGCGAATCGCCAGGTCGCTGGCGACCTCGCCGGCCTCGACACCGCCCATGCCGTCGGCCACAGCGAGCAAAATCGGCCTAAGCCCTTGTGCTTTGGCCGCGGTGGCGACGTGCATGGCATAAACGCGATCCTCGTTCTCGGCACGCACCATGCCGGGGCTGGTGGCCCAGCCTAGCTCAACGTGCGTTGGGCAGCCGGTGGTGCTGGAGGAGGGCGCGACGCGGCGCAGCCGGTTGAGGAGCATGGCAGCGCTCATGCGCTCAGCGGGATCGGCTGCCTGGTGTAGGGCGAAGCGGATATGTGAGGGCGCCTCGAGCAGGCGGGTGTGGGCAAATGTCGCGCACAGCGCCCGAACGTCTGCATAAGCAGCATCAGGCTGGTCGCTCAAAACGACAAGCGTACCCAAGTTGCGCCAGTGCGCGCCCGTGGCGTTCACGCCGATATGGCGCATCGTGCCCTCCTCGTCCTTCAACCCCAAAGCGACACCGCAATCATGCAAGGCGTCTAAGCCGGCCACAAGCTGTTCGAACCACACTTCCCATTGCTTTTTAGACTGCTGGTTCATCCACGCCACACTCATCAAGTCTGGTGCGACGACCTCAGGCACGTAGTGACGCACCACGCGCTCGAACCATGGCATGTGAAAAGCTGGAAGCAAGCGGGCCACGTGGGGCAGCGCAGTATCCTGCCAGCGCTCGCTCAACAGGAGCGTGCCTGCGAGATCTAACGGCGAGAGTCCCTCGTGAAGCAAGAACAGCGTCGCTGCGTCGTTTGAGACGACCGCGTGATAGGTGCGCGTGCGGCTGTTGGCCGGCGTGCCTTCGTCGAACGCCGTGATGACGTAGGAAACGTTGCGTTCGGCGTCGATCACATACTCGCCGATCGGCAAAGGGTCAGATGCCGTAGAAAGTGTGGCTGTGGAGAGGGGCATACGCCTAATCTTGTATCACAAACTGGAAAGTGGCCTGGCGCGATTTGCCCAGCGAGATCACAGCGCCAGAGCGCAAGCGGTTATGGCGCGCCCGTCGGCCATCTACGAACAGATGTTCGCCCTGGAGCAGGCGGATCTCCCACGCCCCGTCCGCAGCACGGAACAGCTCAGCATGGTCCTCGGCTAAGTCTGACGCCGTGCGACCGCTGAGCTTTTGCCAGGAGGCCCGTCCCAAGCGCAGTGGCGCGTGCAGCGCGATGCGCCGGTTGCCGATGATCAGCTGAGGCCCTCGTCGCCGGCGACCGAACAACCAGCCGAAGATGCCGGCCAGGCCGATCATAAGGAGATCGCCGCTCCACCAGGTGAACATGTGAGCTATCTGATGATTCGACCGAGCAGCGTGGTGATGAGAGAGCGGCGCGGTCCATAGGCAACTGCTGCCAGGCCCCGTCGTTGGCCACGCCGCTCTGCGGTTGCGATCAAGCGTCGCACGGCGTATTCTGGGCTATGTGCATAAAGCGCCAGCGCGATGTCGTAATTGTTCGTTGAACTGCTTACCGGTTTCGTGCAAATCAACACTCTGTCTCTGGTCGCCAATGTGCGTTGGCCGGTAGGGCCCAGGCGAAGGGGGGTGAGCTGGCCATCGGCCAGCACATGGTAACCATACACCTCCCCTTCGGCAATCGCATAGCACTGTTCACCCGTGATCGCTGCCAGCAGCATAGCAGCCCCGCCCTGACGGAGTTTGTTTGACAGCGCCTGCCGAGCCTGGTCGAGCGTCGCGCGCAGGGCAATTAAACGGTCTACGTCGGGTGGGATCGCTTCGTAGACTTGGATGATTCGCTCAACTGCGCGCTGACTGACGGCTACATCGCCGTGCGCGTCAACTACGGCCATCAGCACGCCGTGCGGCGAGCACAGAGCGGATGGCAGGTCGGGATAGGCGCCGGTGGGCAGGACAGCCGCGCCGACCGCATATCCATACACGCTTTGATTGGCTAATTGATTGCGAACCTGCGCAGATGTGCGTTGGCGCATATCTAGAGAAGTCCAGCCGCCTTGGCGCGGGCGATCACCTTCTCAGCCTGTTTGATGATCGGCCCATCCACCATGCGCCCATCGAGCGCAAACGCCCCTAAGCCGTTGGCTGCGTGCTCTTGCGCAGCTTGTAAGATGCGCTGAGCGCGCGCGATCTCCTCCGTAGTCGGTGAGAAGGCGCGGTTCACCACCTCAAGCTGGCGCGGATGGATCACCATCTTGCCGGTGTAGCCGAGCTGCCGACCAAAGCGGCATTCTTCTTCTAAGCCGGCCAGGTCGTTCAGGTCGAAGAACACAATGTCTATTGCTTGTAGGCCGTTGGCAGCAGCAGCGATCACCACTGCGCTGCGAGCGTAGAGCACCTCTAGGCTAGAGGGCGTGCGGATCGCGCCGATGTCAGCGGCCAGGTCGTCGGCGCCGAAAATCAACGCCTGGAGAGGTGAGCCGAGCTGAGCGATCTCGCGCAGGTTCATGACGCCCTTCGCCGTCTCAATGATGACCAGCAGGGCGATCGCGGCTGGATCAAGGCCCTGTTGAACAGCCTGGGCGGCGATGAAATCGCGCGCTGCGCGCAGGTCATCTGCGCTATCCACCTTAGGGATAACGTAACCATCAGGCCGGCTGGCGATCGTCTCTGCCACGTCGGCTTGCAAGTATCCGCTGGACCAGGCGTTGACGCGCACCAGCCGCTCACGTCGCCCAAAGTCCAATGTCGTCAGCATCTCGCGGGTGATCTGCCGTGCGAGCGCTTTGTTACTCGGCGCGACGGCGTCTTCCAGGTCGAGCACAACGCTATCGGCTGGCAGCTGCGCGCCTTTCTCGATCTTGCGCTGGCTATCGCCCGGCATGAACAGCAGCGAACGTCGCAGCGGCGGCATGGCGTCACGAAGTGATGGCTGCTTTGCGCTTAAACAAGGCGGTGCGCTCGAACTCGATGACGACCTCGCCGCGCTGATTGCGGCCGGCATGGCGAAGTTGGACGATGCCGGCCTCGGGGCGCGAGCGCGATTCGCGCTTGTCCAACACCTCGCTGGTGACGTATAGCGTATCGCCGTGGAACACTGGTCGAGGATGACGGATGTTGTCGTAACCAATGTTGGCGATGATCGTGCCGGCGGTCAGCTCCGGCACGGTAAGCCCCACAGCTAAGCTGAGGGTGAGCAGGCCATTGACGATTCGCGTCCCGAAAGGCGTTTGCGCCGCGAAGTGCTCGTCCAGGTGTAGCGGCTGTGGGTTCATGGTGAGCGCGCAAAACAATACGTTGTCAGCTTCGGTGATGGTGCGGCCGGTCGGATGCTCGATGCGCATACCGATCTCCAGCTCTTCAAAATACTTGCCGGCCATGTGGCGCTAATTCTATCAGCCAATGCGTGAGGGGGGTAAACCGCCTGGGGAGTGTTCCAGTCAAAGTGATATAAACTCAGACAGGCCACGCCGGTATTTCGGGTA
>Ga0272447_1001940_pt1 | contig 11973 bp, 12 predicted proteins | sample YNPCB0133_FD_194589 | JGI IMG/M metagenome (GOLD analysis project Ga0272447, IMG submission 194589) | Hot spring microbial mat communities from Yellowstone National Park, WY, United States - YNP-CB-013-3 | ecosystem: Environmental > Aquatic > Thermal springs > Hot (42-90C) > Sediment | place... | reverse complement strand
GACTGCTGGAGCTGCCCGAAGAGATTGGCGAGCAGGTGATTGCCATTAGCGGTCGCCCACCCGCTGGGACTATCACCGCCAGCCACGCCCGCAGCCTTATCGATCTGGAAGACCCGGAGCTGCAGACGCGGGTCGCCACCAAGATTCGGGAAGAGGAACTCACCAGCGAAGAGACCGCGGCGCTGGTGCGCACCCTGCGTGAGGACCCAGCACGCGCCGAAGAGATTCTGGAGCGACCTGCCGAAGAGGTGCTGCAGCGCACACCCCCGCTCACCGGACCCGCGCTCCAAGTGCGCCAGTTCCGACGCTATCTGGAGGGGTTGGACATCCGCTCGCTCCATCCCAGCCACTTGCCCCCCCTGGAGCAGGAGCTGGAGGAGCTGCTGGAGGTCATCGCCGAGCAACTGCAGGCGATTCGGGCGGAGCAGGAATGAGAGTCATCGCCATCGATGGTCCAGCGGGTTCGGGCAAAAGCACTTTAGCTCGTCAATTGGCGCAGACGCTGGGCTTTGTTTATCTGGACACAGGGGCGATGTATCGCGCCCTCGCCCTGCTCACCCAGCGCGAGGGCGTGGACGAGTCCGATGAGGCGGCTCTGACCCGCTTGGCACACGCCCTCTTTATCGAGTTTCGGTGTATAGCAGGCGAGCAGCGCGTGCTGCTCAACGGCGAGGATGTTTCCGAGGCGATTCGCCATCCCGATATTGGGCGGCTGGCATCTCGCATCGCCGTCTATTCAGGCGTGCGGCGCGTAATGGTCGCCAAGCAGCGTGAAATCGCGCAGCAGGTGGACGGGCTGGTCGCCGAAGGGCGCGACACCACCACCGTGGTCTTCCCCGACGCCATTCTCAAAATCTTTCTGACCGCTTCCCAACAGGAGCGTGCCCGTCGCCGACAAGCCCAACTGCGTGAGCAGGGGATCGAAATGCCGTTCGAGGAGGTGCTGCACGAGATTCAGGAGCGGGACGAACGGGACAGCACCCGCGCCGATTCACCCCTGCTTCAGGCGCCCGACGCCATCCGCATCGACAACGACCACCTCACCAAGGAGCAGACCCTCCAGCGCGTCCTCCAGCTCTACCACGAGCGGGTCGGACGCGCCTCCCCGCAGTAATCAGCGGGAATACCCCCGTGCTTGGATTCCGCACCAAGGGTTTCCTGCTCGTCTTTCCGTGCGCGCTCTAATCGCTGCGCACTATCCCGCCCAGCAGCCAGCCACCAAAGAGCGGCACCAGCAACACAAAATCCCAAAACGAGAAGCCCACCCGTATGAAGTCCGCTATCTCCTCAAAATCGATCAGAATGAGCACCAGATCAAACAGGAGACGCGCCAGCGTGTACGCCAGCAGCAACCCGATCAACGACCAGTTGATGTCGGTTTTGAGAATGAGTGCGAGCAGTCCACTGGCGATGAAATAAAGCACCAGCGTCACCAGAGGTCCGCAACAGAACAAGCTCAACAGCATCACCAGCGCGACATCGCGGTAGTCATCCGTGTCGTCGATGGTGCCGATGAGGTGCGAGCCGGGCATCCACATCCCCAGAATGAAGAAATAGACCAGATTGCTCCAGAGAGTCCACTCTGGACGCTGGCTGATAATCAGCACATTGATGGCTGCCAGGGGCAACACCACTGCCAGGAATCGCTCCAGTCGCAGCGAGAAGGGCAGCCCTTCGTGAATCTCATAGAGGATGCGCACCTGTCCGGGCGGTAGCGCCGTGGTGGTCGGCACGGGGCGCGGCGCGCCGGGCGGCGCCATCGGGGTCGCTTGCACGGGGGGCGGAGTCCCTCCTGCTGGGGTTGCCTGCACCGGGGGCGGAGTGGGTCCCATCGGCGTAGCGGTGATGTCGCTCGGCGTAGTCGGAGACGGAGGGGTAGGAGCGGGAGGTGGCGTCATCACGGTCGGATCGCTGGAGGGTGTCGGCGCCGTTGGGGGCTTGTAGCCCGGCGGGGCGGGTGCGCCTGTCGCCATCACCCGTTTGCACCACTCGCATACATACGGGTCTTGGCTCTCCATGCCACACCAACGGCAGTGGGTCATGGCGCACCCCCTTGCGACTTCAGCGTCAGCGTCGCCAGCATCTGGTCGAACACCTTCTGATAGGTCTCATAGGAACTGGCAGGGCAGTAAGCGTGGATGTGAATCACCTCGCGCTCGGAGATAGGCGCGGTAAAGAGATAGCCCCGCACCCGCATATTGAAAAGCGGGATCGGATGCGGCAGCACATACTCATAGTCGCTGCGAATGCCCCGCACACCCCGCACCGTCACCATCGAGCGGTTCAGCTCCTTGAAGTCGACATAGGTAGGGTCATCACGCAGGGCGGCGAGGCGTTCGTCGTGCCGCTTGCGCATCAGCGACGCCCAATCCAACCGCACATTCGGGTTGTTTTGGGGCATCAACTGGTTGAGTGGATTCGGATTGTCCAGCAGGGGGCGGAAGTAGACCTCGAAGCCGGTGCGCCTGCCCCGATAGAAGCCTACATCCTCTGTGGCAAGAATGTCCTTAAGATCCGCAAACAATCGCCCGAATAGCACATCGCCGGCACGGAACCGCTTCGGCTTGCGAATGGAGAAGCGTTGTGTCTCGTAGGTCTCCCACTCACTGGGCGGCGGCACGCGATGGCGCGGGTTGGCAAGCAGAAACATCTCGACAATCAACGCCAACGCACCCACTATCCAGAGCGCGCGTATCACCCAGATATTCATCGCAACCCTCCTGCGTAGAGAGATATACGCCCCGTTTTTCTGGATTCCTGCTTCAGGGTATACTCGTTATATGGCGCGTTTCAAGGAAGGCGATCGGGTGCGGGTGAAGGGGCGACATGCCTCCGAGCAGGAGGTGCTGGAGGGACGCTACGCACCCTTCATGGCGGGTGCAACAGGCGCCATCCTCAAAATCTACGACTCGAAGCAGATTGCAGTGAATCTGGACATCGCGAGCCTGCCGGAGGAGGTGCGCCAACGCCATGCCGAGCAGCAGGAGACGATGCATCGCCGCTGGCTCGATTCACTCTCCGAGGAGGCACGCAACCGCTTGACCGACCAAGAGAAAGCGTTCCACCTGAACTATGTGGTGCTACTCACGGAGAGCGACCTGGAGCCATTTGGTGGACGCCCTGCCCGCCGGGCACAAACCGCCCCAGCCAAACCTGCGCCGCCAAGCAAAGAGGGCAGCAAGAGAGGGCAGTCGGCGACCCCTTCACCTAAAGCGCCCCAAAAGGCAAAGGGGCAACAGACAACTCCCTCACCCAAACCTTCGCCCAAGAAGAGAGAGAGCGGCAAGCGAGGGCAGGCGAAAGCTCCATCGGCAGCACCTGCCCGCCCCACCCCGCAGCAGCTCGATCTGATGGAGGAAGCCTACCTGAAGGCACGCCAGCGCAAAGCACGCTAAGCGATGCGACTGAAACTCTATCTGGGGCAACGGCGCGAGCCGTTTATGGTGCCGTTGCACTATAACTACTTCATCCAGTCGCTCATCTATCGCCATCTGGATGAACATCTGGCGACGCAACTGCATGATGAGGGTTTCGGGGAGGGCACTAAACGCTTTCGCTACTTCACCTTCTCGCGCCTGATGGGCGACTTTCAGCGCGAGGGCGACCGCCTGATTTTCCCGCGCGGTGCAACGCTTTATATCGCCTCGCCCAACAGCCCGTTCCTCGAATCGCTGGTGTTGCATCTGTTGGCGCAGGGTGAGCTGCCGATTGGTGACGAGCGCGTGCCCCTGCACAAAATCGAGGTGGTGCCGCCGCCGGAGTATCAGCCTGAGGTGATTCTCAAAGCCCTCTCGCCCATCACCCTGCGTGAGACGCTGCGCCAGCCCGGTGAGCGATACACCTACTACTACACGCCCCAAGAACCTGACTTCAGCGAGCGGATTATTTCGAACCTGCGCGAGAAGGTGCGCATCTGGCATGGGCGCGACATCCCTCCAGATGATGCCTATTGCGCGCCCTATGCGGTTGATCCTGAAAAGAACTTCCACATGGTTAATTTCAAAGGCACTTGGGTCAAGGGCTGGAGTGGGTTGTATCGCTTCCATGCTCCCCCAGACTATTTCCAGATGGCGCTGGATGCGGGCATTGGCGAACGCAACTCCGCCGGCTTCGGCTGCGTGGAGGTTTACACTCCCAAACTGCGTGCTGGCAACACTATGCGGGAACCTAATGCACGGACAAAGGAGTAGGTATAATTACCAGAGGAGGGGTTATGACGGGCTTACAGCATGGTACGGGGCACTTTTGGATCGATAGCGGGCTGGTGGTATTGAGCCATCTTTTGACCAGTGGCAACCTACCTGCTAACCTAAGTTCACCGTTACAGCAACTTCTAATTGGTGGCAATCCATCTGCCGATGTAAATCCTTTGTTGCGGCACTTGGCAGAGCAAATCTATCGGGAGACAGGCAAGACCGAAGAGTATTGGGATGAGCAGAGCCAGCAGATTAATACCTACAACAAGCGGAATTGGCAAGAGCCAATCGGTCTGTTTATCAGCGTGGTGGACTCGCCTCCCAAAAAGCAGGTCAACGGTAAAGAGATGTTCACCCGACCACCGAACGCTGTCTCGCGAATCCGAATCAGTCCGAAGGGCAATGCAAAATGCGACCTTTGTGGTGGATTGGGTCCTGTCGATAGCGCCTGCCTTTATCTGTTCCCATTTGTGGTTGCTCCAGACAAGTTCGGTAACTTCTATTCGGTGGCGAAGCGGGGGGTGAAACTTTGCCCTCGGTGTGCCGTCGCGGGCTTCGCAGCGTTTCAGAGCTGGCTGTGGCGAAGGCAAGGGAACAGCTATCATTTCTTCGTGTTTCATACCGATTTGGAGCGCCTGTCCGCACTGCATCAGAGCGTGTTATCTCCCTGGCGTCTGGCAGAGGTGAAAGGCGGGAATTTCGAGGTAGACTTCTTCGGGGAGTACCCTTATGAGAACCTATTCGCACTGTTGCTGAGCCTGTTCAAGTTCCTTCGCACTCGCGAGTCAGCAGGCGAGTTACCGCCCATGTTGGCAGAACTAACGGGCGCACAGCCCATAGTAGCAGGTAACCCAATAGTGGTGTATGCCTTCAGTGGTGAGGGTGGTAAAAGCTTTTCGATGCGCGCCTTCACGCAGTTTGATCGCTTTCATCTGTTCTATCACCTGTATTGTCGATGGATTGACGGATTGGATGTGACCAATCCCCACAGCGCGCTGGCACAAGTATTTCGTCAATTCCAGCACAAGCGTCAGCGCACCGAGACCATCTGGCGCGAATGGGTCTGTTCGGCGATGCTTAAACAAACCGATCCATCGCCCCCTATAGAGGTGTTTCTGTACGATGTAGGCGCAGAAATTCGGCGTGCCCTCAGCTACGGCACGCTCGAGGTGCTGCAAATCTATCTACAGGAGGTTCTGAAAATGGATGAGCGACTGCTGAATATCATCAAAGGCTTCGGCTATGAGCTGGGTCGGGTCGCGGCAGAGAAGTCGGAGATGGGGCTGCTCTATGCCCTGCGCAACGCGAAAAACCTCGACCAGTTCTTGGAGGTGTTGAACCAGATTCAGTTCACCCTTGAGAGAACCATCAACTCGGAGTTGTTGCGCGTGGAACCTGGCGAGCGCATCGCCGGTACGCCGTGGAACCGTGTGAAGACTCTACTCGCCATTCACGCAATGAATGCCTATCTGCGTACCAAGTACCCCGCTTCAGAAACCCAATCGCAACAGGAGGTCAGCCATGAGTAAAGCCATTACTCTCACTTACTTAGTGAAAGCGTCGGCAGCAAATGTGAATGCCTCCCACACAGAAGGTAATGTGCAGACCATCAAGCGCGTCACGCTGCCCGATGGAAGCGTGTTGCCGTACATTTCGGGGCAAGCGGTGCGTCGCATGCTGCGCGACCGTTTGGAGGATCTGGGTTGGCAACTCTCCGAGCCTTTTGCCAAAGTGAGCGGGCAAGAGGTGACGCCCCCTGTGCAGCCTGATCAATATATCGATGAGGACCTGTTTGGGTATATGGATGCTTCGGGCGGGAAACGGCGCACCTCACCCACGCGCGTCTCGACGCTGGTGGGGCTGTTCCCCTACTGGGGCGACCGTGACTTGGGTACACGCTCCTTTGAACGCTTCACCGGCACGCCCGCCGAAGGTGGCAACATGTTCGAAACGGAGCTGGCGGACTGCTTGTATCGGGGCACGATACTCATCGAGTTGGATCGGGTCGGCGTGTTCCCCGCTCGCGAGCTGGGCAAAGGTGCCTCCGATAGCCAGCTGCCGTTAGAGGAGCGCCGCCGCCGCGTGCAAGCGCTTGTGAAGGCATTGAGTCTGCTTTGGGGGGGCGGACGCACGGCTCGGATGTTGACCGACCTCTCACCTCAGTTCCTCGTTTATGCCCGCTTGAAGGTCAAGACCCCACTCTTCCTTGAAGCGGTGCAGGTCGAGTATCAGCAGGGGCGCTACATCCTGCAAGCGGAGCCAATTCTGCATGCCCTCAATCGCCTACCTGCTGATTGGCGTGAAACGGTGCTGTGTGGCTATACGCCGGGCTTTTTCGCGAATGAGTCGAGTTTGCGGCAAGAGCTGGCAGCTGCGGGTGGGGTGATGACCATCGCCGAGCTGATACCCGCCATCTTGAAAGACATCGAAGAGGGGCTGAGAGAATGACGGCACTTGCGGTGCGCGTGCATGCGCCCGTGGCATCGTTTCGGCGACCACTGGATCACACCTATCAGCGCACGCTGCCGCTGCCACCGCCCACTACCCTGATAGGGCTGGCAGGTGCTGCACTTGGCGTTAGCACCAGCCAACTCTGGAGCGATGCCAGCCCTCTCAAACAAGTGCGCGTGCAGGTGCTGGCACAAAACATGCCTGCACGCGCCACCGACCTATGGACACTACTCAAAATCAAATCGGGCAAGATGGAACGCTCACCTTACTTGCGCGAGCTACTCTTCAACGCCGATTTCACCCTGCTGTACCGGGCGGACGAACCACTGCTCCAAAGGCTCGAGCAGGCATTCCGCCAACCTGGCTACCCGCTCTCCCTCGGACGAGAAGACGAGTTAATCCAAGTTGAATCTTGCGACATCGTTGAGTGCCCACCTGCCGAGCCACCTTACGAATTCTACGGTACAATTCTGGCTGGCGACCTGCGCATGCTGAACGCGCGCCCGCTCTTACAGGAAGGCGTAATCCTGGAACCGGCTGTTGTGGAACGACTACCCACCACCTTCGACATCGATCGAACCGAGCAGCGCCATCCTCAAAACCCACAAACTTTCACCTTCTTGCCCTTCCAAGTCAAGGTAGAGCTGGCTCAGCTGAGTCTCCCTGTCTACGACTTGGATGGGCGACACTTCGTGTGGCTGTAAGGAGCAGTGCCACGATGACCCTTTGGGCGAAACCCGACGAGAAGCTGGATGACCATACCCAGCGCGTTGTAGAAGCGGGGCAGTGGCTCTCTAATAGGCTGGGGCTGCCCGACGAACTTCGACAACGAGTGGAGCTGGCTTGCATATTCCACGATGTGGGCAAAGCAACCCATTCATTTCAGAAACGGATGGAGGCAGCGCGAACAGGGGCAAGATTGTGTTCCGCCTATCCCCACGCCTTGGCGTCATTTCCCTTGGTGCTGGCTGTCGAAAGCCAACGCTTTGGGCAACAGTCGCCTAAGCTGGCTACCGCCGCCGTGCTGACTCACCACTCACCGTTGCACCCGCAACTGTATGACGACATTGCCGAGCCGCCCGATTTTATCGAACAGGCACTGCGTGAGTGGCTTGCCCAGTGGCTGCCCCAGCAATTCGACTCACTGATGCGCCTGCTCAGAGAAAGCCCCGCAACTTGGCTTCACCGAGAAGCAAACTATCCTGACGGAAGCAAAACTTTGATGCAGCAGTTCCAACGCCTACCTGTCCAAGAGTTCAGCCTCGTCAAAGCGCTGCTGTGCTTGGCAGATTGGCTCGCCTCTTCACACCAGAAAGCGGAGAGGATTTTTCTTACACGGGGCACGCAGAAACTCCTAAAGTACCTTCAAGCGAGGAAGCGGCTTGAACTCGACCATCTCCACGAATTCCAACGCGAAGCGCACTTAAGTCGGGACTCTCGTCTCTACCTTCAGGCGCCGACGGGGACGGGCAAAACAGAGGCGATGCTGCTTTGGGCTGGCAATGCAGCGCGAATTCTCTATCTACTGCCCACACAGGCAACCGTCAACGCGATGTGGCGGCGTCTCCGAGGGATTTATGGCAAGGACAGCGTGGGCATCGCCCATAGCCGCGCTTTGTTGGAACTGAGTGACGGCTCGGACGAGGAGCCGCCGCTGGATGTACGACTATTCGGCAGCGTATTCGCAAAGCCTGTCACCGTCGCCACGCTCGATCAATATCTGCTGGCGCACCTGCATGGACGACACTGGGAGATACGCCGCACACTCAGCCGCTATGCAACCGTGCTAATGGACGAGATTCACGCCTACGAGCCGTACACCGTGGGGCTGCTCCACGCAGCGTTGGAGAGCGACTCACCCGCCCGATTAGCGCTTGCCAGCGCAACCCTGCCAACCCCGCTGCGCGAGTTATTAGGCAATGCTCCACTGATTCGTGCAGAACAGAGGCTCTGGCAGCAGCGGCGCCATCGTCTCCAACTGGAGGAACGCGCTCCCATCGACGCCTTACCCGACGCTCTGCAACATGCGGCAGCAGGGGAACGCGTGCTGTTTGTGGTCAACACAGTGCCGCTGGTGCAAACGCTTTACCAAAAAGCCGTTGAGCAGGCACGCTGCATGGTGCATCCGCCCCATATCGTGCTATTGCATGCCCGCTTCATCTACCGCGACCGCCGCAAAAAAGAGCAAGCTATCGGACAGCCTCCTTTGGGCACCCTGTTGATCGCCACCCAGGTCGTGGAGGTGAGCCTCGACATCTCCTATGACCGTCTCTACACCGAACTGGCACCGTTAGACTCGCTGGTGCAACGGATGGGGCGCGTGAACCGTCGCGGTGAACAGTCCCGACCCGCCCCTGTCCACATCCTGCTCCACTATGACTCGCGCTCGAATTACCTCTACGGCAAGCCCATCCTGCTGCAAACCCTCCACCAACTGCAGAGCCTGCCAGCCGAACCAACCGCCGCCGAACTAACAGACGCCACAGACCAACTCTATCGATCAATCTGGAGCAGCGACGAGTTCCAACAGCAACTGCGCAGCGGCTATCAGACCCTCAAAGAGGTTCAACAAATCTGCGGATGCTACACCATCAACCTGACCGACGATCAGATGCGCCAACGATTCACGACTCGCAAGGGCGAAATCCATGTCGAAGTGCTGCCAAAGACCTTTGAGCAAGAGGCTTACAACCTGCGCGAACGCAAGGCCCTCTGGCAACTGCCCAACCTACTGGTTGCCGTGCCCTATTGGTGGCGCATCCGTTTCTCCGACCTTTTTACCCCTGTCACCGACTTGGGCACCTATATCGCCCATTTGCCCTACGACGCCCAAATAGGCTTGACTCACCCCTTGCAGCTCCGGGAGCCAGCTGCTGAACTGGCTGAGTTCATCTAAGTGCCACCCGCTTTAAGTGAGCATGATCGGTACGGCTTAAGGATAGGGACGACCACACTTGTCGATAGAGGAATAGCCATGCAACAAAACTCACAGACCGAGATGGAGATAATCGAGATACCCGAGGAGGGCTGGAGCGAGATGGCGGTGCGGGGCTACGAACTCAACGCATGGGTCGTCTGCCCCCGAAAATGCTGGTTCATCCAGCGCCAACTGATGATGGAGCCGCACTCGCCCTTCGTGGAACTGGGACGCCTCATCCATCACGAGGCGCTGCACGAACGCCAGCACCGCGAGCCAACTCTCACCGAAGTGCCCATCGAGGGCTTCGCCCGCATCGACAAAATTGCAGGTGAGCTGGTGTACGAAATCAAACGCAGCCCGCGCAAGCAGGAAGCCCACCGCCTCCAACTGCTCTACTACCTCTACCTACTGCGCGAACGCGGGCTGAACCTCAAAGGCGTGCTGCACTACCCCGAACAGAACCGCCGCGAAATTGTCGAACTGGACGACGAGGGGCTGCAAACCCTCCAGAACGCCCTCGAAGCCCTCCAACAACTGCGCAACAGCCCCCTGCCACCCCAAGTGCCACGCCCCATGACCATCTGCCGAACCTGCGCCTATCAAGAACTCTGCTGGTGTGAGGAGGACGAAAACCGATGAAGAAAACGCTCTATATCAACAGCCACTGCACCCTCCAGCGCGACCAGAACACCCTGCTGCTGGAGATGGACGACGGCACGAAACGCTACCTGCCCGTTGAAGGCATCCGCGAACTGCACATCTTCAGCGAGGTGAACCTCAACAAGCGCGTGCTGGAATTCCTTAGCCAAAATCAGATTATTGTCCATTTCTATAACTACTACGGCTACTACACAGGCAGCTACTACCCACGCGAGCATTTCAACTCTGGCTATATGCTGCTAAAGCAGGTGGAGCATTATCTGGACGAAGCCCGCCGCCTCGATATCGCCCGCCGAATCGTGCAAGGCGCGCTGGCGAACCTCCAGCATGTGGCACGCTACTATCATAACCGCCAGTGTGACCTCAGCGCCATCTTGCAGTCCCTGCAGGCACTGCGCGAGGCGGCTCACGAGTGTCAGAGCATCGAGGCGCTGATGCAGTTAGAGGGCAAGGCGCGTGAAGCCTACTACACGCTCTTTGACCAAGTGCTGCAGCATCCCGATTTTGCGTTCGGCAAGCGCACGCGCCGTCCGCCCCGCAACCGCCTGAACGCTCTCCTCTCCTTCGGCAATAGCCTGCTCTACACCACCGCCCTGTCCGAAATCTACCAAACCCACTTAGACCCGCGCATCGGCTACCTCCACGCCACCAACTTCCGCCGATTCACCCTCAACCTCGACATCGCCGAGGTGTTCAAACCCCTGCTGGTCGACCGCACCATCCTCACCCTCATCCAGAAACGCCAAATCCGACCCGAACATTTCGCCGAAGAGGCAGCAGGCATCTACCTGAACGAAGAGGGACGCAAAATCTTCCTCAAAGCGTGGGAAGAGCGACTACAAAGCACCTTCGAGCATCGACGGCTCAAACGCCATGTGTCCTATCGCACCGCCATCCGCCTCGATCTATACAAACTGGAGAAGCACCTCATCGGCGAGAAGCCCTACGAACCGTTCAAGCCGAGGTGAGCCATGTATGTGATTATGGTCTACGATGTGAATGTGGCGCGGGTGCAGAAGGTTCTCAAGACCGGACGCAGGTACCTCACTTGGGTGCAGAACTCGGTCTTTGAAGGCGAGCTGACCGAGGCGAAATTCGCTCGCCTGCAACGCGCCCTGCAAAAGATTATTAATCCTCAAGAGGACAGCATCCTGTTCTACATTCTGCGCACAACTGCCTATCTGGAACGCCAGACGCTGGGTGTGGTCAAAAACGAACCCACTCAGTTCCTGTGAAAGCCTCTTTGTAGGGGTATGGGGCAACATGCGAATCTGACCCCGCTATGGAGCAAAATGCGTACTCATTTCTGACTAACCAGTCGTTCGACGACACTTTGGGCACTATACCACTACTTGTTGTGTCCAATTTACTCATATAAACACTATATCTTGTGTGCCAAAAAGCCAACTGCCGTCGATCGCCGACTTCCCACCACTTGAACTCAAATCACCACGCGATCGACGACAGGACTTGACTTTGCTGTCATCGATGGGGTATAGTATAGATGCCAACGGGCACACGGGGCGTGCACCTTGACAATCGGGCGCTGTGCGAGTTTTGAGTTCAGAGGGACTGCTTCTGGCGGGCGGGTGTTGTCGCCTGCCCGCTGGAGAGGTTGGGGTTTGTAGCCTACCTGTGAGGGATTGAAACCCAGCAGGCTCTGCAACTTCTTTGGGGTACAATCCCGTTTGTAGCCTACCTGTGAGGGATTGAAACCTACCCCATCGCGGTCGTCCTTGTCGGCAC
>Ga0272447_1001935_pt1 | contig 11994 bp, 9 predicted proteins | sample YNPCB0133_FD_194589 | JGI IMG/M metagenome (GOLD analysis project Ga0272447, IMG submission 194589) | Hot spring microbial mat communities from Yellowstone National Park, WY, United States - YNP-CB-013-3 | ecosystem: Environmental > Aquatic > Thermal springs > Hot (42-90C) > Sediment | place... | reverse complement strand
ACGCCGCCGCTCATGGCGACGGCCACACGCGCCATCCCACTTGCACCTCCGCCCTCATCATAGCAGCGGCCGCCTTCCCTTGCCCGCCACTCCTCCCGCGTACCGCACCCGCGGACGTCTCCCCAGGAGCACCTGGTGGCCGAGAGAGGTCCGCCGGCAGGGGCGGTCCGACTGCGCTCACAGGGGATCTCCCAGGAGCAGGGCCGCGGCTGCGGCTCCGGGCCAGGCAAACCACATGCGGGTGCGCGGGGCGCCCGTGTCCGGGTCGTAGGACTCGGGCAGCAGCTCGTCGTCCGCGGCCACCTCTCGCAGCCTCCGCCACGCCGCGCGCACCCTCACCGCCTCCTTGAACTCACAGCCCACCACGAAGCGTTGCAGGTCGCCGAGGGTCCACGGGCCCGGAGCGTGCACCGACCCCAGCCCGCCTTTCGGCCCGGGGAAGAAGCCCGCGTTGCAAGAGCTCCACGCGAACTGCACCGTCCTCCGCCACACCCCGTCCTTCGGGTCGAGAAAACCCCACCGTGTCGCGCACGCGGTGGGGAGGTCGTTGGCGTCTTGGTACAGGAGGTGCCGGTGACCGTCGGTGGCGTACGCCCAGGTCCCCTCCGGGGTCACGAAGTGCCGGCGGACCGCGTCCCGCACGTTTTCCGCCTCCCGCGCCCAGGGACCGGACGGGTCCAGCCGGGACAGGAGGGTCAGCGCCCTCCACGCCAGCACGTGGGACGAGAAGTGGTACGGAAGCTCCAGGGGGTCGTCCGCAGGGCTCTGCGCCGTGGGCCAGAGCCCGCTGGGGTGGCGGGCCTCCAGCAGCTGCCGCGCCACCCGGAGGGCTTGCGGATGGTGCTCCGACCAAGCCTCCGGCAGCCCCCAGTCCAGCACCGCCCGTGCCAGCTCCAAGAGTGGATACCATTGCTGGTCCAGCTGGAAGACCGGGTCCTTGACCGCGCCGCCCGTGAGGTGGCTGCGCCCCCACCAGCCGTCGGGTCGGTGCGCCACCCAGAACAACCAACGCAGGTGACCCGCCAAGGCCCGGCGTGCGCGATCCGCCAGGGGTCCCGGAAACCGGCAGGCCGAGCCCAGCAGGCAGGCCAGGTAGTACGCGTCACGGTTCCAAGAAAGGGGCAGCAACACCGGGTCGGTGACCAAGGCCGTGGCGTCGCCTACGCTTACCGCGCAGCAGTCCAGCACGAAGCACAGTTGCCGCTGCAGGAAGGTCCGCAGCCTGGGGTTTCGGGGTCTGCTCCCCTGCCAGCAGCGAGCCTCCACGGCCTCACCAGCCCACGCACGTACTTCCTGCCCGGCCGGGACTTGCACCTCCTCCGGCCAGTGACTTCCCGCCCACACCACCAGCAGCCGGTCCCCAAACCCCTCGGGCAAGGGCAAGTCTTCCTCCCAGCTGGCCTCGGGAGGATCCCCGCCTCGGAGCTCCCTCGGCTCCGGTACGGGGTAAAGGACCCCCCACGCGGGCAGGCCGAAAGCTTCCCATAGGAGAGCTCCCCTCCTCCACCGCAGGGAGTTTGCAGAGCTTGCGCGGGGGAGCGGACCGCCCTCCGTGATCTGTCCGTAGGCCGCGGGGTGGAGCCGCCAGCGGACGCGGAACCGCACCTTGGCCCGGTCCACGGAGACGTGGCGAGAGCGGACCTGCATCCACAAAAACAGCCGTCCCTGGTACGGCAGCGGTGTCCAGCAAACTTCCAGCCCTTCGCCCTCGTACCGCCACACCGGTACCGCGCCGTCCAGCCAGCCCCGGTGCTGGAGGGCACAGCCCTCCACCTCCACGCGCAGCCCTTCGCCGCGAGGGTTCTCCAAGTCGCGCCGGTACCCGCGCACGTAGTCCGGGTCGAAACGCCCTGCCTCCTCGAAGGGCGGGAACCCCGAAAGGTGAACCCAGCCCCACCGGGGGTGTGGCCCGTGCACAGACAGCACAGTCCCGTCCGCGCCCAGGGTGGCGGCGATCTGGCCGTCCCCCACGTCCCACGGCTTGCAGAAACCCCTCCGGGGGACGTGGACCGCCATCTCTGCTGGGTCTCTTCTACGCATCAGCCGCGGGGTAGCGCCTGCTCGGTCCGAGGGTCCATGAGGCGCAGCCCAGGCCGCGGGAGGTCCAGCTGCACGCGGTCCCCGGGCTGCACCGGGGTCTGCGAGCCGACGGTTACCTTCAGCACATGGCCTACCGTGCGCACCGTCAGCAACTTCTGAGGTCCCAACACCTCCACCACCACCACCTCGCCCTGCAACGGTCCCGTCCCCAGGACCACGTGCTCCGGCCGGATTCCCATCAGTACCTCCTCCCCGGGCCTTTCCCGGAGAGCCTGGAAATACTCCCGCGGTACCGGAAAGCGGGCCTCCGCCACCTGCAACCACGGTTCGTCCCCGTCCCACCGGACCACCGCGGAGAGGAAGTTCATGGGTGGGTTGCCCAAAAACGCCCCCACGAACCGGGTCGCGGGGCGGTCGTAGATGGCGGCCGGGGCGTCGAACTGCACCACCTCCCCCTCCCGCATCACCGCCACCCGGTCCCCCAGGCTCATGGCCTCCACCTGGTCGTGGGTCACGTACAGGGTGGTGGAGCCCACCTCCCGGTGCAGTCGCTTCAGCTCCGCCCGAAACTGCATGCGCAGCAGGGCGTCCAGGTTGCTGAGGGGCTCGTCCATGAGGAGCACCTGAGGCCGGATCACCAGGGCCCGGGCCACGGCCACCCGCTGCCGCTGGCCCCCGGAAAGCTGGGCAGGATACCGGTCCAAGAGGTCTTCGATCTGCAGGAGCTCCGACACCTCCCGGACCCGACGGACCTGCTCGGCCTGTGGGACGCCCCGCATGCGCAGCCCAAAGGCCACGTTGTCGAACACCCGCATGTGGGGGAACAGAGCGTAACTCTGGAAGACCATGCCGATGTCCCGGCGGCCTGGGGGAAGGCGGGTCACGTCCCGCCCTCCGATCCACACCTGGCCCCGGTCGGGGACCGCCAGACCCGCCACCATGCGCAGCACCGTGGTCTTCCCGCAACCCGAGGGGCCGAGGAGGACCACGAACTCGCCGTCCCGGACCTCCAAAGACACTTCCCGGACGGCGACCACGCGGCCGAACCGCTTCTGCAGTCCCTCCAGTCGGATCTCCGCCATCTCACCGCACGGTGACGCCCCACAAGGTGAGGAGGTAACGCCGGATCAGGAAAATGATTACCAGGGCGGGCAGCACCAGGAAGAACCCGCCCGCGTACCGGTAGTGCAGGGGAGCCCCCTCCGCCACCACGGAGTGTACCAGGAGGGCCGGAAGCGTCCGGTGGTTCACGGTCAGCAGGGTGGCCGCGAACACCTCGTTCCACGAGAGGATGAACGTAAAGATGGCCGCGGCCGCGAGCCCCGGCAGGGCCATGGGGAGGGTCACTTTCCAAAAGGCCTGCAGCCGGTTGCACCCCAAGCTCATGGCGGCCTCCTCCAGCTCCGGGGAAACGCCCCGGAAGACGCTGGCCACGATGAGGACCACGAAGGGCACGCTCAGGGCCGTGTGCACCAGGGCCACGCCCACCAGGGTGTCGTACAGCCCCCACCGCAGGAAGGCCACGGCCAGGGGCACGGCCAGGGCGGTGGCGGGAAACATCTTCGTGGTCAAAAGCCCAAGCTGCACGGCCTCCCGGCCCCGGAACGGGTAGCGGGCGAGGGCGTACCCCGCGGGCGCGCTCAAAGCGGTGGCCAGGAGGATGGTGAGGCCTGCCACGACCAGGCTGTTGCCCAGGGCCCGCAGGACTCCTTCCTGGCGGAGGAAGAAGGCCAAGGTGTCCAGGGTAATTGGCTGAGGCCACAGGGGCCTCGGCCAGCGGTACAGCTGCTCCCGCGAGGTCACCGCGGCGAGCCCGATCAGACCGATGGGGGCCAGGACCCACGCGCTCAGGGTCAAGGCAGCCGCGTACACGGCCAACCGCCGCAGGCTCACGCCGCTTCCTCCGGCGTCCTCAACGTGCGCAGGTACACCCAGGTAACGGCCGCGGACAGCAGCAGGACCAGCGTGGCGTAGGCGCTGGCCACGTGCGGGTTGCGGTACAGGCTGTACCAGAAGTACGTCTCCCCCGCCAGCACGGGCACCAGCCGGCCGCTGAGGGTGACCACGGTAGCGAACAGCTGGAAAGCCAGCACAGTCCGGATGATGAGGGCGGTCTGCAGGCTGGACCGCAGCAAGGGCAGAGTCACGTGCCACAGAGTCCGCCACGCGCTAGCCCCGAACACCGCCGCGGTCTCCGCGTAGTCCCGGGGGATGAGCTGCAGCCCCGCCACCAGGACCACCATGACGATGGCGGTGGCGCGCCACACCTCCGTGGCCACGATGGCGCCCACGAGCCATCCCGGGCTCTCGTAACTGAGGAAGTTGAAGGGGCTCGAGAGGAGCCCCACGCGCAACAGGATGGCGTTCAAGTAGCCCCGCTCGGTGAACAGGGACAACCAGATGAGCCCCGCGGCCAGGTCCGACACCGCCAGGGGGATGGCACACACGTACAGGAAGTACGGGTGCCCAGGGAAGCGGGTGTTGATCAGCAGAGCCATGGCCAGGGCCAGGGCCGCCTGGATGGGCACCGCCAGAGCCGTGATCAACACCGTGTACCGCAGGGCCGGCCAGAAGTGCAGGTCCGTGACCATCCGCCGGAGGTGTTCCAGAGTGAAGGTACCCGTACGCGGCTCCGTGACGCTCAGGAGGACCGCCTGCACCATGGGGTAGAAGACGAACAGGACGAGGTAAGCAGCGGACGGGAGGACCAGCAGGTAGGGGGTTGTGGGCTCGGAGCGGGGCTTACCCTGCTGGTGCCCACCGTCCGCCAAGTCCACCGCGCCTCCTCAATCGGGCTTGCAGGGACGCTCCGCGGGGTCAGGAGGTGGGCAAGGTGCGTTGGTAGCGCGGTACAGCTCCTCCAGGCGGCGGGCCTGGCTGGCCAGTACGTCCTCGATACGACGCCCTTCGATGGCGATCTGCCGGAAGGTGTCCACGTAGATGGGCACGAACTCGCCGGTGCGCGCGCCTAAGCCCACGGGCAAGAGGGCTGTGCGGGCGTCCGGAGCCCCGGCCTGCGCGGAGACCCCGTCCGCCATCACCTTTAGCCCTCCCGTGGGAACGACCCGCGCGGCTTCGGCAGACACTGGGAAGAAGCCCACGCCCTGGAGGGTCAGGACCTGAGTGGCCGGTCGCGTGAGGTACTCTACCAGCCGAACAGCGCCGTCCGGGTTCGGGGACCACCGGGTCAGGCTGAGGCCCACCACCACCGACAGGAAGGACCTGCCCTTCGGTCCCGCGGGGGAAGGCAACACCACGAACTCCTCGGGCCGCTGCCGCAGGGCCGGGAGAAGCCGGGCCGTGTGGTCCCACGCCACCCACACCTCGCCCAGCAGCAGGGGCTCGTGCATGAACTCGTAGCGGAAGGAGGACGGGTGGGTAACGCCCCACAACCGTCGCAGGTACTGCCACATGGCCACGGCCTCCGGGGACCGGAACTTCTTCACCTGGGCTCCCGTGAAAGAGGGGTACGCGTACCCGTGGAGGAAGCGGCCGTACAGCCCCCGGGGGCCCACGGGAAAGCCCAACCTCCGCTCCCCCGTGGCTTCCCGGATGTTCTGACCCCACTGGAGCAGGTCGTCGTACGTCATGCGCATGGGGTTGCGGCCCTGCGGGAAGTGACGCAGGGCCTCCCGGCGTGCCGCGATAAGGTAGGTGGCCTGCATCCACGGCACGAAGGCCTGGATGCCTTCCATGCGGGACACGGCCAACAGGTCCGGGTAGAAGGTGCGGTCCCGCCGGGCCTCCAGCTGCCGCTGGACGTCGCTCATGTCCCGAACCACCCGCTCTGCCACGAGCACCGGGAAGATCCCGTGCAGGGTCCCGGTCACGTCAATGAAGCCGCGACCCGCCCGGGCCTCCGCCAGCAGGCGGTCCACGTACGGACCTTCCGGCTCCGTGATGAACCGGACCCCGATCCCCGTCTCCCGGCTGAACCCCGCCAGGAGGGTGTTCCGGGCCCACTCCTGCTCCTCCACCGGGGTGAGCTGGTTGGAGGTAAACAGCACCTCGGGCGCGGGCGCGGAAAGGCCCGCGGCCGCCACCACCAGGATCCCCACAAGGCACAAAATCACCGTCCTGAACACCCGGCACCTCCCCGTCGTTGTTCTTTTGGCCAATTCGCCGCCCACCGAGGTTCCTCCCGCTGGGAAGACAGTCCCGAACATCGCGGGGCGATCTTCCGCGTGGTCGAACTTACGGAGCCTCGTACACTACCGCTCCCCCGACCACCGTGTACAGCACCCGGGTTTCTTCCAGCTCCTCCGGCTCCGCGGAAAGGGGATCTCGATCCAGGACCACGAAGTCCGCCCACTTCCCCACGGACAGCGTCCCGAGGTCTGCTTCGGCGAAGGCCGCGTACGCCCCTTCCACGGTATACGCCCGCACCGCCTCCTCCGCGGACACCGCCTCCTCCGGCGCCAGGAGCCAGCCGCCCCGGGTCCTGCGGCTCACCGCCGCCTGGATCCCCTTGAGGGGCGCACCGTCCACCACCGGCCGGTCAGAACTCAGAGCCACGGGCAACCCCTGCAGCGCCGCCACCGGCAAAAGCCACCGCAGGCGTTCTTGCCCCAGGGCGGACCGGTAGCCCTCCCCCAGCTCGTATAGGAAACGTGGCTGGGTCACCACCACGGGCTGCACCTGCCGCAGACGCTGGAGGAGGTCAGGCGGGACGAGGCCGCAGTGCTCGATGCGGGGGCGGAACCGGGCGGCGTCCGGCCCCAGGACCTGCTCCACCGCGTCCAGAACGGCTTCCACGGCCCGGTCGCCGATGGCGTGCATGGCCACTTGCCAGCCCCCCGCGTGGGCGAGGCGGACCAGTTCCACCAGGGTCTCGGGGTCCTTCACCAGCATGCCGGCGGTGTCCGGCGGGTCCGCGTAGGGCTCCCGCAGGGCCGCGGTGCGGCCGATGAGGGAGCCGTCTACGAAGATCTTCACAGCCCCTAGCCGCAAGCGGTCTCCCCCGAACCCCGTGTGCAGCCCGAAGGCGAAGTCGAACCGCCCGTCCCGCACCCGCAGCTGCTCCACGTCCACCATCAGCCACACCCGCTGCGGGAGCAGGCCTTCCTCCACCGCTTCCTGGTACGCCCGGAACTCCTCCGGCAGGATCCAGCCCGCCCACGCGTCCTGCGCCGCGGTGATTCCCTCCGAGGCCATCTGCCGGCCCGCTGCGGCCAGGGCGGCTTTGGCTTCCTCCAGGGTGTACGGGGGAAGCACCCGCTTGATGAGGTCCTGCGCGGTCTCCAGCAGCAGGCCAGTGGGCTCCCCAGAGTCGTCCCGCACCACACGGCCGCCTGGAGGGTCCGGGGTGTCCCGGGTGACCCCGGCCAGCTCCAGTGCCCGGGTGTTGGCCACCCCCATGTGCCCGGAGACGTGGTACAGCCACACCGGGTGGTGGGCAGAAACGGGGTCGAGGTCTTGCCGGGTGGGGTGGCGCCGCTCCGCGAGGAGGTTGTCGTTGTACCCGCCTCCCCGGATCCACCTCCCGGGCGGGGTCTTCTGGACCTGGGAAGCCACGGCCTGCACCAGCTCGGCCACGGAGGACACCTGCCGCACGTTGACCTCCACCAGGCTGAGCCCGAAAAGCAAGACGTGGCAGTGGGCGTCGTGGAACCCGGGGAGTACGGTGGCCCCGCGGGCGTCCAGGACGCGGGTGCCCGGGCCGATCAGGCCCTCCATGTCCGCCGCGCGCCCGACGGCCAGGATGCGCCCGCGCCAAGCGGCCAGGGCCTCCGCCCGCGGGTTCGCGGGATCCAGGGTGTAGATGCGACCCCCTCGCACCACAAAGTCCGCGCGGACCATCACCCCTCCCGTGCTCCGAGCCTCAACCTGCCCAGGCCTCCACCTGAGCTATGCCCTTCGCATCCCATAGGATGCGGAGATGATTCAGAACCTGCGCTGCATCATTGCTTCTCCTTCGCCTCCCGGAGGAACCGCTCCAGCAGGGCGATGAAGGCGTCGGGGCGTTCCATGACGGGGGAGTGGCCGACGCCGTGCCAGATCTCCAACCCGCAACCCGGGATGCGGGTGAACAGCTCCACAATCCCCTCGAAGGGGATCACCACGTCCCGATCCCCCCCACAGCACCAGGGTGGGCACCTTCAGCCCTGGGAGGAGATCCACCACACGGAAGCGGGCCATATCATCCACGGTGTCGAAGTAGGCGGCCGGCCCCCAGCGGAGGGCGTCGGCCACCAGGGCCTCCATCACCTCCGGGGCCGGCGGGGTGGCGAAGGCCAGCTGGACCATAGCCCGAATCCCCTCCGGGTTGCCCTGCTGCGCCCGCACCCAGGCGTCCATCTGGGGATCCGTGCGGGTGCCGAAGGGAGCCAGGGGGTTCACCAGCATCAGGCCCTTCAAGCGCTCGGGGTGATCCAGGGCATAGCGCAGGGCGACGCCGCCTCCCATCGAGTGGCCCACGAGGAGGAACGCAGGCAACCCGAGGGCCTCGGCGAAGGCGTGGAGATCCGCCGCGTACCCGACCAGGGTGTGCCCGCCAGGGGCCGGCTCCGACTCCCCGGCCCCGCGCAGGTCGACGGCGTAGCCGCGAACGCCCGGAGGCAGCCGCTCCAGGATCGGCAGCCACCACCGGTGGCTGCTCAGCCAGCCGTGGACGAGGAGGGCGACCTGCTGCCCGTCCCCTCGCTCCACGTAGTGCATCCTTCCACCTTCAAGGGAAACGAACGGCATCGACAGTCCTCCCCTGCACGGACAAGGGCCAGCCGAATGCCCCTGCCGTGCGGCGTTATCCGACGAACTCCGCCAGGACCTGGGAGAACCTGTCCGGCTCCTCCACCATGAGGGCGTGGCCACTGTTCTCGAACCACGCCACCCGGCAGTCTCTCAGGCGCTCTGCCATGTACTCCACCCACCCCCAGTGACAGACCTTGTCGTGGCGGCTGTGGCAGACCAGCACCGGCACGTCCACCTGGTCGAGCACGCCCCGCAGGTCTTCCGTGATGAGGGTCTTGAAGTACTTGTAGCCCACGTAGGAGGGCATGCGGAGCCAGTGGGAGTACAGGAACCAGGTCTTGGTGGCCTGCATGTCGGTCCGCTGGAAGTTGTTGTCCGCAAAGGCAGCCATGACCTCCGGCAGTCCCCGGCGGATCCCCTCCAGGGCGGCTTGGGCCTCCTCAGGGGTCATCCCGTAGGGCTCGGAGTCCGTGCGTACGAAGCGCGGAGTGGCGGGAGCCACCATCACCAGCTTGGTCACCCGCCGGTCCCCGTTGAAGCGGGTTACATATTTGAGCCCCACCCCGGCCCCCATGGACCAGCCCACGAAGGTCACATCCCGCAGGTCGAGGACCTCCATGAAGGCCTGGAGGTCCAGGCACATCTCGTCGTAGGTGTATTCCGAATAGGGCTTGTCGGAATCCCCGTGCCCACGGAGGTCCACGCAGACACAGCGGTACCGGTCGTGGAGGTCCAGCACCGCGTAGTTCCAGGTGTCCACGGTGGCGCTGTAGCCGGGGACGAAGAGGATGGGTTTCCCTTGACCTCCGTCCCGGTAATGCATGCGGACTCCGGTGCTGAGACTCGCCCAAGGCATTCCTCTTCAACCCCCCTTCCGGTCAGAATCGGACCACCTGCCGGACTACCCGCCCGTCCGCCAGGGCGTCGAACGCCTCGTTGATCTCCTCCAGGTCCAGCACCCTGCTGAGCAACCGGTCTACCGGCAACACGCCTGCCTGGTACATGGCCACGTACCGAGGGATGTCCCGCCGGGGGACCGAGCTGCCCATGTAGGACCCCTTGAGAGTCCTCTCCTCCGTCACCAGGGTGACCGCGGGCAGGCTCACGCTGCGTTGGGGGTCGGGCAGGCCGACGGTGACCGTAATCCCTCCCCGGCCGGTGGCCCGATACGCCTGCTCCAGCACCCGCTCGCTGCCCGCGCACTCGAACACGTAGTCCGCGCCACCTCCGGTGAGGTCACGGACCGCCTGCACCGCGTCTTCCTGGTCCGCCCGGACGGTGTGGGCGGCTCCCAGGGACCGGGCCAGCTCCAGCTTCTCCGGCACTACGTCCACGGCCACCACGGGGTACGCCCCCGCGGCCCGGGCTCCCAGCACCGCGCTGAGCCCGACCCCGCCCAAACCGAAGACTGCCACGGAGCTGCCCGGCTGCACCCGGGCGGTGTTGAACACCGCCCCCACGCCCGTGAGGACCGCGCAGCCGAACAGAGCCGCCACCTCTGGCGGCACGTCCGCTTCCAGCTTCACCAAGCTCTCCTGCGCCGCCACGGTGTACCGGCTGAAGGCGGAGACCCCCAGGTGGTGGTGGAGCCGCTGGTCTCCCCGCCGGAAGTGGCACGAGCCGTCCAGCAGGCACCCTGCGGCGTTGGCGGCGTTTCCCCGCTCACACAGAGCCGGCCGCCCCACCGCGCAGAACCGACAACGGCCGCAGGCGGGCACGAAGCTGAAGACTACCCGGTCCCCTTCCCGGAACTCCCTCACCCCCGGCCCCGTCCGCCGCACCACCCCCGCCGCCTCGTGGCCGAGGACCATGGGCATCACCCGCGGCCGCGTGCCGTCGATGACGGAGAGGTCTGAGTGGCACAGGCCTGCGGCCTGCACCTCCACCAGGACTTCTCCCCACCCGGGCTCTTCCAGCTCCACCTCCTCGAGGTGCAAAGGCCGGGTCTCCCGGTAGGGCCGGGGTTGCTTCATGGCGTAGAGGACCGCGGCTCGGGTTCGCATGGGACCTACCCTTTCCCGGTTTCCCAAAACCTCGTCACCGCCCCGTGCGGATGACTACCATCTGGATGTTCGTCATCTCCTCGATGGCGTACCGCACTCCCTCTCGGCCGATCCCGCTTCCCCGCACGCCTCCGTACGGCATGTGGTCTGCACGGTAGGCGGGGGTGTCGTTGACGATCACGCCTCCGAAGTTCAGCTTCCGGACGGCCCGGAACAGGCGGTCCACGTCCCGGGTGAACACCGCCGCCTGCAGCCCGTACTCCGTGGCGTTGGCCTGCTCCAGGGCCTGCTCGAAGTCGTCCGCGCGGATCACCGACGCCACAGGGGCGAAGGCTTCCTGGGCCACCACCTTCATGTCGGGCTTCACGTCTACCAGCACCGTGGGCCAGTACACCGCCCCCTGCCGGCGGTGGCCCGTGAGGGCCCGGGCGCCACCCGCCAGGGCCTCCTCCACCCACGCCTCGATCCGCCGGGCTTCTCGCTCGTCGATCATGGGGCCCACGTCCACCCGCTCGTCCAGGGGGTCCCCCACCACCATCTCCTCGCTGGCGCGCACGAAGCGCTCTACGAAGGGCTCGTACGCCCCTTCCGCGGCGTAGATGCGCTGGACGGAGATGCACACCTGCCCGGAGTTGTAGTACGCGCCCACCGCGCACCGGCGGGCTACGAACTCCAAGTCCACGTCGGGGGCGACTACCACGGGGGAGGTGTTGCCCAGCTCCAGGGTGACCTTCTTGATCCCCGCGATCTCCGTGATGCGCCGCCCCACGGGAGGGCTGCCCGTGAAGCTCACCTTCGCCACCCGCGGGTCTGTGACCAGCCACTCCCCCACCGTGGAGCCCGGGCCCACCACCAGGTTCACCGCTCCCGGAGGCAGCCCCGCCTCCTGCAGGACCTGGCACAGCAACACCGCCGTCAGGGGGGTGCTGCTGGCGGGCTTGAGGACCACGCTGTTGCCCGCGGCCAGGGCGGGGGCCACCTTGTGGGCCACCAGGTTCAGGGGGAAGTTGAAGGGCGTGATGGCCGCCACCACTCCCACGGGGCGGCGGACCCAGAACCCGAAGTACCCCTCGCCCGCGGGGACTGCGTCCATGGGTACGGTCTCCCCGTGGATCCGCTTGGCTTCCTCCGACGCCACGGTGAAGGTAGAAATCCCCCGGTCCACCTCGATGCGGGCGAACTTCAAGGCCTTGCCCGCCTCCGCGGCGATGGTGCGGGCGAACTCCTCCCGCCGCTCGCGGATCAGCTCCGCGGCCCTCCG
>Ga0272447_1001934_pt1 | contig 11997 bp, 13 predicted proteins | sample YNPCB0133_FD_194589 | JGI IMG/M metagenome (GOLD analysis project Ga0272447, IMG submission 194589) | Hot spring microbial mat communities from Yellowstone National Park, WY, United States - YNP-CB-013-3 | ecosystem: Environmental > Aquatic > Thermal springs > Hot (42-90C) > Sediment | place... | reverse complement strand
CAGGGGTGCAGGGGAGCAGGGGTGCAGGGGAGCAGGGGAGCAGGGGTGCAGGGGTGCAGGGGAGCAGGGGAGCAGGGGTGCAGGGGAGCGGGGAGCATGCGGTTGACAATCTCCCCCCTCTGTGCTATTATATAAACGCCCGTTTATTAAGCGTCTGTTTATACATCGGGGAGAGAGTGTATGGACACCAGCAGGGATACGGAGGCGCGCCTGCGCCAGGCGGTCCGTTTTTTCTACGCGCTGAAGGACCCGGTCCGGCTGCGCATCCTGATGGCGCTGGCGCGGGCCGGAGAGATGACCGTCACCGAGATTGTACAGGCGGTCCGCCTGGCCCAGCCGCTGGTCTCCTGGCACCTGGCCCGTCTGCGGGCCGCCGCGCTGGTGCGGGTGACGCGGGACGGTCGGCTGGCCCGCTACCAGGCCGACCTGGATGCCCTGCAGCGACAGTTCAGCGACTTCTACGCCCTGCTGACGGAATCGGTAAAACCCACTGAGGAGGAGTCAGGATGAGCGGAAGCAAAAAAGTGCGCGTGGCCATTATCGGCGTCGGGAACTGCGCCTCGTCCCTGGTCCAGGGGGTCTACTTCTACCGGGACGTCCCCGATGACGGCGTGGTCCCCGGACTGATGCACCCCGTTCTGGGGGGCTACCACATCCGGGACATTGAGTTCTCCGCCGCCTTTGATATTGACGCCGAGAAGGTCGGCAAGGACCTTTCCGAGGCCATTTTCTCCGGCCCCAACAACACAGTCCGCTTCTGTGAGGTGCCCCACTTGGGCGTACCGGTCAGCCGGGGGATGACCCACGACGGCCTGGGGCACTATCTCCGCCAGATCATCCGCAAGGCCCCCGGTCCTACCGCCGACATCGTCCGCATCCTGAAGGACACGGGCACCGACGTGGTGGTCAATTTTCTGCCTGTCGGCAGCGAAATGGCGACCAAGTGGTACATTGAGCAGATTCTGGAGGCCGGCTGTGGCTTCGTCAACGGCATCCCGGTCTTCATCGCCCGGGAACCGTACTGGCAGAAACGGTTCGCGGAGCGGGGCCTGCCCGTCATCGGCGACGACGTGAAGAGCCAGGTGGGCGCCACCATTGTCCACCGGGTGCTCACCCGCCTGCTGCGGGACCGGGGTGTGCGGATTGACCGGACGTACCAGTTGAACTTCGGCGGCAATATGGATTTCTACAACATGCTGGAGCGGGAGCGGCTGGAATCCAAGAAGATCTCCAAGACCAGCGCGGTCACCAGCCAGTTGGACTACGAAATGCCGCCGGAGAACATCCACGTGGGGCCATCGGACTACGTGCCCTGGCTGACGGACCGGAAATGGTGCTACATCCGGATTGAGGGGACGACGTTCGGCGAGGTGCCGCTGAACATTGAGTTGAAACTGGAGGTCTGGGACAGTCCCAACTCCGCCGGAGTGGTCATAGACGCCATTCGCTGCTGCAAACTGGCGCTGGATCGGGGCCTGAGCGGGGCGGTGCTGGCGCCGTCGGCCTACTTTATGAAGTCGCCGCCGGTGCAGATGAGCGACGACGAGGCCCGACGGGCGGTGGAGGCCTTTATCTCCGGGGAGGATAACCGGACACTGCCGTAGGCGGACGACAGACGACGGACGACAGACGACGGACGACAGACGACGGACGACAGACGACGGACGACAGACGACAAATGATGGCCCGTGGTCTGTGGTCAGCCGTCCGTGGTCAGTTGTCCGTGGTCCGTGGTCCGTGGTCTGTGGTCTGTGGTCTGTGGTCTGAAAGGGGGGGCTTATGAGCGTGGAAAAAACGCAGAGCAGGAGATCCCTGCGGGTGTATGAATCGCTGGCGGAGTGGGCGCGAGACGCTGCCCAGGTGATCACGATCCCCCTCGCCAGGATCATCTCCCGCTGGAAAGTACATCCCAACACCCTGACCCTGCTGGGATGCCTGCTGATGATTGGGGTGGGCGGCGTATTGGCCAGCGGCCGTCTGGTGCTGGGCGGGTGGTTGCTGGCCATTGTCGCCCCCATAGACGCGCTGGACGGCGCGCTGGCCCGGGTGACCGGCCGCACCAGCCGCTTCGGCGCCTTCCTGGATTCCACCCTGGACCGGGTCTCCGAAGCCGTCCTCTTTCTCTGCCTGGCGGCCCACTATCTCTGGCGCGGGGCCACGACGGAGGTCCTGCTGGCCTTCCTGGTGCTCATCGGGGCCAATCTGGTCAGTTACACCCGCGCCCGGGCCGAGGCCAACGGCTACTCCTGCAAGGTGGGCATCTTCACCCGCCTGGAACGCATAGCCCTGCTGGCTATCGGCCTGATCCTGAACATCCCCACCATCACCCTGTGGATACTGGCCATCGGCTCCAACCTGACGGCCCTCTGGCGCATCCTCTACGTCTACTTTCAGGCCCGCCGGGACAATTGACCGGGCGACCAGGGAACTGGCGTGGATATGTCGGGGACATTCCGGGAAACGATCCGACTCCGTCACAGCACCCGCCGGTACGCCGACCGGTCGGTGCCGGATGATGTACTGGCCCACCTGCTGGAGTTTGCGGCCCGGGCCCCGCATCTGACCGACGTGCCCCCACGGGTGACGGCCATCAGCGGTCGGGAGCGGGTGGGGCGGATTCTGGCCCGCTATCTGGGGGTCTACGGGCTGGTCCAGGGGGCGCCGCATCTGCTGGTGGGGCTCATCCCGGAGGACTCGGACCGGGCCCGACTGGACCTGGGGTACGTCCTGGAACAGGTTGTTCTGGAGGCGACGCGGCTGGGGCTTTCCACCTGCTGGATGACCGGCTCCTACCACCCGGAGCGGGCCGCCGACGAGGTGGAGCGGAGGCCGGGGGAGGTCGTCGCGGCGACGGTGGCGCTGGGGTATGCCCGCAGGGACCGGCTGGCCCGCCTGCACGACAGCACGGTCCGGCGGCTGGTGGCGGCCCACCGCCGCCGTCCGCTGGAGGAAATCGTTTTTACCGGGAAGTGGGGCGTGCCCTGGTCGCCAGTCGGAGCGGACCCGGCGCTGGTGGAGGTGCTGGAGTGCGCCCGGCTGGCCCCATCGGCGGAAAACCGGCAGCCGTGGCGGTTCGTGGTGGAGGATAGGGCAGGGGACCGTTTCCCGGCCCTGCATCTCTTTTTGACCAGGCCAGCGCCCATAGACGCGGGCATCGTGATGGCCCACGTGGCGCTGATCGGAGCGGAGGTGGGGTGGGGCGGGCAATGGGTCCTGCACTGGCGGGACCCGACGCTGGCCCGGACCCTGGATGACCCGCCGAACGTCGTCCCGGTGGGGACGTTCTTTTATTCACCACAAAGACACGAAGACACGAAGGCAAATTAATAATTAAAAAATTAACAATTACCCTCTTGGTGTCTTTGTGTCTTCGTGGTTACAATATTCACCACAAGGCACGAAGACACGAAGGCAAATTAACAATTAAAAAATTAACAATTATCTTCTTCGTGTCTTTGTGTCTTCGTGGTTACCATTTTGCGCGCAGGAAGCGCTCCTCTATCAGGTCCGCCAGACCGACCACATCGTCCAGGCCGAACTGGGGGACATCCAGGTCGTAGGGCTGGTCGGTGGCGATGGCGACCAGTTCCTCCCGCGTGCAGAGCAACTCCCGACTTCTCTCGGCCCGGCTGACTTCAATCTTGGGCGCCGGCCCCCGCTTATACCCCTCCGTCAGCACAATGTCGGCGTCGTGGATGGTGGCGACAATCTCCGGCAGGGTCAGTTCTCGCTCCAGCCGCTGGATGTGGGCAATGCGGTTCGGAGAGGCGATGACCACGTGGTCGGAGCCGGCCTGGGCGTGCCGCCAGGTGTCCTTGCCCGGCTGGTCTATCTCAAAGCCGTGCACGTCGTGTTTGACGGTCGCCACCCGATAGCCGCGCCGTTTCAGTTCGGGGATCAATTTCTCCAGCAAAGTGGTCTTGCCGACTCCGGATTTGCCAACGATGGAGATGACGGGAATCATAGGGCCTCCTGAAGCGTAAAACGTAAAACGTAAAACGTGAAACGTGAAACGTGAAGCGGGCGGGTTATCGGACCAGGAAGGGGGGAACTTCCCGGAGGGCCCGAATCCAGTGCTGGAGGCGGTTCCGGAGGAGGGCGGGCACTCCCAATGGCCGGGAGTTCGGTGGATGGGAGGCGATTTCCCAGAGGATGTCGGCGACCCGGCGGGCGGCCTCCGGGGAGGCCAGACGGCGGGCCTCTCCGGCCGCGACCCGTCGCGCCGCCGGGTCGGCGATGAGGCGGGCGACGGCCGCGGCGGACCGTTCAGGTCCCGGTGCCCATATCCCCGCCCCCGCCTGGACGACCAGGTGGACGTTGGGGGTCTCCTGCGCGGGAATGGCCCCCCACAGGACCATCGGGACGCCGACGGTGAGCGCTTCGGCGATGGTGGTGGGGCCTGCTTTGGTCACCAGCACGTCGGTGGCCCGCATCCATTCGTGGATGTTCTCCACGAATCCCTCAATCCGCACCGGGGTTGGCCAGGGGATGGCCGCCAGCCGCGCACGCAGCCGCTCGTTTTGCCCGGCGATGATGACCAGTTGAGCCGTCGGCGTGGCGGCGGCGACCGCCCGGGCTACCGCCTCCAGTGGCTCAAACCCCACACCCCCACCCATCAGCAGGACTGTGGGCTGATCCGGCTCCAGTCCCAGTCTCCGGCGGACGGCGGCCGGGTCCTCGGCGGCGATCTGCCGGAACTGGGGGCCGATGGGCAGGCCGGTCACCTCTATCCGCTCCGGTTCCACCCCGTGCCGCTGCAGTTGCTCCCGGGCCGCTTCGGTGGCGACCAGGTAGCGCTGAACACCGGGGGCCACCCAGGCCGCATGCATCACCACCAGGTCCGCCCCCACCGCAATGAAGGGCGTGGAGCGGCCAGCCCACTCCAGGGCGCGGGAGATCGTGTACACCGGGACGGGGTGGAAGGAGACGATGATGTCGGCGGGATGTTCCCGGAACATGCGCAGGACCCGGGGGTAGGTCAGCGGCCAGGCCAGGTGACAGATGGTCCAGACCCGCCGCCGACCGTTCAGCAGATGGAAACCCAGGCCATATATCCGTCCGCGTTTCCCCAGGATAGAGGGATACCAGTCCGGTGCTTTGGAGATGGGCCACGGGGCGTATTCGGCCAGCACGTCCACCAGTGTCACCTGGGCCCGGTCGCCGTAGCGCGCGGTCAGCGCGTCGGCGACGGTCCGGGCTACCCGCAGGTGTCCGCCGCCCGTACGGGAGTGAAGGAGTAGAAAGCGGAGCGGACGTTCTTCGGGTCCCACAATGGCCTCCTGTGTCGTTGGTTGTCTGGTCAGAATGAATCCTGCGCTACAGGCATAGGATTTATTCTGTCCGGATACAGGATGAATCCGGCGCTACGGGTGCAGGATAAATCCTGCGCTACAGGTATAGGATTTATCCTGTCCGGATACAGGATGACTCCTGCGCTGTGAGGGGTCCGATGATCCGTTTGACCCCTTTCTCAAAGCGGGAACGGGGGAGCATCACCCGTCGCCCGCAGGTCAGGCAGCGGATGCCGATGTCGGAGCCGACGCGGGTCACCACCCACTGGTATCCGCCGCAGGGGTGGGGCTTGCGCATCTGGACGACGTCGCCGATATGAATTTCCAGCGGTGGTCGCATGGCGTCATCATGTAGAGGCAACCCTTGCGGTTGCCCTCTGGGGCAGGGGCAAGCCCTGCCCCTACGATGGGGGTTGGATCAGGCGCACCCGGGCGACCCGCATGCCATCCATCTCCTCCACTCGCAGCCGCCGCCCGTCCTCCAGGATCACCTCGTCCCCCGCCGCCGGTATCCGGTCCAGCCGTCCCATCACCAGCCCGCCGACGGTGGTATAGAAGGGATCGCTCAGGGTCAGGTTCAGGGCTTCGTTGGCCTCGTCTATGGTCATCAGGCCGTCCAACAGGACGCTGCCGTCCGAGAGGTGCTGGACCTGAGGGGTGGGGGGCTCAAACAGGTCGCCGATGTCCCCGACAATCTCCTCCAGCAGGTCCTCCAGCGTCACCAGGCCAGCCGTGCCGCCGTACTCGTCCAACAGGATGGCGATGTGCTGGCGGGCGCGTCGGAAGTGGGCCAGCAGGTCGGCTACGGAGACGGTCTCCGGGAGGAAGAGGGCCTCCCGCATCAGCGTGCGGGCAGTCAGGTTGGATTGGCAGGCCCGGATGGGCCGCAGGAGGTCTTTCAGGTAGACGACGCCGATGATGTGGTCCAGGTCGTCCTCAAAGACCGGGAATTTGGTTAGCGCGGTCTGTTCGGCCAGGTCCGCCAGTTCCTCCGCGGTGGCGTCGGCGGGGACGCAGACCATCTCGGTGCGGGGGACCATCACTTTGGCGGCGCGGCGGGAGCGGAGGTCAAAGACGGCCTGCAGCATTTGCTCCTCTTCTTCCTGAAGGACCCCTTCCTGCTGGCTGGCCTCAATGAGCATTTTCAGTTCCTGAACGGAGTGGACCCGCTCGTGGCCGCTGGCGGGGCGGATGCCCATCAGTCGGAGCAGGCCGTTCCCGGCACCGTTCAGGGCCCAGATGGCTGGCCGGAAAATCTGGGAGATGACCAGCATGGGCCGGGCGACGAAAAAGGCCGTCCGCTCCGGGTTCTGCAGGGCAATGGACTTGGGGGCCAGTTCGCCCGCGACAACAAGAAGGAAGGTGATGCAAATGAAAGCGATGGCAGCGGCGATGGAGTGGGCCGCGGCTCCGATCCAGGCTTCGGGGAGGAACTGCAGGAGGGGGACGAAGAGGTGAGCCAGGGCCGGCTCCCCAATCCACCCCAGGGCCAGGCTGGCAACGGTGATGCCCAGTTGGGTGGCGGCGATGAATCGGTCGGGGTTATCCAGCGCCCGCCGGATGATGAGAGCGGTGGGGTGGCCCTGGGTGGCGAGTTCCTCTACCCGCGTCCGCCGGACGCTGACCAGCCCGAATTCGGCGGCGACAAAGAAGGCATTCATCAGGACGAAAAGGGCAACGCCCAGCAGTCCTGTGAAAACAGAAAGCCAGGGGTTCATTTGTACTGCATGTTCTTCGGGCGCCCGGCGAGGGCGATGGGCAGGGCCAGGAGTACGCTCAGCCCCCAGAGGGCCAGCCCGGCACTGTTGTCCGCAATCCACACCATCCACTTTCCCATGCCGCTCAGGTCGGCCCGCCAGGCCCGCTCCAGTTGCTCCAGCGACACGTGCAGGGCCCGCCGGACCCCGCCGTCACAGTCGGCGCCGTCGGCGTAGGCCTGCAGGAGAGCACGGATGCCGCTATCGCCGTATTGTCGCCGGATGTAGCGCACCAGACTCCCGCTTTCGGCATAGGCCAGCAGCGCTTCCGCCGGGTCAGTGGAGAAGGGGAAACAGAGGTCCCGGATGGGGATGAGGCGCCTCTCGCTCCGCGCCCGTTCCAGCAGGGAGTCCAGATTGGGGTCGGGACGGGTCTGGTAGGCTATCGCCAGTCCTTCGTTCAGCCAGGCGGGGATGTACCGGTACCCCTCTGGGCCTGCCAGACGGTAGACAAGGAGGTGAGTGAGTTCGTGGGGAATCTCCTGCTCCATCTGGGCCATGTATCCCTCGTTGTAGGGGACTGCGACCAGGATGACGCCCAGTTCGGGGCGGGCCTGTCCGCCCATCCACGCCCGACCGGCCATCCGCAGCGCGGCCTGCAGGTCAGCCAGCGACGGGTAGAGGTAGATTTCCACTTTCTCCGGTACCGGCGCGTTCAGGGAGCGGGAGATTCGTTCCAGGCCGACGGCCGCAATATCCAGCGCCGCCTGCATATACTGGGGGTCGTCTACGGTGCTGTAGACGGCGACCGGTCCGGCCGTCCGCCGGAACCAGTTCAGCCGGTTGTCCTCGTAGCGAAAGGTGGAGGGAGGGGTGGTCAGTTGGTGACCCGCCGCGTCCCGCACCTCCCACCACCAGGTGACCGTACCGAAGGGGGGAAAGGGGAAAAGGCGCAGGTCCCGGGTGAACGTCGCCTGGACCGACGGGCCGGGCTCCAGTGGGACAGAGGTGACTTCCACCCGCTCGCCGCCTTCCGACCGGATGTAGAGGTAAAGGCCGGTGATGTTGGTCGACGAAGCGGCCTGGATGGAGAAGACGGCCTGCTGGCCGAAGGTGTATGTAATGGAGGCCTCTTTAACGGTGATGGGTGTTTCCTGGAACGGCGCCGGGCCCGCAATGACCGCAGAGGGCGCCGGAAAGAGCAAAACGGCCAGAAGCAGGATGGCAAGGGTCAATCCGTACCCCCTACTTCCTACTTCGTACTCCCTACTTCCTACTCCGTACTCCCTACTTCCTACTCCGTCCTTCCTACTCCCACTCTTCATCCCAATCCTCGTCCCAGTCCTCCTCGTCGTCCTCTTCATCTTCAAAGAAGTCAAACAGGAGGAATGCCCCCAGGTCGCCGTGGCGGAATTCCAGTTCCCGTAGGGCTTCCCGCGCAGCGCCGCGCAGGGCCTCGTTATCGGAGTGGCGACAGGCATCCAGGGCCTGACGCGCCTCGTCTCCACCGATCTGCCCCAGGGCCCAGATGGCGGCCTCCTGGACCTCGGCGTCCACATCCTCTATGAGTTCCAGCAGGGCGGGCACCGCATCGGCCAGTTCCAGTTCTCCGCAGGCCCGGGCGGCCTCGTAGCGCATCTGGGGGCTGGGGTTGTGGAGTTCCCGCAGGACCTCGGGGGCCCAGCGGTCGTCGGCGCTGCGGCCCATGGCGAAGACGGCGCTGATGCGCATCCGCTCGTCGGGATGCCAGTAGGCGGCGCGGATGAGGTCAATGACCACACTCTCGCCGGAGTAGGCCAGGGATTCCAGCGCCCGCCGCCGGACCTCCAGGTCTTCCTTCTCGTTGGTGCAGGCGGCCAGAAGGGCCTGGAAGGCCTGCTGGTGGGGGCGGGGGCGGATTTTGCCCAGTTCGCCGGAGAGCATAAAGCGACCCAGGGAAGAGGCGGCCGCCGCCCGAACCTCAGCGGCCGGGTCGTTCAGCAACACGTTGGCCAGCACCGGCACCAGGCGAATGTCCTCGTTTTCCCAGAGGCCCTCCACGGCGGCCAGGCGCACCGTGGCGTCCGGGTCCTCCAGGACCAGCCGGAACACCTCGTCAAAGTTGACCTCAAAGTCGCTCTCGGCGATTTCCACCATCATCTGGGCCATCTTCCGCCGGGTCGCGACGGGCAGTTCACTCCAGACGGCCCAGACCTGCTCGGCCTCGCTCCGTTCCAGATTGGAGAGGCCGTAGAGGGTCCGGCGGTTGGTCTGACCGGCCCGCAGGGAACCCAGAATTTCGGTCAGTGTGGGTGTCTTATTGTTCACAGAATCGGCACGGACCAAGGGGTCAGAATTCCTCCGAACAGATCACTCTTACCAGGCCCTTGAACCCCAGCGAACGCATCGCATGCGGATTGGCTTCCAGGACCCGACGGACAGCCTCTTCGGGGGTCAGTCCCCCATAGCAGGCCAGGTAGGCCGCCAGTACGGCACCCGTGCGGTCGTTGCCCTTGCGGCAGTGGACCAGGGTGGGGCGCCCGGCCGCGACCTCTTCAGCGACAAAGTCCACCACCAGGCGCATCCGTCGCGCCAGTCGGCGCCGCATCGGGGGGAGAAACGCCAGCCCGCCGTTGAGCGGCACCAGCAGGTGGCGGAATCCTGCCCGCCGGATCGGTTCCCCGTCCACCGGCACCAGCGAGACGATGGTCCGGAACCCCGTCTCCCAGAGTTCGGCCAGGTCCCAGGGGACAGTCTGCGGCCCGGGCCGACCGGCCAGAAGGCCGGGCAGAATCCAGTAGAAGCCACTCATCGGGTCTCCGTCTCTTGTGGATCGCAGAGTTCAGTTTAACATCACTCGGCCGGGTTGTCAAATCGTTTATCGCGTATCGCGAATCGCTTATCGCGTATCGCGAATCGCTTATCGCGTATCGCGAATCGCTTATCGCGTATCGCGAATCGCTTATCGCGTATCGCGAATCGCTTATCGCGTATCGCGAATCGCTTATCGCGTATCGCGAATCGCAAATCGCTGATCGCCGTGGTTTGTCGTCTGTGGTCTGTGGTCTGTGGTCTGTCGTCTGTGGTCTGTGGTCTGTCGTCTACTGGGCACTGATGCGGTAGTTCCGGTCGGCGGCGATGACGGCGGGGTCGGCCCGCAGGCGGGACAGCACGGCCTCTTCCTGGCCCACCGGCACCCGCAGACGCCAGACCTGGACTCCGGAGCGGGCCTGGTAGAGAAGCGACCCGGCGCGGGCCAGCCCCTGCGCCTGGAACAATGCCTCCGCCTGCGCCCCGGCCCGCAGCGTGACCACTACCTCTCCGGGGATAAACTCCCCCGTTCCCTCGCTCCTCTGCTCCTCTGCTCCTGCGCTCCCTTGCCCCTCCGCTCCTGTGCTCCACACCCGCGCGCCCAGGCAGACCGGATAATCTCCCCGCGCGCCGTCCCACAGGGCCCGGAAGGCGTCTATCCGCCCGCAGCCGTAGTCGGCGTCCCAGCCGGTGCTCCCCAGGTCCTGGGCATTATCCAGAATCGCCGAGGCGGCCTGGTTGGGGGTGTAGGTGGGGAAGCGGGCGTAGACCAGCGCGGCCAGCCCGGCCACGAAAGGCGTGGCCATGGAAGTGCCCTGCATATAACCGTATCCGCCACCCCGCAGGGTGCTGTAGATGCTCGTCCCCGGCGCAGCGACGCTGACATGATCGCCGTAGTTGGAGAAGTCGGCCCGGGTATCGGAACTGTTGGTCGCCGCCACTCCCAGCACGTGCGCGCAGTTCGCCGGGGCAACGGTCAGGTTCGCGCCGTTGTTTCCGGCAGCGGCCACCAGCAGGACACCCCGGCTGTAGGCGGAGTCCACCGCGGCCTGCAAATTGGAGGGGCAGGAATACAGGCCGCCCAGGCTCATGTTGATGACCCTGGCGCCCCGGTCGGCGGCGCGGTAGATGGCCGGGATCAGTTCGGCGGTAGTCCCCTGACCCCGGGAGTCCAGGACTTTCAGGGGCAGGATGGACGCGTCCCAGCCCAGGCCGGCCACGCCGATGCTGTTGTTCGTCGCCGCGGCGGCGATGCCGGAGACATGGGTGCCGTGGCCGTGGTCGTCCCGCGCATTGTCGTCGTTGTTGACGAAGTCCCAGTCTATATCGGTGCGGACTTTGCCGGAGAGGTCGGGGTGGATGTAGTCGGTGCCGGTATCCAGGACGGCGATGAGGACCCCCTGGCCCGTGGAGAGGGCCCAGGCTTCGGGGGCGCGGACTTTGTTCAGGCCCCACTGATAGCCATAGGTATAGTAGTATGGGTCATTGGGGTAGACGGGCGGGGGCGGCGGAGGGCGGTAGGCGCGCATGACCAGGGGGAGGTAGAGGTAGGTCGTTTCCGGGACGGGCTCTGCGCCCGCGCTTATCGGGTGCTCCGACCACGCGATAGCGCTGTTGGCGGGCGCTTGTCCCAGCAGGAGGACCAGGCCAGGGGCCAGCATCGCCAGCAGGAGAATCGCAGCAGGTTGAACCGCAGAAACTTTCGGTGGTCCCGTTCTAAACATGATTTATCCTATGGGGAGCAACTGCCCCCTTCCAGGTGGGCTCAAGGCCTCGTCGTCGCTATTTCCAGTTTGGCGTCGTCAAACCAGGCGTCGTTGTGTTTCAGCGGCACCTGCCCGGTCATCCGGGCGGAGACGAAGACGGTCACCTTGCCGCTGGCTCCGGCGGTGGCCTCCACAGAGACCTGCACCCACTGGTCCAGCACATTCACCGGTGCCGACCAGACGATGTCGGGGTCGTACCACAGCCCCTTGCCCTCCGGGTCAATCCCCACCTGGAAGTTGGGTTTCCAGCCTCCGAAGGAGGGTTTCGGGAGATCGTCGTTGCTGATATGGGAGCGGGCCCAGACGCTGATGATCTTTTAAAAATTAACCCGGACATAAACTGGCACACTGGCTATCTGACTCTCTGGGGCTGACCCCTCCCCCCGACCCCCTCCCCGCTGCCGCTGCGCGGCGCGGGGAGGGGGAGAAAAGAAGGGGTTTGGGGGCGGCGGC
>Ga0272447_1001930_pt1 | contig 12004 bp, 7 predicted proteins | sample YNPCB0133_FD_194589 | JGI IMG/M metagenome (GOLD analysis project Ga0272447, IMG submission 194589) | Hot spring microbial mat communities from Yellowstone National Park, WY, United States - YNP-CB-013-3 | ecosystem: Environmental > Aquatic > Thermal springs > Hot (42-90C) > Sediment | place... | reverse complement strand
GTTTCCGGCTGAATTTCCTGCCCCGTTTGCACCACCGGCACCGCTCCGGGGGGCAAGTTGTACACGTCCCCGGCCAACACCCAGATCAACCCTGCCCGCTGCGTACTGCGGATCAAGGCCGCCTGTCCATCGCTGCCCGCACTGCGATCCTGCTTTTCTTCCACCAGCAAATCCGCACAGTACACCTCGCCGGGAATATCGGCGGACACATCCCGGGTGGCTTTTTCGGTAGTGCGACGGGTACGACTGGCAACCGGCTTTTCGGCCAACACCTGCCCCGGGCCGACCTGGCTGCCGGGCGCTGCCAAGACAACACTGCCTTTGACCAAGGGAAATTCCCGGGTTTCCGTTGCCCCGACCAGCCGCAGCACCGTGTCCCCTTCCACCATCAGGGCTTCGTCTCCGTGACGCGTCCGATAAGGCCGGGTGGGAGCTTCACGCCCCAGTTCCACCACCCCCGCAAAGGGAGCACGGGTCAGTTCCGCCACCTCCCCGGTAAACACCCCCCCGGTGTGGAACGTCCGCATGGTCAACTGGGTGCCAGGCTCCCCAATCGACTGGGCGGCAATGATGCCGATGGCTTCCCCCAAATCCACCAACTGGCCGTGCGCCAAACTCCAGCCATAGCAGTTTTGGCAAATGGAATGGCTGGCCTCACAGGTCAAGGGGGAACGCACCATCACCTCCGTCACCCCCGCTTTCACAATCGCAGCGGCCAACTCGTGGTCAATGCACTGGTTGCGCGCCACGAGGACCTCTTGGGTTTGCGGGTGCACCACATCGCGCGCCGCCACGCGCCCGACCAACCGCTCCTCAAGGGGAATCTGCTGGTCACCGACGGACAAGGACCGCAACACAATCCCCCGCTGCGTGCCACAGTCCGTTTCCCGAATGATCAAATCCTGCGCCACGTCCACCAACCGCCGGGTCAGATACCCGGAGTCCGCCGTCCGCAAGGCCGTGTCCACCAAACCTTTGCGGGCACCGTAGGACGAAATAATGTAATCCGTCACGGTCAAGCCCTCCCGGAAGTTGGCCTTGATGGGCTGCTCGATGATTTCCCCGTTCGGGTCCGCCATCAACCCCCGCATCCCCACCAACTGCCGTACCTGGGACACATTCCCTCGCGCCCCAGACGTAGCCATCATGTAGACCGGGTTCAGGGGGTCTGTCTCCTCAAAATTGCGCATCATGTCGTCTTTGAGGGTTTCCGTGGTGGCATTCCAGGTATCAATCACCTTCTGGAACTGCTCGACCTTGGTGATTTCCCCCCGGTCGTACCGCTCTTTGGTCTTTTGGATGGTCTCCTCCGCCTGTTGCAACAAGGCCGCCTTGCTCGGGGGTACCCGCAAATCCTCAATACTGATGGAAACCCCCGCTTGGGTGGCATACCGGAACCCCATCGTCTTGATAGCGTCGGCCATCTGGGCGGTGCGGGCGGTGCCGTAGCGGCTAAAGGCCCAGCCAATCAACTCCTTCAATTGGTTTTTGCCAATCACTTTGTTGCGAAAGAGGGGACGGGGGATGGGTTGGTTCATGGTCAAACCTCCGGCAATCACAGGATCATCAACGGGCAACAAAGACGTGACAGAAGGGAAAAACCCTACGCCAGCAGGGCATCGTGGATGGTTTTGTTGAAAATCACCCGGCCAGGTGTGGTGTAAATGTACTGCACCCGATAGCCCTGGCTGGTACTGCGAATTTTCCGGGTTTCGTGGATGCGGTCCCCCCGGCGCTTTTGGCCGTACACTTCCAGGGTTTCGATCACCCCGTCGCTGCGGGTATGGGTCTCGGTGCGAATCAGGATTTCTTCCCCAATGCCCCGTTTGCGATCGGGGGGTTCCATCTCCACTTCCCCGTCGTAGCGCAACCAAATCCAGGCGTGCAAATCCACCTGTTTTTGCTCATAGGCCAAGATCACGTCATTCATATTGGCAAAGTGACGCCCCTGCCCCTTCTTCTGGGGTGCTGGATTTTCGGCAGTGAGGTAGTACGAACCCAACACCATGTCCTGACTGGGGGCCACAATGGGCTGACCCGTCGCCGGGGAAAGCAAATTACCCGAAGCCATCATGAGAATCCGGGCTTCCGCCTGCGCTTCCAGAGACAGCGGCACATGCACCGCCATCTGATCCCCGTCAAAATCCGCATTAAAGGCTGGACACACCAACGGATGCAGTTGGATCGCCCGCCCTTCTACCAAAATCGGCTCAAAGGCTTGAATCCCCAGCCGGTGCAACGTCGGAGCGCGATTGAGCAGAATCGGATGCCCCTGGATCACCTCCCGGAGAATGTCCCACACCTCTGGGTCCTCCCGCTGGATTTTTTTCTTGGCCGCCTTGATGTTGTTGACAATCCCCAGATGAATCAACCGATGAATGACAAAGGGCTGGAAGAGTTCAATCGCCATCTCCCGCGGCAGACCGCACTGGTGCAGTTTGAGGTTGGGGCCGACCACGATCACCGACCGCCCGGAGTAGTCCACCCGCTTGCCCAGCAAATTCTGCCGGAAACGCCCCTGCTTGCCCTCGATGATGTCCGAAAGGGATTTCAAGGGACGGTTGTTGGGGCCGACGACGGTGCGCCCCCGGCGGCCATTGTCAATCAGGGCATCCACCGCCTCCTGGAGCATCCGTTTTTCGTTGCGGATAATGATCTCCGGAGCCATGATCTCCTGCAAACGGGCCAGCCGGTTGTTACGGTTGATCACCCGCCGGTACAGGTCATTCAAATCCGAGGTGGCAAACCGCCCCCCGTCCAACTGCACCATCGGCCGCAAATCCGGCGGAATCACCGGGAGCACATCCAAAACCATCCACTCCGGTTTGGCCCCCGTCGCAATAAAACTGTCAATCACCCGCAGGCGCTTGATCAATTTGGGCTTGCGTTGCCCCTTGGCAGTGGCGATTTCCTGACGCAGGTTTTCCGCCTCGATTTCCAGACCGCGACGCCCATCCTGCTCCCGGTCCAAATCCTGCAACAGCCGCTTAATCGCCTCAGCCCCAAACCCAATTTCTACTCCCGATAGCTGCGTATCCTCCCGGTAGAGTTCTTCCTCGATTTCCAGGCGCTGATCCTCGGTCAGCAGCTGTTTGTAGCTGAGGTTTTCCGCATTGCCCGGATTGAGGACCACGTAGGCGTTGAAATACACCACCTGTTCCACGTCCCGCAGGGGCATATCCAACAGGATGGAAATGTAGCTGGGAATCCCCTTGAGGTACCACACGTGGGTCACCGGCGCGACCAATTTGATGTAGCCCATGCGGTGACGGCGCACCCGGGATTCGGTCACCTCCACCCCGCACCGTTCGCAGACAATCCCCCGATACCGCACCTTCTTGTACTTACCGCAGTGGCATTCCCAGTCCTTGACCGGGCCGAAAATCCGCTCGCAAAAAAGGCCGTCCATTTCCGGCTTCAGGGTGCGGTAGTTGATGGTTTCCGGTTTGGTCACTTCCCCCACGACCTGACCATTGGGCAGAACACGCTCTCCCCACTGGCGAATACGTTCCGGCGAAGCGATGCGAATTTTGACGTAATCAAAATGCCCTGCATCAGTCCGGGTCATGCGCTCCCTCCATGCAATTATTGAAATCCATGAGAACGTTCCCTACAGCCCGCTTAGTCCTCGTCGTCATCCCGCCCTAGGGATTCGTAGGCAGGACGGAGCGGTACGCGGCGGGCACCGACCGGATCGGCCATCAAATCCACCTCCTCGACAATGGTTTCGCCGGTTTCCTCGTTTTCGCGAGTTTTGTAGGCGGCAATGTCAATACACAGGGATTGCAACTCCCGCATCAACACCTTGAATGATTCAGGTGTACCGGGTTCGGGGATGGGACGCCCCTTGACAATGGCATTGAGGGCTTCGTTGCGCCCGCGGGTGTCATCGGATTTGACCGTGAGCAGCTCCTGCAAAATGTGCGCCGCCCCAAAGGCTTCCAAGGCCCACACCTCCATTTCCCCGAACCGCTGGCCCCCCTGCTGGGCTTTCCCCCCCAAGGGCTGCTGGGTGACCAGAGAATAGGGGCCGGTGGAACGGGCGTGCATCTTATCGTCCACCAAATGCACCAGTTTCAACATATAGGCACACCCCACCGTCACCGGGTGGTCAAAGGGTTCCCCCGTGCGCCCGTCAATCAACACCACCTTCCCCGGGTGCTCCGGGTTGAACAACCAGGATTTGCCCGTCTGACGTGCTGCCTCTTGCAATTTGCTGTGCACCAGTTTGCGGGAAGCCTCCGGGCCGTACATTTCATCAAACGGAATCAACTTAAACCGCCTGCCCAGATGCAACCCCGCTAACCCCAGCAGGCATTCAAACACCTGCCCCACGTTCATCCGTGAAGGCACCCCCAGCGGGTTCAACACGATGTCAATCGGCGTGCCATCAGGCAGGTAGGGCATATCCTGGCGGGGCAAAATCCGGGAAATAATCCCCTTGTTCCCGTGCCGCCCGGCCATCTTGTCCCCTACCTGAATTTTCCGCTTTTGCGCCACATACACCCGCACCACCATATTCACACCGGGGGGCAATTCGTCCCTGTAGTCCTTGTTGAAGACCCGCACATCCACCACCCGGCCCCTTTCCCCGTTGGGTACCCGCAGGGAATTGTCCCGCACATCCCGGGCCTTCTCCCCAAAAATCGCCCGCAGGAGTTTTTCTTCCGGGGGCTGATCCGCCTCTCCCTTGGGCGTGACTTTCCCCACCAAAATATCCCCGGCTTCAACCCAGGCCCCCACCCGGATAATGCCGTTTTCATCCAACTGCGCCAGGGCCTCTTCGCTGACATGGGGGATTTCCCGGGTAATTTCCTCCGGCCCCAGCTTGGTCTGCCGGGCTTCAATTTCGTACTTTTCCACGTGGATGGTGGTGTAAACATCCTCGGCCACCAAGCGGTCGGAAATCAAAATCGCATCCTCATAGTTGTACCCTTCCCAGGGCATGTAGGCCACCAGCACATTCCGCCCCAAGGCCAATTCGCCCCCCTCGGTCGCCGAACCATCCGCCAGGACCTGTCCCCGCTGCACCCGGTCCCCCACATGCACCAGTGGACGTTGGTTGATGCAGGTGTCCTGGTTGGAACGCTGGTACTTCTGGAGCTGGTAGGTGGTCTCTACGCCCTGCGCACTGCGCACAACAATCTTTTCCGCATCCACGTAGGTCACCACCCCGTCCGTGCGGCTAACCGCCACCATCCCCGAATCCCGGGCCGCCTGGGCTTCCAATCCCGTCCCCACCAAAGGCCGTTCCGGGCGCAACAGGGGCACCGCCTGCCGCTGCATATTCGAACCCATCAACGCCCGGTTGGCATCGTCGTGCTCCAAAAAGGGAATCAGTGAAGTGGCCACCGACACCACCTGCACCGGCGATACGGCCACAAATTCCACCTCCTCCCGCTCGCACTGGGTCACCGCCCGGTTGTAACGCACCGTGACCAAAGGTTCCAAAATATTCCCCTGCTCATCAGCCCGAATGTCCGCTGGCGCCACCCGCCGTTCGTCCTCCTGGTCCGCAGTCATATACACCGGCGGCAAATCCCGGCGAATCCGCCCCCGTTCCACCCGGTAAAACGGCGTTTCGATAAAACCGTACTGGTTTACCCGGGCATAGGTCGCCAAGGAACCGATCAAACCCGCATTCGGGCCTTCGGGCGTCTCAATGGGACAAATCCGCCCGTAGTGGGACGGGTGAATATCCCGCACCGCAAACCCCGCCCGCTCCCGGCTCAACCCCCCCGGCCCTAGGGCACTGATCCGCCGCTTGTGGGTCAACTCCGCCAGGGGATTGGTCTGGTCCATAAACTGGGACAACTGGCTGGAGCCGAAAAACTCCTTAATTGCCGCCACCAAGGGCTTGGGGTTCACCAAATTCACCGGCGTCAGTCGCTCGGTTTCCGCACTGGTCATCCGGTCCTTAATAATCCGTTCCAAGCGGTTCAACCCAATCCGCACCTGATTTTGCAGCAATTCGCCCACCGACCGCACCCGCCGGTTCCCCAGGTGGTCAATGTCATCCACCTCCCCGGTGCCGTGCTCCAAATTAATCAAATAATTCACCGCCTTGAGAATGTCATCCCGGGTCAGCACCCGAATTTCCTCCGGCACCGCCAGTTCCAACTTCTTATTCAACTTGTAGCGCCCCACCTTCCCCAGGTCGTAGCGCTTCGGATCAAAAAAGCGAGACTGCAACAACTGCTCACCCCCAGGCACCGTCGGCGGCTCCCCGGGACGCAGCTTCCGATACAGCTCCAACAGCGCTTCTTCTTCCGTGGGATTCCCCTCCTTTTCCACCGTTTTGCGCAGGTAGTCCGGGTAGCGCAAGCTGTCAAAAATCTCGTTGTCCGACAGCCCCATCGCCTTCAGGAGCACCATCAGGGACAACTTCCGCGTTTTATCAATCCGCACCCACATCAAATCGTTTTTGTCCGTTTCAAATTTCAGCCACGCACCCCGGCTGGGAATCAAACTGGCACTGTAGGTACGGCGGTTGTTTTTGTCCTTATCTTCCTTGTAATAAATCCCCGGACTGCGGACAATTTGGTTCACAATCACCCGCTCCGCCCCGTTAATAATAAACGTCCCCCGGTCCGTCATCAACGGCAGGTCACCAATGAATACCTCCTGGGTAATAATTTCCCCCGTTTCCTTATTCATCAACTGGGCCGGGACATACACCGGCACCGAATAGGTCGCATCCCGCCGCTTGGCCTCCTCCACGTCGTACTTGGGCCGTTTGAGCTTGTACTGCTCCCCCAAAAAATGCAGCTCAATCTTGCCCGTATAGTCCGTAATCGGTGAGAAATTTTTTAACTCCTCAATCAAGCCCTCTTCCAGAAACCAACGGAAACTGGACCGTTGAATTTCGATCAAATCCGGCAACAGAAAGGAAGTATCATAGGAACTCATAGCACCATCCCCTGCACGACATTAAGCAACCGCAACCGGCAAACGAAATAAACTTTGGGCATTTTCCGTCGTCTGCTGTGCCACCCGGGCCAGGGATTCCCCCCGCAAAGCAGCCACCTTTTCCGCCACCGGCAGGACATAGGCCGGTTCATTGCGCTGACCCCGATGGGGCACGGGCGCCAAAAACGGACAATCCGTCTCCACCAACAGCCGCTCTGCTGGTACCATCGCCGCACACGCTTGCACCGCCTGGGCCTTGGGAAACGTCACAATGCCGCTGAAACTGATATAAAATCCCAACTCCAAAAACCATTGCATCTCCTCCGGTGTCCCACTCCAACAATGCATCACCCCCCGCACCGCCCCCCGTTGCGCCCAAAACCGCCCCAGCAACTCCCGCATCGGTACCGCCGCCTCCCGACAGTGAACGATAACCGCCCTATCATGCTCCTGCGCCAGCAACAACTGCTCCCAAAACGCCCTTTCCTGCTCCGTGCGATTCGTCGCCTTGTAATAATCCAAACCCGTTTCCCCCACCGCTACCACCCGTTCCCCCTGGGTGATTCCGGCAGCGATGGCCTGCCTCACCTCGGGCCCCCAGCGATGCGCCTCCAAAGGATGTAACCCCACCGCACAGCTCAGCTCCGGCATCTGTCGCACCAGGGCTTGCATCGCCGGAAACTCCGTCGGTGTCACACAGGCATGCACCAACCCCACCACCCCGGCTGCCCGCCAACGCCGTTGCAACTCCCGCTCCTGCCCGGCAAACTCGGGGAAATTGAGGTGCACATGGGTATCCACCAATGGCGGCATAGGGACTAGGCCGAAGGTTCAACGCTTGCCACGGACGCCGTCAATTGTTTTAACTTGCGGGCAAGACGGGCCTTTTTGCGGGCCCCATTGTTGGGGTGGAGTACCCCCCGTTTCACCGCCTTGTCAATTTTGCTGTAGGCCGCGCGCATGGACATCTCCGCCTCGGCCACTTGGCCTGCCTCTACCGCTGCCAGACACTTTTTCATGAAGGTTTTGACCGCAGATTTATAAGCTTTGTTGCGTAAACGGTTACGCTCGGCAATCTGAATCCGTTTGATGGCAGACTTGGTATTAGCCACACTCGTTACCCCACCAACGACTTGGGCATCCGGTGCTTACCCACTCGACCCGATAAGCAGCCGTCATGGCCCCTGCTTGACAAGCAAAGCGCTTTATTAATTTAGACCATGAAAAGGGTGGCTGTCAAGGATGGGGGAAATTCTTAACAGGACTTAACCAAGCGGCCTGTCCAGCGGGCGGATTAAGCTACAACAGGGAGAAGACAGGAAGCGGGGGTCAACCCGATGATGCTACGTGTGGTCACCCAGCAGGCAGAAGCCAGGGCGGAGTTGGGGCGGATTGCCCAGCGGTTAGCCGATGCCCACGTGCAGGCGGAACAGGTGCGGGAAATTCTCGCCCAGGTGCAACAGCGGGGGGATCAGGCGTTGGTGGAGTACACCCGCCAGTTTGACCACCAGGAGTTGACGCCAGCGGATTTTTTGGTTTCCGGTTCCCAGTTGGATGCGGCCTACCAGCAGGTGTCCCCGGAACTTTTGGCGGCGATTCGTCTAGCGCATAAGCGCATTACGGAATTTCACCAGCAGCGTGTGCCGCAGACGTGGGTGCAGTTTGCCCCCGATGGCATGGTACTGGGCAAGCGCTATACGGCGGTGGACAGTGCGGGGGTGTACGTGCCGGGGGGACGGGCGGCCTATCCCAGTACGGTGTTGATGAATTGTATCCCGGCGAAGGTGGCTGGGGTGCAGCGGGTAGTGGTGGTGACGCCGCCAGGGGGGGACGGGTCGGTACATCCGGCGGTGTTGGTGGCGGCCCAAGAGTGCGGGGTGCAGGAAATCTACCGCATTGGCGGGGCGCAGGCGATTGCGGCGTTGGCCTTTGGCACAGAGACGATTCCCCGGGTGGATGTGATCACCGGCCCTGGCAATATCTATGTCACCTTGGCGAAAAAACAGGTCTATGGCCGGGTGGGCATTGACGGGTTGGCGGGGCCTTCTGAGGTGGTGATCATTGCCGATGCAACGGCCAAGGCATCCCACGTGGCGGCGGATTTACTGGCGCAGGCGGAACATGACCCCTTGGCGGCGGCGATTTTGCTGACTCCCGATAGCGAGCTGGCCCAGGCGGTGGTTCAGGCGGTGGCGGCGCAGTTGGAACAGCATCCCCGGCGGCTGTTGACGGAAAAATCCATTGCCCACTACGGCCTGGTGGTGGTGGTGGAATCCCTGGCGCAGGCGGCGGAACTGGCGAATGAGTTTGCCCCGGAGCATCTGGAATTGGCTGTGGCGGAGCCGTGGGATTTGTTGCCCCAGATTCGCCATGCGGGGGCGATTTTCCTGGGACATCACACCCCAGAAGCCCTGGGGGATTACCTCGCTGGCCCCAATCACACCTTGCCGACGGGGGGCGCTGCCCGCTATAGTTCCGGGTTGAGCGTGGAGACGTTCCTCAAGGCCAGTAACCTGGTGGCAGCCTCACCAGCGGCCTTGCGGCAGTTGGGCGCAGCAGTCATCCGGCTGGCGGAAACGGAAGGGTTGCCTTCCCACGCCGAATCGGTACGGCTACGGTTGGATGCGGGATGCTGAGCAAAATTCTGGTGGCGGTGGATGGTTCCGGGGTGACCCAGGGGGTACTCCAGAGCCTGCATTGGTTACAGGTGGCGGCGGACGGACGGGTGGAATTGGTGTATGTGCGGACACCCCCGATGCCCGACACTCCGGCAGATAAACCCCATCCCGAACCGGATTTAGCGGCTTATCTGGATGTGTGTCGGCAGATTGTGCCCTGCCCCTGTTCTGCCCAGGTACGCACAGGCGACCCGGCAACGGAAATTGTGGCCCAGGCGGCGGCGATGGGAGCGGAATTAATTGTGATTGGCAGTCGGGGGTTGACGGGGGTGGAACGCATTTTGCGGCGGTCTGTGAGTGCGGAAGTGGTGGCGGACGCACCGTGTGCGGTCTTGGTGGTGCATGGCTGAGACGCTCCCCCCTTTGATCCAGCAGATGCAGCGGGCCGAGTTTTATCCCCATCCGGTAGGGGATATTGTGCTGCAACAGACCCATATTTCCTGGGTGATTTTGACGGGGGATTACGCCTACAAGGTGAAAAAACCAGCGAATTTTGGCTTTTTAGATTTTTCTACTTTGGAGAAGCGGCATCTTTTTTGCCAAGCGGAAGTGCGGTTGAATCAGCGGTTAGCGCCAGCGCTGTATTTGGAAGTAGTGCCCATTACCTGCAAGGCGCCAGGGGAATACGCTTTGGCCGGGACCGGAACGGTGGTGGAATATGCGGTCAAAATGCGGCAGTTTCGCCAGGAAGATTTGTGGTTACATTGTTTTGCTCAAGGGCGTTTGACGGTTCAGGATTTGGAAGCGTTAGGGACACAAATAGCCCAATTTCACCAGGCATCGCCCACCAATGACTACATCACTCAGTTCGGTTCCCTAGAGATGATCCGCCAGGTGGTAGAGAGCAATTATGCAGCCACGGCTACCTATGTGCGGGAATGGGGACTAGAGCGGGAATTCCATGATATTCGGGCGTTTACGGATCACTACTTCATCCAGCATCCAGACTGGTTTCGGGAACGGCAAACGGCGGGTAAGATTCGGGAGTGTCATGGGGATTTGCATTTAGGCAATATTTGTTTTTTCCAGGGTCAGATTTGTGTCTTTGATTGCATTGAATTTAATGAGGAATTTCGTCTGATTGATGGTATGTACGATGTGGCCTTTTTGGTGATGGATTTGGAATTTCGGGGGCGGCAGGATTTGGCCTATGCGTTTTTGAATCGTTATTTGGAATGGACGGGGGATTACTTAGCAGCCAGATTATTACCTTTCTATTGCAGTGTCCGGGCCTACATTCGGGCTAAGGTTAATTCATTTCTTACCAGTGACCCGGCAGCACCACCGAGTCTCAGGGAAGCGGCGAAAACCATGGCCCTTCAGTATTACCGGTCGGCTTGGCATTACAGCCAAAAAAGATCGCCTCGGTTGTGGCTCATGGCGGGTTTATCGGGGGCGGGGAAATCCACGGTTGCCCGTTATCTCAGTCAGCGCTATGGGGCGATTCATCTGCGTTCGGATGCGGTGCGCAAACATTTGGCTGGGGTGCCGCTGTACGCCAAAGGTGGTGCGGAACTGTATACACCGCAAATGACGACACGTACCTATGGGGAATTGCTGCGCCTGGCTGTGGCGTTGTTAGCTGAGGGGCAATCGGTGGTTTTGGATGCCAAATATGACCGGGTACAGTTACGTCAACAGGTATTGGCAGCGGTACACCACTTACCCATTGCTCTGCGCATCGTTCATGTGCACGCCCCTATGGAAGTACTGCGAGAACGCCTGCAGGCGCGCACGGGGGATATTGCGGATGCAACAGCGGATTTATTGGCGCAACAAGCGCAACAATGGGAGCCTTTTACCGCCGCAGAATTGCCTTGGGTCACCCCTGTAGATACCACCTTGCCAGCGTCCGCCTGGGGTTTGTAGGTGGTTTCTTGCCGACGCACGCACCGGGAAAAAAGTTACGATTCTTAATAATGGGGCTTTGGCGTGATTGGTCTGGCTTATGGGTCAAGGGGGGGAGGTGCGGCAGTATTTGGTGCGGTTGTTTGGTGCGGCTTTGTTGTTTTGGTTGGGTTTGACGCTGCTGTTGCCGACTTTGCCGTTGTATTTGGATGAGGTGATTGGGGCGAGTGACCAACAGATCGGTTGGGTGGTGGGGGCGTTTGCTTTGGGGATGTTGCTCTTTCGCGAGCCGGTGGGACGGTTGACGGATGTGCGGGGGCGCAAGCTGGGGATTCAAATTGGGTTGTTGGTGTTGGCGACAGCGCCTTGGGGGTATCTCTGGTTGCGGGGGATTCCGGCGTTGGTGCTGTTGCGGGCCTATCACGGATTGAGTGTGGCGGCGTTTGCGACAGGGTATTTGGCCTTGGTGACGGATTTGGCTCCGGCGGCGCAACGGGGGCGGGTGTTGGGGTATATGACCTTGGCGCAACCGGTGGGGGTGGCGTTGGGGCCAGCCGTGGGGGGGTTTT
>Ga0272447_1001928_pt1 | contig 12008 bp, 9 predicted proteins | sample YNPCB0133_FD_194589 | JGI IMG/M metagenome (GOLD analysis project Ga0272447, IMG submission 194589) | Hot spring microbial mat communities from Yellowstone National Park, WY, United States - YNP-CB-013-3 | ecosystem: Environmental > Aquatic > Thermal springs > Hot (42-90C) > Sediment | place... | reverse complement strand
CGTGGGCAATTTGCGCTCGCTCCTCAGGAGACAGCGTAGGGATGGGTGGGATCCCTTGCCGGCGGGCCAAGGCAGCATCGGTGGCGCCGCCGAGGAAGCTGAGGAAGCTGTGGTAGCCTTGGGGAGCGCGCTCGGGAAAAAGGCAGGAAGCCCAGATGGTGCCCAGGGTGCGCAGGCCCTGGGAGCGAGGGATGAGGTGGCCAAAGCCCCGCAGCGGCTGGGGCAGGGCCTCTTGGGGATAGGCCAGAGCCACTACTGCCACCGGCGGATAGGGGATCTCCGCCAAGAGTTGGCTGGCTGGGGGGTTGAGCCCCTGCAGCAGCGCAGCAGCCTCATAGGCGGGAATGGCCAGCACCACCTGGCGAGCAGCCGCCCAGCGGGATCCCTCTGGCGTCTCAAAGCCCACCCAATAGAGCTCTCCCTCCCGCTTAAGCTGCACCGCTCGCCAACCCAGCCGCAGGCTGTCGCCCAGCTTTTGGGCTAGGGCCTCTGGCAACTGCTGCAGCCCCTGCCTCAGATTGCCCAGTTGGCCGCGTTTGGGCGGGGGTTGGATGGCTACGGGAGAAGGCTGGGGTCGTTGGCGCAGAGCCTGCAAGGCGCCAGCAAAGAGGCTGCCGTAGCGCTCCTCTAGGCCAGCTACCCGCGGGAAAGCCGCCACAGCGCTGAGTTGATCTGGGTCGCCGGCATAGACTCCTGAGGTGAAGGGCTCCACCAGGCGCTCGGCCACTTCGGATCCCAGTTGTCGCTGGAAAAACTGCCGCACGGTTTCCTCGTGCCCTGGCGGCGGCGGGACAAACCCCAACAGGCCCTGCAGAGCCCGCAGCTTGCCGCCCACACTGAGCAGCCGGGAGCCCAGGGCTGCCGCGGGGCTAAGCGGCACCGGCAGCAGCTCCCTTTCCCAGTAGATGTAGCGGGGCAGCTTGGCATCGGCCAGCACCAGTTGGTCGGTCAGGCCCACCTCAGCAATGAGGTTGAGCAGGGCAGGGGTGGGGGTAAAGCTGTTGGGGCCTTCCTCCCAGCGGTAGCCGTCTTTGGACTGGGTGGAAATGCAGCCGCCGACGCGGGAGCTGGCCTCGGCCAAGAGCACTTGAGCGGAGCTACTTCTAGCCGATAGACCCTGCCGCAGGCGCCAGGCCAGGGTGAGACCGCTGATGCCCGCCCCAAGGACGACCACCTCGGCTCTGAGGAGTTCGGGGGTTGCAAGATCCACTGCCGCCTCCACGGTGTCTGTCCTCCTCCACTTGCTAGCGCACCACGCGAAACAGGCTGGGGATCCCAGCCACCTGGGGAAGCTGTTGGATCTCGGCCAGCGCCTGGCGGCAGTCGGCCTCGCGCACAGTGTGGGTGAGGATTACAATCTCCGCCAGCTCCTGGTGGCATTCCTTTTGGGTGATGCTCTCCAGGCTTACCCCATGGCGGCCAAAGCAGGTGCCAATGGCCCCCATCACCCCTGGCCGATCCTGGGCCAACACCCGCACATAGAACTCCGACTGCACCTCCGCCAGCGGCAGCAGCGAGGCAATAGGGGGAGAGGCAGGCAATCCCCACAGAGGATTGGGGAGATGGGCCCCTGTCTGCAGGTGGGCAAGCAGGGTGAGCAGATCCCCGACCACAGCGCTGGCCGTTGGCCCCCGGCCCGCCCCTGGCCCAGCCAGCACCACCTGCCCCAAGGGATCCCCTTGCACCCAGACGGCGTTGTCCGCCCCCTGGATGTTGGCCAGCGGGTGGGTAACGGGCAGCAGCGCGGGGTGAACGCGAATGTCCAAGGTTGTTTCCGCTCCCTGCCCCTCAGTCCTCTGGGCGATGGCCAAAAGCTTAAAGGTATAGCCCCACTCGCGGGCATAGCGGAGGTCGGTGGGGCTGATGCTGCCGATCCCTTCGCAGGGGATGGCCTGCCGCGGCACCGCGACCCCAAAAGCCAGGCTGGCCAAAATGGCAATCTTATCCGCCGCGTCCCATCCTTCCACATCGGCGCTGGGATCGGCCTCCGCATAGCCGTGAGCCTGGGCCTGGGCCAGCGCTTCGGCAAAGGAGCTGCCCTCCTGGGCCATCTGGCTAAGGATGAAATTGGTGGTGCCGTTGATGATGCCCCAGACCGCCTGAATGCGGCTGGCCCGCAGCGACTGCTGTAAAGCCTGGATGACGGGGATCCCACCCCCCACCGCTGCCTCCAGGAGCACGGCCACCCTGGCCTGGGCGGCGGCCTGAAAGATCTCCATCCCATAGCGGGCAATCACTGCCTTGTTGGCCGTGATCACCGGTTTGCCGTGGTCAATGGCTTTCAGGATAAGGCTGCGAGCCGGCTCTAGGCCGCCCATGAGCTCAATGACCACATCAATCTCTGGATCCGAGACCATCCGCTCTAGGTCAGTGGTCAGGCGCTCAGGCGGAATCGACACCAGCCGCGGCTTGTCCAGGGAACGCACCCCCACCGCCGCAATTTCAACTGCCTGCAACAGAGGATGAGGAGGGCGCTGTAAGATCTCGACCACGCCTGTGCCGACAGTACCCAGCCCCAATAGCCCAACCCGATAGACCACAGCCGCTCCCTCGTCTGCCGCTCCCTGGGACCCGAAGACTTCCCTACCTTTACCAGGTTGACACACTCCTAGTCCCATCAGGACGAGATTTTAGCCATCTATCCCAAGGCGCTTCAGGGAGGCGCGTCGAGACAGCCCCAGGGATCCCTCGCCGCGGGGACAGTGCCGGTTTGGAGTTTATGCTGAAGGGGGGATCCTTATACAGATTCATAGCCTTCATGTCCAGAACCTGTACCATCTACCGCCGCGCCCAATTTGCTGCCAGCCACCGCTACTGGCTGCCGGAGCTTTCGGAAGCCGAGAACCTGGCCCGCTTCGGCCCCCATGCCCGCTTTCCTGGCCACGGCCACAACTACGTGCTGGAGGTGGGCCTAACGGGGGAGGTAGACGAGTACGGCATGGTGCTCAACCTCTCGCAGGTGAAGCGGGTGATTCAGGAGCGGGTAATTCGGGAGCTGAACTTGGCCTACCTCAACGAAGCTTGGCCAGAGTTTGCCCAAACCCTGCCCACCACCGAGTTCATTGCCTACGCCATCTGGCAGCGCCTGGCCGATGCTCTGCCGCTAGCCAGTGTGCGCCTCTACGAGGATCCCCACCTTTGGGCCGAATACCGAGGAGAAGCCATGGAAGCTTACCTAACCGTTGCCACCCACTTTAGCGCCGCCCATCGCTTGGCCTTGGATCACCTAAGTTTGGAGGAGAACACTGCCCTCTACGGCCTCTGCGCCCGCCCTCACGGCCACGGCCACAACTATGGCCTGGAGATCACCGTCAAGGGATCCATCGACCCGCGCACGGGGATGATTGTGGACTTGGCGGCTCTGCAGCGGGTGATCGAGGAGCAAGTGGTCAAACCCCTGGATCACACCTTCTTAAACAAAGACATCCCCTACTTTGCCCAGGTGGTGCCCACTGCGGAAAACATCGCCCTCTACATCCAGCGGCTGCTGACTCTGCCCCTGCGGGAGCTAGGGGTGCGCCTGCACCGCGTCCGCCTGCAGGAAAGCCCCAACAACAGCAGCGAAGTCTACGGGGAGTTTCCCTTGGAGGAAGCGGAGCAGGATTTGGCAAGTAGGGCTGAGCCAGCCGCCTGTGCTGGATCTCGTTGAGCTCAGCGGCCAACTCTCGGCCTTTGCCCACTACCTGCAGCAGGAGTCGAAGGCCAGCCAAGAACGCCTGCGCCGAGTCTGGCAAGAGTTTGCCTGCTTGTGGCAGGAGCCCCGGCTCTGGCAGCCTCGCTGGGTGGAGTGGGGATCCCTGCCCATGAGCCTCTGCAGGAGCCGCACACGGTGGTGGCCACTGACGGCTCCCAGATCCCGCCCGACCACCTCGAGGTCGCCTACTCCTCGGGGCAGGTAACCCTCCACTACGGCACACAAGAGTGGCCACTGCTGGGCAGCCAGCCCCTACTGCTCTACGGGGAGGAGCCCCTCAAGCCGCCTGAGCGCTCCAACTTTCTTTCCGACGGCTCTCCGCTGCCCGTCCGGCCAAAGAGAGCCTAGCCTAGACATGACGTGGACACCGAGGAGGTGCTGGCCCTGTGCCGCTCCCAAGCAGAACTTCACTTGGCCCTGTTGCTGCCTAGGACTAGCGCTGCTCGATGAATCCCTCACCCCTGGGGAACGGAGCTGCTGGTTCTGGAAACTTTTAGGGAACACTACTGGTTAGCAGGGAGAGGGATCCCGAAATCGCTCGCCTAGAGTTTCCTGCTTGGGTAGCTCAAGACGCTGAGCTGCCCCAGCAAGCCCTAGCGGGGGTTTGGTGGAGCAGGAGCTTGTCCGCACTGGCCTGCGCCATCTAACCGTCTCCTGCAAAGAGGCTCAAAAGCGAACCGGCATCACATAGTTGGTGCCAATGGTGGGGAACCGTTCTGAGATCTCCACGAGTGTCACTTCCTCCAAGCTGCGGGCAGTTGCCCCTTGCTCTTGAGAGAGCCCAGAGGCTAAAGACGGAGCCAACTTTAGCCTAGGCAAAATGCTTGCCCGAACCAATGAACCTGCTAGCCTACTAGCATCGACTGCTGGGATCCCGGGCACCATAAAGAAGGCTGCAGCCCATTGAGGGGATCCCTCTTCAACAGTTAGGGTTGCCGAGGTATCTAAGTCTTGGTTGCCGATATGATGAGCCAAGCCCTTCTGCGCAGCATCGTCTCTCCCTTAACCTCCAACCCCCTCTGGTACAAAGACGCGATCATCTACGAGCTACCGGTGCGCGCCTTTTTTGACAGTGACGGCGATGGCGTGGGCGACTTCCAGGGCTTGACCGAAAAGCTGGACTATTTGCAAGAACTGGGGATTACAGCCGTCTGGCTGCTGCCGTTTTTTCCTTCTCCTTTAAAGGATGACGGCTACGACGTTTCCGACTTTACCAACGTTAACCCCGAGTTGGGCACTCTAGAAGACTTCAAGATCTTTCTGGATGCTGCCCATCAACGGGGGATTCGCGTCATCATTGAGCTTATCCTCAACCACACCTCGGATCAGCACCCCTGGTTTCAGCGGGCCCGACGAGCTGCTCCCGGCACTCCCGAGCGCGACTTCTACGTTTGGAGCGATACCCCCGAAAAGTACAAAGAGGCCCGCATCATCTTTCAGGACTTTGAAACCTCCAACTGGACCTGGGATCCGGTGGCCAAAGCCTACTACTGGCACCGCTTCTACTCCCACCAGCCCGATCTCAACTACGACAACCCCGCCGTGCAAAAAGCCATGTTCGAGGTGGTGGACTTCTGGCTGAGCATGGGGGTAGATGGCATGCGGCTGGACGCCGTGCCCTATCTCTACGAGCGGGAAGGCACCTCCTGCGAGAGTCTGCCGGAAACCCATGCCTTTCTCAAGGCTCTGCGCCGACACATCGACCAAAGGTACCCCGACCGCATGCTGCTGGCTGAGGCCAACCAGTGGCCGGAAGATGCCGTAGCCTACTTCGGCGATGGGGACGAGTGCCACATGGAGTTCCACTTCCCCCTCATGCCACGGCTCTTTATGGCCCTCCAGATGGAGGATCGCTTCCCCATCGTTGACATCCTGCAACAAACCCCTCCCATTCCCGAAACCTGCCAGTGGGCCATTTTCCTGCGCAACCACGACGAGCTCACCCTGGAGATGGTCACTGACGAGGAGCGGGACTACATGTACCAGGTCTACGCCAAGGATCCCAAGGCGCGGATCAACCTGGGCATCCGCCGCCGCTTGGCTCCTCTCTTGGGCAACAGCCGCCGCCGCATTGAGCTGATGAGCAGCCTCCTGTTTTCCCTGCCGGGGACGCCGGTGATCTACTACGGCGACGAGATTGGCATGGGGGACAACATCTACTTAGGGGATCGCAACAGCGTGCGCACCCCCATGCAGTGGAGCGCTGACCGCAACGCTGGCTTTTCGCGGGCCAACCCCCAGAAGCTCTACCTGCCCGTCATCATCGACGCCGAGTACCACTACGAAGCCGTCAATGTGGAAGCGCAGCGGAATAACCCCCATTCCCTCTGGTGGACCATGAAGCGGATGATTGCCGTGCGCAAGCGCTTCCAGGCCTTTGGCCGCGGCTCTTTTGAGGTGCTGCACCCGGAAAACCGCAAAGTGCTGGCCTTTGTGCGGGCCTATGGCGACGAGCGCATCCTGGTGGTGGCCAATCTCTCGCGCTACGCCCAGTGGGTGGGGCTGGATCTGTCCCCGTGGGAAGGGTTGATCCCGGTGGAGATCTTTGGGCGCACCGAGTTTCCCCCCATTGGGCGGCTGCCCTATTTCCTAACGCTGGGCCCCCACTCTTTTTACTGGTTCTCCCTCGAGACCAAAACGAAGCCAATTCACCTCAGCCCTAGCAGGCCAGAGGAGCAGGCTCGCCCGGCCACGCTGGTTGTTCAAGATGGTAGTTGGGAGAGCCTCTTTCAAGGGGAAAACCAGAAGCAGGTGGAGGCCGTCTTGGGAGACTACCTCTACCGCTGTCAGTGGTTCAGCTCCAAAAACCGCCAGCTCCAGTCAATCCACATTTTGCAGGCCATCCCTTGCCGTCGAGAAGGGGATCCCTTGCTGCGAAGCCAGATCTTGCTGCTCCAGGCCGAGTTCCTCGAGGGAGACACAGAGCTCTACTCTTTACCCGTGGGCTATGCCACTCAAGAAGCAGCCGTACACCTGCGCGTAGAGGCGCCCCAGGCAGTCATCCTCCCTGTGCAAGTGGCCGGAGAGCCAACGGAAGTGATTTTCGACGCTCTGGCTGATAAGACCTTCTTGTTGGGTCTGCTGCAGATGATTGTGCAGCAGAGCCGTCTGCGCCACGGTCGGGGAGAGCTTTGGGCCACTAGCTTTGCCACGCTTGAGTACGACCCTAGCCTGGAGCCTCGCCTCCTCAAGGCGGAGCAGAGCCACACCTCGGTGGTCTACGGCAACCAGTACCTCCTCAAGCTCTACCGCCGGGTGGCTGAGGGGGTAAACCCGGAGCTGGAGGTTGGCCGCTACCTGCTAGAGCACCATCCCCAGGTGCGGGTGCCGCGGCTGTTGGGATCCCTGGAGTATCGTCGTCGCCGCGGGACGCGAGGCTCTGAGATTACCTTGGCCATTTTGCAGGAGTACATCCCCAACGAGGGAGATGCCTGGCACTACACCCTAGACACTTTGGAACAGTTCTTCGAAACCGTGCTTGTCCACCACGCCGCGGTGGAAGCGGTGCCGGTGCCTCAGGGCTCTTTCCTAGAGCTTGCGCAGCTTCCCCTGCCGGAGCTGGCCTATGCCACCATTGGCAGCTACCTGGAGTCGGTGCGGATCTTAGCCAAGCGCACCGCCGAACTCCACCTTGCCTTGGCCGCTGACACCGAGAACAAAGACTTTGCGCCGGAGCCTTTCTCCAGTCTCTACCAGCGCTCCATCTACCAATCCCTGCGCAACTTGGTGGGCCAGGTGTTTCCCGTCTTAGCCAAGCAGATCCCCAACCTGCCAGAGCTGGAGGCCAAGCTAGCCCGGACGGTTTACGACCAAGAGAGGGAGATCATGAGCCGCTTCCGCCTGATCCTGGAGCGGAAGATCACGGCTTTGCGCACCCGCTGCCACGGGGATTACCACCTGGGCCAGGTGCTGTTTACCGGCAAGGACTTTTTCATCATCGACTTTGAGGGCGATCCGCGACGATCCCTGGGGGAGCGCCGCCTCAAACGCTGCCCCCTGCGGGATGTGGTGGCGATGCTGCGCTCTTTCCACTACGCTGTTCACACCGCCTTGCGCCAGCAACTGGAAAGCGGCCTGGTCTGCGGAGACAAGTGCCCTGACATGGGGCGCTGGGCCCAGTTTTGGTACCGCTGGGTTTGTGCTGCTTTCTTGGCCGAATATCTGCAGGTGGCTTCCCAAGGGGCTTTTCTGCCCCGCAGCCCGCAGGAGCTGGAAGTGTTGTTGGATGCCTATCTGCTGGAGAAAGCTATTGACGAGCTGGGCTATGAGCTCAACCACCGCCCCGAGTACGTGGAGATCCCTCTGCGCGGGATCCTACAATTGCTAGGCATTTCCACCAAGGTCTAAGGATTCTGGATGTGCGGACGGTTCAGCCTGGCGGCGGCCCCCGAACTGCTGCAGCAGCATTTTCAAATCAAGATGGGGTCATGGCCGGCGCTCCAGCCCCGCTACAACATCGCCCCTTCTCAGCCGGTGCTGGCAGTGGTGGCCTCAACGGAGCTGGGACGGAAGGCAACCCAGTTCCGCTGGGGCCTGATCCCCAGGTGGAGCCGAGCTCCCCAGGCTGGCTGGATCAATGCCCGTTCTGAGACGGTGGCTGAGAAGCCCTCTTTCCGCGAGGCTTTCCGCCGCCGCCGCTGCCTGATCCCGGCCGATGGCTTCTACGAGTGGGCCGACCAGGGCACGGCCAAGCGACAACCCTACTGGTTTTACCTGGTGGATCGGCCGGTGTTTGCCTTTGCCGGCATTTGGGAGCGCTGGCGCAGCCCACAAGGGGTGGAGATAGAAACTTGCGCCATCCTCAACACGCCGGCCAATCGGCTGATGGGGCTTTTCCACGAGCGGATGCCGGCCATTTTGCCAGAAAGCGACTACGACCTCTGGCTGGATCCCCAGGTGCAGGATCCCAAGCGGCTGTTGCCCCTGCTCCGCCCCTACCCGGCAGAGGCCATGGCCGCCTACCCCGTCAGCACCCATGTGAACAACCCCCGCCACGAGGATCCCACTTGCCGTGCTCCCATCGGGGAAGCGGTGCAGGGATCCAACCTCAGCGAGCCCGCCGGTAGCGCATCCCCGGCAGTTGCACCAGCCAGCCCTCCAGTTCCATGAGGAGCAGGGTGCTGGAAAGGGTGGCCATGTCCATCTGGGTGGCTTGGGCTAGGGCGTCGAGGCTGAGGACCTCGTTGCCCAGGATCTGCCAGAGGAGTTGCTGCTGGGGATCGCTGGGGCCAGGGGACGCAGGCTGTTCTGGGGGCGGGGATCCCGGAACCAAGCCCAGCTCTTTGAGCAGGTCCTCGATCCCCAGGATCATGCCTGCCCCATTGCGGATGAGCTGCAGACAGCCACGGGCTGCCGCCGTGTCGATATTCCCTGGCAGGGCGTACACTTCCCGACCGTAGTGGTTGGCGAGCTGAGCAGTAATCAGCGCTCCTGAACGCTCTGGGGCTTCCATCACCAAGGTGGCGCGGCAGAGGCCGGCAATGATGCGGTTGCGCTGGGGAAAGTGCTCCTTGGCCGGCGGCGTGCCGGGGGGATACTCGCTGAGGACGACCCCTTGCTCCAGGATGCGTTGGTAGAGGGGGCGATGATGGGCGGGGTAAACCTGATCCACCCCCGTTCCCAGCACAGCCACCGTCTTGCCCCCTGCCTCCAGACAGGCCTGGTGGGCGATGCCGTCGATCCCCGTGGCCAATCCCGACACCACCACACAGCCGGCTTGCGCCAGGGCGGCGCTGACTTTCTGGGTCCACTGCCGACCGTAGGCGGTGGGGGCGCGGGTGCCGACAACGGCAATGGCCGGCTGCTGCCAGTCAGGACATTCTCCCAGGACGTAGAGAATAGGCGGCGGATCCGGCAGCTCCCACAGCAGCGGCGGATAGCCGGGATCCGCAGGGGTTAGGAAGGGGATCCCCGGCTTTTGAGTTTGCTCCAGGATCTCCCCAGGGTCGAGGGCGGGACGGGCGGAAACAATCGCCTCTGCCAGGGTGGGGCCAATGCCCTCCACCTGCTGTAGGGCCAGGGCGTCCGCCTGCCAAGCTCGCTCCAAGGATCCAAAAAACTCCGCCAGCCGCTTGAGGCGGTGGGGGCCGATCCCTCTAACCCGCGCCCAAGCTAGCCAATAGGGCCGCTCCCTTTCTCCGCGGCTTGGCCAAGGCTCCCTCTTGAGGGCAGAAGGTGAAGGAGAACTGGAGAAGGACAATTGTCTGCACCAGTGGCTGTATCTTACATAATCGGCAAAAAATCAGGAGATGGACAAATGTCAGGGTTAGATTCCGCGGGTGGCCCTCAGGAAGCCAGGCCACTGCGGTTTGGACAGGTGCGCCAGGCTTGGGTGTGGGGGGCTTACCCCCTGCTGTGGCTGTTGACCTGGGTCGGATCCCGCTCGGCCCAGCCGCAGCTTTGGGGGATCCCGGCCTGGTATTGGGTGGCGGGATTGGCTGTCCTGCTGTTGGTGCCCCTAAATCTCTACATTGTGCGCGTTTGCTGGCCGAGAGGCGGAGATGAGTAACACGGTTTTGAGTCTGGGTGTGGTGGGGGCATACTTGCTGCTATTGGCGGCCATTGGGGTGTGGAGCTACCGCCACAGCGGCCAGGATCCGGTCAGCTATTTCCTGGCGGGGCGAGGGCTGGGATCCCTGGCCTTGACCTTAACCACCCTGGCGACGCTGCTGAGCGCCTTTACTTTCCTTGGGGTGCCAGCGGATGCCTACACCCACGGCCTGGGGATCTTTCTAGGGGTAGGGGTCACCACCGCACTGATCTCGGGGCTGTTTTTCTGGGTGGGCTACCGGGTGTGGCTGGCAGCGCGCCACTTCGGCTTTATTACCCCTTCCGAGTTTTTTGGCCACCGCTTCAATAGTCCTCTCCTGGCTCTCCTCTATTGCCTGAGCGCCCTGACGTTTACCGCCCCTTACATCAGCATCCAGATTATCGGTGGGGCGCGCACGCTGGCTGCAGTCTTGGGGGAGGGGATCCCCTATTGGCCTCTGGCGGTGGTAGTGGCCTTGGTGATCTTGGCCTATGTCCTCTTTGGCGGATCCCAGGCGGTGGTCTGGACGGACGTGGTGCAGGGGATCATCTTGGTTTTGGGGATGGGGGTGGCTCTTGTGGCAGTGGCTTTGAGGTGGGGCCAGGAGGCTGGCAGCCAGTTGGATCCCTGGCTGAGCTTGCCCGGCCCGCAGGGGCGCTGGAGCTGGCAGACGCTGCTTGGCAACCAGCTGCTGTTTTTCATGGCCACGCCCCTTTTTCCCCAATTTTTCCAGCGCTTCTACATGGCCAAGGGTGCCCGTCCCTTCCAAACCCTGATGGTGGTCTGGCCGCTCCTCATTCTGCTGGTGTTTTTCCCGGCAGCCCTCATTGGCGTCTGGGGCCGGCTGGCTTTTCCTGAGCTGCAGCAGCCGGATCAGGTCATGCCGCTGATGTTGCAGACCCTGCCCAGCGGCGTGGCGGCGGTGGTGATTACAGCAGCGCTGGCAGCTTTGATGTCCACGGCGGACTCGCAACTGCTTACAGCCAGCTCCCTGGTTACGCGGGATCTGGTGGTTACTTTTCTCAAGCGCCCGCTTTCCCCTCACCAGGAGGAGCTGTTGGGCCGCGGGGTGGTGTTGGGGATTGGGCTAGTTTCCTTTGCCATTGCCGTCAGGCCGCCAGGGCTCATTGCCCAGATTGCCACCTGGAGCTTTCAGGGCTATGCCATGCTCTTTCCCATCCTGATGGCCGGCCTGTACTGGAAGCGGGCAACTCGCCCTGGAGCCGTGGCCGGGGCTTTGGTCTCCAGCAGCCTCACCTTGGGGTGGCTTTCGGGCCTGTTGCCCAAGGCTTGGACAGGGGGCTGGCTGCCGGTGATCCCGGCGGTGGTCATCGGCACGGCGGTGCTGGTGGGGGTGAGCTTGCTGACTCAGCCTGACCAGGAGAGGGTAGCCGCCTACTATGAGAACGGCCCTTGGGCAGAGGAAGGTTGCTCAGCTTCTGCCGGCAGCCAACCCCTTGAGAACCAGGAAGGTGCCGCCTAGAAAGAGCAGGCCCATCAGCCCAGCCAGAGGGTTGTTGCCGATCCCGGTGAGCCACGCTGGCGCCCTCCCGGTGTATTCGATCCAGGCTAAGTTGTTGACCCAGGTAACGCCCCACACCCAGCCGGCGTGCAGCCCCAAGCTGAGGCCTAGTTTGTTTTGGTTCCACACTTTTGCTTGAGCCAGCAGCAGGCCCATCAGCCACAGCCCTGGAAACTGAGGCCAGGTGGCAAGAACCTCCGCTGGCGGCTTCAAGAAATGGGCCAAAGCAAAGAGAAAGCTGGATCCCCATAGCGCCCTTGTCC
>Ga0272447_1001926_pt1 | contig 12017 bp, 9 predicted proteins | sample YNPCB0133_FD_194589 | JGI IMG/M metagenome (GOLD analysis project Ga0272447, IMG submission 194589) | Hot spring microbial mat communities from Yellowstone National Park, WY, United States - YNP-CB-013-3 | ecosystem: Environmental > Aquatic > Thermal springs > Hot (42-90C) > Sediment | place... | reverse complement strand
GTCAAGATTCGGCCTCTAAGTCCAGAACGAGTTGCCCAAATGGCGGCGGGAGAGGTGATCGACTCCCTGGAGGCAGCCCTGCGGGAATTGATAGAAAACGCCCTCGATGCCCAGGCCAGCCGCGTTCAGGTAGATCTTTGGCCCAGCCGCTGGCAGGTGCGGGTAGCCGATAACGGCCAAGGGATCCCAGGCTCGGAGTTGGAGCAGGTAGCCCGTCGCCATACCACGAGCAAGTGGGATGGGGGCAGCTTGGGGTTTCGCGGAGAAGCTCTGCACAGCCTAGCCCGCTTGGGATCCCTGACCATCCAGACCCGGCATGCCACCGATGAGCATGGCTGGCTGGCTACCTACGACCAGCAGGGGGAGCTGATCCGCAAGCAGCCAGCAGCCACCGCTCTGGGGACAGTCGTGACGGTGGCGGATTTGTTTGCTAGCTGGCCCCTGCGCCGCTGTCCCCCGCCCCAGACGCGCTCGCTCCTAACCTTGGTCCAGAACGCTGCGCTAGCCCATCCAGAGGTTAGCTGGCAAGTCTGCCAGGAGGGGCAGCTGCTACTGAGTCTTTGGCCGGGCCAATCTCTGCAGGATCTGCTCCTGCAAATGTTGCCGCAGGTGGAGCCTTCCGATCTGCGCTACCGGCGCATTCAAGAGGGGGATAGCGACTGGGAGTTGGTGGTGGGCTTGCCGGATCGCCTGCATCGCCCTCGCCCCGATTGGATCCGGGTGGCCGTCAATGGCCGCTTTGTGCAGATGCTGGAGTGGCAACGGCTAATCCAGTCAGTCTTTCAACACGCTTTGCCCCGCCACCGCCATCCTCTGGTAGTGGTGCACCTGCGCCTGCCACCGGAACAAGTGGACTGGAACCGCCATCCGGCTAAGAGCGAGCTCTATCTACAAAAGCCGCAGAAGCGACAGGAGCAATTGCGCCAGTACCTGCAGGATCTTCTGCGCGCAGGCTCTGCCCAGTCCAGCCGCCGCTCTCTCCATCTCCTCCGCGCCAGCGAGTCCAAGTCGCTCTACAAGGTTTCAGCTCCCTCCGCCGCCGGCTGCTCCTTGCCCCCCCTGAAGGCGCTAGCCCAACTGCACCGAACCTACCTTCTAGCGGAGCACCCCCAGGGGCTGTGGCTAGTGGAGCAACACCTGGCCCACGAGCGAGTGCGCTATGAGGAGATCCAACGGCACTGGCAGCTAGTGGAGCTCGAGACACCAGTCATGTTGCAGGGATTGTCTTCCCAAGCCGTGGAGCAGCTGGAACAGTTGGGGCTAGAGCCGGAACCCTTTGGCCCCGCTACGTATTTGGTGCGCCGCCTGCCGCTAGCTCTCTGCTCGGAAGACCCCGAAGAGGTGCAGGGATCCCTTCTGGAACTCAGCCGCTGTGCGGATCTAGAAGCAGCTCAGGTGGCCCTGGCCTGTCGTGGTGCCTTGCGCAACGGGATCCCGCTGACCCTGGAGCAGATGCAGCAGTTGCTGGATGCCTGGCAGCGCACGGCTAACCCCCACACCTGTCCCCATGGCCGTCCAGTTTATCTAGTTTTGGCCGAAGCCGACTTGGCCCGCTACTTTCGCCGCCGCTGGGGGATCTGCGACCGCCCCCTCTCTGACCCCAAGCTGGGATCCCTGCGGCTGGGAGACAGTTTGGCTGCCCAAGTGCGTCGCTCAGCCGGCTTGCCGGCGTTAGATCCCACGGACGAGGTCAATTCTGCCCCTCTATAATTTCAGGGGTGTCAAGCTGCTGGAACGGTCCTATGGCTTCCTATCTCAGAACCCCAGAAGAAACCTGGCTGCAGCGCCATGCGCGCCCAATCTTGGTCTTCTTGTCCAGCTTGGGAGTTCTGTTAACAGCCTACCTTACCTACACCAAGCTGACGGAGCAGCCTGCTGCCTTCTGCGGGGGGGATGGGGGGTGTAACCTGGTGCTCTCCAGTCGGTGGGCAGAGTTTTTGGGGATCCCAACCGCAGCCATTGGCCTGCTGGGGTTTCTAGCCGTCTTGGCCCTGGCAGGGCTGCCGGAGGGGATTCCAGGAGTGAAGCGGTGGCGGTGGCCAGCCCTGTTTGGCTTGGTTTCCGCCATGACTGTCTTTGAGATGTATATGCTTTACCTGATGGTGGCGGTGCTACGGCAATTCTGCCTGTACTGCACGGCAGCGATGGGGTTGGTAGCGGGGCTGTGGCTCGTCACGGTGTTTGGCCACCGCTGGCTGGACTGGGCCAAGCTGGCTTTCAGTTACATTCTCGTGGGCCTGTTTACGTTGGTAGTTACCCTTGGGGTGTACGCCAAGCAGGCTCCTCCGCCCAGCCCCCTAGCGGCAGGCTTAGCAGCCCACCTGCGCAAGATTGGCGCCACCATGTACGGGGCCTATTGGTGCCCCCACTGCCAAGAGCAGAAGGCCTTGTTTGGGTCGGCCTTTGCCCAGATACCCTACGTGGAGTGCTCGCCCAACGGGCCCGGCACGCCTCAGGTCGAGGAATGTACGAAGGCAGGGATCACCAGCTATCCCACTTGGATTATCAATGGCCGCAGTTACGTGGGACTCCGCTCGCTGGAAGCTTTGGCCGTAGCTTCTGGGTACTCCCTCGAGGCGGAGGAAGAGCAGGATTGACCGCTCTGAAGACTGATACAACACTAGACAAAGGCGGACTTTTTCCACGACCCCTAGCTAGGAGCGGGGTTTATCTCCACTGCCCCACTGGAGGGATCTTTACGGGATCACTTCCCGTCGAGCTGTCCTTTTCTTGAGGGTTGCGCCCGTTGCCTACACAGAAACCACGCCGGGTTTGGGCTGCTGGAAAAGTTCGGCTAGAGTCAAATTAGTAGCTGCGTTTACTTCTTGCCAGGATCCCCATGCTTGCTGCGGCTGCCACGGAAGCACACCTAGAACCCGTTGATTTGGATCGCTTGCTCACGCCTGAAATCCAGCGGCCAGCTCGCTACTTGGGCAAAGAATTCGGGGCTGTCCATCGCCCTTGGGACTCGGCACGGGTGCGTTGGGTGCTAAGTTACCCGGAGCTGTACGAGGTGGGGGCTTCCAACCTGGGCCACATCATCCTCTACAACATCCTCAACGCCCAGCCAGACCAGTTGTGCGACCGCACCTACTTGCCAGGCCCGGATCTGGCGGCTCGGATGCGGCAGCTGGGGATCCCGCTGTTTGCCGTAGAATCGCGTCGCCCCCTGCGCGCTTTCCACATCGTCGGCTTTAGCCTGGCCTATGAGCTGGGGGGCACCAACATCCTAGAGATGCTGGATCTGGCCGGGATCCCGCTCAAGTGGTGGGAACGGCAAGCCTTTACCCCACAAGAGTGTCCCCTCATCTTTGCCGGTGGGCCGACTGCCACCTCCAACCCAGAGCCCTTTGCCGACTTTTTCGATTTCTTCGTCTTCGGGGATGGGGAAGAGGTGCTGCCGGAAATTGGTCAGGTGCTGGCCGGATCCCTGCACAAGCCCCGCCGGGAGGTGCTCTTGGAGCTGGCCCAGGTGCCAGGAGTGTATGTGCCGCAGTTTTACGAGGGGATCCCCCCGCGGCCCATTGTGCCTGGGGTGCCGGAGCGCATTCGCCGCCGCGTAGCGCTGCCCCAACTGCAGTACTCCATTGGTCTAGTACCGCTGGTGGCCACTGTCCACGACCGCCTGGTGGTGGAAGTGCGACGTGGCTGTACCCGCGGCTGTCGCTTTTGCCAACCCGGCATGCTCACCCGCCCTGCCCGCGATGTCGATCCGGAAGCGGTAGTGGAGGCGGTGGTGCAGGGCTTGCGCAAGACCGGCTACAACGAGTTTTCTCTTTCTTCTCTCAGCTGCTCTGACTACCTTTCCCTGCCAGCGGTGGGAGCAGAGCTACATAACCGTCTCCTTGGCCAGCACATTGCCCTTTCCCTGCCCAGCCAGCGGGTGGATCGCTTTGATGAGAACATTTCCGCCATCATGAAGGGATCCCGCCGCTCGGGGCTGACCTTTGCTCCGGAGGCCGGCACGCAACGGCTGCGGGACATCATCAACAAGGGCCTTAGCGATGCTGACCTCATTCGCGGCATTCGCACTGCAGTCCAGGAGGGCTGGGACAAAATTAAGCTCTACTTCATGATTGGCCTGCCCGGCGAGACTGACGACGATGTGATTGGGATTGCCCGCACGGTCGAGATGCTGCAGCGAGAATGTGCGGCCCTGGGCCGCAAGCGGGTGGAGTTTACCCTCACCCTCTCCAACTTTGTCCCCAAGCCCCACACGCCCTTCCAGTGGCACCGGGTGGACTACGCTGACGTGCGGCGCAAGCAGGATCTGCTGCAAAGGGAACTGCGGCGGCTGCGGGGAGTCAAGGCCCACTTTACCGATATTCGCTTTAGCATCCTGGAGGACTTGATTGGCAAAGGGGATCGCTCCCTGGGCCGCATGATCGAGCAGGCCTGGCGAGCTGGCGCCGGCTTGGATGCCTGGTGGGAAAACATCGACGCCGCCTATGCCGCCTGGGTGAAGGCCTACAGTGGCGAGGCGGTAGATCCCAGCGCCGATCCAGTGGCCCTCTGCGCCTATCTCCCGATGCGCGAATTTGGCCTGGAGGATCCCTTGCCCTGGGATCACATCGATACCGGCATCGACAAGAAATGGCTGCAGAAAGACTACCGCCGCGCCCTAGAAGCGATCACGGTAGAAGACTGCTCCTTCGAGAAGTGCTCCGCCTGCGGCGTCTGCGGTCCCGGCTTTGGTCACAACATTGTCATCCCGCCCCCGCCCGTTCCGCCCTTGCAAAGCCGCCCCACCCCTACCCCCGATCCTCTCGAGCCAGAGCCGCCTGCCCAGCGTTTCCGCATCACCTACAGCAAAACCGGGGATCTGCGTTGGCTAGGCCACCTGGATCTCATGCGCCTATGGGAGCGGGCCTGTCGGCGCGCCGGCTTGCCCCTAGCCTTCAGCGGCGGCTACCACCCCATGCCTCGACTAGCCAACGCCAACGCCCTACCCATCGGCCAGGAAGGCTACGGCGAAGTCCTCGATCTGGAGTTGCTAAAGCGCCCCGAGGGGCCCGTTACCCCTGACGAACTGCGCGCCCTGCTGGTCGAACAACTGCCGCCAGAAATCTCCATCCGGGCCATCCAAGAGATTGGCCTGCGAGATCCCTCGGCTACCGAAGCCGTCTATGCCGCTGAGTATCAGCTCACTGTAAGTTGCGAGTCGCCCACTGCCGACTGGCCGGCCTGGGTCACCCAGATCCTGGATGCGCGCGAGATCTGGATTGAAAAAGTCTCCAAGTCGGGCAAAGCTTCTCTCTTCAATGCCCGTCCCCTGCTATACTACCTGGAGTTTCAGGGCTTGGCCCCCGACAGCAGCGCCTACCTCTTCTACCGCGGCAGTTGCCGCAACAACGGCGCTTACCTGCGGCCCAACCAACTGCTGCAAATGGCCGAGGCCCTGGGCTTGCCTCGCTGGACACTGCAGGCGGCCAAACGGCTGCGCTTGTTGTGGGAGGACGGCACCTTGAATTCCGACTGAGGACGGGTGGCAGGATCCCCTGGACCAATCCCCAGTCAGGCTGCGGTATCAGGGTTAGCTGGGCTGAGGGATCCCGCAAGCGCTATAATTTTGCTACCCCTGGCTTCTGCCGCTGCCACCCTTGCTAGCCCTCAACCTGACCCAAGGCAAGATGAGCAGCCAGCAAAAGTCGGGCCAAATTTGAGCTCACTATCCAGAGCAGGCAGCAGCCGCAACAGGGCCCAGGCGCCAGGTGCTACAAAGAGGTGTGCCTCTTCCAGTTAGACCTAGCTTTTCATTTCTCCCGAGGACAGGCTTCTTTCCTGCAGGCAAGTTACGGGCAAGAGGTGGCTAGGCTGCCACAGGCTCCTCTGCTGGGCTACTTTTTTCCTGCTGCCTGTCTATAAAGTTCGTCGTTGGCCATTGGAGCAGAGCTTAGGGTAATGGACAGCTGCACGATGAGTCAATGTTGTTGTCAAATCGAGCCAATCCTAGAACACCACTTCTCCGAGACGAGGGCAAATCCAAAACCGCAGGCCGTGGGGGCGGGGAGGAAAATGCATGCCTAGGCAGATCGTTATTGCTGAGCAACACCGCATTGCCGCCGTCTTTGCCGAAGACCAAGTCCAAGAGCTGATCATCGCCAGTGGCACCCACCAGGTGGGGGATATCTACGTGGGTGTCATCGAGAACGTCCTGCCCAGCATCGATGCCGCCTTTGTCAACATCGGCTCTGGAGAACGCAACGGGTTTATTCACGTCAGTGACCTAGGCCCGCTGCGCCTCAAACGCAACCAGGCTCCCATTTCCGAACTGGTCCTGCCGCAACAGAAAGTGCTGGTGCAGGTCATGAAAGAGCCCACTGGCAACAAAGGGCCGCGTCTTACGGGAGACCTGGCTCTTCCAGGGCGCTACCTGGTGCTGCGACCTTACGGCAAAGGGGTGTATTTGTCTCGCCGCATCGAGGATCGAGAAGAACGCAATCGCCTGAAATCGCTAGCCATCTTGATTAAGCCCCCCCAAATGGGCCTGTTGGTGCGCACTGAGGCCGAGGGAGTCGCTGAAGAGGCGATGATCGATGACCTGGAGCAATTGAAAAAGCTCTGGGAAGAGATTCAACAGCAGTACCAGGCGGCACGGGGGCCGGGTCTACTGAGGCGAGACGAGGATTTTATCCAGCGGGTGCTGCGGGACGTCTACTCAGACGATGTCAACCGCATTGTTACTGACTCGGCGGCCGGTGCGAAGCGGGTGCGCAGCTATCTGCAAGGCTGGAACAAAGGAAAAATGCCGCCCGGCGTTGTGGTCGAGGTTCACCGTGAGCCCACCCCCATCTTGGAGTATTTCCGGGTCAATGCGGTTATTCGCCAGGCGCTGCGGCCGCGGGTGGATCTACCCTCCGGGGGCTATATCGTCATCGAGCCCACGGAGGCCCTGACCGTGATCGATGTCAACTCTGGCTCTTTCACCCAGTCGGCCACTTCCCGCGAGACGGTGCTGTGGACCAACTGCGAGGCTGCCACCGAGATTGCCCGCCAACTGAGGCTGCGCAACATTGCCGGCGTGATCGTGGTGGATTTCATCGACATGGACTCCCGCCAGGATCAGCTGCTGGTTTTGGAACACTTCAACAAAGCCCTTGCCCATGACAAGGCCCGCCCCCAGGTGGTTCAGCTCTCAGAGTTGGGGCTAGTGGAACTCACCCGCAAGCGGCAGGGGCAGAGCCTCTATGAGATCTTTGGCCACCCCTGCCCCACCTGTGAGGGGCTAGGGATCCTGGCCCGACTGCCGGGATCCGAGCCAGGGCGGCTGTTAACTGTCGAAAGTGGACGACCGGTAACGCTGCCTGGCGAGGTTGAGGAGGGCGAAGAGGAGGGCGCTCCAATTCTGCCCCGGAATGGTGATTCCCAGCGGGCGCGCCTGCAGGTGGGAAGCAATGGGGCGTTGCCAAGTCTAGACCGCTCTCGGCTTGCTCAAGGAGAGCGACTGGAGCCAGAGGAAGCCAGGGCTGAGCCGGTGCGCAAACGGCCTCGCGAAGAGGGAGCGGTAGAAGAGGAAAGCCCGCAGCCACTGCCAGTGGCAGGGGCAGAGCAGAAGCGCAAGGAAGTCCATCGCCCTGGCCGGGGGGAGGACGCTGGGCGCGCCAGTGGGACAGAGTCCCCAGAGAGCCAGCCAGCTCGACAAACCATCACTGTGGAGATGACTCCTCTCCAGCAGCGGGTCTATTCGGAGCTGGGGCTGTCACCCCTGTTGCTTCTGGATCAGCCGCCGCCGGCGGGCCGAGACACGGTGGTTAGGGTCATTTTGCCAGGCACGGCCAAGGTGGACAGCCTGGTGGAGGCAAAAACCGACACAACTTCTGCCAACGGCGCGCCTTTGGCGGAAGTTACCCAGCCTGAACGGTTGCCTACAGAATCAATAGCAGAGCCACCGGCAACAGGGGCGCCGCCAGAAGTGGTCATTGATCCCTCTCACCAGTCTCCAGCAGCCTCCAGACGACGGCGCTCTCGCAGCAGCTAGCCAAGCCAGTTAGCGCTCTTGCTTGAGATAGCGCTGTGGCCGTATGGACAAAGCAACGAAGCCCAGCTTGAGCTGGGAGGAATCCCTGTGGCAAGAGGGGATCCTGCGGGTAGCAGGCGTGGATGAAGTGGGGCGGGGAGCCTTGGCGGGGCCGGTAGTGGCAGCGGCAGTCATCCTGCCACCCTACCTCGATCCCGAGGTGCTGGCAGGGGTAAAGGATGGCAAGCAACTGCGCCCACGGCAGCGCGCCCAGTGGGCAGAGCGGATTCGCCAAGTGGCCCTGGCTGTAGGCATTGGCAGTGCTTCTGCTGCCGAAATTGACCAACTCAACATTCGCCAGGCAACATTGCTGGCCATGCGGCGAGCTCTGGCCCAGGTGGGGGAAGTGGAGCACATCTTGCTGGATGGACTGCCGCTGGCGGAGCTGGGATCCCAGCAGACGGCGCTGGTCAAAGGGGATCAGCTCTGCCTCTCCATCGCTGCTGCCTCCATCGTGGCCAAGGTCTGGCGGGATGCCCTGATGCAGAGCTGGGACTCCCAGTACCCCGGCTACGGCTGGCGCACCAACGTCGGCTATGGGACACGGGAGCACTGGCTAGCGCTGCAGCGCTTGGGGCCAAGCCCCCAGCATCGCCATAGCTTTGCCCCTGTCCGGGACTTGCAAGCAGGCCAGTGGGAGGGTAGGATAAGGTCTGAAGGCTGCCCACGTAGCTCAGCGGACTAGAGCACTGGGTTCCGGTCCCAGGGGTCGGAGGTTCGAATCCTTTCGTGGGCGTTAGTTGAGATTGGGTCAAGGGCTGGCAGTGGGCGCCGGCAGCACGTAGATAGACTCCACCTGCTGTCCGGGCGAGGCGACAGCTTGAAGGATCCCTTGTCCAATGTGATAGGTGACTTTCTCGGCCTGGAGTTGATTTTCTCCTTGGCGGACGGTGACCCGGCCTTCCAGCTCAATCCGCTGCTCTTGGCTGTAGTAGACTGCCTTTTGAGCGCGGGCCGTGAGGCGCTCAGCAGGGAAGCGGAGGGTAACATTGCCAGTGGCTACGAACACCCCTGTATTGGCGTTGGCCTCCTGAACATCGGCGCTAATGCTGATGGCGCGTGGATTTTGCCCCCACGCTGGGCCGGGGATCGCAAGGGCCAACCCTATGCCCACCGCCCAACCCACCTTCCTCTGGCGGCCCAAGCTCCTTTGGTCAAGGTCGATCCCCCTCGCCATTCCCTCCCCTGGTTAAACCACTCCAGCAGCCAGTCTAGCCTGGGATCCCTGATCCCGTTGCTGGAGCAGCCTGTTGGTCCTTGCCATCCCCTCCCCTGGGCAGGACTTGGGCCAGTTGCTTTTCCAACTCGCTAACCCGCTGCAGCAACTGGCGGTTGGTCTCCAGCAGCTCCCGCGCCTGGCTGCTGAGATAGGGATCCGATTCCCACCAGTTGATCCCAATCTCCTTGGCCTTGTCCACCGAAGAGATCAGCAGCCGAATGCGCACCCTGAGCAGCTCCACATTGCCCACGGAAACGGTGATATCTCCGGCGATGACAATGCCCTTGTCCAGAACCCGCTCCAGGACATCGGCCAGAGAAGAGCCATGCGTTGCCGTGGCCAGGGGTTGAGAGGCAATGGGCACTGGGAATTGTCCTCCAAAGCGTGCAAACCAATATCAGTTGGGCAGTTGATCCAGCAAGTAGTTGAGCACCTGGGCTCCTTCCTCGTAGCGCTTGCCGGCCCTAGGCAACAGCACGTCGGCACACAGAGCACGAAAATCGGCATCGTTCTTGCTCACCGCCAGCTCGTGCTCCCTGACGATGCGTCCAATCATCAGACAACTGCGCAGGCTGGGTTGGCGAGTCAGATCCAACCTGCGGCGGAAGGTACGGACAAGGTGGACAATCTTAAGCGCGTCGGAAGCCGATAGGCCAATGCGGGAAATGAGGATCTCCTTTTCCGTCTCGATGTCGGGCTCCCCAATATCGATGGTAATCATCCGATCCAGCAGCGCATCCTGAGCCCTGTGAACCCCCGTGTATTCCTCGGGGTTGGAGGTGAAGATGGCCCGAAACTGGGGATGCACCCGCAGATATTCGGAGCGGTGGCTGCCCGGCGGCAAAACCAGCAGCCTTTCTTCCAAGGCACTTAGGAGGGCGTTGTTGGCCTCGGGGCGGGAGCGGTTGAACTCGTCGTAGATGAGGGTAAACCCCTCCCGGCAGGCCAAGGTGAGGCGGGCATCTACCCAGCGCTGCTGCACATCTTCCTCTACCTTCACCACTGAATGGATGAAGTTATCCACCACCCGCCGATGGGTAAAGCCAGTGCGCCCCCCGATGAGGTCGGAAGAATCAAAGCGATCGTCGCCGTAGATCAGCATGATGGGGCGACCTAGAAGGCTGGCCAAATGCATTGCCAGGGTGGTCTTGCCTGTGCCCGAAGGCCCCCGCAGATGCACGGCAAAACCGGATTGCAGATAGCGCAAGGCGCGGCGGGTAATCCGCTCAATGTAGGGAGTGCTTACAAACTGGCGGGGACGCGCTTGCAAAACCGTAGCCATATCAATACCCAACGCTTAACTTGCCTGGACTATAGCCGTAAGCCGTAACCGTCTTCTTGCGCTTACGGGGACGGGGGCGGAACTGAGATCACAGCTGTCGCTGACACCATACGCCGCAAGGTGGCCAAGATTTCCGAGGGATCCACCCCCAGATCCACGGCACCGCGGGCCAGCAGATCCCGCACCCGCTCCCGATCGCCAATCACCTGCAGCAAGGTTAGGTTGGGATCCTGCGCCTGCAGGGCTGCCACATAGTTGTTGACGTAGTTCAGGATTGGATCCGGCTGCTCCTCGCCAGCAAGTGGGGGTGCAACTCGATCTTGAGAGGGCTCAGGGGGTGGCGGCGCTACAGGAGTATCCCCTGGGGGTTCGCTCTTGCTTGTAGCCTCTGGCTGAGGAGCTTCACCTGGAGCTATTTCTGGGGGTTTGTCCCAACACTCAAACTGCTTCTCAACAGCCCCAGAATCTTCAGGTAGGAGGACAGGGATCCCATCCCCCCACACCTGCTCGCGCAACGCCCTGCGGAAAGCTGCCAAAGCCTGGCGGAGCGCTTGGGCTTCTGCCCGCTGTTCTTGGGCAATCCGAGCCAGCTCCTGCCGTACCCGTTGCCGCAAGTCGGCATAGAAAGCCTGCCGCACTTGTCGGGTTTGGTTGGCCATGGCCTGCCGCGCCTGGGCATAGGTGGCTAGCAAGCTCTTCACCATCGCTGTCAAGTCGGCTTGAAAAGTCTCTAGCTCCTGCCGCTGCGCCTGCGATTGGGCGGCCCGTTCTTGGGCCAGGCGAGAGAGAAGCACCGCCACTCCTTGGGCCCGCTGCGCTGCAGCCTCTAGACGGGCATGTTTGTCCAAAGCCCGCTGCGCCGCTCGGTTCTGCTCCAGGCTGCGCAGTTGGCTGCGGGTTTGCTCCCTCTGCTGCCGTACTGCCTCTTGGCGTTCCTGGCGACGTCGTCTCAGCTCGGCCATCAGAGCGCGGTGCTGCTCCAGGCGCTGCTGCCGGGATCCGCTCAACAAACTTAGGTTTTGAGCCACCCGTCGGCTGCGGGCTTCGGCCCACTGCTCCTGCAAACTCATGGCGTTCTCTCCTTGCCAGTTTCTTTTACTTCCCCTCCAACCGCAAGCCAATTGCTTGAAGGGGGAGGAGGCAGAGATTCTTTTGAACCCCTGCCTCACTTGCCGACTGCATTTCTCTTAGCTAAAGGCTGAGGCTTTGTTGGGAGCTGGGAAGTCGATTAGGAGGTTTGGACAGCGGGAGCGGCAGCAGTAGCCGTTAGGCCCACAGCCTCGGCGTACTTCAGGTAGGTCTCCACCGAAGCCACGACGACGCGCGCTTCAATGGCCAACAGCTCGATCCCCACCAGCGAAACCCGCACCCAGGCGTCGACCACAATGCCCTTGTCCAAGATGCGATCGATCACCTCGGCCAAGCTCGAAGAAGAGTTCACTTTCTCAACTGCCATAGCCTCTCTCCTGCAAGGATGATGGTTGAAAAGGACAACAATT
>Ga0272447_1001924_pt1 | contig 12033 bp, 26 predicted proteins | sample YNPCB0133_FD_194589 | JGI IMG/M metagenome (GOLD analysis project Ga0272447, IMG submission 194589) | Hot spring microbial mat communities from Yellowstone National Park, WY, United States - YNP-CB-013-3 | ecosystem: Environmental > Aquatic > Thermal springs > Hot (42-90C) > Sediment | place... | reverse complement strand
GGACGAACGCCCGGAAGAACCCGACTTCGACCTCGCTCAGGTCGATGTAGTCCGACTCCGCCTCCGTGAACGCGGACTCTGCAGCCTGCGCGGTGTCGTACACACGGGCGAAGACCCTGATCTCGCGGTCGTCGTGCATCCCATCTACCTCCCGCGCCGGGACGGCGCACGTTTCCCTGCGGCTTGTCCTCCGTACCGGCTCTTCTGATTCCGGATGCGCCTGGAGGGCCGGAGGGCTGGAGCGGCGCGAGGGACAGAGAGGCCGGCGATGTCGTTGGCGCACAGGTAGGTGATGCTGGCGAGGAAGCGCCTGCGTTTCCCGCCTGTGGCGGGGATGGTCCTGACGGCCCTTGCAATGGCGAGGCAGAGCGCGGCCAGGGCTCTTGTGGAGGTCCGCGCGTCGATGCAGGTGCAGGCTGTCCAGTCCGGGTTGCCCGGTTCCCGGTGGCGCTCCGGGTAGTAGACGTCCAGCCGGACGAGCGGAGGGTCATCCGCCTGGCCGGTCCACTCGCCGTGGGAGCCTTCTCCGATCCACGTGGCCTCCACGAGCGCGTCCTGCGAGCGTGCATCCGCGAGGAGCTGGTCCACGATCCCGCGGAACCGCCTGCCGCTGCGCGCTTTCTCGTTGGGGCCCAGCGGCTGGGCCAGGAACGCCTTGACGTGGTTGATTGCCTGCTTCCGCGTCTGCGTGACGAGCATGTCAGCCTCCCCGGTCGCTGTCGTCAGTTCGGGCCGGTCATGCCAGCCGGAGCGCTTCGAGCAGCTCCTGCGGGGCTACGTCCTCCACGAGGGCGAGGTGCCCGTCGGTGAGGACAGGGACGTATACCCTATCCAAGGTGTCGGCTGTGCCCGGCAGGAGGAAGACGGCGTTGTGGTCGACCTCGATGGCTCCGTGCCCCGGGACAAGGACAGCAGCGGTGCTGAGCTCGTCGGACTCTGCGTAAATGCGCACGATCTGAGGGCCTGAGATGAGGTCCTCTCTGGCAAGCTGGTCCAGGAGCTGTACGAGGTCCTGCGGTGTGCTCTTGAAGGCCATCGTGTACGGGACGGTGAGCATGGGCTCCGGGCCCTCGTCCTGCAGGAGCACGACGTCGCCCAGCTCAAGTGCGTCGGCGGCCTGGCGTGCGCGTACGGCGGCGCTGCTGTCCTTCAGCCTGACGGGACTCATCTCGACGTACGCTGGCATCTCGAACCTCCGGGTGTCATGTCCGTCCCCGGCCCGCGCCGCGGAGCGGCGCAGCGGGCGCGAGGATTGGGGGTTTCAGTTCTGCCCCGGCACCTGTGCGGGTCGTGCATGCACGCTCTTTGCGTGTCACGGCGGGCTGTCCGGCTGCGGAGGAGCTCCGGAGTGTAGAGAAAGCGCCTGCTCCTCCCGTGTTTGCCGGAACTCCCTGACGGCTTTGAAGAAGACGTGTCGGTCATGTGACCGAGAGCGGAAGACGAAGCTCCCGGGCCGCGTCTTCGAGCCTGCGGTGAGCGATGGCGAAGTACCGCGGCTCGATCTCGACGCCGATGCTGTTGCGTCCCCAACGGCTTGCGGCGAGGTTTGTGGTCCCGGTGCCCGCAAAAGGATCGAGTACGGTGTCGCCCACAAACGAAAACATACGGATCAGTCGTTCAGCGAGATGGAGCGGGAATGGTGCCGGATGCTGTCGTGTGGAGGCGCCTGGGAGCCTCCAGACCTGTTGGAACCAGTCCTTTTGAGAGGCCTCTGGGATAATCGACAGCACCCGAGCCGCGAGAGATGGGCGACGGTAACCCCCGGGTTTGCGCTGGAACAGGATGTACTCGACGTCGTTCTTCACAATGGCGTTAGGCTCATACGGCTTGCCGAGAAAGCGCGATCCGTTGCGTACCTCAAGCTGCGCGTTAGTGATCTTGTACCAGATGATGGGCGCGAGGTTGTCGAAGCCGATCTTGCGGCATCGCTCCTGGATGCTGGCGTGCAGGGGGAAGACGACGTGCCTTCCGAATCGCCGGCGCGGGAAGCAGACGTCGCCCACCACGATGATCAGGCGGCCGCCGGGAACGAGCACGCGGTAAACATGGCGCCAGACCTTGTCAAGTTCATCGAGGAAAGCGTCATAGGTGTCGATGAGGGCGAGCTGGCCATTGCGGCGGGGGTATTGCTTCAGCGTCCAGTATGGGGGTGAGGTCAGGGCCAGGTGCACCGTCTCGTCAGGGATATAGTCGATGTGTCGGCTGTCTCCACAAATCAATGCGTGTTCTGTGGGAATTCGTCGGACAGCGTCCTCTATAAGCTGCATTATCCGGGAGTCCCTCGCCAACGTGGGTATAAGACGCTGCGGATTGGTCCTGACCAGAGCAAGAGCCGGGGGTGGTACGTACTGGCGCAGCTCTGTTGCTTTCGGGTTAGTGCCGTCGGGTGACACGGTTAGAGTTACCTTACGCAAGAGTGAGCCCGTGTCCTCCAAGACGGCCTGAAGCATCGCGCACATTCTATCACACGTCCGCCTGTTTTTGCAGTGGCAGGCGTGCGTCCCGTGGGGGCCGGGAAGCCGCATAGGACGTCGGACGTCATGGGGACAGGCCTGGAGCTCCCGCTGCTTCCGCGCGGTTTGGTTCTCGGGCCGCAGGGCCTCCTCCCCCAACCGGGGGGTCACAAGACCGTTGCTGCGGAGCCCCGCGTCGCGCTCCGCCGGCTTCGCCCGCGTGCCCAGAGTCCCTCGAGCGACACGAGCGCCCGACCGGTCTGCGTGATGGGAGGGTCTGAGCCCCGGGGTTGGCTCGTGTTGCCTCCCGCAGGAACTCCCGGGGATGACGCGCCAGGAGGGTGCGGCTGTGCTCTACAGGGAGGCGACTTTGATGGAGAGGCCGACCACATGGTATGCGGACAGTGCCAGGTATATCATCGCGGTGATCCTGAGCGCTGTGAGAATGCGGCTGTTCAGCCTGTTGCGTTCGATTGCGATCCATGTCGCGACGAGGATCACCACCGTTGCGAGGGCCTTGATGGCTGCGATGTAAGGGATCGAGAGTTCCCCGCTGGGGCTGTTGAGGAGGTCGGCGAAGAGGGGGTTGGCCTCGCGTACACCGAGCCGCAGGGCGATCCAGGTGGCCCACACGTCGAACTGGGTGGCGAGGGCGATGATCGCGCATGCACTGCCGGCCTGGTAGGCGGCCGCGACATTTCGCGGGGGTGGGGGGGTCAGCATGGGGCGCGGCCTCATGGCGATCAGCGGAGCAGCAGGAGTGCTGTCGTGATTGCGGAGCCGGCTCCCACGGCGATGTCGGCGGGGGACCCGGTGCGGAGGACCGGAACGCTGTAGCGATGCGTGAGGGGCCAGAGCAAGCGGGTCCCTTCCGGGGTAAGGGAGTCGGCAGCGATGTGGGTGAGCAGTCCGAGCCAGATGGCGGCTCCGTGGAGGCCGGTGCCTGCTGCGGCGAGCCCGATGCCGGCGCTGCCGAGGGCCAGGAGGGAGTGCGTGATGCCCCGGTGGTGGGTCAGGATGCCGCCTGCGAGGAAGGCAATGGCGAGCCAGGCGAGCGCAGAGAGCTGGGTTGGGACCGGGATGGCTGCAAAGTGGACCAGGGCGATGGTGGCTGCGGCGTAGGGGAGCACGTGGCGCCACGCTTTCGAGCCGGGCTGGTCCAGGTCGGGGAGGAGAGCGCCTGCAGCGCCGGCGAGGGCCAGGAGAGGGTCTGGGGCTCCGGACAGCCGGCCCAGTGCGGCCCCGGCCAGAGCTCCGATGGCAGCGTGGGTCGCTCCAGTCATGTGTGGGGCGATCTGCGTCTTGCTGGTCTTCCTGCAAAGTGCGCATCCTGCGGGCTGCTGTGCTCGAGGATGGCGAGCAGTTTGGACCGCAGGACCCTGGTGCTGGCCTCGCTCAGCTTCGACACATCGCGCACGCCGCGCACGAGCCTCCCTGCCCTGTTCCGGAACGTCGTTAGGTTCTCCAGGAGCTCGGCCGGGTCCTGCCCGGTGACGGCAGCGGCCTTCAGGAGGAGCTCCTGCAGCGGCGGCTCCTGGTGAATGGGCTGCAGCTCGACAGGGACGCCGAGGCGGAGGGTAACTCTGCGGGCGCCGAGCAGTGGGACGAGGCGTGCCAGGACCGCTTCGTCGGTGCGAGTGTGGACCACGAGGATGGCGGTGCCCCTGCGGCTGGTGAACGAGGCCACGGAGTACAGCCCTTCGACGTCCCCGATGGCGCCGCGGACGGCGTAGCGGCCTCCGGTCAGGGACGCGACGCGCTGGAGGAGCTCGGCGGCCTCGGGCCTTGGGATCTCGCCGCGGAGGTGGACGCTGGTGTGGGTCCGCATTGCGGTGAAGCTGGTGAGGCGCAGCCCCTCGACGTCGATGTGTCCGCGGGTGTGTCTTTCTTCGAAGGGGCCTGCTATGGTGATTCCCTGGTGCAGGTCGCGCTGCTCTCCCCTTGGGCGCTTCTCAGCTGCGGCCACGGGAGGCCTCCTGTGCGTCCAGCCACTGCGCGATCTCGCGGGCCGTGACCGGGTGCATGCTGACGGTGGCGTCGGGAGGTGCGCACCATGTGCAGAGGGGTTCCACCTTCTCTGGCCCGCCGAGGGCGTCGAGCAGGGCTGAGCTGATCCAAACCGGCTGTGTGCAGCGGGAGCAGGAGAGCCTGCGGGATTGGACGGCGGGGACAGGCTGGTCCGATGCTCGGATGCAGATGACGCCGGTCTTGCTGTCGCTCATGGTAAACCCGTTGGCTCCAGTTCCAGGGCCTGTGCGGCGCTGCGTGCCCGTTGCAGCAGCTTCCACAGGCAGTGGGCGGTGGTGAGGGCGTCCCCCAGGGCGGTGTGGCGTTTGTCGGGGTCCTGGGGGACTCCCAGGGAGAGTGCGATGGCGTCGAGGGACGCCCTGGCCAGCCAGGGGACGAGGCCTGCTTCCGCGAGGAGCGTGTATGCGGAGTGGAGGTCCACTGTACGGTAGCTGTACCGTGCGTTGAAGTCGTCTTCCGCGGCCGCGAGGCGGTAGAGCCTGTGCAGGAACGCGATGTCGAACGCAACGTTGTGCCCGGCGAGGACGGCCTTCTGGTTTGCCTGCAGGCACGGCAGGACGAAGTCCTCGAGACGGCGGACTGCTTCCTCGGGGGACAGCCCAGTGCGGCGGACCTGCGCGGGGTCCAGCCGGTTTTTGCGGATGGCTTCTTCTGTGACGTCCCCGTGCGGGTCGTTGATCAGGAGCTCCAGGGCCGTGGTGTGGCCGCTGGCGGTGTCGAGGGCAACGACGCCGAGGGAGAGGATGGCATGTCGCTGCGGGTCGAGCCCGCCGGTTTCCACGTCGATGACGAACCACGGGGCCCTCACTGCCGGGTCACCTCACGGTACCTCCGGCGAGGCACGCGGCGGCCAGGGCGGGGACTGGGATGTCCTCCTGCAGGCCCACCGAGGCCCCCTTCCGGTCAAGGCGGGCCACATGGCGGCTGCTGCGACACCGGCCATGATGAACGCCAGCCATTTCGTCCTGCACCGGCGGTGCGTGCTCCTGCGAGGCCCGGGCTGGGCGCTGGAGAGCACGCGGTCCAGGACCAGGTGGACTGGGAGGCCGCTGGCGATGGAGAGGGCCTGCAGGGCTTCTGCGAGGTCCGGGCTGACCGGGACAGGGACAGGGTTTCTCACGGCGAAAGCCCCCTTCCGGACTTTCTGGCTTCGCGCCACGCGTTGAGAAGACGCTCGCTGTGCTTGACGTTTGGAGGGATGGTCAGCAGGCTGGCCCGGCCTGCGCGGAGGATCTCCTCCTGGAGGAGCCGGCCGTCCTGGAGCCAGAGGTAAGCGAGGAGCCGTCCGTAGCGGTCGCGGGCCTGGACGTCCGTTTCCACGAACACCCGTGTGCTGGGAGGCGCGAGCTGCTGTGCGTAGTCGCGCGCCTGGAGCCCGAGCCGGACGACGTTCCACAGGGACGTGTTCAGCCGGCGTGCCTGGCTGCGTGCGCGTTCGGATGGTGATGTTTCCGGGGCGTCGATGCCGATGAGGCGGACACGTTCGACGCCGGAAGGGGTGGCGAGGACAGCGGTATCGCCATCCATCCACCTGACGATGGTGGCAGGCCATGCGTGCCGTGGCGGGGCAGTCCTGTGCGCGACTGCGCTGTGTGCTGCTGCGGTGAGCAGAACAGCTGCGACGGCAGCGAGTGCTGCAATGCGCGCCCTGTGGCTCTGCCGCCGGATGGCCACGAGAGTCCAGAGGGTGGTTGAGCGTGTACGGACTTCTCGGAGCGTGCGGTGTTTCATGGGCGCTTCCTCCTGGCCCGGCGCGATTTTGCGGCGTATTGCCAGGGGCTGACGAGCCACACGTCCTTGCGTTTGGGCTTGTGCTCTGTCTCCGGCAGGTCTGCGGCCCTGACTGCGGGCAGGAGGCCTTTGCGGATGAGCTGGTGCACCCTCTGGCGGGTGACTCCCAGGAGTTTTGCTGCTTCCCCGACTGTGACCCAGCGGTTCCGCATCAGGGCGCCTCCTGTGCGAGCGGGATGACGAGGGCGGCTGTTCTTTGTGCTGCGGCCGTGCAGGCCGGGCTGCTGCATACCAGGATGGCGCCGGGGCCTGCAGGATTGTGGTGCAGGAACACGGCCACGCTGGTGGGGGTGCGGGCTCTGCACACGGCGCATCGGGCGGTGTGGTGTCCGCCGTGCTCTTCCCGGTGGCCCCACTTCAGCACAGCCGCTACCTGCCTACCTGGATGGGCTGGCCGGTGTACTGCGAGACACTGACGGTGACCCCGGGGGTGTTCTGGCCTCCCCGGACGGTGACGTTGTCGGTGCTGCCGAACCAGTCTCCCTGGTCGACGGTGCCGTTGCCGTTGGCGTCTCTCCAGGCGAAGACGCTGTAGGTGCCGGGCTGGACCTGGGCGATGATGAAGGGCGCCGAGTTTTCCCCTTGCGGGATGCTTGCCTGGGAGTAGGTGCTCCTGACAGTGATCGACTGTCCGTTCTGGGTTCCCGCGAACACGTTCAGGGTGAGCGTCTGCTGCTGGGTCTGGGAGGTGGTGACCAGTCCCGAGATGCTGCCTGGGGGCTGGGGGATGAGGGAGGAGATGTCGCAGGCCGTGGTGGCAAGCGCCGCAACGGCGACTGCGAGGATTGCGGCTTTGCGCATGGTCTGCCTCCTGCCTATTCCGTGATCTCGATGGCCCCGTCGGGCGTCGTCCTCCACCGTGTGCCGGTCTGGCGGCTGAGTTCTGCGAGTGCCTGCTGGAGCGTGGTTCTGGGGAGGTTGAGTGCTGCAGGCCTGGTAGCGACGGAGGGGTGGACGCGGATGGTGGTTCCGCTGATGGCTGCGATCGTGAGCGCGACGCTGTGGAGGGTCCCGAGGGCGACGATGCTGAACTGCGTTACGGGCTTGGGGGGGCCGGAGGGCCTCGCCTCCATGGGGAGTTTGAGGCCCTCCGGCTCTGCGGAGGAGGGAACGGAGGCGGGTCTTTCGGGAAACCGGACCTGCACGGTGACGTCGTTTCCGCGGGCGGTGACGGAGTACGAGAAGGGAGTGTTGCTCTCCACGACCACCCGGGCGGTTGTCCTGGTGAACTGGCCGACGCGGACCCGGACTGCGCCTCCGCTGTAGGCACTTCCCTGCGGCATGGCGAGGGTTGTCCCGTGGAGGTCGAGGACGAGCATGTTGGGGCTGCCTGCCCAGTACCTGTGGAGGACGTTCACCCTGGCCGAGGTGGTGATGTGGATGGTGGCCCCGGTGTGGTTCTCCTGTGCCGACAGGTGGAGCAGGAGCGCTGCGGTGGGGTAGGCCGCTGCGAGGGCTGCCAGGACGAGGGCCGTCATGGGTCTGCCTCCCTGGGGAGCGTGAGCCTGCAGAGGATTGCCAGGCAGGCCCCGTATGCGAGCGAGAGGGCGGCGCCGGAGAGGAGTGTGGGTGCGGCGTGCATGATGTCGGCGGACGCCACGAAAGCGAGTGCCAGTGCTGCCGAGGTGACCGGGTTCATGCTGGGACCTCCTCCTGGAGGATGCGGATGGTGCGGGGGCTGCCGTGGACTCTGGCGATGGCGCCCTTGCGTTCGAGAGTGTCCAGGTGCGCTTTGACGGTCGAGGTGGAGTGGAGGCCGAGGATGTCGCAGAGTTCCCGGACGGTGGGTGCGAACCCGTTCCGTTCCTGGAAGCTGCGGATGGCCTCAAGCACCCGCTTCTGCGTCGCGGTGAGCTCTCTGTACCTGGGTCTGGCCATTGACTGTTCTCCCGCTGAGGGCTGCCCAGGCTGCTGCGACCCTGGCGAGGAGGCCCTGTCGGCGTGTGGGGACGGGACGGAGGCGTGCTGCGAGGACGGCGGGCCCGTCCCGGAGTGCGGAGTGGAGTGCGCTGACGAGTTCCGGGTCGTGCCAGGGGTTTCCGGAGGCGCGGACGAGCCAGCCGGCGGCGACGGCCTCCTGGGGCTTGACCTGGGTCCACTTGCTGACGAGCTCGTCGACCTGTGCGCCGGTGAGGGGCTCCGTTTTGCTGGCGGGCATGAGGTAGAACCCGTCGGCGTGGAAGTGCCAGGTGTTGCCGTATCGCATGGGCTTGGGCTGTTTCCTGGTGATCACGAACACGTCCATCACCCCGCAATTATGTTCGCCAGGCGTCTGTTTGTCAATACCGTTGTGCCGCCATGGCATCCTGTCCCCTGAGGGGGGTGGCGAGGGAGATGCCGGCGGCGGAGACGACGAGGGTGGCTGCGGGCTTGCCCTGGGAGTCCAGGTAGGCGTCCACGTGGACGATCTTGCCGGAGACGACGATGGACTGTCCGGGCTTGAGGAGGTCTGCCAGGGCGGTCATGTCGCGCCACAGCCAGACGTCCACGAAGGTGGTCTTGGCGCCGTTGAGCCCGTCGCGGCGGAGGCAGCGCACGGTGCGGATGGGGGTGCCCCCGTTGGTCGTGCGGGTGGGCTCGACACGGTACACGGACAGGGTGAGGGCGACCATGTTGCAGTCGCTGGGGTAGGGGGACTTTTCAGGCGTACGCTGGGCCTGCTCAGGGGTACGTGCGGTCGCGGGCACGGGTGTTCCTCCCGGGTGCTCTGGCTATCTGGGGGGTCGGCGGTGCCTGCGGCGGGATGCGATCGCTCCCAGGACGGTGAACACAGCCATCCCTACGGCCCAGGCGAGTAGGGGCCTTGTGGCCGGGTGGGTTCCGGGCTGGGAGAGGAGTTCTTCGGCCCAGCGGACGGCCGCGGTGTTCCTGGCGGCCCAGAGGGTAGCGTGCCCGAGCGCGAGTGGGACGACGACGAGTCCCGTGGCTGCTGCGGCTACGGAGGCCCACGCCTGGGAGATGTGCCGGAGCCGTTCAGGCCACATAGCGCTTGCGCACAGTGTACTGGATCTCGACAACGAAGTGCTGGTCGGAGCTGGCGCGGCCGTCCTCGGCCGTGTCGTCGCGGGTTTTGAAGGTGATTCCGCTGGCGGGCCGGGACACGAGGCCGGAGCTGAGGATGCGGTGTTCGTGGGTGACCCGCCAGGTGATGGTCCTGGGCAGTGAGAGGAAGCCGTTTCTGGTTTTCCTGGGGACGGTGGCCCTGGCGGCCCAGAGCACGGACCCCGGGGGCAGGATGTACGGGATGGAAGCGGACCAGACGAGGGTGCCGTTGGCGCTCTGGCCGCTCCAGATGACGGGGCGGACGATAAGTCTGGCGAGGTCGATGTCCCAGCGATGCCAGAGGAGGTGGCGGATGTCGCGCCGGCTCTTCAGCCTCCCTCCGGCTGCGGCGTTTCTGGAGACCAGGAAGGTGTGCCAGATGGTGGCGAATCGGTTGTCGTGGTGGTCCTCGCACCATCCTGTGGGCCCTGCCGTGGCGCCGCCTACGAGGACGTAGAAGCGCAGCCAGGGCCTGGGGGCGGTCACCAGGGAGGGGCCGAGGTCCTCGCCGGAGAGGGCCAGGCGTTCCAGTGTCTTGCGGTGGGCGAACATGTCCCTGGTGGCCTCCCACTCTGAGGGCACCATCCGTGCAGAGGCTTCGCAGAGGTACAGGTGCATGGCCTTGTTGGGGTTCCTCTGCTCGAGCTGCTTGAAGATAGGCGGGCACTTCGCGGCCATCTCGTTACCTCCCTTGTTGTGGGAAGCAGGCGTCTCCGAGTACCGGATCGGCAGCTGGGCGGAACACGGCGATGCAGGTGATGGTGGCGCTCCACTCCGGCTCTGAGAGCAAGCGCACTGCCCTGAAAGCGATTCCGGCGCGGTAGATGTGCCACGCGGCCAGAGCGGCCCTGCCGTCCTGGATGCTGTACACCTCGGCGGGGGACATGCCGAGGGCGGCTGGCCCGATGCGTTCTCCTGGCACGATGAGGCCTGCTGGGGCTGCAGCGGCTGCGAGGAGCAGGGCTGTAAGGGCCTTCACCGGAGGTCTCCGTTGAAGATGTGGGAGATGAAGAACAGTGCGGCGGCCATCAGGCAGAGCAGGGCTGTTCCGAGGGCCAAGTACTGGTAGAAAGGTGAAAGGTCCACGGGGCGCCTCCTAGTCGTTTTCGAGCATGGACTGGGCGATCATCAGGGCGAGGCGGATGTCGAGGTCGTCCACGAGAGGCGGGACGTGTTCGAGTTCCCTTGCGGAGCCCGGCCTGGGTTCCTGTGGGCCAAGCCGCAGCCTGGCTGCGCATTGGCGGCAGATGGGGTAGCCCCAGATGGACAGAGGGGCTGTGGTTTCCGTGCGGCAAGCAATGCAGGTCGCCATGGCTGCTGGGAAGGGGCCGCGGCCTGATGGAAGGCTGCGGCCCCTGTGCTCCTGGGCGCTTTGCGCCTCCGGGTAAGGCGAGCTGCCCTTCATGCGGGGGCCTGGAGCCGGGCCGTGGGGGTGCCCCGCGTGGGAGAGCGCGGGCGGACGGTGGTGGGGCCGTCCGGTGCCGGCAGCCGCACCTGCCGGGCACGCCTGGTGCTACCGGAGCGAGGCGGCGATGTAGGCGAGAGCTGCGATGGTGATCGGTTTCAAAAGGCGTGTTGCTCTCAGTGTGGTGGAGAGGAGCACCAGGGCGAGGACCGCTGCGAGCCAGACCATGGTTGGTCTCCATGCGCCCGGGTCCGCGCCGCCGGAGGCGGCGCACCCGCGCTCAGGGGGTCCGGGTGGCCCGCCGGGACTGCATGCGGTGCCACCGGTCGAGGCACCGCTCGGCGTCGTCCGGGTGGCGGTGTACGACGTACTCGTTGATGCGCTCGTTGCAGTGCCTGTCCGTGGTCGCTCCGCACAGGCGGCAGCGCCAGACCTCCCAGCTGCCGCCGAGGTAGCGCCACTCGAGGAGGCCGTCCGGGGTCCACTCGGCAGGTGTGCTTCTGGCCATCAGGTCGCCTCTCTTGTGCTCTTGACCCAGCTGTGAAATGCTTGCGCTATGAACGCGCATGCTGGCCCTGTATGTCCTGCATGTGGCAGGCCGGTGTTCCAGCCGTGGCCGCGGGGCCGGCTGTGGTGTGCCGGTCCACCTGCTTCTCAGGGCGAGCCTGTACTCGTTTGAGATAGGCCTCTGAGGGAAGGTCAGGCTCTCCTGGACTTCTGGGGATGTTTGTCGTCACCGTCCCTCTCGACGAGCTCCGGGATCTTCCCGGCGTCGAACAGGCTTACGAACTTCTTGAGAATGGGGGGCAGGACCACTGCGGGACTGATGTAGTATTTGTCGAACACTGCCGTGGTCCGCCAGGCTGAGAGGAGCGCACCGACCACTTTCGGAGGGACCAGCACGCGGTCTTGAAACACGGTGGCTTGTTTGTCGAGAGCGTACGCGAGCGGGCATCTGAAAGCGCTGCCCGGGACCCCACTGGGGAGGTGCTGCAGTGGGTCCAGACCCATCTCGCATCGGGCGTCGTTGACAAGGTAGAGGACATCACGGAGGAACTTGCTCTTACGCATCGCATCCCTCCTCTGCTGCTGTGCAGTGTGGAGCGGGAGGCGGGATTCGAACCCGCGTGCGACCCGGTTAGAAGCCGGGGGCCTGTCCGGGCTGGGCCACTCCCGCGTCCGGCAAGCTAGTGGGCTGGCTTTCTGTCGGGCCAGGGGTCCATCCACGACTCCAGTTGATGTTCGACAAGCTCCGGCTGGGAGGGGACGGGGGTTCCGTCGGCGTCGCGGGAGAACCAGACCAGAGCGGCGGCG
>Ga0272447_1001923_pt1 | contig 12038 bp, 7 predicted proteins | sample YNPCB0133_FD_194589 | JGI IMG/M metagenome (GOLD analysis project Ga0272447, IMG submission 194589) | Hot spring microbial mat communities from Yellowstone National Park, WY, United States - YNP-CB-013-3 | ecosystem: Environmental > Aquatic > Thermal springs > Hot (42-90C) > Sediment | place... | reverse complement strand
ACCCACCCGCTGGGAGAAGGTGCGGGACCAATCAGTCATCTTCATAGAACACCTCCGTTTATGAATTCAGGGACCACCTGCCTTCCTGAAGCCCCGGCGCTTGCAGGCGGATTACGGCTAGGAGGCTGCACCTGGGAGTGACCCGGGAATGCTCACGACGGCGGGTCTGTTCGGCTCCAGGCGGGATGCTGCTGCTCTTGCCAGCAATTTCAGCTATAGTGAGGTTACCACAATCCAGTCTGCCGTGCAAGCATCCCGAGGGTAGGGCCTCGCCTGAGGAGTGCAGGATGAAGTCGGGCGCTTGCCCAGGGGCGGCCAGTGTCACCGCGGACCGGAGGCAGCCGGGGAATGGAGAGCAGAGTGAAGCCGGGCACTCGCTCCGGAGGGCATCCGCTTGAGGATGTTCCACGCAGGAGGGGAACAGGTGGGGGCTTACCGGCAGGCAACCATCGGACTTTCGCGTGAGGCGAATGGCTCGCAAGTGCCCGGCACTGATAATGGTGGATTGTTTCCTCTGTGGGAGTTGGCGAGAGGGAGAGGGTATCGCAGAGGGTTGATCCGGTATGGCTCGCAAGTGTCCGGCACTGATAATGGTGGATTGTTTCCTCTGTGGGAGTTGGCGAGAGGGAGAGGGTATCGCAGAGGGTTGATCCGGTATGGCTCGTAAGCGTCCGGAACCGACGGTGACGGACTATCTCATCACCGCGCTCAGTCCCGTGCTGATCATGTTCATGGTCGGCAGCTTCGTCTTTTTTCTCGTCGAGGTGCTGTACGAAGGGGAATATACCGGGCGGTTGCTCTACACGGTGTTTTTCTTTGTGGTGGGCACCGTGCTCATCGCCCGAATCTCCATCGAATTCGGCGGGGGGCGGGCCGGCATCTATGCTTTGGCCTTGGGCACGGTTACGTGGCTGGCCCTGCAAGCGTATATTCCGTCGCCGCATCCCTCCTCCGCCATCGGGCGCGGCCTGACCCATCTGGGCTTGCTGCTTCTGATCTGGTGGTGTGCCCATAAGCTAACCTGGGATTGTACCTATCTCGACGAGCGACAACGGGGTACCGGTCGCGGGATTCTGGCCGCCGCCGGTTGGACCATGGAGGGCTCCGCACGGGGGTCCTCCTCCACAACAGAGCATTCTTACTCCGCAACCAGCACTTCAGGGTCCCTGCCACGACCTGAGCAGAATCCGGACCCGAGGACCACGGGGGAACAAGACCGAGGGGTACCGACGCGGGAAACTTCCTCCTCCAAGCGTCGCCGCCGTTCCCCGAAAGGCGATTCCCGTCTCTGGGCCTGGATCGAAGCGTACCAGAAACATCGGGAGCAGCAGCAAAAACGCCCCCGCACTCCTGGGGTTTGGGTGCTCTACTGTTTTCTGGCAGCCCTCCCTATCTTTGCTTTGGGTCAATCCCTGATTGATCCAGCCGATGGCGAGCGGCGTCGGGCCACCTTCTGGCAGATGGCCATCTTCACCGCGAGCGCCTTATGCCTGCTGGCGACCACCAGCCTGTTGGGTTTACGCCGCTACATACGGCAACGGCGTGCCCGTATTCCCGTGGCACTTTCCGGGGGTTGGCTCCTGCTGGCCGGCGGATTGGTTCTCCTCTTTCTGGTCCTGGGGGCCGTGCTGCCTCGGCCGCATTCGGAGACCCCGTGGTTCGGCTGGCAACGGGTAGGCAGCAGCACCCGAGAGGCTTCGCGGGTGGCCGTGCTCAAGGATGCCGCGGGTCGCGGGGAAGGAGCAGCCGGTCGCCAGGTCCAATCCGGGGACGGACCGGCTTCCTCCGCCTCCTCCGGGAAAAAGACCGCCGCGGCAAACCCGTCGCACAGCTCTTCAGCCGGGGGGAACACATCCAACACGAGCAGTTCCTCAGGAGGGGGGAACACATCCAACACGAGTGGCTCCTCCGCCGGGGGAAAAACATCCAGCACCAGCCACAGTGCGTCTTCGGACCGAGCCGGTTCGGATGAGAAATCATCATCCGGTGGTCCAGCGGCCTCGTCCCATCCCCGTGACACGTCCGGCCATCAGGTAAACCCGACTGACCGCAGCGGCTCGGCCAATCCTTTGGAGAGCGTTCTGACCTCGGACAGGCAGCGGGGGAATACGAAGGGTGACCCGCAGGGCTGGTCCAGCTCGGCCTCAAATCCGCTTTCGCATCTTTCCCCTCCTCTGGCTCGTGTGGCTGGGCTGGCCAGGTGGCTTGTGTTTGCCTTGGTGGTCGTAGGGGTGGTTCTGGTCGTCCTGTGGGCGATCCTGCGGGGACTGGCTCCGTTCACCGCCTGGGCGAACCGCTGGTTGCAGGCGTTGCAGCAATGGTGGGCCCGCAGGTGGTGGAACCGTTCCCATTCCGGCACCACTTCTGGGGCAGAGCCGATGGCGTCGAAACCGCGCCGTCCTCCGCCGACGACGAGCTTCTCCAATCCCTACGAAGATGGTTCTGCATACCAGCGGGACCTGCGGGAGCTAGTGGATTACACATTGCTGGCCTGGGAAGCGTGGGCTTGGGAGCAGGGTTGTCCTCGTGCAGACAGTCAGACAGCCTGGGAGTTCCTCGAGCAGTTGCAAGTTCAGCTCCCGGAGGCCGCCGAGACCTTACAAAAATTTGCCGCCTTGCACGCCCAGGTCTTTTATGCAGACAAGCCCGTCTCCCCCCGCCCGGCCCACGCGACCCTCCGCCAGGTCTGGGAAGCCTTTGGTGCCCTCCTCGCAGCGACTCCGGTGGCCTCGGATTGATTTCTGCTGTGCCTTTTGGTTCCGAGCGGTCGCATGCGGTGAAAGGATGGGGGAAGCGTTGTTTGGAGCGGTCGCATGCGGTGAAGTGAGGTGGTCGTTTTCGGGTGCGATTCCACGTGGTGATAGAGTGGGGAGGACAATGGTCCTTTTCCCCGAGGCGTGGTCGCTCATTGTCGGGGTACGGTTGCATATTGACGGGGCGTGGTCGCTTACCGACGGGGCGCGGTTGCTTACTGACGGTGGTAGCGGTCGTGTCGGCGGCGACTTCGACGACGACCCCGGTGCCGAGGAGCCCTTCTCTTCCACTTTTGCGGGTAATCCCTAATGCTAACGGAAGTGGAAGATTTTGCCGGAACGTCATGGACGGAACAGAGTCGCCTCCGAATTTTCAGCGAGGGTCCACACCATTGAGTGAAAAAGGGGTGCCGGTGGGTCGCTATACACCATTCGGTCTGGAAGAGAGTCGCACCCGAGCGACGGAGCAGGGTACCGCATGGTTTGGTCCGCAGGATTTGTATCTGTTCAACGAGGGAAGCCATCTGCGTTTGTACGAGAAGATGGGGGCGCATCCGACCGTGCAGGGCGGGGTGCCCGGGTATCATTTTGCGGTGTGGGCGCCGAATGCCGATTATGTGGCGGTGATCGGGGATTTCAACGGTTGGGATCGGGGGCGTCATCCGTTGCGTCCGGTCGGTTCCAGTGGGATCTGGGCCGGTTTTGTGCCGGGGGTGATGGCGGGGCAGTGTTACAAGTACCACATTGCGGCTCCCGGAGGATTTGCTGCGGACAAGGCGGATCCGTTTGCCTTCACCTGTGAAATCCCGCCCAAGACTGCTTCCGTCACCTGGGATTTGCACTATCAGTGGCAGGACCAGGCGTGGATGAACAGCCGCCGGGCCCGCAACGCCCACGACGCTCCGATCAGCATCTATGAGGTGCATCTGGGGTCGTGGATGCGGCAAGCGGATCCACCGTACCATTCGCTCAACTACCGGGAACTGGGGGAAAAGCTGGCCCGCTACTGCCGGGATGTAGGGTTTACCCACGTCGAGTTTTTGCCGGTGATGGAACACCCCTTTTTCGCCTCCTGGGGCTACCAGGTGACCGGTTATTTCGCCCCGACCAGCCGGTATGGTACACCTCAGGATTTCATGTATCTGGTCGATGTGCTCCATCAGCATGAGATCGGCGTGATCCTGGATTGGGTCCCGTCGCATTTTGCCACCGACGATTGGGCTTTAGGACGTTTTGATGGAACAGCATTGTATGAACATGTCGATCCGCGGCAGGGATACCACCCGGATTGGGGGAGCTACATTTTCAATTACGGTCGGCACGAAGTACGCAGCTTCCTGCTGTCGAGTGCCCTGTTCTGGCTGGACAAGTACCATGTGGATGGTCTGCGGGTGGATGCTGTGGCTTCCATGCTGTATCTGGACTATTCCCGGCGTGATGGGGAATGGGTGCCCAATCGCTACGGCGGCAAGGAGAACATCGAGGCCATCGACTTCCTCCGCCGATTCAACGAGGAAGTCTATCGCCATTACCCGGATGTGCAGACGTATGCGGAAGAGTCCACCGCCTGGCCGATGGTCTCCCGCCCCACGTATGTCGGAGGGTTGGGCTTCGGCTTCAAATGGGACATGGGCTGGATGCATGATACCCTCCGCTATGTCCGTCGCGATCCGATCTATCGCAAGTATCACCAGAATGATCTGACCTTTCGCATGCTCTATGCCTATCACGAGAACTTCGTCCTGCCGTTGTCCCACGATGAAGTGGTGCATGGCAAAGGGCCCCTGTGGGACAAATGCTTCGGGGATGAATGGCAGAAATTCGCCGGTCTGCGCCTGCTCTTGGCCTATCAGTGGGCGATGACGGGGAAAAAGCTCCTGTTCATGGGCGGGGAAATCGCCCAACGGCGGGAATGGCGGGTGGATGAAAGCATTGACTGGCACCTGCTGCAGTATGCTCCACACCGGGGTGTCCAGGACCTGGTGCGGGACTTGAACCGCTTGTACCGCACCGAACCCGCCCTCCATGAATGGGACAATCACCCCAATGGCTTCGAGTGGATCGATTGTGCCGATGCTGCGGCGAGTGTGATCAGCTTCCTACGCCGGGGGAAAAGCACGGAGGAGATCGTCATCGCCGTCTTCAACTGGACTCCTGTGCCCCGGTGGGGGTATCGCGTCGGTGTTCCCGGCCCTGGCTTCTGGCGCGAAATCCTCAACACCGATGCCGCCTGTTACGGCGGCAGCAATGTGGGCAACTGCGGCGGTGTTTACGCCGAGTTTGTCCCCCTGCACGGGCGGCCGTATTCCGTGGCCTTGAACCTTCCCCCTCTCGGCGCCGTGTTCCTCAAAGGCCGGCCCTGATTCCGCCCCTCTGCCGACTGCCGATCTCGGCTCCTCCCCCAGCCCAGCAGCTCCGGCCGATCACGCCTCGGGCCGATCGCGTCCCTCGGGCAAGCCGGCTCACGCTGCACTCCGGCGGGTTGGGGATTCCTTGTCTGCCTGCGGGGTGGAGGTCCGTGGATGCGAGGTCTGCACAGTGCAAGTCCGCTGAGTCGGAGTGTGGAGGGCGGAGTTCTGTCGAGCCAGGGTCTGCGTATTCACGGTTTGTTGAGCCAAGGTGGGCATATTCGAACTCTGTTGAGCCAGGGTCTGGAGTACCGTCTCCGGGGGTGCCGGGTGCAGACGCACGTGACCCAGCCGATTGCCGCGGGAATCGTAGAGAAGCAACCGCTGTTCTCGGGCTACCCAAATGGCGCTGGGGCGGATCTGCCGCGGCCCTTCGATATGAAACAAAACCGCGCAGGGACGCTGCCGACGGTAGAGTACGCTTGCCTGTAGCGGCGTCTCGCCCGGTTCGAGCACCGCCTGCTGACAGAGTAGTTGGTGGACAAGAGCCTGAAGTTGCTCGTAGGTGGTACAAGAAAGTGTCGCGTTATGGTCCATAGAAACGAGTGACGGATGGAATTCCCCCTCCCGGTTCCGGGAACCCGATTCTGGGAGAGGCTCGACCTCATGCTTCCGATATCGGCGGCGCGGTACAGACACTTTCGGCATATTCGGACCTCCGAAATGCTGCCCAAGCCGGCAAATGATGACCGGAAAAAGCGGGACAATTCCGATGGTAGCGAATAGAGCGCAGGGATCGTCCGATCGCGTGCCGGACCGCAGGAGTAGGGTGGATCCCATGCCGGACCTAAAGAAGAGGGGACTTCCTACCAGCGGTGGATGAAGAGGGGACTTCCTACCAGCGGTGGATGCGGCGTAGAGCGTCATACAAGACGATGGCGACGGCGGTGGCCAGATTCAGGCTGCGGACCTGCCCGGAGGGCATGGGAATCCCGATGAGAGAATCGGCAAAACGGTGGCGCAGGGAAGAGGGCAAGCCGTGGGATTCGTTACCGAAGAGCAAGCAATCCCCGTCGGCGAATTCGGCTTGGGTATAGGGTCGCGGAGCGGGGGTTTCCACCAACCACAGCCGCGGCGGACGCGGGGAAGAAAACGAGGCGGACTCAAGCCAGGCAGCCTCGAAGTCGGCCCACTGCGGATGATGCACCCAATCGACAGCCGGCCAATAGTCCAATCCAGCCCGCCTCAAGGCGCGGTCATCCAGGCGGAAGCCCAAGCGGCCGATCAGGTGCAGACGCGTCCCTGTCGCCGCACACAGCCGGGCGACGTTGCCCGTATTCGGCGGAATCTCCGGCTCCAATAAGGCCACATGCAGCATAATCCCCTAAGGCCGCTCAAATAAAGGCTCCAGGGAGCACAAACTTTCCCACCAGTGACGTCCGTAGCCATTGTAATGATCCTAGCGACCCTGTCTGAGGGAACAACCGCCCTCTTTCCCCCTACGCTTCTGGGGAAAGAAACGCCCTGCTGAGACAATGATCACAAAGAATGCCAGGGAGCAGGACCGGTACCGGGGCGGATGGGTGATCCTGGGATGCTTCCTGCAGGTGGGTGGTGGCCCAGGGGTCAGCGGACCACCGGTTAGGGACCGCTCCGGGATCGATTCGGCAACCGGCAGACTGGAGGATCTCTCAGTTTGGGCGACGATGATGAGCCGACGGAACGAAACGCACGAGCGGCGTTTTTCCCTGGATGTTCTGGCCTGGATCTGGTGGCTGGCCGGTGGGATGGGCACCGCCGGGACCATCCTGCGTCTGGCCAGGGGACCCACGACGGAGCAACCGTGGTGGGCTCGGGACTGCGGAATAGTCGAAGCGTTGGGGTGGTCCGCGGTGGTGCTCTGGCTGGGTTGGGCGGCGGTGGGCTTTCGTCTGGTTGTGCGTCGGAGCTGGCTGCGTGTCCTCTGTGCCCTCTTCGGGTGGACCCTGCTGACCCTCGTCGCTGCGGTACTCATCGATGTCCACCTGGACTTCCTCCCGCATAGAACTCTGGCGGGACCGGCGGGAACCGTCGGAGCCTACCTCCGCTTTCTGGCGGAAGATGCAGGAGAAGGGGAACTGCTTGCTGTGCATCTGGTTGTCGGCACGTTGGGACTGCTGGGTCTGGTGCTGACGGCCCACCGCTGGCTCCTTCGCCTGGCCAGCTGGCTCGGGCAGATCATCCGCACAGGGGCCCGAGTGCTGCTCTGGCTCAACGAACGCTTCGCCGACCTCAACGAAAAGCTGCTGTTGGCCCTGATTGCCCTGAGCCGTGGATTGGGCCGATTGCTCCGCCGGCGGGCCGCTGTCCTGCCTCCTGCCTCACCCCCTTCTGACCCATCCGGCTCGAACAACAGCCCACCCCTCACCCCCACCCCTGCCGACCCGGCCGATACCATCCCGTTTGCGCTTCCCGTGTCGGATGCCGACGAGAGTTCCGCGGTCCCCTCGCCTGTGCCCCCTCTCAACCCAGCCCCGCTGGACAGTGGCGGCTATCCCTTTCCACCCTTGAGCTTGCTGCGGGACCCCGAACCGGTTTCCCTGGAAGAGCAGGAGCAGAAACTACGGGAGATGGCCGCCCTGCTGGAAAAAACCTGTCAGGATTTCGGTATCACAGTCAAGGTGGTGGGGATTCACACCGGACCGGTCATCACGCAGTATGAAGTGGCATTGGAAACCGGTCTGCGTTTGAACAAAGTGACAGCCCTGGCCGATGATCTGGCGTTAAACCTGAAGGTGCCCTCGGTGCGGGTGGTGGCCCCTCTACCCGGACGCAACACCGTCGGGATCGAAGTGCCCAACGAAGTGCGGCAGATCGTCCGCCTCAAGGAGGTGGTGGCCGCGCTCGCCGGTACCCCCAAAGTGGCCCGCTACAAGCTTCCTATCTTCCTCGGCAAGGATGTCGAAGGCCGACCGCTGGCCTACGATCTGGCCGCCATGCCCCACCTGCTCATCGCCGGTCGCACCGGTACAGGCAAGTCGGTCTGCCTCAATACCCTCATCGTCAGCCTGCTGCTGACCCGCTCGCCCCAGGACTGCCGCCTGATCCTGATCGACCCGAAAAAAGTGGAGCTGAGCGATTACGCCCGCATCCCGCACCTGATGACCCCGGTGGTCACCGACGAGAAGAAAGCCGAAGCCATCCTGGCCTGGGCTGTCGAGAAAATGGAGGAACGTTACGAGTGGTTGCACCGGGCACGGGTCCGCAACATCGCCGCCTTCAACGAACTGGGCGAGGAAGAAATCCTCCGCCGCGTCCAACCCGCCGATGAGGAGGAACGACGCGCCGTGCCCCGTCGCATGCCTTACATCGTCATCGTCATCGATGAAGTCGCCGACCTGATCCTCCGCATGAAAAAAGAGATCGAAGGGAATATCATCCTGCTGGCCCAGAAGTCCCGCGCCGCGGGAATCCACCTGATCCTGGCCACCCAGAAACCCACTGTGGATGTCGTCACCGGCTTGATCAAATCCAATCTGCCGGCACGGATCTGCTTCCAGGTGGCCAGCCGATCCGATAGTGCCGTCGTCCTGGATGAAAAAGGAGCCGAACGCCTCCTCGGACAAGGAGACATGCTCTTTCTGCAACCCGGCACCAGTACCATCCTCCGCGCCCAAGGAGCCTTGATCGAGGATCAGGAAATCGAACGCATCGTGCAGCACATCGCCACGGATACCCCCAATTACGACCACGAATTGCTCAACCTGCGGACCCGGGAACAGCGAGACCAGGCCGAAGGAGGCCAGGGTGGACTTCGCCCCCGCGACCGCGATCCGCTCTATGAACAAGCGATCGAAATCGTCCTGCGGGAACAGCGGGGCAGTACGTCGTTGTTGCAACGGGCCTTGGGCATTGGTTACGGCAAAGCCGCTCGCTTCATCGACTACATGGCTGAAGATGGGATTGTTGGTCCTTACAACGGCAGCAACGCCCGTCAGGTCTTGATCAGCTACGAACAGTGGCAGGCGATGCGTCAGGCTGCCGCGGCGGAGGAATCTGCCTGAACTGGGCCGTGGCCAGACCCCGGTCGGTTGGACCCTTCTGGACTTTCTCTTTCGTTGTCGTCTGCCTTCTTGGTGGAACTCGCCTTGTTGTCCGTATCGGTCGGTGTCCCTACCTGGGCCGGCTCGAAGGTGCCGTCTGGCAGCAGGCAAAGGCTCCGTCTGGCAGCAGGCACAGGTTCCGCCTGGGATGCTTCTACCGGAAAACCCGACGAGAGCGGGAACACGCACACCGGGAATCCCCCGCCAGAACTTGCGGGGGTGCCTCATTTTTTGGCCATCAGAGGGCAAAATCGCCTTGGCAAGCCGGCCGGGGTGATGAGAATGGGAAGTGGGGAACACGGGCGGCAGTCAGACGTGTGACGCTGGAAGAAGGAGAAAGGAGGCAGTAACGGTGGCCGAACCCCAGTCCCTGTTGGATCCTCCGCCGTCGATGCGTGAGTCGGTGCTGAGCAGTGGCAGTTCAGAAAGCCCCGGAACCATGCCCCCACTGCTGGCGGGAGTGATACGGCGCTGGCCTTGGCTGGTGCTGGGGGTGGTGATCGGCCTGGTGGTGGGCATCCTTTATCACTTCCAGCGTCCGCCGGTGTATCAATCCACGGCCCAGTTGATGGTGTTGAAGAATCGGCCGGAGTTGGTTTCCGGGGGTGCCAGCGATGCTCGGGTGCAGTTTGTGGAGGATTATGTGGCGGGCCAGGTGATCCTGTTGCGTTCGGAGCGGATTTTACGCCGGGCAGCGGGCAAACATCTTTCCCAGCTCGGCCCCTTCGAGCAGCCCTTGCCGCAGGAGGAGCTGGCGCGTCTGGCCCTGTTGAGCAGTGGCTTCTCCGTCGTGCGGGAAAAGGAACCTGGGTCCAATGTGGGAAGCAACGTGCTGGCCTTGACCTTCCGGGCCTATCATGCTGTGGATGCTCCCAAATATCTGCGGGCGATCATCGATGCCTATCGGGAAGAGCTGGCGGAAGTGTTCGAGGATGCCTCCGCGCGGCAGTTACGCCAGGTGGAAGAAGAGATCGCCGCCGTCGAGAAGTCGATCCGGGAGATTGCCGCCCGCCGGGCGGAGGCGGAACGTTCCCTGCTGGTGGAAGACCCGGTCACGGGTCGCTTGCGGATGCCGGAGGACCTCACCGTCCTGCGCACCCGCATTTCCACCCATCAAGCCACGCAGACCACCTTGCGACTACGCCAGCAGGAGTTGCAAGCGGAATGGGAGGAGTTGCAACAGGCCGAACACTCCCGCACGCACCGCCTGATCCTCCTGCAGCGGCTGGGCGTGCCGGCGGAGCGTTCCTCGGTCCTCAATCCGGATGTCCGCAGCCCAGACTCCCTCCTGCGCCATCTGCACTACCGCCGCAGTGAACTGATGGCCCGCTACGGCTATGGAGTGGGGCATCCCGAAATTGTCGCCCTGGATCGTCAGATCGCAGAACTGGAACGGGAGGTGCAAAGCCGCGGCGTGGGAAGTGAGGAATTGCTCGCCTATCGTCAACGCCTGAGTAACGAGCGGGCTGCCTTGGAGAAGAAACTGGAAATCCTGGCCCAGGAGATCGCCCAGGATGAACGGAAGTTGCTGGAGCTGACGCCGATCCACAATACCATCCAGAAGGCCACCGAAGAGCTGCAGCGGGAAGAAACACGTTTGCGTGAGCTGCATCAACTGCGGGATCAGATCCGCCGGACCGAACGCGGCGGCGTGTTTGAAGTCAAGGAAGTGACCACGCCGACGATGGGGGTACTCGTTTCGCCGTTGTGGGCCCAGTCGTTGGCTCTCGGTTTGGCACTGGGCCTGTTTTTGGGAGGCGGCCTGGCCCTGGGCTGGGAATGGGCCGACCGCTCCTTCCGTTCCCCGGCCGACATCCGCCGGCAGTTCGGGATCGCTGTGTTGGGACATATTCCCCAGATCCGTCTCGAGGAAGAGGCCGAGCAGGAGCTGGATCAACCCCTGGATGCGATTCTGGTGACGCTCTGGCGACCGAGTTCAGCCGAGGCGGAGGCCTTCCGGGCCGTGCGGAATCAACTTCTCTTCAGCACCACGGGTCGGGAGCATGTGTGTGTCCAGGTTACCAGTCCTCATCCGGGGGATGGTAAAAGCGCTCTGAGCGCCAACCTGGCGGTGAGTCTGGCGGTGTCGGGCAAACGGGTGGCCCTGGTTGATTGTGACTTCCGCAAGCCGCGCCAGCATCGTCTGTTTGCCCTGGGGTCGGTGGAACAGGGCATCGCCGCGGTGATTGCCGGCCAGGCCGATCTGCACAGCGTGGCACGACCTTCCGGGATCGAAAATCTGACACTCTACCCCTGCGGTCCCCGACCGGCCCATCCTGCCGAGCTGCTGACCTGCAAGCATTTCCCGGAGGTGCTGGCCCAGTTGCGCCAGGCCTACGATTACGTGCTGGTGGATACCCCGCCGGTCCTGGCCGTCTCCGATCCGGTGGCCGTGGCCGCCCGCGTTGATGAAGTCATCCTGGTCTTCCGCATGCGGCGGGATGCCCGTCTGGCCCTGGAACGCACCCTCCAGGATATTCAGACCGTCGGGGGACGCATCCTGGGCGTGGTGGTCAATGCCTTGCCCCTGCGGGATCATCCCTACCGATACTCCTATTATCACTCCGACTACCTGCATGGGGATTCCCACCGTGAAGGCAGTTGAGGGTTGGGGAAAGAAGGCCGCCTATGGTTCCGTTTGCCGATACCCATGTGCACTTGCTTCCCGGCTGCGATGATGGCCCGCTGACCGTGGATGAAGCCCTGGCCATGTGCCGGATGTTGGTCAGCGAAGGGGTCCGCCATGCCGCCGCCGTGGCCCATCAGAACCCCGCGTATCCGGACAACGACGCGGCTACCCTCCGCACCGCCTTCCGACACCTGCAACCGTTGCTTCAGGCGCGGGACATTCCCCT